>Ga0208830_1000069_pt1 | contig 58940 bp, 54 predicted proteins | sample DeeseametaMP2634_FD_184169 | JGI IMG/M metagenome (GOLD analysis project Ga0208830, IMG submission 184169) | Marine microbial communities from the Deep Atlantic Ocean - MP2634 (SPAdes) | ecosystem: Environmental > Aquatic > Marine > Oceanic | place: Northeast of Antigua and Barbuda, North... | reverse complement strand
TAACCGCTGTTTCAGCGACCGCGGGGACGGCAACGATCAGTGCTGCGGAGATCAGGGTATTTCTGAGTAAATTGACTAATTTCATACGGCCTTCTCCTTAAAACACCAGTGCCATACCAACGCGGTAAACCATGCCGGACTCACCTTCTGCGCCACCGACGAGTTCTTCATCGTTACGCTCTGCTTCAATCTTGAAGGCGGTTGCGCTGTCATAGTCGTAGCGGACACCCAGAATTATGCTGTTTTCTTTTGATTCCGCATTTTTCTGGAGTACTCCTACCACGCCGCTTTCCAGCTCATCTTCAGTGGCTACGTAAGTCAGATGGACGGTCGCCATGCCAAAGCGTTGAGCACCTCCGATCATGTAAGACACGCTGTCGTTGAAAATCGCGGTTTCGTGGTCGAGGCTGGTCCACTCAGCAATCGCGGAGGTGGAGCCGTTGTCATAAGAGAACGATGCCTGATAATACTTGGTATCGGACTCATCGGCAGTAAATTCATCGCCGACGCCAGCCAGAGTTGCTCCCGCGAGGAAGTTATCGAGGGCGCGGCCGGCGGTCGGGTCCAGATCCATTGAGAGCTTGGCGTTGTGATAACTGATGCGCCCGGTGATATCGCCTGATGTCAGGCTGAAGATAGCACCCCGGTTCGGATTCAGATCGAGATAGTATGTGTCACCGCCTGTTTCAAGGTCGCCACCAAAACGCCCGGTGTAAAGCTGAACATAACCATCCATGCCACCCAGAGTGAAGCGATGGGTCAGATCAATACCATTGAACGAAGACAGAGCGCTCGGCAGGTAAATCAGTGAGGAAGGTGTGATCCAGTTGTAGGCGTATCCAACTTCCAGGAAATCAGAGTAATGGTACGTTGGAGTGCGCAGGCGCCCCATGCGGATATCGGTATTCTCGTTCACTGAGTACGTGAAATATACCCACGAGGCCTCTGTTTTATAGTCATCGGCGCCACGGGATACCAGCTGCACAGTTGCAGAGGTTGAATCATTCACCTGCTTAACCAATTGCAGGCCTGCGATGGTCTGGTTCGCAAATGAGAGATCGCTGTCATAGCCGTCAGACGAGATGTCATCGGTGGACGTTATGCCGGCATTAACGTTCATAAAGCCATTGATCATCAGGTCACCCGCGAGGGCACCTGAACTGATGCCAGCCAGAGCGACGGCAAGTGCAGCGGATTTAAGTCTGAGCATATTAATGATTCCTTACAGGTAAGACTCACTAATAACCCTAGATTAACTTCCTCAGATGGCCTGTCGGGAGTGTTGCACCAAACCTGACATTCCTGTCAGCTTATATAATCATCAGACTTTTTCGGTCATCGATGTGATGTGCTTGATCTGGCGTGCAATCAGAGATTCTGTTTTTTCTGGCAGGCTGTCGAGCCAGTAGGCCGTCTGGCTGCTGCCATGGAAATCGCGGATGGCCGGGCCTTCGGTCCAGATCACGTCGTGTCCATGTTCCATCATTTCGATCATGGTCTGGCTGACCAGTATGCGACGCTCTTCGCTCTGAGTTGCAAGGTGTGCCGCCCAGTGCACTGTGTCACCGATGAGGCTGTACTGAGTAGAAACATCGTCCTGTAAGGGTGCCATCAGGACGGGGCCCCAATGTGCGGCGATGTTAAATTCCAGCGGCAGGATCCCCGCGTTATTTTCTCGCAGGTAATCTACCAGCCCGGTAAACAGGCGGGCAGCATAAAGGCAGTGCATGGCAGCGTTGCGATCTTTATTCGGAATACCGAACAGCATCACCACGCCATCGCCCAGAAAGCGGTCGACTTTGCCGTTGTATAGCTTTGCTGCCTGAGTCAGTAAACGGTGGTACTGATTGAGCGTACGCGTTAGCTCTTCTGCAGAGAGGCGTTGCTGTAGCAGCTCGAGATCCTGGATCTCGATAAACAGCATGGCACAGTCGTAATATTTCATCGGCTCCGGAAACGGACTCTCAGAATTGCCGATAAACTGCCCCAGGGCTTCATCCACCGCCTTTTTCTGTTCTTCACGGCGGGCAATTTCTTTCAGGGTATCGTGCAGAGAGCTGAGCTCCGGGTTATCTGGTCCCATCGGCAGACGCAGGGAGTCACCATCACGCCATTGGTTCAGGCGCAGCTGCAGTTGTCGCAGATAACGGATGTAGCGCTCGCTCAGCAGCCAGCCTGCAACTCCGCAGATCAGTGTCATCATGGCTGTCACTAGCAATGCGAGTGCGGCGAAACGTCCCGCCGAGGCGGTCGCAGGTGCGGTACTGGTATAGCCTTCAATCTGCCCGTAGAGGACGCCGTCCTGGCGGATTTCAACGGTAAGAGGCACAAGCCCTTCCTGATTTCTGCCTTTGGTCGCCAGGGGTTTGCCTTCGCGGTCGAGCAGTCGCAGTGCCGGAATACTGGCACCGGACTGCCACTCATCGAGGGTCAGATTCAGGGTGATTCTGTCGTCGCGAACGAGGCCGGGGGTCAGCAGGGCACCAAGGTGCTGTAGCTGACGTCTGTCATTGTCATTCTGTTCGCTGACGAGTTGCGTATAGAGGTGATTGTAGGTCACAGCGCTGATGATCACGCCGGAAAAGAGCACCATGACCGCTGCAAGCAGTCCCGCCCGTTGACTTGTGTTCAGTGTTTCACTGATTGAGCGGAGAATACTCATGTCACAACCTGAAATTTCGAAATTTTCCTTAACTTTAGTGATATTATATGCCGCCCCTGCCGTAACACCAGTGAAGTGTCCCGAATGGGTGAACGAATCGACAATCCGGTCGCGTGCTGAGCGGCCGGAAAACAGAATCCGATAGATTGAATAACCGAATTAGCTACGAGGAAAGATCATGAGTGATGTGAAACAGTCTCTGCAGGAAAAGCTGGAAAAGTTGGAAAAAGGCCTGTTCCTGATGAGTGTCGACCGTGTTCGCGCTCTGTCTGTTCACGAAACCGTTGAACTGATCGAAGAACTGCGCGCTGTTGTCGCCGCAGCAAAATCTGACGCAGACAAGCTCTGAGATTCTGCCAGCGATAACAGGAAGCGTCTGTGACTGAATTGGTATTGATCCGGGTAACTGGTGCTGACAGGCCCGGAGTCACTGCAACCATCAGCAGTATTCTCGCTCAGTACGATGTCACCATCATGGACATCGGGCAGGCGGAAATACATGACACCCTGTCTCTGGGGATTCTGGCGGCGATTCCTTCGCGTGCTGAGTCCGCACCGGTGCTCAAGGATGTGCTGTTTAAAGTGCATGAACTTGGGCTGTCGGTCAGTTTCACACCGGTTACCCCTGAGAGTTACGACCACTGGGTGGCTCAGCAGGGTAAGCCCCGCCATATCATTACCCTGTTGGCCCGCACGATCGAAGCCGGTGCCATTGCGCGGGTGACCACGATTGCAGCCGAGCACGGCCTGAATATTGACCAGATCAATCGTTTGTCTGGCCGGGTGCCGTTAGATAACGTCGCAGACACTACCCGCGCGTGCGTCGAGTTTTCGGTACGCGGTGCCGCAGATCAGGCGACCATGCGTGCCCAGTTCCTCGAAGCCGCCAATGAATTGGGCGTCGATATCGCCTTCCAGGAAGACGACATGTTCCGTCGTACCCGTCGGCTGGTGTGTTTTGATATGGATTCGACCCTGATCGAAACCGAGGTCATCGATGAGCTGGCCCACGCGGCAGGCGTGGGTGAACAGGTCGCGGAAATCACTGAGCGTGCAATGCAGGGCGAACTCGACTTTACCCAGAGCTTCGAGCAACGGGTGGCCTTGCTGAAAGGTCTGAGCGGTGATGTTCTGGAAGGCATTGCGGAGCGTCTGCCAGTGACTGAGGGGGCAGAGCGCCTTATCAGCAATCTGCGCGCACTGGGCTATAAAACGGCCATTCTCTCAGGTGGATTCAACTACTTTGGCCGCTATCTGCAGAAACGACTGGGTATTGATTACGTTTTCGCCAACGAGCTGGAAATGGAAGATAACCTGGTGACCGGCCGTGTGACCGGACGTGTGGTAGATGGTCAGCGTAAGGCTGAACTGCTGCGCGAGCTGGCTGATCAGGAAGGCATTCGTCTGGAGCAGACGATAGCCGTCGGCGATGGCGCCAATGACCTGCCGATGCTGTCGATTGCCGGTCTGGGTATTGCGTTCCGGGCGAAGCCTCTGGTCCGCGAAAATGCCAAGCACTCCATCTCAACGCTGGGACTGGATGGCATTCTCTACCTTCTCGGGTATCACGACCGCGATATCCACTGACAGGTTGCCGGAGGTTCAGCCTCCGGCGTCTTCGTCCGAGAAATCATACGTCATACCGGCCTGTGGGCCCTGGACGTAATAGCCCTGAATAAAGTGCACGCCATATTGCCAGATGCTGGACACAGCTGAAGCGCTTTCAACGAAGGGCGCGATACTCTTCTTGCCGCGTTCATGGATGTCGCCCAACAGCTGCTTGAGTACTTTTCCGCTCTGGGGATTATTCTCAAGCTCCTGAGTAAACGAACCATCGATCTTAACGTAATCCAGGTCCACCTTCTCGAGCAGATCCATCGGTGACAGTTCACAGCCAAAGCGGCTGACAGCTGTGCGGATACCGACGGCATGCATCTGATAACAGAAACGTTTCGCCGGAGCGATATGCCGTACGGCGTCCTCTTCTGTCATCTGGAAAATCACTGAGTCATGCTTCAGCTCCGCCGCTTTCAGAGCAACCTGCACCCAACCAGCCAGGCCATCATCACGTAGCGAGGCACCGGTCAGGTTAATAAAAATCCGGGTCTGGTTGCCTTTGCGCTGATGAACAGAAAGCAATTTGGTGGCGTGAAGAATCACCCAGCGATCTACTTTGCGTTTCAGTTCATCACTGATATCTGCGCTCAGCAGGAAGTCACCTGCGGAAATCTCGCTACCGTCTTTGTCGGGCATACGCAGCAGAACTTCGTAGTGCTCGGCATCTTCGCCACGCAGATTGATCAGAGGCTGGAACAGCAGTTTCAGGCGATTAGTTCTGACAGCTTCTGCCAGTTCGTCTTCCGCTTTGCGGAGTTCCTGTTCCTGATGCTCGTCTTCCGGCATGTAGAGATGGATGCCGTTGCCGGTTCTGTCGCCTTCGCTGACCGCTTCGGCCGCATTATGGGCCTGCTGCAATGCTTCGGCAGCGGCAGGGCTGTTGTCTGTGATTAGGGTAATACCGACACTGATGGTTGGTCTGATGGTCTGCTGTTCGAGATCAACCAGCAGGCCTGCAATGGCATCGACCAGCGCCTGTGCTCGCTGCTGAGCTTCTTCTGGCTGACGCCCTGGCATCATCCAGGCAAACGCTTCATCACTGATACGGGCGGTAATATCATACTGAATGGCATGTTCACTGAGGCACGCAGCAACCGCGCGTATGACTTCATCCGACTGCTGAATACCAACCGCACGTTTGATGTTGTCAAAGCCATCGACAGAAATGTACATCAGGGTGCTGTAACTTTTCTCAAGAACGGCCTGGTCAATCGCCCGGGTCAGGCGCTCCACGAAATAGTTCTTGTTATAAAGGTTGGTAGTGGCGTCACGTATACGCAGCTCATCCAGCTCAGCCTCAAGTACCTGAGTGCTTTCTTCACGCTTGATCTGCAGTTGCGTACAGGTTTCGTCGGCATACATCGCTTCACTGAACGACATCTGCATTGGGAAGTGAGAGCCATCAGGCAGGGCTCCGGTCAGGTGCAGAACGCGCCCCTCCGGTACCACGCCCTGATATTCTTTCAGGAAGGCTTTGAAGTCGCCCTGACTTTCAGCAGCGACCATATCCATGACCGGCATTCCTTCAAGTTCTTCGACCGAGTCATAGCCAAACATTTCCAGATACGCCTGGTTTGCGTAAACGTGCATGCCATCGTGTACGTAGGCAATGGGGTCACGCGAGCTTTCAAGCAGCAGACGGCAGCGTTTTTCTGCTTCGCGCAAACGGATCTGCAGAACCCGGATATCCTGACGTACACGCAACTGCTGAACTTCGCGTTGAATCATCAGCACCAGTGTATTGCTTTCTTCAAACGCCACCATGCCGGCGACACCCCGCAACAGGGCAGTCTCGTGCAGCATAGGTTCAACTTTACGGGGGGCGAGAATCAGTGGGATGTCGAGGTTCAGGCGATTAACCTGGTTTATCAACTCGCTGAAATCGATGCCATCCAGTTCGGGGTCGGCAACGATGACATCCCAGCGCGTAGCGCGGATGCTGTCTTCAAACTGTTGATGAGATGTGACCGTCTGTGCCCGGGTGGCCGAGCCGGAATTGCGGATCAGGCTGATCAGCTGTTCGGCATCGTTCTGGGTTTGCGTCAGCAGCAGCAAGTGCAGCGTATCGCGGGTGGAGACGGACATAGTGACCTCAGTGACGGAAAACCTAGGATTATAAAATGGCTGGCGCGCGTAAAAAACGCCAGAAAGTGACAAAGCTTGTCACTTTGTGTTCAAGGTCTCAGAGTTTGTTCCAGAGAGAGTCGAAATCGTCTTCGATCAGACTTGAGCCGGCCCGAGAGACTGGCTGCTGCGTGGCTGGCGTCATGCCTGCGGCGCGGAACTGGAACTGACCAAAACTGCTGGTAGAGGTCAGGCTGCGGCTCAACTGATAGCGTCCCTGCAGCTCATTATGCTGAAGCTCTATCTTGTTGCCGGTACGGAATGGAATACGTGGCAGAAGTACCGTTGCGGGCTGGGCAATGGCCTTGATGGCTGGCAGTACCAGCGCGCGCATCTGTGGTCCGTTACTGCCGGTTTTCTGCAGTAAACGGGCGGCAGCAACCTCGGCTTTGGGTGCCAGAAGCTCGACCCCCAGTTGTGTTCCCTGATCACGCAGATGACGGATCCAGCGGATGACACCGACAGACCAGTGGCGGACACCGGATTCCTGAATACCTATCAGCTCACCGGCCTGAATCGACGAAGGAACTTCGCCTTCCCAGTGCAGGCAGTAGCCGCCGGGGCTGGTATTGATCAGAACGACCGGATAGTTACTGTAGCGGACATCACTTTCACGGGCCGGGGAATTCTGGCCTTTGTGTTTGTTGATGAACTCGATGGCATCCAGATTCATGCTTGAGTTTTCTGGCATACGTGCGCTGCCACCGGCATCAAAGGCGTCGGCCCAGATGTCATCGGAGGCGACCCGGCCGGTATCAACTGAGCGGCCGGTATTCTGATCGCCCTCATAGGCACTCGGTTTGAAACCGAGCATGACCTGTTCGAAATCGCGGCGACCCGCCGTAAAGTAATGCAGTGCAGACAATCCCACACACACGGTCAGCTTGCCTTCGGTAGGCTGGCGCCGGAATGAACGCTGCCAGTGGATTCCCCAGGCCTGTACGGCGTGTGACACCAGGGTGTCGCTCATTTTGTCGGGAACCACGACGTCAGCATTGTCATCTGCTGCTGAGCGGTTCCAGCTCTTAAGACCATTCACCAGCTTGTTGGCGTTCAGGCTGCGGAAACTGGCTTTCTGTGCATCGCGGAGGTGGTGACGGTACTGGCCGGCACGGTCACGGTGCAGGTTAATGATGAAGAGCGCGCTTTCGTCGTCGGCAGGCGTCAGCTCAACCTGTTCAGACCAGAGTTCGCAGGCTTCATAAATCATGGCCAGATCCTGCTGGCGCAGGTTGCTGGGCTTAACAGTGCCGAGCAGATGAATGCGTACAAACACATCTTTGATACTGGTCGCAGTGCAGAGTCTGTTCTGCTGATCTTCGATCTCCAGCTTCTGCAGACGACGTGCCTCAGCCATCAGATACATCTGGTTGATATCAAGCCAGGATCGCTCTGGTGGCTGACAATAGAGCTGGAATGCCCGCAGGATGGTCTGTGAGCTGTCGGAGATTGCCCGGTGAAGTGCCGTTGGCAGATGGCGTGGCGTTTTCTCGCCAGAGGCCATATGTTGCAGGGTATGCGCAACGACCAGCTTGTAGCCAGTGGCCAGATGTCCCTGCAGAGCCTGACTCAGATTAGCAATTTTGAGCTGCTTATCATTCAGTGAGATTGATGATTGCAGGAAATGCTTATTCAGAACGGTACAGACTGAATAGATATACGGCCGGATAATCTCCAAGAACTCAAATCGGGTTGCCGCATGAGTTTTCCAGTTGTTCAGCTCGCGGATTGCCTGGTACAGGCGTCGTGACGCTTCCCCGGTGTTGGCCATGGGTAATGACTTGGCCCATTCGGAAAAGCTCTGTGCATTGGGTGCACAGAAAGACAGCTCTGTCTGACTGACCGTAGGGATATGTAATCTGATCGGTGAGTGTTGGCTGTCCATGCAATCCTGCTGATTATTTTGTACCTGAGAAAAAGTATATAGCCCTGATGGCGTGTTTTTTCCAGCTCTAACCTGCAATTAAATCGTTTAACGCGAAGAATGTGAATTGTGTTTACATTCGGTCGCTGCCAAATAGTGCGTTATTGGCCCGAAGTGAGTGATATATAAGGAACTTTATATGGCTCACCGGCAATTTCTCTGACCAGTTGCGGAACAAGATAACCGGGCAGGGTACTGCGTAATTGATGGTGCAGTCGCAATGCCGTGTCGTCGCCACTATCAAAGTGGTGAGTTCCCGTCACCGGATCGGGGAGGTGAAGGTAATAGGGTGTGATGCCAAAAGCAAACAAACGTTCGCTTAAATCAGAAAGAATCATTAGATCATCATTTACGCCTTTCAGAAGCACTGCTTGATTTAATAGCCATGTCCCTGAATTTCTTAATAATTTTAATGGTTCTTTGTGCGCTGGGGTCAGTTCGTCCGGGTGATTAATATGTAATACCACCACAGTGTTCAGGCGCGATATTTCCAGGCGACGGATAAGGGCGTCGGTAATACGTTCAGGGATAACGACGGGTAACCGGCTGTGAATACGCAGGCGGGTCAGATGTGGAATCGCCTCCGCCAGGCTGATCAGTTCCGACAATGCATCATCCTGCAGCATCAGAGGATCGCCACCACTGAGAATCAGCTCGCTGATGCTGCTGTCTGCGGCAATGTACTCCAGCGCCTGCTGCCAGTCGCGGCGGCCAAGGCGGTTAGCTGAATAATCAAAGTGGCGCCGGAAACAATAGCGACAGTTGATCGCGCAGCCTCCGGTCGCCAGCATCAGTGCGCGGCCCTGATACTTGTGAATAATGCCCTGGCGGGCATTACTGTGCTTTTCCGCCAGTGGGTCGGGCACGTAAGCCTCCACCTGCTGATTTTCGTCGGCGCGGGGTAGTACTTGCAACAACAGCGGATCGCGCGGGTCTCCGGGCTTCATCAGTGCGGCGTAACCGGGCGGCACCAGAACCGGAAACTGCTTAACGGCGGCTTTAATGGCGTCGCCTGCAATCAGTTCCGGTGAGAGTTGCAGGTACTCAAGCAGAGATCCGGCATCACGGAATGAAGCAGCAAGAATACTCTGCCAGTCGGCATGATCGGATGCCGGGACAGAGGAGCCGGATCGGGTTATGATACGCACCTGATTCAGTGTTCCTGACAATATTAAGTGGAAGTCGAAATGGCTAACTATTCTACCAACGAATTTAAATCAGGTCTCAAAGTGATGCTCGACAACGAGCCTTGCTCCATTATTGAGAACGAGTACGTCAAGCCGGGCAAAGGCCAGGCATTCAACCGCGTGAAGCTGCGCAACCTGCGCAACGGTCGTGTTGTTGAAAAAACCTTCAAGTCCGGCGACAGCCTCGAAGGCGCGGATGTGATGGAAATCGATATGGAGTATCTCTATACCGATGGTGAGTTCTGGCACTTCATGGCAACCGATGGTTCTTTCGAGCAGCACGGTGCTTCTGCTGAAGCGGTCGGTGAAACTGTGAAATGGCTGAAAGAGCAGGACGTCTACGCGGTTACTCTGTTCAATGGCGCGGTTCTGACCGTGGCGCCACCGAATTTTGTTGAACTTGAAGTCGTTGAGACTGATCCCGGTGTGAAGGGTGACACAGCCAACGGTGGCAGCAAGCCAGCGACACTGAGCACCGGTGCTGTGGTTAAAGTGCCACTATTCATCAACATTGGTGAAGTTCTGAAAATTGACACCCGCACAGGCGATTACGTCAGCCGTGCCTGATCAGAACCTCTGGAAACCTTCCTGTACCCGGGCTGCACTTGCAGCCCGGGCTGCGTTTTACCGCAGCATAAGGACGTTTTTTGCAGAACGGGACGTGCTGGAGGTTGAGACTCCATTGCTAAGCAGCGCCCCGGTGTCTGACCCCAATATTGAGCCCATGCAGACTGTTGAAGGTCGTTGGCTGCATACCTCTCCCGAATACGCGATGAAGCGTCTGCTCTGTGCTGGTAGCGGCGATATCTGGCAGCTCTGCAAAGTGTTCCGCGCCGGTGAGGCTGGCCGTCGCCACAATCCTGAATTTTCCATGCTGGAATGGTACCGGCTGGGCTGGACGCTGGATCAGCTGATGGACGAAGTCCGCGATCTGGTGCGAACCCTGTTTCAGCCCCGCTGGGCCGAGCTGCCGGAGCTGCGCATCAGCTATGACACAGCGCTGAGACAGTACGCCGGATTGGATGTCCACAATGCGTCTCCGGAAGAGGTTGCCGCATTGGGTATTCAGACCGCAGGCCAGGATTTGCAGCTCGGTCGTGACGGCTGGCTGGATGTCATTATGTCGCACCTGGTTGAACCGGCACTGCCGCAGGATACTCTGGTCTTTATTTCCGGGTTCCCTGCCTCTCAGGCCGCACTTGCCCGGGTAGCGAGAGCGCCAGATGGGCATCTTGTCGCGCAGCGTTTCGAGTTATTTTTTAATGGCACCGAGCTGGCGAACGGTTATCACGAACTGACGGATCCCGAAGAGCAGCGCCGCCGCTTTGACAATGAATCCCGGGGCCGGCCAGTTGATGAACGACTGCTGGCGGCCATGGTGTCCGGACTGCCCGACTGCTCTGGGGTCGCCATGGGCGCAGACCGCCTGTTGATGCACCTGACAGGCAGCCCGGCGATTGCCGATGTTATCAGCTTTGACTGGCACAGGGCCTGATCATGAAGTTGCGCACTCAGCTGTTTCTGTTGATTGCGGTGCTCTGTGTGATGATGGCTTTCAGTGCCATCGTTTTCTTCCGTCTGAGTGTTGAGACCGGCTTTTCCCAGTACCTCGAAGAGCGCGAGCCGCCGTTTCTGAAGACCCTGCAGCGACAGCTGGAAACCTATTACAGCCAGCACGGGAGCTGGCAGGCTCTGCTCCCGCAATGGTGGGAGTTCGTTGACCAGCACACGGCGCCGCCCGGGCCTCCGCCGGGTGACAGACCGGCGGCTGAGCATAAACCGGATGACCGGCCGCCCCCTCAGGCGAATGATGGCCCGGATATGCGCGAGGGCGGACCACCTCGTCTGCCGCTGTTTCTGCTGGATGCCGACCGTAGTCTGCTCGCCGGTACTGAGCGCGCCGAACCCGGCACTCTGCTGTCGCCACTGACGGTTGATGATCAGGTTGTGGGGTGGCTGGGACTGGCGCCGCGTCCAGAGGACACCGATCGCCGCAATCAGGGGTTTCTGGATGAGCAGTTATCGAACCTGCTGATAATTACTCTGGTGCTATTGGTTGCAGCACTGCTGGCTGCCTGGCGAATGTCCCGGCTCTGGCTGCGGCGTGTTGACGATATCATGCTGGGCATGAAGCACTACAGTCAGGGCGACTACGATTTCCGGGCGTCTGTAGCGGGGCGTGATGAGCTGGCATTGCTGGCGTATCGTCTGAATGAGTTAGGGCATACCCTCGCTGCAGGCCGCAGCGCCCGTGAGCGCTGGATGGCCGATCTGTCGCACGAGCTGCGCACGCCACTGTCGGTGTTACAGAGCCAGCTTGAAGCACTGCAGGACGGCATCCGCCCTCTGACCACTGAAGCGGTCGATACCCTCCATCTGCAGGTCACGCGGCTCAATGCGTTGGTCAGTGACCTTCAGCAGCTGACACTGTCCGATCTCGGGGCACTCAGTTATCAAAAAGTCTCCGTGGATATGGAACAGTGGCTCCGGGATCAGACATCACTCTGGCAGCCACTGGCAGATAAACAGGGGCTGAACCTGACGCTCGGGCAGGTCGCCGCGGTGAAGGTGCTGGCAGATACCAGTCGCCTCGGGCAACTTCTGGCTAACCTCCTGACGAACGCCATTAAATACACCAACGCCCCCGGAAGTATCTCCCTTTCATCGGTGAAAGATCGGGATTCGGTGCGTCTGGTGGTCGAGGACAGTGCTCCCGGATTATCGGACGAGGCACTGCAGCGTATGTTTGAGCCCTTGTTCCGGGGGGACAGCTCCCGCTCAGAAACTGCAGGCTCAGGCCTGGGCCTGAGTATCGCGCAGCGAATTGCAGAGGCTCACGATGGGGTGCTCAGTGCCGATGCTTCTCCCCTCGGAGGCATACGGATGACCCTCGTTCTGCCGGTATTGCAGAGGGAGGTGACGTGACCGGAATTCTGATCATTGAAGATGAAGTCGCCCTGGCAGAATTGCTGCGGGATTACCTTCTGCATGAGGGCTACCAGGTCACGCTGGCACATGATGGGGTGAGCGGCGCACAGCTGGCGCTCTCGAAGGCGTGGTCACTGATCCTGCTGGATGTCATGCTGCCGGGCAAAGATGGTGTGACACTGTGCAGAGAGTTGCGGGGTGTGTCAGCGGTGCCTGTGATCATGCTCAGTGCCCGGGTTGAAGAAGTGGATCGCCTGATTGGTCTTGAGTGCGGGGCCGATGATTACGTCTGTAAACCCTACAGCCCGCGGGAAGTCGTGGCTCGGGTGAAGGCGCAGTTGCGGCGCACTCAGATGTTAACGACGCCAGGGCGGGTGCGTGGACTGGTTGCCGACGAATCCCGCCTGGAAGTGGTGTTCGGTGATCAGCGGGTGATGCTCAGCACGGTTGAGTTCCGCATCCTGCATACTCTGATGGCCCGACCGGGACAGATCTTCAGTCGCGATCAGCTGATTGACCGCATCTATGATGACCGCCGGGTAGTGAACACCCGTACGATGGATTCTCACATCAATAAGCTGCGTCGCAAGCTCGCGACGATTGAGGCAGAGGGCGCGGTAGGGGCCGTTTATGGCGCCGGTTATCGCTATCAGCCCGACGTGTTATTGGGGGATGGCTGAACCGCAGGCGGATGACCTGCGGTTCGTTGTGTCAGGCGAGATCGGCGATGGCTTCGCCCATGCGTAAAGGCGAGCCCGCTGTCAGAGTTTCTTTCCAGTTCACGACGCCTTTCGGATGACACAGAATAACGGTGGAACCAAGCTTGAATCGTCCCATTTCTGCGCCCTTTTCCAGGGTAACGTCGACCGGTACGCCGTATTCACTGACTTTCAGTTCGCGCCGTGGCGGAGCAATATGTCCCGCCCAGACGGTTTCGACGGCGGCGACAATCATAGCGCCGACCAGAACCATGGCCATAGGCCCTTTGTCGGTGTCAAAAATACACACCACGCGCTCGTTACGGGCAAACAGGCGCGGCACATTTTCAGCGGTGGTCTGGTTAACTGAAAACAAGTCGCCAGGAACGTAAATCATCTCACGCAGCTTACCGGTCATCGGCATATGCACGCGGTGGTAGTCTTTTGGTGAGAGGTAAATCGTTGCGAATTCACCCCCCATAAAAGGTTCTGCGCGGGCAGTATCGCCGCCAAGCAATTCTGTCAGGCAGTAGTCCTGCCCTTTGGCCTGAAAAACCCGGCCATCAACAATTTCACCCAGTTGCGATACAGCACCATCCGCCGGTGAGGAAAGAACGGAGGCATCGCCTTCGATCGTGCGCGCGCCGTCTTCGAGTTCGCGCGTAAAGAAGTCGTTAAAGCAACGGAATTCAGCCGGTGTCTTACGCTTAGCTTCGTTCATATCGACGCCGAACTGTTTAATAAACAGGCTGATCAGTGGGTTTTTCACCCATTCCATCTCGGCGTCTGCCAGACAACCTACTGCGCGGGACAACAGGTGCTGAGGCACCAGATACTGGCTGGCAATAAATACTTTATCTTTGAAACTCATCAGGGTTTGTCTCCGGTTGTCACAGGTGTCGATTCGTCGTTGCCCCACTCAGACCATGAGCCCGCGTAGCCACGGATATCGAGGCCAAGAATTTTACCGACCAGATAGGTGAAGCCTGAGCGGTGATGGGTCTGGCAGTGAGTTGCGATGCGCTTGGTGCTGTCGATGCCGAGGCCGGCAAGTAGCTGGCGGAAACCTTCCAGCTCGTTGATCCGCAGGCCACGGCTTTTGTCCATGCCGAGGGTCCACTCGTAATTGACCGCGCCCGGAATATGACCGCCGCGCTTCGAGATGGCTTTCTCGCCTGTGTATTCAGCCGCCGAACGGGCATCCCAGACGGCAAAATCGGGTTGACCGATATTTTCCAGTATCTGCTCTTTCGTGAATGAGCAGTCGTGATGAATGGCACCGATCTGATAGTTGCTGGCGACAGGCGTCACTTCACCGGATTCGGTGGGGAGCCCCTCGTCCAGCCACGCAACCAGACCGCCATTCAGGTACGAGTACTTCTTGTGGCCGATGCAGTCGAGAACCCAGATCAGGCGACCTGCCCAGCCACCACCTTCGTCGTCCGAGCAGATGACGTGAGTGTCTGGCGTCAGGCCCAGCTCACTGAATACGGTTTCCAGTGCCTCTGCAGAAGGCAGCTTGCCCGGCGCAGGCGTGCCCGGCAGTTGCAGGCGTTTGAAGTCCAGATGAACAGAACCCGGAATGTGGTTCTGGACGAAGGTTTCGCCTTTGCACTGTTCGATAATCAGCAGATGGTCAGCTGGCAGTAGCCCGGCAAGTTGTGCGGGCTCAAGCAGCAGGGGAAGATCGGCCATAGAGATCACTCAGATAATTGCATCGATTGCCGCGCAGTGTATCCGAGTGATCTGCGTATGTCAGGCCTGCGAGGAGCGTCGCGGGCCTGCTTTCTGTTGAACAGTCAGTCTGCGTAGCGAGGTTAATCCTTTGCTGGTCACACTGCAGAGCTTTTTGAAGGCCTGATACTGTTCCGCTGTCAGGGCGCGCCCATCCGACCCTGGCGTCGCAATTACTATCCCCATGGGAGTCGTCCCCGCGGTGATGGACATCAGCAGCAGGTCGTCAGGCAGGCGCTCGACGTAGCTGCCGTGCATGCCCCGCAGGTAGGTCGCCTGATTGCTCTTATTCAGGTGAACGGCGGCGGTCTGCTTCATCAGCTGACGTAACAAGGGTGCTGCTTTCAGCTGAAACCGGGTTTGTGTCAGAGGTTCAATGCCCTCAGCGTTTTCGCTGTAGACCACACGCAGACACTCGCGACTCTTATCGGGCAATAACACGCAGGCGTGCTGGATGCCGATGCCGGTGGTGATGCCTCGCAACACCCCGCGCATCAGATAGTGCCAGTCGCCGAAGCTCGCGGGTTCTGTGGTTAACTGATCAAGCAGTTTTTTAAGGTATTCATTGCCTTGCTGGACCGGTGCGTCGGGCAGGTTATCCCGTGGTGGCGTCAGCGGTGTCACATTCGAAGGGGCGGATGCTTTTGTCTCCGCGACCGGTCCGGTGTCAGCAGCTGGCGCCGGTGATGCGGCTTTTTCTGTCGGTGATATGTATTCGGGGTAGCTCTGCTGTGCGGGCTCCGGGCTTGCCAGCAGTGACAGACCCGATGAGGTTCCGCTACGGCGCAGTCTTGCCTCATCAAGCTGAACTATCCGGCATTCCTGCACGATCTGATGCACTTGTCTGCCCTGGGCGTGGCTGGTCAGTGCCAGCCAGCGATCGCAGCGGCGACCTTCGGGAGCCAGATGCAGTTGCCAGGCGGTTCCTGCGGCGGTCACTGCCAGCATCGCTGGGGTCTGGCTCTGGTGTATCAGGCGACGTCCTTCATCCAGCATTCGTGGATCTTCGCGACGCAGGGTTTTCCAGCCCTGAGAATCCGGGAGGATGTTTTCTTTGAAGACATCCAGCACGGCTTCTGGCAAGTGGTGACGACGTGCAAGTCGCAGCCAGTTCTGACGGTTATCTCCGAAAACCCGCACAGAGGCAGTCATCAGATCATCGCCTTCGCTGAGTCGGTGCAGCCAGTTACGACTGCTGTCGGAGACCAGCAGCCAGGGCCAGATCACCGAATGCGTCAGCATGGCGGTCCAGTAAGCGCTGGCGGCGACCTGTCCGCGGGCTGCAGCCCATTGAGCGGCCAGGCATCCCGCCATGTGAGCCGTAATGATGGCCTGGCGGTAATGACGGGCGCTTTCGCCGTCGTCATCGGTGACCACCGGGAGTTGTTTGACCAGTTTCACCAGTTCCTGCATGCCCAGTAGCGACAGACAGCTGTACGCCCCGGTCAGTTGCTCGCGGCAATCCGGATTCTGATTGACGGCAGCCTGCAGCAGATGCCAGCACAGCGCCGGATCGGCCTCTGTCACAGGCACCAGGGTGTCGAAGCTGACCTGTGGATCACGCAATGCGCGGCGCAGGGCTTCCCGGGTTTCTGCCATGATCGGCAGATCACGGAACGTCAGCACTTCTTCCCACTGAGCAGCGCTCGGCGGGTTATAAGACGGAGTAGGCATAGAGTGGTTTGTTAAACAGTGATTTGTGACCTTTACTTACTATAGTCGTAACCCACTCAATGCCACGCTGCTTCTCTGTGTCATTTTGTCACGGGTTGCAAACGACCTTTAATCTTCGTGAGGGACGAAGCTGGATGCTTTTTATATTGGGAGTTGTCGTTGTCTTCGGCAGTGTCGGTGTCGGCTATGTAATGTCGCACGGGCAGCTGCTTGCGTTGTGGCAGCCCTTTGAAATCCTCATTATCTGCGGCGCTGCCTTTGGTGCCTTCCTGTTATCGAACCCGTGGCACGTGGTCTGGTCGTCGTTCCGCATGGTGCCTCAGGTCATTATGGGCAGTCGCATTAACAAGGCCATGTACATGGATGTCCTTGGGTTGCTCTACGACATTCTTAATAAGGCCAGACGCGAAGGCATCATGGCCATTGAGAGTGACGTCGAAAACCCGGAGACCAGTGCGATTTTCTCCCGCTACCCGGTGATTCAGGCGAACACTGAGCTGTCGTTTTTTATCGCTGATTATTTCCGCATTATCGCGGCGGGTAACCTGACCTCGTTTGAACTTGAGTCGCTGATGGATCAGGAAATCGAGGCTCGTCTGCATGAGCTGGAACAGCCCGGCATGGCCGTTGGCAAAGTCGCTGATGCGTTACCGGGGTTCGGTATTGTCGCAGCGGTGCTGGGCATCGTGATCACTATGGGTGCCATTGGTGGCGAGATAGAAGAGATTGGTGCCCACGTTGCCGCAGCCCTTGTAGGTACGTTCAGCGGGGTGTTGCTGGCGTACGGTCTGGTCGGGCCGATGGCTTCCGTGATGCGTCATCTTGCAGAAGAAGAAATCAAACTTTACGAAGCCACGAAAGCCTGTGTGATTGCCTCTCTCAATGGCCTGCCTCCGCAGCTGGCGGTAGAGTTCGGGCGTAAATCACTGTTCACCCATGGACGCCCAAGCTTCGACGAAGTCGAGAGCAAGGTACGCAGTCGTTGATGGATAGCCGCTGATGGAAAAGCTCAGTCCTCATCAGAACATCATTGTCCGCCGCTACAAAAAGGGCAAACACGAAGATCACGGGGGTGCCTGGAAAGTCGCCATGGCAGACTTCGCCCTGGCGATGATGGCGCTGTTTCTGGTGTTGTGGGTAATCAATTCATCGAATGAACAACAGCGAGCTGCCATCTCTGGCTATTTTCAGGACCCGAAAGCCTTCGAAGAGGGTAAACGGGTACCCTCTAAATACGTGATTGATCTGGGCGGTTCGCCGACGACATCCAATAACATTGCGGTCAGTGAAAATATTGATCCGGACAATGTGCTGCAGGCCGACGAAATCGAGAGCATGGCTGAAGCCATCGAACAACGCCGGATGCAGGATATGATGGCGAAAATTCAGGCGCAGATTAATGCCAGCCCGACGTTGAGTCCGTTCAAAAATCAGCTCCTGCTGGATATCACCACCGAGGGCCTGAGGCTGCAGATTGTAGATCAGACCAATCGTCCGATGTTTGATCCGGGCAGTGCCAAGCTCAAATATTATTCAGAAGATATTCTCTGGGAAATGGCTCCGATGCTTGCCGGGCTTGATCATCGCCTGTCGATCACCGGACATACCGACGCTTCCCGTTTGTCCGGTCAACGTGATGAGGATGACCTGAACTGGGGGCTTTCATCGATGCGCGCGGATTCAGCGCGGCGGGCACTGATGGAAGCCGGAGTGCCGAAAGAGCAGATCGCTCAGGTGATCGGCATGGGAGATACGGCACCTCTGGATACTGATAACCCGGACGCTTCTGTTAACCGGCGGATTGCCATTACATTGCTGAATAAAAAATCGGAAGAAACCGTCGAAGGGCGCGGCAGCGCCGAGTACAACTTCGTGAATGGCGAAGAGGTGCCGGCCGACGACAACCGTACCCCTGTCATCAATGAAGCGGGTTCATTGCTTGAGCAGTTGCGCAAAAAGCGCGAACGTCAGGACAACAGCTACGATAATCCACCGAATAAACAGGAAGTGTTCTGGTAATCCTCAGGTGAGGGTCTGCAGTATCCGCCGGTAACTGTCGAAGCGCGACTGGCTCAGTTCGCCAGCCTCCAGAGCAGCGCGGATCGCGCAGCCAGGCTCTTTCTCGTGAGCGCAATCGCGGAAGCGGCATTCGCCGGCGGTGGTTCTCAGTTCCCGGAAACCGTACAGGACTTCTTCAGGCGTCATATGCCAGAGCCCGAATTCACGGATTCCCGGAGAGTCAATCAGATCGCCACCGGCCGGAAAGTGATACAGGCGTGCAGTCGTTGTGGTGTGACGGCCCTTACGGGTGTTCTCAGACAGTGCACCAATGCGCAGATCTTCGCCGGGCAACAGCGTGCTGATCAGTGACGACTTACCCACCCCTGACTGCCCGACAAAAACACTGACCTTATCGTTCAGAAATTCTTTCAGCCCGGTCAGGCTGCTTTCATCCCGGCTGCACAGTTGCATGGTGCGATACCCCAATGCTTCATAGGCACTCAGCAGGGCATCGAAATGTGGCCGGGTCGTGTCGTCAATCAGGTCGGTTTTGTTGAGCAGCAGGATGGGCTCGATATCGCAGTTTTCAGCGGCAACCAGATAGCGGTCGATCAGGTTCGGATGTGCTTCGGGTTCCGGGGCAATCACCAGCAGAATATGATCAATGTTGGCCGCGACCGGCTTAATTTCATTGTAAGGATTCGGGCGCGACAGTTCAGACTGCCGCTTGAGTACGGTTTCTACGACGCCGGTGAGTACGCCGTTAGTCTCTGGTCCGGGACGGAAGACGATGTGGTCGCCTGTGACCAGTGATCCGAGGTTAGCGCGCAGAAAGCAGCGGAAGCGCTGGCGCTGATTATCTTCTACTTCGACCTGCGTACCGAAATGCGCAATCACCAGCCCATGGACTTCTTCACCGAGTTCTCCGGCGCTGAGCTGATCCGTGATCTGAGCTTCTTTGCGTTTTGCCCGCGAAGCTTTTTCCTGCTGGATCTTTTCTACCCGCCAGGCCTGGCGACGATTGAGTTTGCGTTTCGACATAGTGCTACAGAATAAGATAAGGCGGTCATTGTCCTTGTTGGCTGAGTCTGGTGCAAGTTGCTATCCTTCGGGTTCAGTTTATGCGGAATGCAGCTATGAGTCAGAAAGATAATCTGGTCTGGATGGACCTTGAAATGACCGGCCTGGAGCCGGAGCAGGACGTTATCATCGAAATCGCCACCATAGTGACGGATGGCGACCTGAATGTGATCGCCGAAGGCCCTGTGATTGCGGTTCATCAGCCCGATATCCTGCTTGATGCTATGGACGAGTGGAATACCCGGACTCACGGAAACTCTGGCCTGACTCAGCGGGTACGCGAGAGCCAGCAGGACACCCGCGCCGCCGAGCTGGCGACACTGGCGTTCCTGCGTGAGCATGTGAAAGAAGGTACCTCGCCTCTGTGCGGCAACAGCATTCATCAGGACCGTCGTTTTCTGGTGAAGTACATGCCCGAGCTGGAGCGCTATTTCCACTACCGGAATATTGATGTATCGACGCTCAAAGAACTTGCCAAACGCTGGAAGCCGTCAGCGGTGTCTTCATTTCAGAAGCAGGGCAGCCATCAGGCGCTCGATGATATCCGCGAGTCTATCGCCGAGATGCAGCATTACCGCGAACATTTTCTCGCGCTCTGAGTGGTGCAGGCATAAAAAAAAGAGGGCTCAGCCCTCTTTTTTTATTGCCGGAGTACCGGATTATTCAGGGTGCTCTTCAGGTCAGCGCCATTTTGCGCACCATGCGATACACCACACCCGGGAACAAACGCTTCAGAACAGGGCCCATTCCCTCTTTCCCTTCTGCGATCACTACCTGCTCTTTTTCTGCAGCCACGGCATCCAGAATACGGGCGACAGCGGTATCGACCGGCATACCATTTTTAATCACAGTATCTTCGACTTTTTCCTGTGCTGTACCTTCCCGGCGTGCTGTATCAATAATATTGGTACGCACAAATCCAGGGCAGATGGTGGTCACCCGCAGGCCTTTGTCATGAACTTCTGAACGCAGTGAATCCATAAAACCGATAATCGCGTGCTTAGAAGAGCAGTATGCCGAGCGATAAGGAATACCGATCAGACCGGCAATACTGGAGGTCGTCACTATGTGGCCGGAACCTCGGGCGAGCATGCCCGGCAAAACCTTACGGGTAATCGCGACCTGAGAAAAATAATTCAGCTCCATCACCTTACGGTAAATATCGGCGTCTGTTTCTGCGATCAGAGAACGTTGCGTAATCCCGGCATTATTGAACAGGTAATCGACGGCGCCCATTTCGGTAAACACCGTATCCGCTGCGGCAAGCACATCGGCTTCTTTCAGCATATCGAGCGGCAGTACCCGGTGCTGCTCCGGGTTGGCGCAGGCCTGGCGAACACGCTCAAGTTCTTCCGGGCGACGTGCCGACAGAATCAGCCGGGCGCCGAGTTTGCTCAGGTCATAACAGAGTTGTTCGCCGATACCGGATGATGCGCCAGTAATCCACACCAGTTTGTTTTTGAAAACGGCTTCCTTATTCACGGGTTTTCCTCTGTTATTCGTAGTAAAAGAAACCGAACAGTGGCAGAGGGGCGGGGATGGGTCAACATCCTGAAAAGACAGAAAAGAAGCTTTTAATGCCGGGTCTGTTGTTGCAGCGCCCAGTCGATGTGCTCATCGACCAGAGCAGAAATCTGGCCGCGACGTTGAGTCAGTATTGCCTGAATATCGAGACTTGAAGGTGCATTTCCCAGCGCGACAGCAATATTGCGCATCCAGTTTTCATAGCCCGTGCGGCGGATGGGCATCCCTTCGGTTTTTTTCAGGAAGGTGGGTTCATCCCAGGCAAACAGCTCCAGCAGCGTTGCTTTATCCAGCTGGTGGCGGGGGCTGAAGTCTGACTCTCCGGTTGTACCGCTGAAGCGATTCCAGGGACATCCGATCTGACAGTCGTCACAGCCAAAAATCCGGTTGCCGATGCCTGACCTGAGATCTTCCGGAATCGGGCCGTTCAGTTCTATTGTCAGGTAGGAAATGCAGCGTCGCGCATCAAGCACATACGGGCCAGCAAAGGCCTGTGTCGGACAGATATCGAGGCACGATGTGCAGCGTCCGCAATGGTTCGTTTCCTGGGATTCGCTGGGCGGTAACGGCAGGTCAGTAAGGATTTCACCGAGAAAAAAATACGAACCGGCACGGCGGTTAATCAGCATCGTATTTTTGCCAATCCAGCCCAGGCCAGCCTGCTGTGCCAGTGCGCGTTCAAGCAGGGGCGCGCTGTCGACAAATGCGCGGAAACCGAAAGGGCCGATTTCTGCCTGAATTCGCTTGCCCAGATCGGTCAGGCGCTTACGGATCAGCTTGTGATAGTCACGGCCGAGTGCGTAGCGCGATATATAGGCATTGTCGGGGTCGCTGAGGTGCTTGAGCAGCTCAATACCCGGCGCGAGGTAATCCATGCGGACACTGATCACACTCAGGGTGCCGGGGTGCAGCTCGTCGGGTAGGGCACGCATCGGACCGCGCTCAGTAACGTGATCGGCCATGTAGGTCATTTCGCCGTGATAACCGGCTTCCAGCCAGCGCTCCAGGGCGGCTTTATGATTGCCTGTGTCGGTGCTGCTGATACCCGCCTGCTGAAAGCCGGCCTCCTCGCTGAGCTGCAGGATGCGCTGTCGCAGTTGACTGAGCTGTTCTGGAGAAAGGTCTGGCATGAGGCTAACGGACGCGGCTTCCTATATAATCCCGGCAATCTATCACAAACACAGGTTTCACCGCGATGAAACGCCCATTTTCTGCCCGAGATCACCTGCCCGGCCGGATCGACAGTGTCGCTGGGGTGCGTGAACTTGATCGCCTGATTATTCAACGCATGGGCGACGATGGCTCTGAGTTAATGAATCATGCAGGCGAGGCAGCTTTTGCGCTGCTGCTGTCGCGTTGGCCAGACGTCAGTCACATCGCCCTGATTGCCGGTGCAGGTAACAACGGCGGTGATGCGTTTGTTGTGGCCGGTTTGGCCCGCCTCCATGGTATTGATGTGTCGCTCTACACTCTGGGTGATCTGAGTCGCCAGAGCAGTTCTGCCAGAGCGGCCCGCGAGGGGGCTCTTGAAGCCGGTGTGACAGAGACTGAGTTTGCCGGAGAAATCACGGGATCGGCAGAACTCATCGTCGATGGCCTGCTGGGTACGGGACTGAATGCTCTGGTGCAGGGGGATTTTGCCGAAGCGATTACGGCGATGAATGAGCATCCTGCGCCGGTGCTGGCCCTTGATGTGCCCTCAGGACTGAATGCCGCAACGGGCCAGCAGATGGGGCTGGCAGTGCAGGCTGATCTGACGGTGACTTTTATCGGGGTGAAACCGGGGTTGCTGACCTGTGATGGCCCGGATGTCTGTGGTGATCTGTCATTTGCACCGCTGGACCTTGGTGCCGCTGAAAAAGTGCGCGTCGAGCCATTGGCCGAGCGTATCAGCTGGCACCTGCTTGACCAGCAGGATCGCCGTCTGCCACAACGGCGGGGTAATTCCAATAAAGGCCAGCATGGTCACGCTCTGCTGATCGGAGGGGAGCTGGGCTATGGCGGAGCCATCCGTATGGCCGCTGAAGCCTGTGCGCGCTCGGGGGCGGGGCTGATTTCCTGTGCGACCCGGCCTGAGCATATGCCCGTGATTCTGGCGGCCCGTCCCGAATGTATGGTGGCTGGCGTTACCTCCGGCCTCGAGTTGCAACCACTTCTGGAACGCGCCACCGTGATTGGTTGTGGTCCGGGACTTGGGCGCAGTAGCTGGTCGGAACTCCTGCTGCAGCAGGTACTCTTATCGGATCTTCCTGTGGTCTTAGATGCCGATGCCCTGAATATTATTGCCTCTCCGGGCTGGCAGACTGCGTTTGAAGAGCGCGACGCGGTGATGACGCCGCATCCGGGAGAAGCGGCGCGACTGCTTAACTGCACCGTGGCGGATATTCAGGCCGACAGGACCGGCAGTGCGCAGGCTCTGGCGAAACGCTATCATGCCGTGGTCCTGCTGAAAGGGCAGGGAACTGTCCTTGCTCACCCGGATGGGCGTCTTGCTGTCTGTACCGATGGTAATCCCGGGATGGCCACGGGCGGCATGGGCGACGTGCTGACTGGTGTGATAACGGCATTACTGGCGCAGGGGCAATCTCCGTGGGAAGCAGCATTGTATGGCTGTGCTCTGCACAGTGCGGCTGCAGACCTGGCGGTGTCTGAGAGTGGCGTCCGCGGTCTGCTGGCCACGGATCTGATGCCTTATCTGAGAGAACTGGTGAACTGATGACGACGAGTATCCGCCTGACAGGTGAAACCGCGATGCTGGCATTCGCAGCCCGGATGGCTCCACTGTTGCGTGAAGGTGGGCTGATCTTTCTGGAAGGTACGCTGGGGGCAGGTAAGACGACGCTCAGCCGTGGCCTGATCCAGGCCTTTGGTCATGAGGGGGCGGTGAAGTCGCCAACCTACACTCTGGTTGAAGAATATTCGGTGGCCGGCCTGCGTGTCTGTCACTTTGACCTCTATCGTCTGGGGGACCCTGAAGAACTTGAATATATGGGTATCCGGGAGTACCTCGACGAAGGTACGCTGTGTCTGGTCGAATGGCCGGACAAAGGCGCAGGGGTGTTACCTGACCCTGATCTGGTGATTGCTATTGACGATGCCGGTGACTCGCGGATACTGAACTGGCAGGCACACACGCCCCGAGGGCAACGCTGGAGTGAAGGACTGGCAGGACTCGTATAAGAATGAAGTGGAAGATACGTCAACTGGCCGGACTGCTGATGCTGCTGATGGCGGCGGCCAGCACGAATGCCGATGTGAATGACATCCGGATCTGGCAATCGCCAGAGAGCGTTCGTCTGGTGCTGGACCTCAGCCGGGCGCACGAGCACAAAATATTTCAGTTGAAAAATCCTGACCGCATCGTGGTCGATCTTGCAGACGCCGATCTGAAGATGGATATGAGCAAGGTGGAAAACAATTCCACCGAGATTATTCGTCTGCGCCACGGCCGTCGTAATAAAAATGATCTGCGTCTGGTGATCGAGACACGTTCGACGATGGCCTACAGCAGCTTTCCCGTGGCTCCCAACGAAGAAATACGCCATGACCGTCTGGTGATTGACCTGGACCGGCCGGTGACCGGTGCGACCGCACGGCCAGCCGTGGTCAAAAAAGCGGACAGTTATGAAGCCTCAAGCCGCGACATCATTATTGCTATAGACGCCGGACACGGGGGCGAAGACCCGGGAGCAATCGGCCCGGGCAAAGTAAAAGAAAAGCACGTTGTCCTGGCCATTGCCCGGGAATTGCAACGACTGCTCAATAATGAAAGCGGGTTTGCTCCTTATATGGTGCGCACCGGTGATTATTATGTCGGTCTGCGTGATCGTTCCGAAAAGGCACGAAAAGCCAACGCAGATTTCTTTGTCTCCATTCATGCAGATGCCTTTAAGCACCCGAGTGCCAAGGGCAGCTCAGTGTTTGTCCTGTCGGATCGTGGCGCAACCAGTGAAACAGCGCGTTATCTGGCCGATAAAGAAAATGCCTCCGATCTGATCGGGGGGGTGACGCTGGGGGATCGGGATGACCATCTGGCCCTGACCCTGCTTGACCTGTCGATGACTCATAAGCGGACGGCCAGCGTTCAGATTGGTGAAGAAATCCTGGGTGAAATGGGAAAAATCAGCAAGCTGCACAAGCGTGATGTTGAAGAAGCCGCGTTTGTGGTTCTGAAATCGCCCGACATGCCAGCGCTGCTGGTCGAAACCGGATTTATTTCGAACCCTTCAGAAGCCCGTCAGCTTCAGACAGAGAGTTATCAGAAAAAAATGGCGCGGGCGATTTTTAACGGCATCCGTGATTATTTTTATCGACACCCGCCAGCGGGTACTATGGTGGCTGCGCGACAGAAAGCCGCCAATACGTTTGTTGAATACGTTGTCCGTAAAGGCGATACCCTTTCTGAACTGGCGGTTCAGAATGGGATGGACGTTAAAGCACTGCGGGATCTGAATGGTCTGAACAGTGACTCATTGAGAGTCGGTCAGCGCCTACGGATTCCAAATTCATAATGCCGGAAACAGCATGAGCCGAATTCATTTATTATCTCCCCGGCTGGCGAACCAGATTGCCGCCGGAGAGGTGGTCGAACGTCCGGCCAATATCATTAAAGAACTGGTCGAAAACTCCATGGATGCCGGCGCTACTCAGGTTGATGTCGAAGCTGAGCAGGGTGGAGTTAAGTTACTGCGTGTCCGCGATAATGGACACGGAATCGATAAAGACGATCTTTCGCTGGCGCTCAGTCGTCATGCCACCAGTAAAATCACCACGCTCGATGATCTTGAAGCCGTTGGCACTATGGGCTTTCGTGGTGAGGCCCTAGCGAGTATTTCATCGGTGTCGCGGCTGACACTGACGTCGCGGGCAGAAGGCGGAGACGAAGCATGGCAGGTCTCAGCTGAAGGTCGGGATATGCAGGCTGAAATTCGTCCGGCTGCGCACCCGACGGGCACTACGGTCGAAGCCCGCGATCTGTTTTTTAATACGCCCGCGCGGCGGAAGTTTCTGCGCACAGAAAAAACCGAATTTTCGCATCTCGAAGAAACACTGAAAAAACTCGCCCTGAGTCGTTACGACGTCGCTTTTTCTCTGCGACACAATAACCGTACCATTCATGCACTGCGCCCGGCGCCCCGTACGATTGATCGCGAAAAGCGCATCGCCACGCTGCTGAGCCCTCAGTTTATTGATAATTCGGTGCACATCGATGTTGAAGCTGCTGGCCTGCATATCGAAGGCTGGGTCGGTTTGCCGACCTTCTCCCGTTCGCAGGCGGACATGCAGTACTTTTTTGTTAATGGGCGTGCCGTACGGGACAAACTGGTTGTTCATGCGATTAAGCAGGCGTACCGGGATGTGCTCTATCACGGTCGCCACCCAGCCTTTGTACTCTACTTATGGTTAGACCCCCGGTTGGTAGACGTTAACGTGCACCCGACTAAACACGAGGTCCGTTTCCGTGATGGACGCCTGGTGCACGATTTTATTTTCCGGTCACTGCACCGCGCCCTTGGGGACGTGCGTCCTGACCAGTCGACCGCCGCGTTAACTCCCGCCCCCTCACAGGTTGTCAGTGGTACCGAAGCCGGCGAGTTTCAGGGTCAGTCACGCCTCGACTGGCAACCTTCGGCGGTGGCATCACCTGCGTCGTTCCAGCCGGGAGGCTACGCCAGTGGTGTTGCTGAAAGCCGCCCGACCGGCGCGGAGGTAGCCAGTCAGCTGCGTTCTTTTGAACAGATGACGCAGCCACTGCGCGAGCCGGTCCCTCTTCCGGAAAGTAATGAACAGGACATGCCCCCGCTGGGCTTCGCTGTGGCGCAGCTGCACGGTATTTATATCCTTGCCCAGAACGCTCAGGGGCTGGTGGTGGTAGATATGCACGCGGCTCATGAACGCATCACTTACGAGCGTCTGAAAGTTGCCGTAGATGATCAGGGAGTACAGAGTCAGCCGTTGCTGGTGCCAGTGACGCTGAGTGTCAGCGAGCGTGAGGCTGACGCAGCCGAGCAGTACGCCGAAGACTTCCGGCAGCTGGGCGTTGAGCTGGCCCGCGTCGGGCCGGAGAATATTATGATCCGCCAGATTCCCGTTCTGCTACAGCAGGCGGAGGTGCCTCAGCTGATCACCGATATGCTCGGTGACCTGATGGAGCATGGGGCGTCAGACCGTATCCTGGCTCATCGCAATGAACTGCTGTCGACCATGGCCTGCCATGGCTCCGTGCGGGCGAACCGTCGACTGACGATCCCTGAGATGAACGCACTGTTGCGTGATATGGAGGCGACAGAGCGCTCGGGTCAGTGCAATCATGGCCGCCCGACCTGGACACAGATGAGCATGTCCGAGCTTGATAAGCTGTTTCTGCGGGGACGTTGATGTCAGAACCTGTGACTAATGAGCTGCCGCCGGCAATTTTTCTGATGGGGCCGACCGCCTCCGGAAAAACCGCACTCGCACTGGAGCTGGTAAAACGTTATCCCTGCGAGATCATCAGCGTGGATTCGGCGCTCATATACAAAGGCATGGACATAGGCACGGCGAAGCCGGATACCGCCATGCTGGCCGAGGCACCGCATCGTCTGATTGATCTGATTGATCCGGCAGAGGCGTATTCTGCGGCAACATTCCGCAATGATGCGCTGCGGGAAATGGCAGACATCACCGCGGCCGGAAAGGTACCGCTGCTGGTGGGTGGCACCATGATGTACTTTAAGTTTCTGCGCGATGGCTCAGCCGAGCTGCCGACCGCCGATGAGGCGATCCGGGCGCAGTTACTGGAAGATGGACTCAAATATGGCTGGCCGGAGATGCACCGGCGGCTTGCCGAGGTGGACCCCGAGTCGGCCAGACGACTGAAACCCATGGACTCCCAGCGCATTCAGCGTGCACTGGAGGTCTGGATGGTGTCAGGAAAAAACCTGAGCGATCACTGGGCGGAGCAGAATTCCGAACCTTTGCCCTATCACGTGGTCAATCTTGCTGTCTGTCCACCGGACAGAAAGCGACTTCATGACAGGATTGCCGAGCGCTATCGTATTATGATGTCGCAGGGGTTTGTTGAGGAAGTCCGGGGGCTCTGGCAACGGGGGGATCTGCATGAAAATATGCCGTCCGTCCGTTGTGTTGGTTATCGTCAGGTCTGGGACTACCTGGAAGGGCGGACCGACTATGATGAAATGGTGGAACGCGGCATTATTGCGACCCGCCAACTGGCGAAAAGACAGATTACCTGGCTGCGCAGCTGGCCCGATCTTCACTGGTTAGATACCGATGATCCGGATATTCTGCGAAATGCCTTGAAAATACTTAACGCCAACGCCATATTTAGCGCATCGACCTGATTCCTTAGCATATTACTCAGATTTACGGCCTGGGTGTGGCCGCTGAGTAGCAGATTCTGGTTGACCCCGGGGCTTTATAAATTATATTCCGCTGTCCCCACATTGGACGGCACCTTCTCACATTAGGAGAATAACTATGTCAAAAGGGCACTCTCTACAAGACCCTTACCTGAATCAGCTGCGCAAGGAACGTATTCCTGTGTCCATCTTCCTGGTTAACGGGATCAAGCTGCAGGGACAGATCGAATCATTTGACCAGTTTGTGATCCTGTTGAAAAACACGGTATCTCAGATGGTTTATAAGCACGCAATTTCTACCGTTGTACCGTCTCGCAACGTTCGTCTGGCGCCAGCCGATCAGGTCGAAGGTGCAGACGCCGAGTAATATCAGCAGGAGCCACTGCCTTGTTCTTTGAACGTCCGGATAGTGGTGGCGAAACCGCAGTACTGGTTCACGTGGATTTCCCGGAAGGGGCAAATCGCGAAGATCTGAATGAATTCCGTGAACTGGTCATTTCGGCCGGGGCCGACCCAGTCGGCCTTGTGACCACCAAACGTCCTACCCCTGACGTTAAAACCTTTGTTGGTAAGGGGAAAGTTGAAGAAATCGGAGACCTGGTGCGTATGAATGACGCCCAGATCGTTATCTTTAATCACGCCCTGTCCCCCAGTCAGCAGCGAAACCTCGAACGCGAACTCAAGTGTCGTGTGCTCGACCGTACCGGTCTGATTCTCGATATATTTGCGCAACGTGCCCGTACCCATGAAGGTAAACTTCAGGTTGAACTGGCGCAGCTGCAGTATCAGGCGACCCGGCTTGTACGGGGCTGGACCCACCTTGAGCGTCAGAAGGGTGGTATCGGTATGCGCGGCCCGGGGGAAACCCAGCTCGAGACCGACCGTCGACTGCTGCGGGAAAGGGTTAAAAGCATCAATGCCCGTCTGGAGAAAGTGCGTGCACAACGCGACCAGAACCGGCGGGCTCGTCAGCGCTCGGCGGTGCCGACCGTTGCCATCGTGGGTTACACCAACGCAGGCAAATCGACCCTGTTCAATGCGCTCACAGAGTCAGACGTCTATGCCGCTGACCAGCTGTTTGCAACACTTGACCCGACACTGCGCCGCTTTGATATCGACGATGTGGGCGAAATTGTTCTGGCTGATACGGTAGGGTTTATCCGCCATCTGCCACACAAGTTAGTGGAAGCGTTCCGTGCGACTCTGCAGGAAGCCGCAGAAGCTGACCTGCTGATGCACGTTATCGACTGTGCAGCACCCGAACGTGAGATGAATATCGAACAGGTGGAGCTGGTATTAGGCGAAATCGGCGCGGATGAATTGCCAGAGCTGCGGGTCTACAACAAAATAGATCTTCTGGAGCATGGCGAGGCCCGGATTGACCGCGATGACACCGGACAGCCTGTGGCTGTGTGGTTATCAGCACGTGAACGTAAAGGCTTTGATCTGCTGCAGCAGGCGATGGGTGAACTGTTGGGCGAAGAGCTGTTCAGTGACGATATTGAACTGCGCCCGGAAGAAGCGCGGCTGCGTGCAATTCTTTACGAATTGGGCGGCATCCGCACTGAAGAGTTCGCCGATAATGGCAACATGTTGCTTGGCGTAAGAATGCAGTTGCAGGATTTCCGTCGGGCATTGTCCCGTGCGGGCATACGTGAAGAGCGATTTATCGCGCCGCCAGAAGAACCCTGGCACTGAAGAAGCCCCGGAAAGTGGCCGGGGCGCAGAAATCCGTTATCATTACTATTCTGACTAAACCCGGCACACACTGACTGGAGTGAACTATGGCCTGGAACGAGCCTGGTGGCAAAGGCAATCCCAAAGATCCCTGGGGCAACAGGGGCAACAATAATGGTGGGAATCAGCCGCCGGATCTGGATGAAGTCATCCGTAAACTGACCGACAAATTTAACCGTCTGTTGGGTGGAAAGCCCGGCAATGGCAATAACGGTGGTGACGAGGGAAGCATCGTTGGCTTCCTGATTGTTGCTGCAGTGATTGCTGTCGTCCTCTTTGTGATGAACGCTTTCTATACCCTGGATACCCAGGAACGCGGTGTTGTATTACAGACCGGTAAGTTCGACCGTATTGAAGGCGAAGGTCTGCACATGAAAATTCCGGTGATTGAAGAAGTCATCATCGTGAATACTACCCGTGTCCGTGAAGCAGAAATCCGCGAAAGCATGCTGACCGAAGACGAGAATATCGTCGACGTAAAACTGAACGTTCAGTACCGGGTAACTGACCCTGCGGCGTTTGCGCTGCGTGTCGAAAACCCTGAACTGACACTGATGGATGCCGCTGAAAGTGCGCTTCGTCATGAAGTCGGTTCGACCGCAATGGACCCGATTCTGACGACTGGCCGTGCTGTTCTGGCGGATGCCGTGAAGATCCGTTTGCAGGATTACCTCGACCGTTACGAAACCGGTATCACTCTGACAAACGTCAACATTAAAGACGCAACACCGCCAGCGGCAGTGAAAGAAGCGTTCGATGACGTTCAGCGTGCCAAACAGGATAAAGAGCGCACTATTAACGATGCTGAAGCCTACGCCAACTCGGTCGTGCCGGAAGCTCGTGGTCGTGCACAACGTCAGCTTGAAGAAGCCCGCGCTTACAAAGAGCGTGTGATCGCCCGCGCACAGGGTGAAGCAGACCGCTTCTCAGCACTCCTGTCTGAATACAAAAAGGCACCACTGGTCACCCGTGAACGTCTTTATATTGACGCCGTTACCCAGGTATACACCACGAGCAGTAAAGTTCTGGTGGATGTTGAAGGGGGTAACAACATGATGTACCTGCCACTGGATAAACTGATGCAGCCTGTGCAGGCCGCTGCCCGTGAATCAGGTATGACTAACTCTGATATTTCCCGTCTGACAGATCAGGTTGTTAATGAGCTGCGTGCCCGTCAGAACAGCACAAGCGTCCGCAGGGAGGGTCGTTAATGTCTACGAAAGCTTTTTCATCGTTGATTGTCATCGCCCTGGTGGTGCTGATTGGTAGTCAGAGTTTCTACATCGTTAAAGAAACTGAACGTGCGATCAAACTCCAGTTTGGTGAACTGATCGATGCCGACGTTGAACCCGGTATCGACTTTAAAGTCCCGTTTGTGGATGTGATCAAACGCTTTGATGCCCGCGTTCTGACGCTGGATACTCAGCCTTCGCGATTCCTGACATCGGGTAAAAAATACGTGATTGTTGATTCGTATGCGAAGTGGCGCATTAAAGATGTGCGTGCTTACTACGAAGCGTCATCCGGTGACCGTACCCGCGCAACCGCACTTCTGGAAAACCTTGTGAACAAAGGACTGCGTGACGAGATTGCCGCGCGTACTCTGCACGAAGTGGTTTCTGGTGAGCGTGACCAGCTGATGACTCAGCTGACGGCGTCACTTAACCTCGAAACTCAGAAAGAGCTGGGTATCGAAGTTCTGGACGTGCGCGTAAAAGCGATCGACCTGCCAGACGAACTCAGTCAGTCGGTGTACAACCGTATGTCTGCAGAGCGTAGCCGGGAAGCCCGTGAACACCGCTCACAGGGTAAAGAGCTGGCTGAAGGTATCGAAGCAGATGCTGAGCGTCAGCGCACGGTGATCGAGGCAGAAGCTTACCGCGAAGCTGAGCAGATCAAGGGTGAAGGGGATGCAGAGTCGTCACGCATTTACGCAAAAGCGTACAGTGCTGACCCTGAGTTCTACTCATTTACCCGTAGCCTCAAGGCCTACACCGAAACCTTCCAGGGCAATGATGTCCTGCTGCTTGATCCTAAAAGCGACTTCTTCCGTTATCTGAACGACGCTAAGGGCAAGTAATTACCTGACTGGCCGGTCAGGCAGGGGAGAACGCAGGCAATGAGCCTGCGTTAAACCATGTTCATCGCCGGCCAGCTTTGGTAGAATCCCGCAACCGGGCCGGTCGCCCGGTTTTTTTGTGCAGTTTTTCGACAGGAACATACCTTGTCTCAGGACCTCTGGACCGAGCTGGCGCTGGCTGTTGCTCTGGTTTTTATCATTGAGGGGATACTTCCTTTCCTGAACCCCGGACGCTGGCGGCGACTGGTGGGACAACTGGCACGCACAGACGACCGGACTATGAGACTCACCGGCTTGGCCAGCATGTTGTTCGGCCTCGCCCTGTTATATCTGATCAAACACTGAAGGCTGGAATATGACTGGAGCTGACCGCTGGCTGTTGCCTGATGGTATTGACGAAATTCTGCCGCCGCAGGCGCGCCGTATTGAGCAACTGCGCCGTCATCTTCTCGATTATCTGGATGCCTGTGGCTATGACTTCGTCATTCCACCTGCACTGGAATATCTTGATTCACTGCTTACCGGCACAGGCAAAGATCTGAACCTGCGTACCTTCAAGGTCACTGACCAGCTTTCAGGCCGCATGATGGGTCTGAGTGCTGATACAACGCCGCAGGTTGCCCGCATTGATGCACACAGCCTGGCACCGGAAGGCATCAGCCGTCTGAGCTACTGCCGCACTGTGTTCCACGCCAAGTCTGGCTCTCTGCTGGCGAGTCGTACCCCGACTCAGATTGGCGCAGAGCTGTATGGTGAAGCCGGCATCGAAGCCGACGTCGAAATCATCAGTGTGATGCTCAGCCTGCTGCAACAGGCAGGTCTTGAGAACGTTCACCTTGATCTCGGTAACGTAGGCGTTTTCCGTGCATTGGCCAGGGTCGCTGGTCTGACCGATGCTCAGCAGACAGAATTGTTTGATCTGCTGAAACTGAAATGCGCTACCGACACTCAGGCCTGGGTGGCGCGTGAACTGAATGATGCCCGTCTGGTAGAAGCCTTTTCTGTGCTGGCCGGGCTTCAGGGCAGTGCAGAGTCGCTGGCGGGTGCGTTTGATCGCCTGCAGGCTCTGGTGCCGGAAACTGCGGAAGAAATTGGTCACATCCGCAGCGTTGCTGAGCGACTTGCAAAGCGCTTCCCGGCGACCTCTATGATGTGTGATCTGACTGAGCTGCGTGGTTACGACTACCACACAGGTCTGGTCTTTGCTGCCTATGTACCCGGCTATGGAGATGCTGTGGCACAGGGTGGTCGTTACGATGAAACCGGTGCAGACTTCGGACGTGCGCGTCCTGCGACCGGTTTCAGTGCCGATCTGAAAGTACTGGCGCGCCTGGGAAGGCGGACGGAGTCAGTCAAGCAGACGGTCGCTGCTCCCAGCTCCGATGACCCGGCGCTGTGGCAGGCTATCCAGCAGTGCAGAAGTCAGGGAATGCGCGTGCTGGTGCAACTGAATGGCGATGCGGTCGAATGCGACCAGCGCCTGCAACTTCTGGACGGCAAGTGGCAACTGGTTAACGCCTGAAGAACTAAAGCCGATAACAGGCCTTGTTTGCTCAGAGTGAACTGGCCTTAACTAACGATTGAGTGAAAGAACCGCCATGGGCAAAAGCGTTGTTGTTCTGGGCACCCAGTGGGGTGACGAAGGTAAGGGTAAAATTGTTGACCTGCTGACTGAAAAAGCAGCGGCAGTGGTTCGTTTTCAGGGCGGTCATAATGCCGGCCATACCCTCGTGATCAATGGTGAAAAAACTGCACTGCACCTGATCCCGTCCGGCATCCTGCGCGATGGCGTACGTTGTGTGATCGGTAACGGTGTGGTGCTGGCACCGGATGCACTGTTGAAAGAGATCCGCGCTCTCGAAGATCGTGGTGTCCCTGTGATGGAGCGTCTGCGTGTGTCTCACGCCTGTCCGCTGATTCTGCCATATCACGTGGCTCTGGATCAGGCGCGCGAAATCAAGCGTGGCAACGCCAAGATTGGTACGACCGGCCGCGGAATCGGGCCAGCGTACGAAGACAAAGTCTCGCGCCGCGGACTGCGTGTTGGTGACCTGTATCAGCCAGAATTTGCTGACAAGCTGAAAGAAGTCATGGAATTCCATAACTTCTCTCTGACTCAGTACTACGGTGTAGACGCGGTCAGCTACGAAGAAACCCTGGCGGCATGTATGGACTGGGCAGCGCAGATTAAAGACATCGTCGTTGATGCAGTTGATCTGGTGCATGAGATCCGTGAAACCGGCGGCGACATCATGTTTGAAGGTGCTCAGGGTACGCTTCTTGATATCGACCACGGCACCTATCCGTTCGTGACCTCGTCAAATACCACGGCTGGTGGTGTGGCGACAGGTTCGGGTGTTGGTCCGCTGTACCTGGATCAGATTCTGGGTATCACCAAAGCTTACACCACCCGTGTCGGATCAGGTCCTTTCCCGACTGAACTGTTCGACTCCGTGGGTAAGCACCTGGCGGACGTAGGTAAAGAGAAGGGCACCACCACTGGTCGTGACCGCCGTTGTGGCTGGTTCGATGCCATGCTGGTGAAACATGCCATCCGTGTTAACTCGATTAATACTATCTGCCTGACCAAGCTGGACGTACTGGATGGTCTGGAGACCATTAAAGTCTGTATCGGCTATCAGGACGAGCAGGGCAACCCTCTGAAGGTGCCAGCGTCTGCGGATCAGTTTGAGAAAGTGACACCGGTATACAAAGAACTGCCAGGCTGGACTGAATCCACCTTTGGTGCGAAGAGCATTGAAGACCTGCCAGAAAATGCCCGTGCGTATATCCGCTTTGTTGAAGAAGCGATTGGTGCTCCGATCGATATTATTTCTACCGGCCCTGATCGCGTAGAAACTATCGTTCTGCGTCACAGCTTTGAACTCTGATTATTCAGAAGTGTCAGAAAACCCGCTCCGGCGGGTTTTTTTATGCCTGTCATTAATGACGATAAATTGACCATTGGCTATTTCATGGCCTTAATGAAAAAGTATTCCGGACGCTCTGCGTCAGTGCTTTGGCAAGCTTTTGCCACCTTTTCTGAGTGGCGTAAAACCTCTTATCTCTTTCTGAATTTTAATTAATAACAAAGTACCAGTTGTTGAGGATAAATTCGGTCATTTGTCCTATTTATCTGGTACTTATTTATTATATTTGCCTGATTATTCCTCACTGGTGGTGTTTGGGCACACTCGTTGCTCCTATACATGTGTCAGCGACTGGCTGGCAAAGCGTTGGGCGTATGGCAGTCGGGGCTTACTGGCCACTGCCTGAATTTATGAACAGTAGAGGAATGAAATCATGCTGGATCTGTATGACTACCCTGTTGTCGTTGAGTTGCCTGTCTCCTGGGGCGAGATGGATTCATTTCAACATGTGAATAACGCGGTGTATTTCCGCTATTTCGAGAGTGCCCGGGTGAAATATGTGGAGAGCATCCGCATCGAGGAGTTTATGAAGTCCACAGGAATGGGACCGATTCTCTCAGGTACATCGGCTAAGTTTTATGCTCCTCTGAAATATCCTGACACCATCAGTGTTGGCATCAAGAGTGTGAAGCTGGAATCCGGTCGTATTCATCAGGAATACGGCGTCTGGAGCCACGAGACCTCCCGCCTGGTGGCGAAAGGTGAAAGCACTATGGTGTTCTTCGATTATAAGAAAGGTTGCCCTTGCGATATCCCTGAAGGGTTGCGCGAGAATATCCTGAAGCTGGAGCCCTATCTGGCCGAGGATAATAAAGTCACCGAGCAGGCCTGAAGGCGCAGGGGTGATGTATCAGCCGGATAACCGCAGCCCTTTCTCTCTGAAAAGGCTGCGGTATCCGGTTATTTTTTCACGATGATGTCGTAAAGATCTTTGCGACGGTCTTTCAGGTTGCGGACAGAGCCTTCGTTGTGAAGAATCCGCAGTTTGTCCATATCCAGATCTGAAAACAGCAGCATTTCGGTATTGGCTGTCGCCTCTGACAGTACGGCATCGTGTGGGAACGGGAAGTCAGATGGTGTCAGCACGGCTGACTGGCTGTACTGAACATCCAGGCTTTCCACCTCTGGCAGGTTACCCACACTGCCGGCGATGACGACATAGCACTCATTCTCAATGGCTCTGGCCTGGGCGCAGTGGCGGACACGCAGGTAACTGTTCTTAGTGTCTGTCCAGAAGGGTACAAACAGAATTTCCATACCCTGCTCCGACATGATGCGGCCCAGCTCCGGGAATTCAACGTCGTAGCAGATCAGAATGCCGACACGACCCGCGTCGGTTTCGAATACCTGAAGCTGGTTTCCGCCACGGATTACCCAGTCGTTTTTCTCGTGAGGGGTAATGTGAATCTTGCGCTGTTCGTCGACTTTACCACTGCGATGACAGAGATAAGATACGTTATAGATCGTCCCGTCTTCGTTGATCGGCATCGAACCGGTAATAATATTGGCGTTGTATTCGACCGCCATACGGGACATGGCATCGCGGATTTCGTCGGTAAAACCAGCCAGAAAACGAATTGCTTCAGTCTGAGATGTTTCCGGGCAGAGGCCCATCAGAGGCGCGTTAAAGAATTCGGGAAAGACGATAAAGTCACACTGATAATCGGACACAGTATCAACGAAATATTCGACCTGCTTGAGCAGTTCTTCCAGTGAGCTTACCAGACGCATCTGCCACTGTACGGCGCCGACACGTACCGTAGTTTTACGGGACAGAAGCACGGTATCTGTCGGCTCATACAGAATGTTGCTCCATTCGAGCAGCGTTGCGTAACCCACCGACGCAGAATCTTCAGGCAGGTACTTACGTAACAGACGCTTTACCTGAAAATCGTTGGAAAGCTGGAACGACAGAATGGGGTCATAAATTTCTTTCGTATCCACTTTCTGGATGTAGTCCATGGGGGACATTTCATCCTGATAGTTGTGGTAACTGGGAATACGACCACCGGCCAGAATGGCCTGAAAATTATACTGACGGCAGAGTTCTTTACGGGCATCGTAAAGACGGCGGCCGATACGCATACCGCGGTGTGATTTTTTAATAACGACATCAAGCCCGTAGAGCGCATCGCCCTCGGGGTCGTTCGATACTACGTCGTTACTGTCGACAATGTCTTCGTAAGTATGCGGATTGGAAAAACGCTGGTAATCGACCTGAACAGACAGGGCGATCCCGACCAGCGCGTCGCCATCAATGACACCGATCTGACCTTCCGGAAACTCATCAATAAGACGCTGAATAGTATGCTGTGGCCAGGCGCCGCCGAGTTCAGGGTAGGCCTCATCCATCAGTATCTTGATCTGGTCGTACTGAACCAGTGAGAGATTACATAATTCAAGGTGAAGGCGTTCGGATGCCATGTGATTACTTCTCTGTCTGCTAAGGCGGGTAAGACCGCTAATTTAGCAGGAATATCCGCCTGTTGAACAGACAGGAAGCCGGAGCCCGGCGGCGGGCTCCTCAGGCACAGGAGTTACTCAGGGCGCGGGCCGCGTGGTGGACGGTCGTCGTCACTGCGGAACTGCCACCATGAACGTTCAGCACGAGGGCCACGTCCGGCTTTACCATGACGTGTGATCTCAGATTCCAGTGTCAGTTGAGCGATTTCTTTTCCGCCTACGCTGACGGTATAACTACCGTCTTTTTTCAGCAGCGCAGAAGAATACGTCAGCGACTGGAAATCACGAGGCGCAACGTAATCCAGAAGAAGTTCACCTTGTGCATCTCTGATGGTGAAGTGATCGCCTGTGGACAGAGGGCTGTCCAGGTTGACCTGAATGATCGGTTGGGTTGAGGTGTCTGACGGTGTCTGTGCCATGCCGCTGCTGCCATGGGCGATCAGCGTACCACCTGTCAGGTTGAAGGTGCCGTCGACATCGATATAACCATCACGCTGGCTGAGTGGCCCGTTGACGATGAGTGTGCCACCGGACATTTCGGCGTGACCGTTGGAGTCGAATCCGTCACCGCCTGAATGAACAATGGTGTAGCCGCCGCGGATACTCAGCAGGCCATCGATGGCTTTTCCGTGCCCGCGACCGCCGCGTTCTTCTTCCGCGGCTGCTTTCTGCTCTGCTGTTTTCTTCAGCGTGACATTGAGGCCGTCATCCTTTGCATTTACTTCGATGTTGCCACTGTGGATCGTGATATAACGGCTCTCGATGGCTTCATACGACTGGGTGATTTTCAGGTTTCCGCCCGCAATGTCGACCTTATTCGCCCCCATGATGCCGTCGTCTCCGGCACTGATGGTGATATCGCTGTCTTCGAGATTCACGAATCCTTTGTCTTCACGCTCAAGGTTATCCGATTTAATCGCATCACCACCGGCGACAATCTGTACGTTTGAGCGACGGATGTCGACACTGTCTTTACCCCGGATGCCTTCGTCTTTGGCATCAACAACCAGAGTGACATCGCGCAGGTCGAGATCATCTTTACCCACAACGGCATCTTCCCGCAGACCCTTCACTGTAAGAGAGGCACCAGTGCCGCCTTCAATCCGAAGGTCTGCGCGGGAGAACAAAGCGCCCTGTGGCTCGTCGTTACTCACACTGCCATCACTATCAGAAATCAGGTTGTCAGACTTCTCCGCAAGACGGACAGTGACATCCCCGGATTTCTGAATATACAGCGCGGCGCTCTGATGACTGATGACGCGGGCACCATCGAGAATCAGTGTGACTTCTTCATCGCCCGCATTGACGATCAGAGAACGTCCGGCGCTGTCTCCCGAGAGGCGGTAGTCGCCTCCCTTTGCAATGGTAATGCTGTTTTCGTCAACTGACACCGCGCCGTTAACCGCTTCGGGCTGAGCGAGATTAATGGTCTGTGTTGCGGCGTGCGATGCGCCGGAGGCGATCGCCAGGCCGGTAAATAAAGCGCTGTAGCTGAATCGTGAAAAGGTACTCATTCTGCGAACTCTCCGTGGCTAGATAATAAAGTGCAGGTGTCACACCCGTGCAGGAACGTAATTCATCGAGCAGTGGCTCGTGTTGATCGGCTTTTAATCTGACTTCAATGACTTTCTCAATCAGTTTTCCGCCCTGATTATTTTTGATCGTATCTGAGCGGATAAAGTAACTCTGAACACGGGATTTGTTTTCCAGATGAGCTTTGATATCTGCCCACTGGCGACTCTCACTGTATTTGAGGATCAGCATATACGAGGGCTCGAAACTGACAGACCGTGACAGGCCCCAGAGAACGACGGAAATAAACAGGCTGGCGATGATAGAAAGCTGGTAATACTCCACGCCGTTGGCAATGCCGACGGTAATTGACCAGAAAATAAATGCAGTATCCCGCGGGTCTTTCACAGCCGTCCGGAAACGGATAATAGAAAGCGCACCGATCATCCCTAATGACAGCATCAGATTGCCACTGATACCGATCACGATCGCGTTGATCGCAATCGCAACCATGACCAGTGTGATATTAAAATTCTTGGAATAAAGAACGCCGTTGTAAGTCTGCCGGTATACCCAATATATAAACATCGCCATTACAAACGTGGCAGATAACGAAATAAATATCTGTAATGATCCAAGGGTTGAATCCAGCATCAGCTGGCTTGAATTAAACAGAGAACTGAGATCAGTGGGGGTCATAATAATCAGTCGTGGTCGATGAATTAAGCGCTGTAAAACTCGCGCATGTGCATACGCCCAAGGCAATATTTACTGATTGCCTGAGCGGTCGTCCCGTTGAGACGGAAAATCTGTGGAAACCACCCAGGGAGACAGTGATTGAATTTCACTTCCATAATGATGGTGTCACCCCGTTGAATCTGCTCCATTTCCAGTGAGTCGCAGAACAGATCGGTTTCCTCTGTGCTGATCCGGAGATTCATATCGAACGTCACCCGGATGTCGTTGTAGTCCATGAGATACACTTCACGGTCATAATCGATCATCGCGGTAGGGCGGAAATAGCGGCGCTTGAGATCAAAAAAGATAGAGCGAGCACTGTTGGAATCTATGTCCAGTAACCAGTCGTAATCGCCCTCAATCATCTGATAGGCCTGCTCGCGGGAAATCGTTACCGAACTTTTATCCACAAACTGATTATGTTTCCGTTTGCGTTCGAGCTTTGCCCAGTTCTGATCGGGTGAATAGACGCGGATCCGGTATTTATCGCGCTCTTCGATACCATCAAGCTTGTCTTCGACCGAGGTATTCAGAATGTCGTCAAAGTAGAGGCTGCGGATAAAATAACCGCGTTCACTTTTCTGATTCGGATCGCGCTCCATCAGCTCACTCAGCAGGGCGCGTGCGTATTCGTAATCTGCATGACTGATAAAGAACTTTACTTCGTGACGTTTGACCGACAGGGCCTGCGTTCTGAGGGCCTTCATATCAGCGTCCTGTCCCGGATGTTTCCTGGTAGAAAACTTCAGTGATACTCAGGTCATTGCCCGGGCGGCCCATAGTGAAGGAGCCTTCGTAATTTGGCGGTGCGAGCAGGGTCATCCTGTCGATCTGTGATTTACCGTCGCGCGCCGTCAGCACCAGGGTTTCACCGTTCCCCAGATTAAAATTCAGCCTGGCACTGCCATAGGGCGCTGAATCGGATGCTTTTCCATACACCCTGAGCGTCTGATGTGAGCCGATCACCCAGTCGCTGGTGAACTGCCACTTAGTAGGATCATCAAGATTATCGGACAGAAAATAGCCCTTCATACTGATGCTGTTCAGTGTCGGGTTGTAGAGATCCAGCCAGTCTTCTTTTGCGTTGTTCGTGAAGGACGCTTCTTTCAGATAGACCGTACTGGCGCTCTGGCTCTGGCTCAGCCAGAACAGCGCCGGAGTCAGAAGCGTGAACAGTAAGACCAGAATGTGAAGAGGTTGAAATCTCGGCATAGCTCTGTGGCTGCAATATGACAGAATTGCTGCATTTTAATGCAATTAAGATGTATTCGTATTTATTTTTGTATAGAAGTGTGGGACGCACGGAACCCTCGCAGATCACCATAGTGAGCCGGCTGTTCGGGATGTGAGATTCTGAAATGCGTTCTGGAAGAGAATGGTAGGCAGTAGCTGTCATCGGCGTTGTGATACGCGCGGGGTACGCCCCTTGTATGTCAGTGATATGACAGCAACAGCCTGTCCCAGCAGTTTCAGCGTATTGTATGCGGATAATTTCATTGAACTCCGTTGGCCGTATTGGACAGCAACGCCATGGTGCCAGCATAGCTGTCACAGAACGGACACGTCCCGTCTCCTTACTGAGCGCTCCAAAAATGGGGGACGAACAATGAACAATACGAAATTAATAGCGCAGCTTACGTTGCTCGCTGCGGCAGTTACGCTGACGGCGTGTGGTGGAGACAGCAATAACTCCGATTCAGATGATGTCGCTACAGAGCTGCCTGTGGTGGAAACACCTCAGAATGAGGCATCACCGGGTGATGACGACAGTCGCCACTCTGTCTTTACACTTGGGGTTTTGCCGGACACCCAGGGTGGCTCAGATGCTACCGGACAGGCGCATGTTGCCATACACCCAATGGATGAGGTTCTGAAGCACCAGTTAGCCGCTGGTGTGAATCTGGTCATCCCGGTTGGCGATCTGACCGATAAAGGTTCTGCTGTGGAATGGGAAGAGTGGACCAGCGTTGCTCGCCCATACAAAGAGCAGGGTATGGAGTTTCTCCCGGTAATGGGTAATCACGAGCTGAATTATTCATATACCACGGGTTGGATAAACGCGATGCGGGAATTTATTCCTGAAGATGCAGTGCATATGCCGGGCTACGAGTGGATAAATTATTACGTTATCCGTGAAAACGTTCTGATGATCGGCCTTGCATACTACAACCTTCCTCTGGCAATTAATTGGATAGAAGACGTTGTCGCAACGCACCGCGCTGACGTAGATCACATTGTGGTTGCGAGTCACGATGGTCTGATTGGCGCCAAGTATGGTCAGACTCGTGAGCAGATTGTTGAAGGCACAAAAGATGACGACTGGGTGTACAGCGTTGCGGATGAAATTCGCGCATTTTTTGCAGAGCATGATGTCATTTATGTACAGGGGCACGAGCACCAGTACCAGCGATCTCTTATTGCGCGTGATACCGCTCAGACGTCTTTCCCATCAGGTTCAACACCCGAAGGCGGAAACTACCGTATGAACGTCTATACCCAGATTCTGTCCGGTAATGCCTCTTATAAGGGGTATGAATTCCGTTATGGTGAGCGTGAACTGGTGCAGATGATCGTCGCTCAGAAAAACGCGACCATGAGCGGGGGATCTGATCACTTTGATGTGAATTCCAGCTGGTTGCGGTTTGATAATGATCGGGTGGATTACGCCTCTTACTACGCAGAGCATACCGCTCAGAATAACAACAGTGATCAGGATTTTGATGCAGACTGGCACCTGATGGATAAATTCAGTCGCACAATTAATCGCTGTGAAACCGTGATTTATCCTAACAATATTCCTGAAGGTACGCGGGCAGTTATGGTCTTTCAGCCAGAGTACCTGACGGATTACTGTCTGGCTGACGATGGTTCTATGGCGCGTCTGGTCGGTGGAAGTAACGATACGTTTAACCGTACCGACAGCCGTACTCGCGATATGGGCTATACCCCAGGGTTCAGCCGTGCAGAAACCCTGACAGACCTGACCCGCCTTGCCTATCAGTGGTTGTACCAGTACCACGAAAGCTGGACTCCGAATCTGAATTCTGGAGTACGGGTGATTCCAGACGGCGAGGCCGGCGAACTGGTCATTCCTGAAGTCACGGTCGATCTGAAAGAGCACGTTACTCTCAGTTGGACGCCAGCGACGGAAACTACGGTATCTGACATTCTGATTGTATCGGGCACTCAGAATCAGACAGGCGTGTATCAGGGAGATTACGGTGAACCTAAAGATATGCAGGCAGATACCGGACTGACGGTGAAAGACGGCGATGGTGATGATATGGCGAAGCCAGCCGTTGTTCTGCCGGCCAGCGCAACTGGCTCGTGGGATATTTCAGACGCAGTGGCTGATCCCTATGCCGTCGCCTTCACGGCTTCTGAAAATGTCACAGGAGACGGCGTGATACTGGCCCGTCGTGCCGGCGATAGCTGGCAGCCATTGGCAGATACTGGCTGCATTATTGAAGGCATCTGGCTCGAAAGCTATATCACCAGTCCGCCAGCCCGAAGTGCAGCGTGCGAAGGTAGTGCTGTGTTGGGTTATGACGCGGACGACAACATCTGGTGGTCGATTCTCACCGAGGATACAGAGCTGGCACTGATCAGCCGCTAATTCCTACTCACATAAGCCCCGGCCAGTCCGGGGCTTATTCCGGATTCAGATGTTCTGACAGATAATCCAGCAGCATACTGACCTTCAACGACAGCTGTCGCCCGGGTGGATACAACGCCCAGATACCATCATCAGGCGGGGCAAACTTTTCCAGTACTTCCACAAGTTCGCCACTCTGAAGTGCGGGTTCAACGTAGTAATCCGGCAGCTGAATAATGCCCAGTCCGCGTCGTGCCGCATCGAGCAGAGCATCGCCACTGTTACAGCGCAGGCGGCCATCGACCTTCATCATGCGTTCGCCACCGGCATCATGAAATCGCCAGTAATCCAGAGTTCCAGGCATACAGGTATGAGAATGCAGCGCGTCGGGTGTTTCGGGTTTGCCGTGGCGTCGCAGATAGTCCGGTGATGCGCAGGTGAACAGACGGCGGTTGCCCAGACGTCTGGCGACCAGATCCTGACTCTCAATGCGTCCCAGCCTGACGGCCAGGTCGTAATTTCCCGCAATGATATCGAGTGTCTTATTCGTGAGTTCGCAGTAGAGACTGATCTCGGGGTACAGGGTGAGAAACTGATTCAGAAGGGGAGCCAGATGGCGCTCTCCGTAGGTCACGGGTGCGGTTATCCGGATCAGTCCCTGAGGCACACTCTGCAGCTGATTTACCGCTCTTTCTGCGTTGCTCAGGGCATCCAGTAAGGGGCGGCAGGACTGATAGTAAATCTGACCCGCCTCCGTCAGACTGACACGACGGGTCGTGCGATAAAACAGATCAATGCCCAGGCGTTTTTCCAGCATACGTATCTGTCGGCTGACCTGTGCTGTGGATATTCCGAGGTCTTCAGCAGCGCGTGTGAAATTGCCGCTGTCGGCCACCGCCAGGAACTCACTGACGCCCTGCCACTGTTGAATCATTATTACCTGTGTGTAAAAGTGATTTTATAAAAACCCGGATTATCCATATCTGGTAACGAACTACAATCGGAAGCTGAAAACACATAACGGAGAAGTACACCATGTCTGAAACAATCACCTGCCGCGCGGCTATTGCCTGGAAAGCTGGAGAGCCCCTGTCTGTTGAAGAGGTTCAGGTAGCCCCCCCGAAGGCTGGCGAGGTCAGGGTTAAGATTGTGGCGACCGGTGTGTGCCATACCGATGCATTCACTCTGTCTGGTGAAGACCCTGAGGGTATCTTCCCGGCGATTCTGGGTCACGAAGGCGGTGGCATTGTTGAATCGGTTGGCGAAGGCGTAACCAGCCTGAAGCCGGGCGATCATGTGATTCCGCTGTACACCGCAGAATGCCGCGAGTGCAAATTCTGTAAATCCGGCAAAACCAACCTGTGTCAGGCGGTACGTGCGACTCAGGGGAAAGGCCTGATGCCGGACGGCACCTCACGCTTCTCTCAGAACGGCAAACCGATCTTCCATTACATGGGTTGCTCGACCTTCGCTGAGTACACCGTGCTGCCTGAAATCTCACTGGCAAAAGTGAACCCGACGGCACCGCTTGAAGAAGTGTGTCTGCTGGGTTGTGGTGTCACGACCGGAATGGGCGCAGTTATGAACACCGCCAAGGTAGAAGAAGGGGCGACTGTCGCAATCTTCGGCATGGGCGGCATTGGTCTGTCTGCCGTGATCGGTGCGACCATGGCAAAAGCTTCCCGCATCATTGCTATCGACATTAATGAAAGCAAATTCGATCTGGCGAAACAGCTGGGCGCAACAGATTGCATTAACCCGAAAAACTACGATAAACCGATTCAGGATGTGATCGTAGAACTGACCGACGGCGGCGTGGATTACTCATTTGAGTGTATCGGTAACGTCGATGTGATGCGTTCTGCACTTGAATGCTGCCACAAAGGCTGGGGCGAATCGGTGATTATCGGTGTTGCGGGTGCAGGCCAGGAAATTTCTACTCGTCCGTTCCAGCTGGTGACTGGTCGTGTATGGCGTGGCACCGCCTTTGGTGGTGTGAAAGGCCGTACCGAGCTGCCTGATTATGTTGAACGTTACCTGGCTGGCGAATTTAAGCTGAGCGATTTTATTACGCACACCATGGCGCTGGATAAAATTAACGAAGCCTTCGACCTGATGCACGAAGGTAAAAGCATCCGTAGCGTTATTCATTATTGATCCGGAGTGCAGGGATGAAAAAAGTCAGCGAATATCTTTGCTTTAACGGACGTCAGCTTCAGTACAGTCACACCTCGGCCGTACTGAACTGCGAGATGCGTTTCGGAATATTTCTTCCGCCGCAGGCAGAAAAGAAAAAGGTACCAGTGCTTTACTGGCTGTCAGGGCTGACCTGCACCGACGAAAATTTTACCCAGAAAGCCGGGGCTCAGAGAATCGCGGCCGAACTGGGTATCGCGTTGGTGATGCCTGACACGTCACCACGCGGTGAAGACGTGCCTGATGACGAAAATGGTGCATACGATTTTGGGCTTGGCGCAGGCTTTTATCTTAATGCGACTCAGGCTCCGTGGTCGAAGCACTACCGCATGTACGACTATATCGTCAGCGAACTGCCTGAGTTGATCGAAGCAGAGTTCTCTGTGAACGGCATGCGCAGCATCAGCGGGCACTCGATGGGGGGGCATGGTGCCATCACGATTGGCCTGAAAAACCCCGACAAGTACCGCAGTATTTCGGCATTCAGCCCCATCAGTAACCCAGTGAACTGCCCATGGGGGCAGAAAGCGCTTGGTCTTTACCTGGGCGACGATCAGGAAGCCTGGGCGGCGTATGACTCAAGCGAGCTGCTCCGCCGGGCCACCGAACAGCTGCCACTGCTTGTCGATCAGGGCCTGGCGGACAACTTCCTCACCGAGCAACTGCGCCCCGAAACCCTCGACGACGCAGCAACGGAATCGGGCTACAGAATGACCCTGCGCCGCCAGCCGGGGTATGACCACAGTTATTTCTTTATCTCGACCTTTATCGAAGATCATCTGCGTTTTCATGCGCAACACCTTATCTGAGGGAGACTCAGGTGTCTTTTGCCCGGCTATGCCGGGCTTTTTTTTATCGCATTACTGTGACACCGGATGAAAGTGTCGGGCACAGTGTCTGTGTCAGGCTGTGAAGGAGTCGTAACAGGGCCATGGATGAGAAAACCGGGAAGTTTTACAGCGATCACGTCAGTGATGTATTTGCGCGTTACGATGCTGTTGATAGCCCCGTCGCTAAGTATTTCTCGCAAGCCTTTCCTCAGCTGGGCAGCAGAATACTCGATATTGGATGTGGCACAGGGCGTGACCTGCGGGCCTTAATCGCAGCAGGCTACAAGGCCTGCGGAATTGAGCCCGTCGACGAATTAAGAAAACGGGCAATTCAGAACCATCCAGAGCTGAGTGATTGTCTGAAGCCGGGAGTTCTTCCCGGATATAAAGAAGAAAAAAAGTACGACGGTATTCTCTGTAGCGCTGTGTTAATGCACATTCCTCAAGGCCAGCAGCTCGAGGCCTTTCTTGATATCCGCAACTTACTGAGGGTAGGCGGGCACCTGTTACTGTCAGTTCCAGAAAACCGTAATGATCTCGACGAAGAATTAAGAGATCCCAATGGTCGATTGTTTATTCCGACTGATCCACAAAGAATCCGCCTGATAGCCGAGCAGATCGGATTTACTTTTCTTAGTTTAAGTACTGACGACGATGCTCTGGGAAGGGCGGGACATTCCTGGAATACGCTGATATTCGAGAAATCCAGTGAGGCAAACCGGCCGCTGGATCGTATCGAGTCTGTATTGAGAATCGACAAAAAAGTCGCTACCTACAAGCTCGCGCTGCTACGGGCTTTCTGTGACATCGCAGAACGTGATGAGAACGCCGTAACATGGTTCGCCGATGGTTACGTAGGAATGCCGATAGAAGCGCTGGCAGAGTGTTGGTTAGCGTATTACTGGCCGCTCGTTGCTGCTCCTGTGCATATTCCGCAGAGTCAGACAGACTTCGAGTATTCAAAAAAGCGTCTTTTAATCAGAGAAAGTTTGAAAAAATTAATCGAGCTGGCCTCGTATGGAGAGGAAATTACCCCTGAAACTGCCTATGCAATCCTACTGGCTTCATGGAAGAAAGGAACTTATTCGAAAGATATTAAAGCGCAATTAAACCTAGTTCTTAAGACATTCACCAAGGCGATCATTACAGGCCCCGTACGTTACTCAGAGGGTGGAGGCATGTATCACTATGACGCCTCTGCATCACTTGTAATGATTGAGTCTGATTTATGGCGGGAGTTCTGTTTATCCAGTCACTGGATCAGAGACTCAATTATTCTCAGGTGGGCAGAATTGTCTGAAAAGTTCGCAAGGAAGAATTGTCCTGAGATAAACAAAGGAATAGCTCTTCCGTTCCTATTGCCGAACGTTGACTTAAAGCGAGAGCAGTCTATTGCCCGTCAGATGTATGAGGAGCATCCGAACCTTACCTGCGTATGGACGGATAAAAAGATTACTCTTGCTTCGATGGATGTCGATCATGCGTTGCCGTTTTCTCTCTGGCGAAATAATGATTTATGGAATCTCCTGCCTGCAGCACGAAAGGTGAATAACGAGAAGCGGGATAAAATCCCAACACCTGAATTATTACGTCGCCGCAAGGAAGCGATTGTCGAAACCTGGCGCTTTGCTAATGATAAGCAACCGCTCGTTTTTGAGTTCGAAATATATCGAACGTTAGGAAGATTCCGTGAGGAGTCCTGGGAGCAGGAGCTTTTTCAATATATGTCTGAGCGAGCAGCAGTGGCGATTTATCGGCGGGGCGAGACTGCGTGGGATTTTGGTGCTTAACCGTTACATTGCTGGCTGTAGGGTGCGCACTGCGCACCTTCAGCCGGTAGTGCGATCTCAGATATCCGCAAAATCAGACACGGCTTTATGCGCCGCATCCGTCGGTAATTCTGTATCGCGGATAACCCAGCAGGTCTGCATTCCTGCTTCTTTGGCTGCGTCCAGTTCTTCTTTGATATCGGATAAAAACAGGACGTCGCTGGCCTGCAGGCCTTCGTGGGTTTTCTGTAGCTCGGCGAGGATGTTCAGGTACGATTGAGCTTCGCGTTTGTGGCCCATCAGGGTGTCGAAGTGTCCGCTGAACAGTGACAGGAGGTCGCCGTCCTGTGAGTAGCCAAAAAACAGCTTCTGCGCTTTTACTGAACCTGATGAATATACGTAGACCGGAAGCTCTTCGTCGTACCATTTTTCAAGGTGTTGGGTGGCGTCAGGGTACATGTGTGCTGCGTAGTCCCCGTTCTGGTATCCCGCCTCCCAGATTAATCCCTGCAGCGTTTTTAACGGTGTCGCTTTGCTGTCTTTTGCGATCCAGGTCTGCAGCTGATCAATCAGCTGGCTGACGTCGGCCGGGTCTATGTCGTTGCCTTCGGCAGCGGCCAGTTCTGCGGTCTGCTTCAGGGCGCTCTGCACGATGTCGTCGTCGAGGTGCTCGCGCACGTAGTCTGGCAGGTGCTCTGCAGCGTAGGGGAACAGCACATCTTTCACAAAACTAATGGAAGAGGTGGTGCCTTCGATGTCGGTCAGTATCAGTTTGACGTTCTGCATCAGTATTTTACTTACCTTCAGTTCTCTAGGCGGTTAAAGCGGGTAGCAATGTCGCTGCCGGTGAAGTTCGCGACCCAGCCTTCCGGGTTGTTGAACAGGCGGATGGCGATAAAGTTCGGGTTAGGCCCCATATCAAACCAGTGGGTCGTGTTCGCGGGTACGCTGATCAGGTCGCCCTGAGTGCAGAGCACTTCGTAGACTTTTTCACCGATATGCAGAGTAAACAGCCCCTGACCGCCAACAAAGAAGCGTACTTCGTCTTCGCTGTGGGTGTGCTCGCTGAGGAATTTCTGACGGAATTCATCTTTCTGCGGGTGATCGGCCGCGAGGCTGACGACGTCCACGGTCTGGTAGCCGTCTTCCTGCATCAGACGGTCGATGTCTTTGCGGTAAGCGGCGATCACATCTTCCTGAGAGGCACCCGGCTCCAGTTCAGCGTCGGTCTGCCACTGTTCGTAACGTACACCGGCTTCAGCCAGGTGAGCGGCCATTTTTTCTTTGCTGTCGGTGGTGAACAGCAGGTTGGTGACGTCGTGGTCTGTGTATACGCGGAGTACGCTCATAATGGCCTCACGGTTGGCGTATTTTTAATAATTCGAGTTGGTAGCCTAACAGGTGTTCGATCGCCTCCAAGTGGCGGTAACACTCGGTCAGGTCTTTGCCCCAGGTATATACCCCGTGGCCACGGATCAGATAGGCATGGCCCTGACCGTGTTGCTGCATGTGCGTTTCTACCTGCGCTGACAGGCGGTCGATGTCCTGATCATTAGGAAAGATCGGGAAGGTCACTGTGCCTTCGTGCGTGGTCTCACCGGCGAAAGCTTTCTGAAGCTCCCAGCCAGTCATGCTCAGGCTGTCTTCAGGCCAGATCTGCGACAGTAATACGACCGTGGGCGAGTGGGTATGGAGGACCGCGCCAATGCCGCCGTCGCGACGATACAACTGGGTATGCAGTCCTGTTTCAGCCGAGGGTTTTCCCGGCGACAGCGGGTTGCCTTCCATATCGACGGCGAGAATATCTGCCGGGGTCAGTTCGCCTTTGTGTTTGCCCGAGCTGGTCAGGGCACAGACGTTTTCATTCAGGCGCACCGAATAGTTAGAGCTGGTCGCCGGAGACCAGTTGTTACCGTACAGGATACGGCCATAGCGGCACAGGTCTTCAGCGGCGCGCTGAAATTCGACTTTGCTGTATGCGCTCATCGGCGGTTTACCCTTCTACCATCGCGGTGATTTTTTCGATCGTTGGTTCCAGCACCACCCCTTTTTCGGTCACGATGGCATCAATCAGTTCTGCCGGGGTGACATCAAACGATGGGTTAATGGCTTCGCAGCCCTGCGGCGCAATCTGCTGACCATTCAGTGACGTTACTTCTGACATCGGGCGCTGTTCAATCGGAATTGCTGCGCCGTTATCGAGGGTCAGGTCAAAGGTGGTGGTTGGTGCGGCGACCATGACCTTCATTCCGTGATGTTTCGCCAGCACGGCCAGGCTGTAGGTACCAATCTTGTTGGCAACGTCGCCGTTGGCTGTAATGCGGTCGGCGCCGACGATCACCCAGTCAGCACCACCGGCGCGGAACAACTGCGCTGCAGCACCGTCGCACACCAGTTTCACCGGAATATTATCCTGCATCAGTTCCCACGCGGTCAGGCGCGCGCCTTGCAGCCATGGGCGGGTTTCACCAGCATAAACCTGTGTGACTTTACCATCGGCAAACGCGGTGCGGATGATTCCCAGTGCGGTACCGTGGCCCCCGGTGGCCAGTGCGCCGGTATTGCAGTGGGTATAGATACGGCTGCCTTCATGAATCAGAGACGCACCGAACTGACCCATCGCCAGGTTTGCGGCGATGTCTTCTTCGTGAATCTTCTTGGCTTCGGCGACCAGAGCATGTGGGTCGTCCGTGCCCAGACCCGCCATGCGCTCCAGTGCCCAGAACAGATTAACGGCCGTTGGGCGGGATTCCGCCAGCACCTTGTAGGTGGCCTGCAGATCACGACCGTTAAGGGCATCCAGTGCATAACCATAAGCTGCGGCAATTCCGATGGCTGGCGCGCCCCGTACCACCATGTCGCGGATAGCATCTGCTACTGCCGCTGCGGTGGTGTAGTCGTGCACTGTGTGCGTGTGCGGTAACACTCGCTGATCCAGCAGGTGCAGTGACTGGCCCCGCCATTCGATGGCATGGAAGGAAGAGGAATGCGCTGTCATAAGATGGATGGCCCGGGTGTTCAAAGGGCCGCATTCTATCACTAGCTATCCGGTGAGTGGGAAGAAAGCAGGCATCGCGTGATCCATCCTTGTGGATGAAATATTGTATTGATAATCATTGTTATTTAGCATGATCGAAATAACATCAGGGATGATTTATGAAACGGCTGGCGATGGCGGCAGTGACGCTGGTAGTTGCGCGACAGGCGGGTATGGCGGTCTCTCTTTATCTGCTGGGTATGGCAGGCGCTTCAGTCGCTGCTGGGGATGCACAGGACGCTATTCATTGTCTGTCAGGTTTTTTCGCCTTTGCTGTGCTTGCCTACCTGAGCAGTGCACTGACGGAGGTGGTTCAGGCACCTCTGCAGGCTGGACTCTGGCGGCAATACTGTCTTCGCACTCTGGATGAGTTCAGGGCCAGTCGACTTCTGAGTACCCGACACAATCGGGAGAAGCTCGGCCAATGGCTGATGTCTGAAGCGGGTGTGACACTGCACGACGTTGTACCGGCGGCGATAAATCTGCTGTCGGCGGCTCTCAATATTGGGCTGACCCTTCTGGTTTTCTCTCTTCTGCTCGGTTTTGAATTTCTTGCGGCGATTGCGATTGCGTCGTTTCTCTCATTGATGCTGGTGGTGATATTTCGTCGGCACACCGGGCGTCTGGCGAATCAGTTGCAGCAGGATCGGACACGGCTGAACGGCTGTCTCAGTCTGGCGGTGACGGGCAGTTCAGTGATTTCGGGCTCATCCGGGTTGTTCGCAGAGCAGGAGAGGCGTCTGTCGCAGAATTTTCGCGAGTTTGGCAGGACCTCGCTGAAGCATGTCATTCTTGAGCAGTCGCTTTCCACAGTACCCGTCGTGCTCTCGGTTGTGTGCGTGATGGTCTATGTTCATGGTCAGGCAAATGCACTGACACATACCGGCGAGATGATTGCAGTGCTTCCGAGGGTGCTGCAGTTTTTTGGCATAGTGCACGAGTTAAGCCTCGTCAGCAGCAGGAGCTTTTTCTTAGCTCGGAAGGCCTCGAACCTGCGCAGCTTTATCAGCACGCTCGTCCCTCTGAATATTGAAGGGGAGATGGATCTCCGGGTTCACAATCTTACGCACAATCTATGGATAACACCTCAACAGCTTTGTGATCTTGTCAGTAGCCGCCAATGTGCGAGTGGTCGGGTTCTGATTACTGGCAGTAACGGCGCGGGAAAAAGCACCTTATTAATCAGACTGACCAACCTCCAGGATTGCTTACTGCTTCCGGCTGGCGAGCAGATTTTCGCGGAAGAGGCGGGCCTGTCTTCCGGAGAAGCAGCGAAATTCAGACTGGATCGGATTCTTGATGTGAGTACAAACTTACCGCCGGTGCTGTTGCTAGACGAGTGGGACGCAAATCTGAGTAAAGAAGCGACAGCGGAATACAGCGCCAGACTGGATGATCTGGCTGCGGATCATCTGGTGATTGAGGTCAGGCACTGAACTGCCTCTGCCCGGTACGGATATCGGGCAGAGACCACAGAATCAGAGCAGCTTCTGCATCGAGTGGAACGCCTGAATCAGGCCGTTGGTTGAGCCGTCAAAGCCTTCTGGTACGTCCTGAGATTCGAGTGCACCAAGCACTTTATTGCCCAGTTTCTTCCCGAGTTCGACGCCCCACTGATCAAAGGAGTTAATACCCCAGATCATTCCCTGAGCAGCGACTTTGTGCTCGTAGAGAGCAATCAGTGCGCCGACCACCTGAGGTGTCGATTTCGGGAAGTAGAGGGTATTCGACGGGCGGTTGCCGGCGATCACCTTCTGAGGTGCCAGCACTGTGGCTTCGCCGATACTCATGCCTGAGGCCACCAGTTCGTCGACGGCTTCCTGCTCACTCTTGCCTTGCAGCAATGCCTGGCTCTGCGAAAGACAGTTAGATACCAGCAAGGCATGGAAGTTATCGATCGGGTTGTGACTCGTCATTGGCATAATGAAGTCACAGGGTGAAAAGTGTGTGCCTTGATGCAGCAGCTGGTGGAACGCGTGCTGACCGTTCGTGCCTACGCCGCCCCAGATGACCGGGCCAGTGTTGTAGTCGACCTGGTTACCATCAATGGTGACGCTCTTGCCGTTACTTTCCATATCGAGCTGCTGCAGGTGGGCAGGCAGCGACCGCAGGTAGTGGTCGTAAGGCAGTATGGCGTGCGAGTTCACGTTAAAGAAGTTCACGTACCAGACTCCCAGCAGCGCCATAATCACCGGCATATTGTGCTCCAGAGGTGATGTACGGAAGTGCTCGTCCATGGCGTACGCTCCGCGCAGCAGGTCGCGGAAGTTATCAATACCAATCGCCAGAGCGAGGGGCAGACCAATCGCCGACCAGAGCGAGTAACGCCCGCCGACCCAGTCCCACATTGGGAAAATATTCTCTTCGGCAATGCCGAACGCGGTGGCTTTCTCAACGTTTGACGATACCGCGGTAAAGTGCTTGCTGAGGTCTTTTTCGGTGCCACCGTTGTCCAGGAACCACTGACGACAGGCCATGGCGTTCTTCAGGGTTTCCTGAGTACCGAATGACTTGGACTGAATAATGAAGAGGGTCGTGGCCGGATCCAGACGCTTAAGAATCTCGGTGATGTGAGATCCATCGATGTTGGCCAGATAGTGAATATTCAGGCGGCTGTCCCAGTAGGGCTTCAGCGCACTGGATGCCAGCTTAGGCCCGAGGAAGGAACCACCGATACCAATAGAGACAACGTCGGTAAAGGGTTTGTTGTTGTAGCCACGCCATTGGTTACGGCGGATCTTCCAACAGAATTCTTCCATCCGATGCACGGTTTCGCGAATCTCGGGCATGATGTTGACGCCATCGACCATGATGTCGCGGTCGCCGAAGTTACGGAGTGCCGTATGCAGAGCCGGGCGGTTTTCGCTGCGGTTGATTGCTTCGCCATTGAACATAGCGCCGATCTTGGCAGGCAGATCCTGTTCGCGTGCCAGGCTGAGCAGCAGCGACATGGTCTCTTCGGTGATACGGTTCTTGGAAAAATCCAGGCTCAGGCCGGCTGCCTCAAGATGGAAATTATGAAAGCGGTTGGGATCTTCAGAGAAAAGATCACGCATGTGCACATCGCGCAGTTTACTGAAATGGACTTCCAGATCTTTCCAGATCGCAGACTGGGTCAGGCTTCCGTTGTATGCCATTGGTTTCCCTTAAATTTTTCCAGGAGGGTAATGACAGAAGTATACGGGCTGGCTGCATACTGGGCAAAGGCGGTGGCGCACAATGGCCGAACGTTCGCTTTGTAAGGCTGAATGCCGGGCAATAAAAAGGCCACCCGGAGGTGGCCTGGCTGTTCGGTGACGCTGACGGATCAGGCAACCTGAACAGGAATGTCGAAGCTGGTGTGGCTGACGGTGTTGTCCGCATTCATGTACACCATCTTTGGTTTGAACTCAGCCAGTTCTTCTTCGCTGTAGTTCGCGTATGCGCAGATGATGATGCGGTCACCAACGCTAGCGTGATGAGCTGCCGCGCCGTTGACAGAGATAATGCCGGAGTCGTCTTCGCCACGGATGATGTATGTGGTGAAACGCTGACCATTATCAATGTTATAAATCTGGATTTGTTCAAACTCACGCATACCCGCGAGGTCCAGGAGCTTGCCGTCAATGGCACAAGAGCCTTCGTAATTCAGCACAGAGTGAGTCACACGTGCCTGATGCAGCTTGGCTTTCAGCATGATGGTTTGCATGGGTAAACCCTTTAGTTCTCTGTTCGGACAATTCGACGCCGTTAATCGCGCGGCTGTCTGAACTGTTCATTTCTTGGCCTATAGGCGTAAGGCGCGCAAGTATGCCTTAAACGATTCCGCGATTCAATGTTACGACCAGATTATCAATAAGGCGCGCATTGCCGAGGAACGCAGCCCCCAGAATGACCAGCCTGCGATCACCGCTAGCCGCTTCTGCCAGCGACTCTGCTGAGCGTACTTCGAGGTAATCGGTCCGGAAACCCCGTTGATTAAGACGCTCTGTTGCGTTCTCCAGCACGCTGTCTGGCCCTGAGCCTGCTTCCAGCTCGGCTGCAATTTCGCGCAGCGTCTGAAAGAGTCCCGGCGCCAGAGCCCGCTCTTCTGCGGTCAGGTAACCATTGCGTGAACTCAGTGCCAGCCCGTCTTCTGCACGCGCTGTCGGAACCGTGACGACCTCAACTGGCATGCACAGGTCATCGACCATCTTGCGGATCACAGCAACCTGCTGGAAGTCTTTTTCACCGAAAAAGGCCTTATCCGGCAGTACCTGATTGAAGAGTTTAGTCACTACTGTGGAAACGCCATCAAAATGCCCCGGGCGACTGCCGCCGCACAGGCCTTCGGAGACAACGGGCACGTGAACGATGCTCTGTTCGTCCTGACCGTTCGGGTACATTTCGTCCACGTCCGGAGCAAACAGCAGGTCGCAGCCCGCAGCATCCAGCTGAGCCTGATCTTCGGGCAGGGTGCGTGGATAACGCTGCAGATCGCTCTTGTCGTTGAACTGCAGCGGATTCACAAACACACTGCTGACAACAAAATCGCACTCTTCACGGGCGCGGGTGATCAGGCTGATATGACCGGCATGGAGATTACCCATGGTCGGCACAAAGCCGATGGTCTTACCTGCCATGCGGGCAGCCTTCACCTGGCTGCGGAGTTCGGCGATGGTGTGCAGGGTAATCATGCGTCGAATCCGTGTTCTGGCCCAGGGAAGGTACCTGCGCGGACGTCGTCAGCGTAGGTCTTAAGAGCCTCAGGGACGGTACGGCCGTCAGTCATGTAGTTTTTCACGAACTTCGGAATGTGCCCGGTGTTCAGCCCCAGCATGTCGTAGCAGACCAGTACCTGAGCGTCGGTATCTGCGCCCGCACCGATCCCCACGACGGGCACGGTCACGGCTTCGGTAATGCGCTTTGCCAATGGGCTTGGCACGCATTCCAGCAGAATGATGTCAGCGCCGGCGTCGGCCAGTGCTACCGCGTGAGCCACCATGGCGTCGGCTTTCTCTTCTTCACGTCCCTGTACCCGGTAGCCGCCGAACTTATTGACAGACTGTGGGGTCAGGCCCAGGTGTGCACATACGGGGACGCCCTGGCGCGAGAGGCTTTCGACCAGAGGTACAAGCCAGTCATCGCCTTCAACTTTGACCATATGTGCGCCGGCCTGCATAACGGCTCTGGCGCTGGCGACACCTGTCTCGATATCACCATAAGTCATAAATGGCAGGTCGGTCATGATCAGTGCCGGACGTGCTGCCCGGGCGTTGCCACGGGCTACCGCTGCGGTGTGATACACCATCTCTTCGAGAGTGACAGGCAGGGTGGAGTCACGGCCCTGCAGGACCATACCCAGGGAATCACCGACCAGCAGTGCTTCAATACCTGCGTCAGCGGCTAGCTGAGCGAAGGTCGCGTCGTAGGCGGTAAGAACAGAAAACTTCTCACCTTTATCTTTCAGGGTCTGCAGTGTGCGGATACTGATTGAGCTCATGATCTCTCTCCGTTTACACCCGGTTCGGGTCTGGGCGTATGGTGCGGATTGTGCGTTATAAGTCAATAACGGGGTGATGGAGTTGGTGCAGATCGCCGTCAAATTCCGGCTCTGCGTCAGCCAGCTTCTGGCCATCCGGGAGCTGCAGGTCCGGGGCGATCTCAAGTAACGGGCGGACGACGAAACTGCGTCGCGTCATTTCTTTATGAGGAATCGTCAGGCGTTCATCGGCGTACGTCAGGTCGCCATAAAGAAGGATATCCAGATCGATGCAACGCTCTCCCCAGTGGCGCAGCTTCTCGCGTCCCTGGTCTCTTTCCTGTTGTTGCAAGGCATCCAGTAAGTCGAGAGGTACCAGCGTTGTGGTGACCTCAGCGACGGCATTCAGGTAGTCCGGCTGGTCCAGCGGGCCCAGAGGTTTACTACCGTACAGGGATGACCAGCAGATCAGCTGTGTGTCAGGAAGAGCGCGCAGGGCACGCAGCGCGGTAATAATCTGATCTTCAGGGCCATTCAGGTTGGCCCCGAGAGCAATGTACGCCCGGCTCATGGGAAATTACTGCCGGGAAGACGGATTACGGCGACGGCGCGGACGGCGGCGTTTCTTGTTCGCGCTGTCGTCTTCCGGCACGTACTTGACCGGTTCTGGGGTAATGTCTTTCTGAGCCTGAGTCCAGAAATCACACAGCTCACCCAGGTTTTCGCCCGACTGATGACGCAGCAGCAGGAAGTCATATGCTGCGCGGAAGCGAGGATGCCCAAGAAACTCAGCAATCTTCTTGCTGCGGGTTTTCGGCAAACGTAACTGCATTTCCCAGATTTCGCGCATAGGAATAGAGAAGCGCTTAGGAATCGCTGTCGCCTTGATCTGTTGTGCCAGCACCCGGTCTGCCGCTTTCTGCATGGCTGGGTGTGGTGGCAGGCCCTGTTCTTCGTATTCACGGCGCACGCGTTCAACCTGAGGCCAGAGCAGAGCAGCAAGGAAGAAGTAAGGTGTTACCGACTTACCCGCTTTGATGCGATCGTCGGTATTTGCCATGGTGTTCTCAACCAGGCGTACTGCTGCGTCATCGTCCTGGAGGCAATGCTCTGTCGCCGGGAACAGGGTAGCGAAGAGGTGATATTCGCGCAGCAGACGCAGCGTCTCGAGTGCATTGCCGGCCAGAAACAGCTTCAGCACTTCCTCAAACAGGCGTGCAGCGGGGATCTGCTCCAGCAGGGGAGCCATGTCGCGGATCGGCGCGGCCGTGTGTTGTTCAATACTGAATCCCAGCTTTACCGCAAAACGGATTGCCCGCAGCATACGGACCGGATCTTCGCGATAGCGGGTCTCTGGGTCACCAATCAGACGCAGGCGTTTCAGCTGCATGTCTTCCCAACCACCGGCATAGGCATGAACGCTGAAATCATCAATGTTGTAGTACAGCGCGTTAACCGTGAAGTCACGGCGCATGGCGTCTTCGTCTTTGTTTCCGTAAACATTATCGCGCAGGATCATGCCCTGATCGTCCTGACGTGACACTTTGTCAGAATGATCCTCAGAGGGCGGTGCCCGGAACGTGGCTACTTCAATCACTTCGCGGCCAAACACCACGTGAACCAGCTTGAAGCGGCGACCGATCAGGCGGGAGTTGCGGAACAACTGATTCACCTGCTCAGGAGTGGCATCCGTCGCCACATCAAAATCTTTGGGGTTCAGGCCGAGCAGGTTGTCCCTGACGCCGCCACCAACCAGATACGCTCCATAGCCTGCCTTACGTAAGCGATACAGCACCTTCAGCGCGGGTTCGCTGATGTTATTGCGGGAAATGCTGTGCTCGTCACGGGGAATGACTTTCAGTGGGATTTCTTCGGCTTCCTGCTTCTGTCCGAAGAGGCGTTTCACACGGTTAATGAGGGTCACAGGTAACGCTTATCTCTGGCTTGCTTTGGCTGGCGAGTGTAACGTTTAGTGATCGCCAAATAAACAAAAAGCCGCAGTTGCGGCTTCTTTGGGTTCCGGCTGTTGTTGTTATTGTTGCCGGTAACACTGCTCAGTCTGTCGACAGAGGTTCTGAATGGGCATTCCGCTGCCTCAT
>Ga0208830_1000068_pt1 | contig 59589 bp, 56 predicted proteins | sample DeeseametaMP2634_FD_184169 | JGI IMG/M metagenome (GOLD analysis project Ga0208830, IMG submission 184169) | Marine microbial communities from the Deep Atlantic Ocean - MP2634 (SPAdes) | ecosystem: Environmental > Aquatic > Marine > Oceanic | place: Northeast of Antigua and Barbuda, North... | reverse complement strand
TTTAGGCTACCGGACACCCCAGGAGATGTTCCAACGGGAACAGCCAAGGGAACGACCAGCAGGGCAAGAAGTGGTTTTAATTCCCGGAGTCAACACAACACTTCTGGCAGCGGAAGACTCTCTTAATCTAGCCCCGTTATTGTTCAAATAACCGGGACCACCTCACAAGTTCGTCCTTTATCGGGCTCATATCGGGCACAGTAGAACAAAGCTCGATGAGATCGGCTCGAAGGGTTTGTCCTTTTGAGATGTCTTCGGGCTTCGTCTTGAAGCTCCTGCTGGCGTTTTGAATGCTGGCTTGTAGAGCATTCAGTGCTCCCATACCGAGTTGGGCGCTTATCAAGCTGAACCGCTCGGCAGGTTTAGCAAACACGAAGTCTCTAATCCCATGCTGGAGAATCAAAGGATGCCTGACTTCGCCGGATACTCCCAGGGCAGAAAGGTCATTCACTTGATTTCCGTCAACATAGAGAACACCAGGGCCTTCTTCCTGGTCTATTACACGTTTTATCTCTACGTCGTTACTATCGTTGTAGAGATAAAGCGTAACGTAAGCTTCTGAATCCGCTGGATAATGCCGGTTACGAAGAGAATGCTCAAATTCCCTTTTTTGTATGTCCCTTTCCCCGCGAGTCCTACGTGTATTATTTCCATAAATTGCCCATTCAATCGCCTCGCATAAGGAAGATTTCCCATGACCATTTGGTGCGTATAGTAAGACGAGGGGATTGTCCAAAGAACAATATTGGATGTCATTGAATCCTCTAAATCCTGCTACCTCAATACCTTTTAGTCGATAATTCATTGTTCATTCTTCCCGTCAGGCAGTGTTCTACGACATACTTCGAGGTAGTTTTCTATAGCCTCCTGGGTTGGTGAATCTACGTAGGCTTGCAGTAATTCGAGGTGGAGCCCTTCAGGTAAGCCAGACATGAACTCAATCAAGATAGGGTCAATTGAGGGATCTTCCAAGGGTTCCGGATCTATGGGTTTATCTTCCATTTAAACTGCTCTCACGCCACTTCGAGTCGAGGATTGTTTAACTTCCGGACAACTTAAGGTGGCAAAGCGTTCTTACCTTAAAGTTACTCACCGGGTCCAGCGGCGTGATAGTTTAAACGACGGTTACTTTCGCCTAGGTTTCGGACCCACGCCTGTTCAACAGGCGGTCCGCATCCTACGGGCTTCCAGCCTTATCTTCCCCGCACCTCTTTAATCGCCCTGGCAATCTCTTCAGCGTCCAAAGCAATGTCGGCCAAGCCTACTTCCAGGTCGTAGGTGGCCGAGTCAATCTGTTCTTTGATCTCCGGTTCGGTGATGTGGTAGGCCGGGAGGCCCAGGGCCTCTCCTGCCAAAGCTCCGGCCCACGAGGGGTCGCCGTCGGTGACGGTGGTGGCGTAGAGCTTGGTGCTTTCGGGGGTGGGGGTGCCCAGTAGGACGACGAGGTTGTCGGTGCCTATCTGGTCTACGATCCGTTTGATATCTTCTTGACCCTCCAGGTCAAGAGCGCCGGCGGCGGTTCAAACGAAACAGTGGGTCATCTCCAAGACTACTTCCGCTCCGGAGCTGCGGGCGCAGTTGGCGATGGCGGTCCCTTGGACCCCGTCCCGTTCTCCCAGAGCGATTACTCTCATACCTTTGAGTTGCATCGGTTCAGACCTCCTAGAAGTACCCCCATCCTAACTTTCCCCCATAAAGGGGGAAGGGACTTATTCTCTCCTCTTCGCAAAGTGGGAGAATCAAATGGGGGATCGCCGTTATTTACTTGGATTTGCCTCTAAGACAAAGGACATTCCGTCGGACATCTGAGTCATGCGGCCCAAGAACAGGCTCCCTTTGGCCAGGAACATGGCTCGATTCATTCTACCATCCATCATTCGCTCCACGGCGTGGCCGAGGAAGGGGACGGCGGAGGCGATATGTCCTTGGGTCGGAGAAAAGCCTGGCATGCCGTGGACTTCCACGAAGGCCGGCAACGCTTCTCTTTCAATCTCTTGGTGGCGCACGGCCAATGCGCCGATGAGGCGGTAGTTCAGGTTGGGCACGTTCCCGCTTCCGGCGGGCTCGGTTACCTCGGGATTGTGTAGCTCGGTGGCGTACTTATCGATGTCTTGAAAACCCAATCCCAGGTTTTCCAAGGGGACGGAGATCAACTGCTCGAAGATGGCCTGCTGGCTGGAGCCGGCCCCCACGGTGTGACGGCCTACCGAGTCCAGCCGCAGCACCGGGCTTGTCCCATCATCTTCGCCCACGAGAACGGCCACCGAGGCTAAGATGTCCTCCAATATCGGTTGGTCGTGCTGCAGGTGTCCTTGAAATTTCATGCCCAGCTTGGCCAGGGAACAGCCACCGACCACCGCAACTTGCCGGTACAGGCCCGAACTCACCAACGCGCCGGCCATGACCAGAGCGTGGACCGGTCCGCAACAAAAGGCTTTAACGTCGCAACCGGTGGCATTTTCCAGACCGCACATCTCGGCGATCGCCTTGGCCAGGTTTCCCCCGCCTCTCTGGTAACGCTCCCCAACCGCCTCTTCCCCGGTGTTTAAAACATAATCAATGCCAGAGCCGTCCAGGCCTTGGTCCCGCAAAAGGGTTCGCAGAGCCATGGCGGCGGTGACTTTACAGGCCAAGTTTTCTAGGATGACGTCCGAGGTCAGGGCGGCGTCTTCGTCATGGGCGCGGCTGATACATCCCACCAAGCTGCCGTCCCGTAGATGCAAAGGCAGAGTGCCCGCCCCATTTGCCACTTGGGCTTCAATGTCTGACTGACTCTTGGCGCCGTCCAGGCCGTCCAGGTCGCTGGACGTGATCAGGGGGTGATCCGCCAACGCGTTCCGGACAAGGCCGATAAATCCTTCTTCCAACCAGACGAGGTCGAAGGCGTCGGCTATCTTCAGCAAACCAATCAGTTCTTCCTCGGGCATGATTTCGCCGTGCGGCAGCCAACGTTGCGATTCGCCGTTGCCGTGGAACCAGGGCCGCTCGATTTCCTTCAGTTGATCGGGGTAGATGCCGCCCAGGAACGCGCGGTTGGGGGGATATGCGACGGCTTCGGGGTAAGAGCGAAGATGGGCCATGATGCTGTCCAACAAAGCGGGGTCTTTTTCGATCTCCCGGGAGGGCTTTGAGCCATGGCGCACCAAGCCCGGCGCGTGCCCAAGTTGATAGCGGACGCCCTTGATCACCGGCTGCTTCACTAATCGGTCCATAGCCTCAACATGTTACGCTGCAACGTCCGCGGTTGTCGAGGTGAAACGCCTCTTCGACTTGAAACCACTCTACCAAATGTGCTTACAATGTGGTTGGGAAGGAGTTGATCGATGAAGAGACCCACAATCACGGCCGCGCTGGTCTTGCTCATGTTGCTGACGTTGTTCGGCCACGGGGACACGGTGCAGGCACAGGTCACCTGTACCGGCCACGCCAGGAGTTTGGGCTGGTCTTATTATGGGACCGCCGGAGGCGATCTGATCAACTGCCGGGGCTCAATTGCCGACGTTGTGATTTTGGGCCTGGGCGGGAACGACATCCTTATCGGTGGGCAGGGCAACGATACGATCTTGGGTGGTCCTGGCGAGGACTTCTTATTCGGCCGGGGTGGCAGGGATTTTCTAAGCGGCGGGAGCGAACGCGACCTTCTTTTTGGGTCCAATGGTGGAGACGTTTTGGTTGGCGGCTCGGGAAGAGACTCCCTCATCGGCAGTAACGGAAACGACGTTCTTTACGGCGGCCCAGATGACGACACCTTGTTCGGAGGCCCGGGAATAGACATTTGCGATGGACAGGGAGGCTCCGATGACTTCGCGGCGTCTGATTGCGAAGGCACTCCCAACGTCCCATAAGGCCGTACAAAAGATTTTGTTGCGGCAAACCGGCAATCGCGATTCATCGTAGTTTTAGAGTAGTTGTTGCGGTGAGAAACATACCGGCCTTGCCACAGTAGGGCGGTGATGCATATCATACTTCATGGGACCAACGATGGAATCGCCGAAGGCGCCGCATCGGGATTTAACTCAAATAAGTCAGATTTTTCTTAATCATTTCCGGTTTCCCAAGTCAACCAAGGGAGAACAAGATGAGCCTCAAGTCACCTGCTAATAAACTGATGATTGGCCTCGCCGCAGTCATTTTCGTAACTTTCGCCGCGGGATGCACCAGGGAAGTAATTAAAGAAGTGCCCGTGGAAAGGATCGTAGAGAAAGAGGTGATCAAAGAGGTTTTCATCGAGAGGCCGGCCGCGCAAGAGGAAGCCAAGACTACCGAAACTACCGAGTCAACGGGGCCAAAGATCTATAAATTGGGAATCTTCGAGGACCTCACCACCACCAACTATTGGGCTTACCTGGGCCCGGACACCACGATCTGGAATTCGTACGTATTGTCCGGCGGCAAGCCCGCCCTGTACAGTCTTTCCGACCAACGTTTCGACTGGATCCCATCGGCGGCAGCCGACTTCCCAACACCGGTATTAGAGGAGACGGTAGGCGGCACGACGTTCTGGACCACCGAGGTGGTGCTGAAAAGAGGAATGAAGTGGAGCGATGGAAATGACGTGACCGCCGAGGACTTTATCTTCACCGCCCATACCGTCCGGGACTTGGAACTTTCTGGAAACTGGTCATCGTCGGTCGATACTGAATTCTTCGACCACGCTCAAGCGCTCGACCCTTACAAGCTGAAGATCTACTTCAAACAGAAACCCGGTCTTGCCCGCTGGCAATTCGGGTTGGCCTTCATGCCCATTTTGTCCAAAGCCTTTTGGGAACCGGTGGTTGAAAAAGCCAAAAAAGAGGGTACCACCGTCGAACAACAGAGGGCACTATACGCCCACGTGCCCAAGAATGAACCCTCCGCCGGAGGCTATATCTTCAAAAAATGGGAGAACGGGGCCTTCGCCGAAAAGGTGAAGAACCCGGACCACTACTTCGAAGGCTCGTCAATCATCCAATATTCCAACGGGGCCTACTCCGAGTCCAAACCTGGCGTTTATGAATTCAACGCCTACGGCCAACTCACCGGCGAAAAAGTCTTGGATTATACCGTGGGTCCCTTTGCCGCAAGCTCGATCTACAGTATCTTCGGAAACCAGGAAACGGCGGTTCTAGCACTGAAGAAGGGAGACATAGACTTCATGCTGAATCCTCTGGGTCTCCAAAGAGGATTACAAGAACAACTGAAGGGCCAGGCGGGCTTGGACACCTTGGAAAACGCCAACAACGGGTTCCGGTATCTGGGCTTCAATATGCGCCGTCCTCCTATGAACATCAAAGCTTTCCGCCAGGCGGTAGCGATCCTGATCGACAAAGAGTTCCTGACCAGTACCGTGCTTCAAGGGGTCGCCATCCCCATGTACACCACCGTGCCGGAAGGGAACGGCTTCTGGTACAACCCCAACGTCTCGTTGATCGGCAAGGGGTTGTCCCGGACCGAACGAACCGAACAGGCGGTGAAGCTGCTGAAAGACGCGGGTTTCACCTGGGAAAAGGAACCCAAGGTCAGCGAGAACGGCACGGTTGAGGTCGAGGGCAAAGGGTTGAAACTCCCCAATGGCGACCCGATGCCTGATTTGGAGATACTTTCCCCCAGTCCGGGTTACGACCCCCTGCGCTCTACCTTCGCCATCTGGATCGAGCGGTGGCTCAATGACATGGGCATTCCGGCCAAGGCCAAACTCACCGACTTTAACGTGATCGTGGAGAAGATCGCGGACCCGGACGGTTTCGACATCTGGATATTGGGCTGGGGATTGAGCAATTTCCCAGATTATCTGGAAGCCTTCTTCCACTCTCGCCATGCCGAGGGGGACGGACTCAATCGAGGCGGGTACTCGAATCCGGAGTTCGACGCCCTAGCCGAGCAACTCTTGATCGAAACCGACCTTGACGCAGCCCGGGATCAGGTTTTCAAGATGCAGGCATTTCTGGCCGACGACCTGCCCTACGTGGTGCTGTTTACCACACCGCTACTGGAGTCCTACCGAAGCGACCGTCTAACCTTCCCATACACCAATACCCTAGGCGGCCTGCAAAGCACCAACGGGATGACCTCCGCGGTGGTGATTAAATAGCAATCAGCTTTCAGCGTCCAGCCCCGGTAAGTAAGGTGCTGGCGGCTGACCGCTGGTTGAGGAGCTGATAAATCCTTGCAAATCTCAGCGTTGCCAACCACGTTCGTGGTGAGCGTGTCGAACCACCCTTCCGCCGAGGGACCCTTCGACACGCTCAGGGCGAACGGAACTAGGTACTAGACCCGTATGACGGCCTACCTATTGCGCCGCTTCGGACAGATGCTGCTCACCCTGTTCATGATCATCAGTTTGGCCTTTTTCTTGGTCCAAGCCCAACCTGGCGACTACACCTCCACGTACGCCCAGAACCCGGACCTTCCTCCGAACGTCAGATCCCAGATCCAGGCGTCCTTTGGCTTGGACAAGTCCCTGGGCGAACAGTACCTGCTCCACATCAAGAACTCCTTTACCGGCAACTTCGGCGTTTCCTTCGGCCACTACCCGCGCACGGTGATGGATGTCATCAAGGAACGGCTCCCTCGAACCGCCGTGCTGTTCCTGACCGCCACGGTCATCTCGTTTTACCTAGGGTTTGTGTTGGGAAAGGCAATGGCTTGGCGCCGCGGCGGATTCATGGAATACACCGCCACCATTTCAGGGGCGACTTTGTTCACGGTGTTCACGCCTTGGTTCGCGCTGATGATGATTTGGACCTTCGCCTTCAAGCTGGGCTGGTTTCCCTTAGGCAAATTCTTGGACCCATTAGTGTGGCGTGAAGCTCCCGTTGCCGCCAACAGTGTGTTCAACGACATGCTGCTCACCGCCGGGGCCTTCACCGTATTCATCTTCTTGGCCATCCTGATTTCCAAAAAAGCGGGAGGGAGGCGTTGGCGCACCTGGCTGCTTCCCGCCGCGGCCGCCGGCGCGGTTGTGATACCTGTAGCCTGGGGCCTTTCCGGAACCGCGTATCTGGCCCTGGACATTCTCAAGCACATGGTCCTACCCATAGCCACTCTGACATTGATATCTTTCGCCGGCACAATGTTGCTGACCCGCAATAGCATGTTGGAGACCCTTAGGGAAGACTTTGTCATGGCGGCCCGTGCGAAAGGCCTGCCGGAAAATGTGATCCGCGATAAGCACGCCGCCCGAAACGCTCTCCTTCCGGTGGTGACCAGTCTGGTGTATAGCCTAGCCTTTGCCATTGATGGAGGAATCATTATCGAGACGATCTTTTCCTGGCCCGGCATGGGGCTGACCCTGCTCCAGGCGGTACGGTCTGAGGACCTGCCCTTGGCCATGGGCGCCTTCGTGTTCATAGGAATCTTCGCTTTGGGAGCACATTTGGTGGCCGACGTACTTTACGCCTTTCTGGACCCCAGGATACGTTACCAGTGATCCAATCAACCGGCATGAATTCCCCGCAGCCTCAAGATGGACCGGCAATATTGACGGCAAGACAGATCCGCGCCGCCAAGATGCGCCTGGCCCTGCGGGGTCTGCGAGAGGGCTGGTCCATCTTCCTTGAAAGCCGGATAGGCGTCGTCGGCCTGGTAGTGATCATAATCTTTGCCCTCATGGCCGTGTCCCACCCTATCCTGATGGCCACGATATGGGACGACGCCACTTACAACCCGGTTACCGGGTACGCGTTCGACCAAACAGAGCAACCTGCGGCCCCGTCGTGGAGCCACCCTTTGGGTACCGACCCACTGGGCCGGGATGTTTTGAGCCAGTTGCTGTCCAGCACCTCTTCCGAGTTCATCCTGGGCATAGTGGCCGCGTTGGTAACCGTCTCCATCGCCACCACCGTGGGAGCAGTAGCCGCTTACTACGGCGGCTTGGTGGACACATTTTTCATGCGCCTGGCCGACTTGGTGGTCTCCCTCCCCGGCATCTCCTTGTTGATAGTGCTCAGCGCGCTGATCGACCTCAACCTATTTACGCTGGCGCTGGTGTTGGGACTGCTGGGCGGGTTCGGTGGGACGGCGATCGTCCTCAAGTCCCAGGCCTTGGGCATCACCGTAAAGCCTTACATCGAAGCGGCAAAAGTAGCCGGAGGGGGCCGCTTCCATATCATATTCACGCACATCGTCCCCAACCTGCTGCCCTTGTCTTTCCTCTACATGATGTTCACCGTCACTGCGGCGATATTCTCAGAGGCGGTGTTGTCCTTCTTCGGTTTGCTGAACATCCGGATGAGCTGGGGGATAATGATCCACACCGCCAGCACAGGCGGTTATCTCTTGGGTGGAGCGCGGTACTGGTGGCTAATAGTCCCGGCGGGCGCCTCGATCACCCTATTGTGCAGCACCTTTTATCTGGTTGGCCGGGCATTGGATGAAGTAGCCAACCCTCGGCTCAGACGCCGATGACCATAGAGGAAACAGCGGGCCCGGTATTGCAGGTGAAAGACCTCACCATGCATTACCAAACCCGTCAGGGCACGGTGAAGGCCGTCGATGGCATCAGTTTTGAACTGGCGCGGGGTGAGGTTTTAGGGCTAGTGGGAGAGTCCGGCTGCGGCAAGACCTCCATCGCCGTCACTTTGATGAAGCTCCTCCCAGACAACGCGCTAATCCTTAAGGGACAAGTGCTGTTGGACGGCCAAGACCTGATGACGATGGACGATACCACCTTGCGAAAGTACCGGTGGCGCCGCATATCGATGATCTTTCAGGCCGCCATGAACTCCCTGAACCCGGTCCACCGGGTCGGCGACCAGATCGTCGAGGCCATCGAAGCTCACGATATGGCCGCCACGTTGAAAGAAGCCCAGGAGACGGTGGACCGCCTATTCCGGTTGGTGGGGTTGGACCCGAGGCTCACCGACCGGTATCCCCATGAGTTCAGCGGGGGGATGAGGCAACGGGCGGTTATCGCAATGGCATTGGCCTGCCAGCCCGACGTGATTGTCGCCGACGAGCCCACCACGGCGCTAGACGTTATCGTTCAGGACCGCATCCTGCGGCAGATCAAGGAGATCCAGACCGACCTGAACATGAGCATGATTTACATCACCCACGATATTGCCGTCGTGGCCGAAGTAACCGACCGCATCGGCGTGATGTACGCCGGCAAGCTTGTGGAGTTGGGCAGCACGGCCGATGTGTTCGAACGCCCCATTCATCCCTACACCAAGGCCCTGCTGTCGGTGTTCCCTAGCATACGGGGAGAAAAACGCCCCTTGACAACCCTTGGCGGAGAACCGCCCAACTTGGTAGATCCTCCCACAGGCTGCCGATTCCACCCGCGCTGCCCTTACGCCACCGCTATCTGCCAGCAAGAAGAACCACCGATAGTCGTTCGCGACGGCCATTGGGCGGCCTGCTGGAACCCGGTGGGATGAGCATATTATGCTGAAAATCTCCAGGATTGATCCACTTTTGCCCCAATCTATAAAAGGGAGTTTGGGGGATTTCGTACGGCACCGCCGATGAACTCACCGTCACCCATCGTCCAAGTAGATGGCCTGACCAAATTATTCCCCGTTTCCAAAAGCCTGTTTGGCGGGCCCAAGGGTTACATCCACGCGGTAGACGGCGTGTCCTTCGACCTCTATCCGGGACAGACGTTGGGGTTGGTGGGAGAATCGGGATGCGGTAAAACAACCATCGGCAAGCTGCTGGTAAAGCTTCAGGAGCCCACCAGCGGGAGGATACTCTTCCGCGATACCGGACGTGAACCCAATGGGGCGGAAGAAGATGGCGCGAAAGTCGATGGCGAGTTTGACGACATATCCCAAACCAAGGGGCAACAACTAAAAGACTTCCGGCGGAAGGTCCAGATGATCTTCCAAGACCCCTATGAGTCGATGAACCCCCGGAGGACCATTTTCGACACTATAGCCGAGCCCTTATTGGTCCAGGGCATCGGCAATTCCCTGGACCGCTTGGACCGGGTAACCAAGTTGTTGGAGTTGGTGGGGTTAACACCTCCGGCCACCATGCTGTTTCGCTATCCCCACGAACTGTCCGGCGGACAACGTCAAAGGGTAGCCATCGCCAGGGCCTTGATTATTGAGCCCAGTTTCGTAGTAGCCGATGAGCCAACCTCCATGTTGGACGTGTCCATCAGCACCGGGATAATGATGTTGATGCTTGACCTGTCCCAGCGCCTGGGTGTGACCTATCTTTACATCACCCACGACCTGGCGGTGGCCAGGTACATGTGCCAGCGCATCGCCGTGATGTACCTGGGCAAGATCGTCGAGGTGGCCGAAACCGAGGAACTGTTGGCGAATCCATTGCACCCCTACACCAGGGCCCTGCTATCGTCCGTACCCGTGCCCGTGCCCGGTTTCCGGCGAGAACCGGTGGAAATAATCGGCGACTTATCAGCGCCCTTGAACCCGGCGCACAGGTGCCGCTTTCATGACCGGTGCCCCATAGCCGGCAATGAGTGCCACGCCACTCCCCATCCTCCCCTGGAGGACCGGGGCGGAGGCCATCTGGTGGCTTGCTACCGGGTTTAAAGTTTCGGGCACGGGGCCTGCGTTGACGGCCTCCCGGTCCGCTGCTAAAGTGATTCCATCCCAGCCCAGGAGCTGAGCCCGTGACCACGACGAAGAAAGACCCGGTTTTGGTAGTGGTGCAGTTGACCGGCGCCAACGACTACATGAACACGGTCATCCCCTACGCAGATCCGCTCTACTACGACAATCGTCCCACGGTAGGCATACCCGAGGACCGGGTCTTGCCCATCGACGATCAGGTCGGTTTTAACCCGGCATGCGGCCCCATCAAAGAGCTGTACGACCAGGGCAAGGTGGCCATCATCAATGGGGTTGGCTATCCCAGTCCCAACCGGTCGCACTTCCGCTCCATGGACATCTGGCATACTTGCGAGCCGGAAAAGATTGCCACAGAAGGCTGGCTGGGGCGGGTCATCCGCGACTTGGATCCCAAGGCGGAAAACGTGTTGACGGGAGTCAACTTTGGACGCGGACTACCCCGGGCCTTGGCTCTGCCCGGCGTTCCCGTGGCGTCGGTGGGTAATTTGGCATCGTACGGCGTGCTGACTGGAATATCAGACCAGGAGCGCCGGACCGAGGCTTTGGACATTTTCGCCCGCATGTATGCCCCGGTATCTGGGACCGGCCCGGTCATGGATTATCTCGGCCAAACCGGCCTGAACGCGCTGCAAGGCGCGGACATCTTGAAGACCGCGCCCGGCAAATACCGATCGACAGTCGAGTACGGCGACAACCCCATCTCCCAAAACCTGAAAGGAATCGCCCAGGTGTTATTGGCGGATCTGGGGACCCGTATCTTCTACACTCAGCAAAGCGGTTTCGACACCCACGCCAACCAAGTGCCCACCCAGCCGATGCTGCTGGGGGAGCTTTCCCAAGGGATCGGGGACTTTTACGCCGATCTTCGGGAGCACAACGCGTCGGACAATGTGCTGATGTTCGTGTTCACCGAGTTCGGACGCCGGGTTAAGGACAACGGTTCCGGCACCGACCACGGCTCCGGCGGGATGTCGATGGCCATCGGCGATCCGGTGAAAGGCGGCATGCACGGCGAGTATCCCTCGTTGAAAGAGGAGGACCTGTTGGAGGGCGACCTGTGCTTCAACATCGACTTCAGGGGTGTTTACGGGACCATGGTGGAAAGGTGGCTGGGATTGGACGCCAAGCCGGTGGTGGGGGGGAGTTTCGAGCAACTGGGGTTCCTGTAACGTCCGGCAGTTCACCAGGCGCGCCAAACCGGATTGTTCCGTAGCCAATGCTTGGATTCCTACCCGGCGCTTTGGCTCGACAAGCCTACTACGAACGGCGGGAGTTCTCTTATCCGTTAGCCATGAGCCTGTCGAACGGCCCCTCCCAATTGACTCCGGAAATGATTTTACCCCGCCGCTACGCAAGTAATGGTGCGAATCACGCCCTTAAGTCCCTGGACCTGACCGGTCACCAGATCGGCCACCGCCGCCATATCCGGGGCTTCGATCAGCGCGATGACATCGAACGGCCCGGTGATGACGTCAACCGTCTGAACCTTGTCGAAAGAACGCAACGAGTCCGCGACACCCCTGGCCATTCCTACCTGGGTTTCGATCAGTATGTAGGCTCTAGTTCCCATGGGATGCTCCTGTCTGGCGTATTTAGACTATCTTATCCTGGAATACATGCCGTGGAGGTTATCTCCACCAGGTTATCGGCCGCGCCGAACTCGACGATGATTGCCGTGCGCGCCGGCCGGTCATCTTTGAAATATTCTCCGTAGACTTCGTTGAACCCCTCCAGGTCTTCTTTGCGAGCCAAGTAGCAGGTGTTGGTCATCACGTTGTCCAGAGACGTTCCAGCGGCTTCCAAAATAAGCTTGATCCGGTCAATGGTGAACCGTGTCTGCTCTCTTATGTCTTTGCCGGTGGCGTTGGTGGTTGGATGGCGGCCGGTGCACCCTTGCACGAACACCATGTTTCCGAATCGGGTAGCCTGGGAAAGCAGGCCCCTGCCGGGAGCCAGTTTATCGCTGGAGACTATCTCTTTCTTCGGCATCGCTACACCTCGCAAAACATCTTCTAAAACCCTATCGCCAAGCCTGGAATCTCGAGCCTGGATTTCAAGGACATTTTATTATATCCCGGCGTCACAAGGTGTCAAACGGTCCGAATCTTGGCGCCGGCGTTGCATCTGGAAGCCTGGCAGTTTTCGTAGGGACATCGATCGTCCAAAACATATTGCACCAACGCCACCTAAACAGCTACAATTACCGCAGAACCGAAGGCTGGGATTCATCCCGCCGGAGGCCTGGTCAAAACTAGCCGGGCCGGTTGATCTGGTTGGGTGACTTAACCTGCATATTGGTACCCTAAACCGAAGGGGGATGCTAAATGCCCAACGTAGATGTCGGAAACATCAGAAACGTGGTTCTACTGTCGCACAGCGGCGCCGGCAAGACGTCTCTCAGCGAAGCCCTGATCTTCAATTCCAAGCACGTTACGCGTCTTGGCCGGATCGAGGATGGCAACACCGTCTCCGATTTCGAGCCGGAGGAGATCAAGCGTAGCAGCAGCGTCCAGACTACTCTGATCGCTTGTGAAGCAGACGGCTACAAAGTCAACTACCTGGATACTCCAGGATATGACGACTTTCAAGGCGAAGTTACCGCCGCGTTACGGGTTGTTGAATCAGCTTTGATCCTACTGGCCGCGCCTTCCGGCGTAGACGTTGGCACCGAGCGGGCCTGGACCCTGGCCAAGGACCAGGGTTTGCCCAGGATGTTCTTGGTCAACAAGATGGATAGGGAAAATGCGGACTTCGACCGTTGCGTGTCCGAGATTCAAGCAACCTTCGGGACCCACTGCGTTCCCTTTCAAATACCCATCGGAAACGCCCAGGACTTCAAGGGGGTCGTCAGCGTGATTCATCCCCCTGCTGACGCCCCCGGAGAGATCGCCGCCGAGTTGGAGGCTGCCAGAGAACGTCTGATCGAGGCCGTGGCGGAAACAGATGACGCCTTGGCCGACAGATACCTGGAAGGGGAAGAACTGACCAGTGAAGAGATAGCGACCGCCGTCCGGACCGGCATTCTTAACGGCGATCTCGTGCCCATTTTGGCTGCCTCGGCCACCGATAACGTGGGTGTGGAAGAGTGTATGGCCTTGGTAAGGGAATTCTTGCCTTCGCCCAAAGACGGTATCAAGCCTGAAATGTCCAGCGGCGCTGACGGATTCGAGGCCGATGCCAACGGACCGCTAGCCGCTTTCGTATTCAAAACCACTGCCGACCCGTTCGTGGGCAAACTGTCCGTTTTCCGGGTCTATCGCGGCGTCATCAAGAGCAACTCGGAGGTTTGGAACAACGTCCGGGAGAACAATGAGCGCATCGGACAGTTATATCTGCCTCGAGGCAAATCTCAGGAGAACGTGACCGAAGTTAGCGCCGGAGACATCGGCGCCATCGGTAAGCTTTCCGAGACGTTGACCGGAGATACGTTATGTCTCCGGGAACAGCCGGTTAGCTTCGAGCCGATCGACTTTCCGGTAGGGTTCTATCGGGTGGCCGTGTCTCCCGCGACTAAAGCCGACCTGGACAAAATGTCCACATCCCTGGCCCGCATCGTGGAAGAGGACCCCACATTACGATATTCCCGGGACCCAGACACCGCCGAATCGCTGATCTCCGGCCTGGGCGACGCCCAGATCGATGTGGCCATGGACAAGATACGGCGCAAGTTTGGCGCCGACCTAAGAGTCAAGATGCCGAAGGTGGCCTACAAAGAAACCATCACCCAGACGATCAGGTCCGAATACCGGCACAAGAAACAGTCCGGCGGACACGGGCAGTACGGCCATGTAGTCATCCGTCTAGAGCCCATGGAGCGTACCGCGGGGTTCGAGTTCGGCACCGAGGTTGTTGGCGGAAAGGTGCCCAGGGAGTACTTCCCATCGGTAGAGAAGGGCGTTATAAAGGCCATGGATGAGGGAGTTTTGGCCGGATTCCCCATGGTGGACATGAAGGCCGTGCTTTGCGACGGAAGCTTCCACGACGTGGACTCTTCGGGAATGTCATTTGAGATCGCCGGCAACCAGGCCATGCGCAAAGGAGTGGCCGACGCCAGTCCCATCCTGCTGGAGCCGATCATGAAGCTGCACGTTACCGTGCCCGACGCCTACACCGGGGAGGTAATGAGCGACCTGCAGGGCAAACGGGCCCGTATTCTGGGCATGACCCCCATGGATGGAAGCACCGAGATCGAAGCTGAAGTACCTCAAGGTGCGGTGCAACGTTACTCCCAGGACCTTCGGTCGGTCAGCCAAGGCCGAGGCGTTTACCGGTTGGTGTTCGACCACTACGATCCTCTACCGCCCGACATGCAAATGAAAGTCATCGAAGAAACCAAACGGGCCAAGGAAGAGGAAAAAGTTTAGTCCAAAAGCTCGGTTCGGAACAAGCACCAAATCACAAGAGCCCCGGTCACCCCGGGGCTCTTGTACGTTTCTGCCATCTTTGCCGTTCTTGGCCAGCCCGTCGAACATTCCTTCGGCGGAAGGACCCGTAGACAGGTTCAGGGCGAACGAGCGATCCTAACAGCTATTCCCAAGCCTGGGCCCTAGAATCCCCACGAGGGCTGGTATTCGCCGAAGACGCCCCGCATGACGTCCATCATTTCTCCCAATGTGGCGTAGGATTTGACCGCCTCCACCAACGGCGGCATCAGATTGTCCGAACCCTTGGCGGCTTGTTCCAACGCCCGCAGTTTTTCCGCCACGTCGCGATTGTCCCGAGTGCGCCGTATCTCGTTCAACCGGTCTACTTGCCGCCGCTCTCCCTCCCGGTCAACCCGTAGCAGGGGTATCTCAAGAGCGTCGTCGGTGCAATGCTCATTGACGCCCACCGTGATCCGCTCTTTACGGTCCTCTTCCATCTGATAGATATACGACGCGTCGGCGATCTCTCTCTGTAAGAAGCCACTCTCAAGGGCCGCCATGACCCCGCCCATATCGTCGATGCGTCGAAAATAGTCGTAGGCCGCGGCTTCCAGTTGGTTGGTCATCGACTCTACAAAGTAGCTGCCACCTAGCGGGTCAACGGTATCGGTGACTCCCGTTTCGTGGGCGATGATCTGCTGGGTGCGTAGGGCTAGAAGAGCCGCGTCCTCTGAAGGTAGAGCCCAGGCTTCGTCCTTACCGTTGGTATGCAGCGACTGGCAGCCGCCAAGGACCGCGGCCAATGCCTGCATGGACACCCTGGCCACGTTGTTCTCCGGCTGCTGAGCCGTCAGGCTGGCTCCGGAAGTCTGGGCATGGAACCGTAGCCACGCCGAACGGGGGTTCTGGGCCTTGAACGTCTCCGTCATCTCCCGGGCCCAGATACGCCGGGCCGCGCGGAATTTGGCGATCTCCTCGAAGAAATTGTTGTGCACGTTGAAGAAGAAGCTGAGCCTGGGAACGAAGTCGTCGATGGCCAGTCCCCGGGCGACGCAACGGCGCACGTACTCAAACCCATCGGCCAGGGTGAAAGCCAGCTCCTGCACCGCATTGGACCCCGCCTCCCGGATGTGGTAACCGCTGATGCTGATGGGGTTCCAGCGGGGCATGTGCTTCGTGGCGAACTCCACGGTGTCCACCACCAGCCGCATTGAAGGTTCGGGCGGGAATATGTACTCGTTCTGGGCGATGTACTCCTTGAGGATGTCGTTCTGCAAGGTACCGCCGACTTTACTCAGATCAGCCCCTTGTTTTTCCGCGACGGCGATGAACATGGCCCAGATGATGGCTGCCGGGCTGTTGATGGTCATGGAGGTGGTGACGTCCTCAAGGCTGATGCCGTCGAAGAGTGTCTCCATGTCGGCCATAGTGGAGATCGCCACGCCGCACGTGCCAAACTCGCCGGCTGCCCTGGGGTCGTCGGTGTCATAACCGTAAAGGGTGGGCATGTCGAAGGCGACGCTCAGGCCGGTTTCGCCGTTGCCCAGCAAGACTTTAAAACGTTCATTGGTTTCTTCGGCCAGACCGAACCCGGCGAACATGCGCATGGTCCACAAACGTGCCCGGTAACCTGTGGGATGGACCCCCCTCAAGTAGGGATACTCCCCCGGTAGTCCGACGTCTCGCAGATAGTCAGAATCCGGCAGGTCCTCAGGAGTGTATACCTCTTTCACCGGGATCTGAGAGGGGGTCTTGTAGTCCTGGCGGCGTTGCTCAACGCTAGAGTGATCGTCGCGCCACTGGCTGATATGGCTACGCAACCGCTCCGAATCTTCAGAGGGAGACAATGGGCACCTCCAGGGAGACTGAGAAGGATCGGTTCGGGCTGATCCCCGAAACTGTTTCTAGCATCCAGTCTAGATTGGCCTGAAAGGGGTGTCAACGTGAAGGGAGGCAATCTAAGTCCCCTCCTTCGTAAGGAGGGGATTAGGGGAGGTCGTTCCGCGGGGAGGTCACGACCCCCCTGTGGTCCGCCCTTCGTAAGGAGGGACGGGGAAAATGACCATTCGTAATGGGAAGGGAACGTGGAAGGCGGGAACGGCGGTTAGGAGTTGACCAGCCGGATGAATCGGCGGCGGCCGACTTTGATGACCGTGCGGTGCTCCAATCCCAGGCCGGCGGCCCGGTCATCCCGGTCCAAGGTGCGGGAGTCACCGGATGGGTCAGAGATTATCTGTACGGCGCCCTGGTTGATCAATCGCTTCGCTTCGGTGGTGCTGGGGGCCAAGCCCGCGTCGACGATGATGTTGCTCAACCGTCTCGTCTCATTCTCAAAAGATGGCGCCAAAGACGGCTCGGCGAACTCGGGAATCTCTTCGGGCAGGGCACGGCGTTGCACCACCCGTTCGAAGTTTGCTTGGGCGGCATCGGCGGCGCTCCTCTCATGGAACTGGTCGGTGATCTCCCAGGCCAGGCGTTTCTTCATCTCCATTGGGTTGACCGAACCCGCCACTAGGTCGCTGGAGAAGGCGGCTAATTCTTCCGAGGGAGCGTCAGTTAGGTATTCAAAGTAGGGGACGATCAGCTCGTCGGGCAGTGACATGAGCTTTCCGTACATGTCGTTGGGCGTCTCCTCCACTCCGACGTAGTTGTCCAGGCTTTTGCTCATCTTTTGAACGCCGTCGGTGCCCACCAGGATAGGCATGAGGAAGCATTGCTGGGGACGTTGTCCCTCCATCTGCTGCATTTCCCGGCCGACCAGCAGGTTGAACCGTTGGTCGGTGCCGCCGAACTCCACGTCAGCCTCAATCTTCACCGAGTCGTAGGCCTGAAGCAACGGATAGAGCAACTCGGTAATGGCGATGGGCCGTTGCTCTTGGAATCTCTTGGCGAAGTCATCCCGCTGCAAAAACTGGGCCACGGTGAATTTTCCAGTCAACCGAAGCACGTCCGCCAGACCAAACTTTCCGAACCACTCACTCTGCCACACCACCTGGGTCAGGTCCTTGTCCACAACCTTAAAGAACTGGCGCAGATAGGACTCGGCGTTGGAAACTACCTCATCGTGGGTCAGGACCGGCCGGGTGGCCGACTGGCCGCTGGGGTCGCCTATCTGGGCGGTCCAGTCTCCCACGATAAGAATCACTTGGTGGCCCAACTGTTGGAGTTGGCGCAGTTTACGAAGACCCACCACATGGCCCAGGTGAATGTCCGGCCTGCTGGGGTCGAAGCCCATCTTCAGGCGCAGGGGCTTTCCCTCTTGCAACATGCGGACGAACTCGTCGTGGGAGATGATTTCCTGGACGCCACGACGGGTTATCTTGGCAATGACCTCTTCGCTAAGCACTACTAGGCACCGTCCGCTTTCCTGTCTTGGTCCAGGGCGGCCCTAGCGCCGGCAACGTCCCGGTCGATCTGCGAGATCAACTCCTCCAGGCCGGGGAAGGATTCCTGGCCGCGAAGTTTGCTGACAAACTCCACGTTTAGCCGCTGACCGTATAAATCGGCACTGAAATCCATCACGAATACTTCAACCAACCGCTCCGACAGGCCAAAGTGGGGCCGGATCCCAATGCTCGTGGCGGAAGGGCGCTTCACGCCATCGATGGTGACCCAGGTGGCGTAAATTCCGTCTCCTGGCAGCGCCGTCCGGGGGTCCATTTCCAAGTTCGCGGTGGGGAAGCCCATCTGAGCACCACGCTGGTCGCCTTTCACCACCAGCCCTTCAAAACCGTACTTCCGCCCCAGCAGCTTGGCACAGGCGGCAACGTCTCCTTCCTCCAGTTCCGACCGGATCCGCCGGCTCTTGACTAGTTCTCCATCGATCAACAAAGGGTCCATCACCTCAACCCAGAACCCTAATTCCGAGCCCCTTTGCTTCAGGAAGCCAATGTCGCCTTGCCGATCCCGCCCCAAGGTAGAGTCAGGCCCCGCCACCAACCCCTTCATACCAAGGGAATTTACGAGAGTAGCGGTAAAGTCGTCGGCGCTGACCTGGGACAGCTCATGAGTGAAGTCCAAAGGAACCACCAACTCTATACCTTGCTCCTTCATCAGGCGCACCCTTTCATTGAGCGACGTCAGGTAGGAAATTTCAACGCCGGGGCGAAGGACAGATATGGGGTGGTTGGTAAAAGTAAGGACGGTGGGGAGGTAATCGGACCCCGCCCGCTCAACCAGGCGGCGTAGCAAATGACGGTGCCCTTGGTGAACTCCGTCGAAAACTCCGACGGTGAGGACGGTTGATTTATCTGGGGCGATGGAGGCCAACTGCTGGTGGAAATTCATACCGACTCTCGAACCGAGCGCGCCAGCCCCCCGCTTGAATTGTTGTGTAATTACGTAATCCAGCACTTTGGAGCACCGGAGCGATGCGCTGGGATGGTAGCACAGGCAACTAGGAGCGTCAACTAGAGACAGGCTTAACGAAGTCCGTTGTCAGGCGCGGCAATGGGCTCGATTATCACTCCCGATACCGTGCCCGTTAATCCTGTGACCTCACAAGATTTGGGACAGGAACAGCTTGGTACGGTCGCTTTTTGGAGCTTCGAATATCTGCTCAGGGGAGCCTTCTTCCACGATCACGCCTTCATCGAACATCATCATCCGGTCGGCGACCTCTTTGGCAAAGCCCATCTCGTGAGTTACCACGATCATCGTCATGCCCGATGTGGCCAACTCCCGCATCACGTCCAGCACTTCCTTGATCATCTCTGGGTCCAGAGCCGAAGTAGGCTCGTCGAATAGCATGATCTTCGGCTGCATGGCCAGCGCCCGGGCTATGGCCACTCTTTGCTGCTGACCGCCGGAAAGCTCGGCGGGATACTTGTCCGCCTGTTCTGGTATACCCACCCGCTCCAGGAGTTCCATGGCTTGCGCTACAGCCTGTTTAGCAGACAATTTTCGCACTTTCATTGGAGCCAGCGTAATGTTATTCATGACATTTAAATGGGGGAAAAGGTTGAATGACTGGAAGACCATGCCTACATCACGGCGGATAGCATCGATGTTGCGGGTATCATTAGTGAGGGCGACGCCGTCAACGATGATGTCGCCGCGTTGATGCTCCTCAAGGCGATTTATCGTACGGATAAATGTCGACTTGCCCGAGCCTGACGGTCCGAAGACGACCACCACCTCGCCCTTCTTGATGGTGGTGGTGATGCCTCTAAGAACGTGGAAATTGCCGAACCACTTATGCACATCCCGGCAGACAATGATGTCCTTGGACTCCTCCATTCGTTCATTTGTTGGTTCGTTCGTTGGTTCGTTCGCAACCATAATATCCTCTGTAGATCCTAATCAACTAACCTGTCAAAACGGCTAATGCTGAACCATGTTTACCGCTCACCCACGCCTAGGTGCTGCTCGACCCGTCTGCTCACATATGACATGCCGTAGGTGAAGACCCAGAAGACCAGCGCCAGGAAAATAAACAACTCTTTCGCGTTGGCTAGGTATTCGGGGTTGCCCTGTATGAATGCCCGGCTGATCTCCACCACGTCCAGCATGCCGATTATGTAGACCAAACTAGTGTCTTTGAACAGCGATATAAACTGCCCCACGATGGGAGGAATGACGTTGCGAATGGCCTGGGGCAGCGAGATGAACAGCGTGGTCTGCCAGCCGGGCAATCCCAACGCACGCGCTGCCTCCACTTGGCCAGGGTGCAACGATTGAAGCCCGCCACGAATATTTTCCGCCATGTACGCCGAGCTGAATAGGGTGATCACAATGGCGGCTCGCACCAGGGAGTTCTGCGGGAAGTTCTCTGGAAACGCCAGGGGCACCAGCACTTGGGACATGAACAACAGCGTTATCAGAGGCACGCCTCGGAATGTCTCAATGAACACTATGCACATCAATTTCACTATTTGAAGGCGGCTGCGTCGTCCCAACGCCAACACGATACCCACGGGAAAACTGAGCGCTATCCCGGCGATCGCCAGCAGCAGGTTGAGCATCAGACCACCCCAGTAGATCACCGATACTGGATGCAAGAGCGGCACACCGGGTATGCCCCGCAACAACACCAAGGTCAAGATGAACGCGAGAACACTCAGGATAGCGATCCAGGAGGCGGAGCCCAATCGGGTGTACCGGGCAAGTGCCCACCCTACCGCCAGCGCAGGCAAGTTCGCCAGGAGTAGCAGGCGCACATCCAAACCCATTCGATCCAAGCCGTATGGCAGGAAGGCAAATGCCGCTGCTACTCCTCCAACTACCAATGCGATGCGCTTAGTGACGCCACCGCCAGCCACTGCCCAGGCCATCCCCAGCAGGGCAGTTACCAACAGGAGGGCAGCCTGAGGCCGCCAAAAGCAGTTTTGCCCCGGACAGGCTGCTTCGATGTTGTACTGGCCGATGATGATTCGACCGCCCAGCGTGGGAACAACCGCCCAGTTAGCTTCTAGAATTATCCAGCCCAGTCCGAACCATAAGGCCAACGCCAGAGCGATACCAGCCATGACCGTCATCGCGCTGTTGTGCCAGGCGCTGAACAAGTTCACCCGCATCCAGCCCACCATGCCCGTCTCGGCGCGAGGCGGCGGCAGAATCTGTGGGGCAATCAGTTGGGGATTAGTTGACATCCTTCAGTTCGCAGTGAACCGGCTGTGCCGGTTATATAGGTTGCCGATCAAAGAGAAAGTCAGGCTCATCGCGAGATAAGCCGCCATAATCAGGATGAATATGGACACTGCCGGAGCGGTCTGAGTCATCGTTTTGGCCACATTCGTCAGGTCTGAATACCCGATGGCGCCGGCCAGGCTGCTGTTTTTCGTGAGGTTTAGGCATTGGCTGATCAGCGGGGGTACGATGACCCGCAGCGCCTGGGGAAATGTTATGTCGCGCAGGGTACTCATCGCCGACAGTCCGACAGCTCGGGCTGCCTCCGTCTGCCCACGGCCGACCGACTGGACACCGGCCCGGACGATTTCGGCGATGAAGGACGACGTATACGTGACCAGTCCTATCAGCAGGGCTATCAGCCCGCCCGGGACGGTGAACCCCCCGGCAATTCGGCCGAAAGTTCCGTGAGGCTCCGGTTGCGAAATGACGAAGGGGGCTGCCCCACCCGCAACGCTTAAGATCAGCCATGCAGCGGCGCCGACGGCTACAGCGGCCGCGCATCCCACGGCCAGCGGATAGGAAGCCACGCCCGTATCTCGCTCCCGCCGGGCCAACCAGCGGCGGATCACCCAACCAATGATAACGGCCGCGACCGCTGCCACAATCCACGTTCCCGCCAAACCAGAGTTGGTGGGGGACGGCCAGGGAAACGACACGCCTCCGTTGTTTATGTAGAGCCTCTGGGCGATAACGTATCCTTGCCGAACCGGCGGCAGCGCGAGGACGATATAGAACCAGAAAAAGAGATGCAGCAACAAAGGAACGTTGCGGAAGAACTCGATGTACACCAACGCCACTTTGGACATGATCCAGTTGCCCGACATGCGGGAGATTCCTACGATGATTCCCAGCACTGTGGCCAGAATCACCCCGACGATGGAGACTACTATGGTGTTGGTGGCCGCGACAACAAAGGCGTAGAGAAAACTGTCTGAGGATTTATAGTCCAGAAAATGCTGACCGATGGGAGTTTGATATGCCCGTGACAGAAAGCTGAAACCGTAGGGTATGTCCCTTTCCTGTATCGCATTTCCGATGTTGACGAAGAACCAACTGACCAAGACCACGACTAGAACGCCGGACAATATCTGCGAAGCCCATTGGATAACGAAGATATTCCGCCAGATCGGAATACCTTGGTAGGTTAGATTTCGCAGAATCGTTGCCATAATGGCCAGGCGAAACTCCTCTGAAACGTCGGTTTATTCTAGCGCATCGCCGAAGGTTCGCATCGGGAATGTTCGGCATCAACTATAAGGGGCGGCCAGCAATGCGCCAGCCGCCCCTTGTACTTATCCTGATTTATATCGCCTAACTACCCGAAAGTCACTACCTCAGGGGCGCGGCGTAGATCTGCCCGCCCTTGGGGCAGTCGGTGCAGGTAGCGTCGGCCCACAGGGCGTTACGTCCATTTTCCCTGGGTAAGTTAATGCCACCTGGACCCAGGTTGCGGTCGTAGATCTCGCCGTAGTTGCCAACGGCCTTAAGGATGTCTTGGGCCGCTGTCTGACTGATGCCCAAGCTCTCCTGACCATATGAACCCTCGATGCCCAGCAGGCGGTCGACCTTGGTGTCGCCCGTGGCGGAGGAGGCTACGTTGCCTGAGGTTACGCCATAAGCCTCACCGTAGATGAGCACGGCCATCACCGTTTTTACGACGTCGAACCATTGATCATCCCCGTGGGGGACGACCGGACCCAAAGGCTCTTCAGAGATGGTTTCAGGGAGAATGATGTGGTCGTCCCGCTTGTCGAAAGCGCTACCCAAAGCCGCGAGTTGGGAACGGTCATTCGTGAAGGCATCACACTGGCCGCTCTGGTAGGCCGCTACCACCGCATCGGTATCTTCAAACGTCAGCGCCGAGATGTTGAGATTGTTCTGATTGGAGAAGTCCTGCAGGTTTAGCTCCGTCGTGGTGCCCTGGGTGACACAGACCACGGCGTCCTTAAGCTCCAGAGCGCTGGATATACCCAAGGCTTTATTGACCATGAACCCTTGTCCGTCGAAGAACATCGTCTGGACGTAGTTGCCCCATTGGGAGTCGCGAGAAGTTGTCCAGGTAACGGTGCGGACAAGCATATCCACTTCGCCCGACTGGATGGTCGGCCCTCGTTCGGATGCCGAGATATAGCGAATCTCGATGGCTTTAGGATCGCCCAAGACCGCGGAGGCAACCGCGCGGCAAAGGTCTATGTCAAAGCCCACGTTGTTGCCGGACGCATCCAAGGAGCCATAACCAGGAACGTCGTTGCGGCTGGCGCAGATGAGCTTGCCTCGCTTCTTAACAGTGTCCAGCCGCGAGCCCTCCATCTTGGCCATTCCGCCTGGCTGCATCTTTTCCATCATCATTGCCATGTTTTCAGGCCCCATCGCCTCCATCATCTGAGGCATCATTTCGGCCATCATCGCAGCCACGCCATCAGGCCCCATTTTTTCCATCACCTGGGGCATCATCTCGCCCATCATCGCGCGGACGTCCTCAGGTCCCATCTTTTCCATCATCATACTCATGGCTTCAGGTCCCCCCGCCTGGGGCGCGGCGGCGGTTGTCGGAACCGGCGTCGGCTCACCGCCACAAGCCACTGCAAACACAGCCAAAAAAACCAATAAACCACTCAGTGCGCCTAGATGCCTGCGCTTAATCTTTGTCATACTTACCTCTTAAGATAGATGGATTTCGGCAAGCATGCGCTCTTAATGGACCAACATTATGCCACCTATGCGCTGCTTCCTTCGCCATTATAGCAACAGCGGCTTGTGTGTAGTCAAGAAGATCGGCCTAAAATTCGCCAGCTTGAGTGTAGGTCCAGGCGATTTACCCTGTCCAACGTCAGCCGTTTCGCACGCGCAATGATGTAGGATAGTTGATATCGGAGCATTCGGCCGAACCAATATGCTTTGAAATTGCTCAAAACCGGGCAGTTCGCCACGAGTGATTTTTCTTGACATTATGCTTAAATTGTGACCAACAAATTCCCGCGAAGAAATATTATGCGTGTGGCAGCCGGTAAAGCCAAGGGACGCCCGCTGAAGGGGGCGGTGTCTTCCGAGGTCCGCCCTACCACGGCGCGTGTGAGAGCGGCCATCTTTAACATCCTCCAAGCCAGCCTGTACCAAGACGGACGGGTGCTAGACCTGTACGCCGGTACCGGGAGTCTGGGGATAGAAGCCCTCAGTCAGGGGGCGGGATGGGCAGATTTCGTGGACCTAGACCGGCGGCAATGCGCCGTTATCCAGGCAAATCTGAAAACCACGGGGTTCAGCGCCCAGGCCAGGGTCCGCACCGGAGCGGTCTTGCAGACTCTGGGAAATCTGGAGGGCCCTTATCAAGTGGTTCTCTTGGACCCACCATACAAATTGCAAGAGCTAGACGAGGTATTGGATGCGATGGCCTCAACTCCTGATCTAGTAGCTCAAGGAGGAATAGTGGTGGCGGGTCACTCCAGACATCTGGAGTTACAATCAAGTCATGGCTCGCTACGGAGGATATCCCAACGCCGCTATGGGGATAACGCCGTGGACTTTTATCTTAACGAGGTCGAATCGGAGTGACTGCCGTTTATCCAGGAAGCTTCGACCCAGTAACTCTGGGACACGTGGACATAGCCAAGCGTGCCTCAGCGCTCTTTGACAAAGTAATAATCGGCGTCTATGCCACGCCATCCAAGTCGTTGCTATTCGACGCCGAAGAAAGGATCAGCCTATTTACCAGATCCTTGGAGGGACTGCCCAACGTGGAGGTGAGGGGATTCGAAGGATTAGTGGTGAGATTCGCCGAGGAGGCCGGCGCCAACGTCATAGTCAGGGGATTGCGCAGTGGGTCAGACTTCGAGTACGAATTCGACATGGCCTTTATGAATCGCAAACTGGCCCCGGATATCGATTTGGTGACCTTCATGACCTCCCAAGAGTACATGTTTCTTAGTTCAAGCCTGATCAAAGAGGTAGCTAAGCTGGGGGGAGATGTCACCGACATGGTGCCCCCGCACGTCAACGAGGCTGTTCAAGCCAAATTTGGATTGCCGGTCAAGGGAAAAAGTTGACCGGGCAAGGAGGACATCATAGATATCATAAACGTTATTGACCGATTGGAGACCTTACTCGATACCAGCAAGGCCGTGCCCGTTAGTGGTAACGTCCTTGTCGATAAGAAGAAAATAATGGAGCTGGTCGACCAGTTGCGCCTGGCTATACCCCAAGAAGTTAAGGCAGCCGTCGAGGTTCTTTCTCAGAAAGACCACATCATCAACCAAGCCAATCTGGACGCCAGGCGAACCAAGGCCCAGGCCGAGGATGACTACCGGGAACGCCTGGACCAGAATGAGATTACCGAACTGGCTCAGAAGCGGGCCACCGAAACTCTGTCGGAGGCTGAGGAACGAGCAAACCGCATCATCAAGCAGACGGAGAACGATGCCAAGTCACGTTTGGTCGATGCCGACGCCTATGCCCTGCGCAGTCTCCGTGCTCTGGAACGCCAGTTGAACAACATCACCGAGTCGGTACGGAAAGGCATCGACATCCTGGCCGAGGACACCGTAGTCGGCGCCAACGGGTACCACACCGCAAATTAGATCAAGCCCCGGCGGGACATCCAGGATCAAGCTATCCGCCGCTACAAACCCCCAAGGTACTACCCGGCTAGGCCGGTCAGCCTTGGGGGTTTTAATTACGCCTTTAAGATAATCAAACCTGCTGGATGCGCCGCGCTTGCGGCGCCCTAGTTTAATGGCGCCATCAATCCCTCGTAGTAACCCCGCATAGAACGGTTCAGCTCTCCAAACCTTTTCTCCACCAGGGAATTCACGGTCCCCTCGGGAAAAGCGCCATCCGGACCACGCTCGCCGGCTGGACATCCGGTCAGGATCTCCAATCCTTCGTCGATGGTTTTAACGGAGTATATGTGGAACCGGCCCTCTTTGATCGCCTGGACCACGTCGGACCGCAGCATGAGGTTTCGCAGGTTCTGGTGCGGCACCATAACCCCTTGGTCCCCGGTCAATCCGGCGATACGGCAAACGTCATACATGCCTTCGACTTTTTGATTGACTCCGCCGATGGGCTGTATTTCCCCTTTCTGATTCACCGACCCGGTCACGGCGATGTTCTGCTTCATCGGCAGACCGGACAGGCTAGACATGATGGCGTACAACTCGGTGGAGGAAGCGCTATCTCCGTCGATACCGTCGTAGGACTGCTCGAAGCAGAGGCTGGTGGATAGCGTCAGCGGTCTTTCTTGACCAAACTTGGCGCCCAAATAGCCGCTCAGGATCAGCACGCCCTTGTCGTGGGTGCGGCCACTGAGGGACGCTTCCCGTTCGATGTTAATAATCCCATCCCTTCCAGCGAAGGTTTGAGCGGTGATACGCGAAGGACGGCCGAAACTGAAGTCGCCCAAGTCGTAAACCGCCAGCCCGTTCACTTGACCCACCACGGAGCCGGTGAAATCCAGCAGCAACGACCCATCCTCCACCATCTCCTGAACCCTTTCCTCCATCTGATTCAACCGGTGGACCTTTTGTGTCAACGCTTGCTCCACGTGTTTACCCAGCACCGAGGAACTAGAATCCTGACCGGCCCAGTAATCCGCTTCGATCAGCAGGTCTTTGATCTGGCCAAAACGGGTCGAGAGCTTTTTCTGGTCGGACACCATTCGGGCCGCTTGTTCGATCACCCGGGCCGCGCCATCGGAGTCGAAGGCGCGAAGCCCCTCGTCTTCGCAAGTCCGGCAGATGAAGGCACAATATGCATCGACGTTTTCCGGCGTGATGTCGACTTTGTTGTCGAACTCGGCCTTTACTTTGAACAGATCCCAAAAGTCTTCATTGTCCATCGTTGTAAGGAGGCGGTAGGTAGACTCATCACCGGTGATTATCACCTTTATGTCCAGCGGGATCGGCTCCGGGCGCAGCCCTTGGGGCACGAAAAACCCGCTCTGCTCAGCCGGGTCTTCCAACCGGATCTCCCGGTTGCGAATGACCCGTTTCAAACCTTCCCATACCGGGGGCGAACTCAACACGTCTCGAGCGTTTAAAACCAAATAGCCCCCGTTGGCTTGATGGATCGAACCCGGTTTCAGCATTGTGTGGTCGCTGAAATACGTGCCCATGGATGCGCGGCGTTCGATGCGGCCGAACAGGTTTCCCCAGTTGGGATTAGGTTCGATAACAATAGGCGCTTTGCCCACGTTGCTGTTGTCCACTAGGAGATTGATGTCAAAAGCGAGGAAGGGATTCGCGTTTCCCGGTCCGGCAGGCGTACCGGAGGCCGAGGGGGGCGCGGATTGTGCAGGGTCCGCCTCCTCTTCCTTGAACAGATTCAGGTTGTCCAACACCTTTTCGGCCAGGTGGCCTAGGTAGTGGTTAACTTCAGGAACGTCCCGGTAGGTATTGACCGTCGGCCGGAAGATATCTGTAACGCGGTGTTCGGCCGCCGACCGTTCATGGTCACGAATCAAGTCCCAGGATTCTTTCTCCGCCTCTCGAACTTTGGCCATCGTTTCCTGGGTCTGCTGCATCAACTGGTTGCGAACCTCGTCGATCGATTTCCGTCGCTCCTTTTCAAGATCCTGATATTCCTCCGGAGACATGGCCCGGTTTTCCACCATGGGGAAAATAGTCACGCCCGTCTGATTGACCTGAATTGCGAACCCTCGATCTCGGGCATCCTGTTCCAACGCGTTCATGATTTCCTGGGTGGTCAAACGCCCCTTTTCCTCCATCTCCCGGCGCTCGGCTTCGAACTGCTCGCTCTTGAATACCTTGGGCATCTCCTCTCGAAGCAGGGCCAAGATGTAGGTCATCCGGGAACGCAAAGACTTCCCCTCACCCGCCGGCAAGCTAAGAGCAAAGGGCCGGTCTGGATCGTCAAAGTTGTAAGCGTAGCACCAATCAGAGGGTGGCTTACTCCGCTCTTGTCGTTCCATATCTTCGATGATCCCTTCCAAGTGGGCCTTTATCGCGCTGGTTTTGCCGGTACCGGTCAATCCGGTCACAAATAAGTTGTAACCGGGTTTGTCCACTTCCAGACCGAACCGTATCGCATCCAGCGCCCGGTCTTGCCCAATGAAGCGGTCGAGAGGCATCAACTCATCGGTGCATTGAAAGTTGAAATCCTCTGTTTGGCATGTCCAGCATGTTTCTTGCCAGGGAACCCGATACTTGTCTAATCCATTCATCCAGAGCCTCCGGAGACCAACGTAGCCGCTTCCGGCATCAGACGCCACTCAATAGGGGTGATTACCTACTTAACTATCTTATGATTGATTGGCAATTATACACTCGAGGCGTTATTTGAGATGCCGCAACCTCGCTCAGAGACGCAACCACTCATCGGTTTTTTGGAACGACGGATTCGCCGATACAAAACGCGACACCGGATTCCGGACGCGGGATTGGCGAGGTCTCCAGCGGTGGCAAACGGAAGTAAACTAGGTCTATTTGGGTTGACATTGAATTTAGCCAAGGCATACAATCCTTAGGCGTACAGGGTGATAAGCGGAGGCAGGTTTAATGCTTGAGATGACCATCGATAGCATCCGGGTCAGCCCGATGAACTACCAGCGGGTTGTAATCCTCAAGGAAAAAGACTCGGACCGCTACTTGCCTATTTGGATCGGGCCGGCGGAAGCTGACGCTATCGCCGTCAAGCTCCAAGACTTGAGCGTTCCTCGCCCATTGACCCACGACCTGTTACGCACGGTGATCGACAGCCTAGGCGCTTCCGTCCAGCACATTTTGGTAAGCGATCTCCAGAACGACACCTTCTTCGCCAAGATTTCACTTCAATCCAATGGTACTTCCCAGGAGATAGACTGCCGGCCCAGCGACGCGGTGGCCTTGGCCGTTCGGGCCCAGGTACCGATCTACGTCGAAGAATCGGTGCTCGACAAAGCAGGGATTCTTCTGGACAAAGAAACCGGCAAACCACTGATTCCTGGAGAAGGCGATCAGACCTCGGATGCAAAGCCCGTCGAATTGAAAGAAGAAGACATACGGCGCATGTCCGCTTTCACCGACTTCATCGACACATTGGACCTGGAGGACTTCGGCAAGTCGCAACCAAGTAGGTAAAGTCCCCCAATACTAAAAAAATTGAACGGCCCCGGCGTTATCAACGTCAGGGCCGTTTTCCGTTTTCTCGGCCGTCGAATCTCCTAGTGAGGGCCTCAATTGACTTTTAAAAAGCATCCTGATACGATTCACCAGGCTCGGCGGCAAGGATGAATCTGTGGGTCCTGGCTGTAAGGCTCACGGGCCTGGGTTGGTATGTCGCCCTATGCATCGTCTTCGGTATTGTGGGCGGGCTTGCACTAGACGGGCTATTAGAAACCAAACCCCTCTTTATGTTGCTGGGTATTCTGCTGGGTTCCGTGGTCGCGTTTTGGGGACTCTATAAAATGGTCCAACCCCTCTTGAACGCGGCGGCGAGCCAAAGCAAAAACGATAACGGGAGTAATAGTTAGTGCCATCGGGCAGCGCTGCCAGGAACCTCCTCGTATTAGCTGGATTAGGGCTCCTGGCCCTTTTGCTGGCTGGGGCCGTAATGGGCGTCATAGGTCAAAAGATCTTAGGCCTTGGCGACGGTTACGTGTCCAAGCCGGAGATCCATCTCCCTCCACAACCGATATTCCCCGCTTCGGTTCGTGACAAACACCTCGGGCTGACTCCGGCCAAAGATCACGTGGAAGAGCCGCAAAAAGACGAGGACCACAAAGAAGGAACCGCGGCAAAAGATGCTCAAGAGGGAGAAGCCCACTCCACTCCCTTGCCGATAATGCAATTCGCCGTAACCAACACTTTGCTATCGGCATGGTTCGCCACCGTGATGTTGGTCCTTTTCTTCGTTTTGGGTTCCCGGAAGAAAAGCTTGGTACCCGGCCGGTTCCAAAGCCTCGTAGAGTCTCTCATCGAGGCGGCCTTGAGCTTCTGCAGCAGTGTTCTGGGTCCGGAGATGGGACGGAAGGCGTTCCCCGTTGTGGCGACGATTTTCTTCTTTGTGCTTTTCAACGCTTGGCTGGCTCTACTGCCCTTTTACCAATTCTTGGGATTCACCAAAGATGGTGAGATCAAAGCCCATCTGCTTCGGTCGGCCGGCACGGATCTAAACTTCCCGTTGGCCCTAGCCCTGATCTCCTTTGTTTTCGTCGAATACTGGGGGATAAGGTCCCACGGGCTAGGCTACTTCAAAAAGTTCTTTGCCATAGGTGGCCTGTTGCGGCTCCGCCCTTCGGGTATAATCGACGCCTTCGTGGGCTTTTTAGAGTTGATCAGCGAATTTGTCCGGATAGTCAGCTTCACCTTCCGGCTTTTCGGCAACATGACCGCCGGTGAGATTCTGGTGGTCATGATAACGTTCCTGGTTCCATTCGTGGCCGTGGAGTTTGTTTTCGGGTTGGAGTTGCTGGTAGGTCTGATTCAGGCCGTCATATTCGCGTCTCTCACCCTGGTATTCTTGTCGGTGGCGGTGAGCCACCAGGAACATTAACCAGACCGGGAAGCCCGGTGAAAATGTTGAATAGCCGGTCCCAAGGCCGTCGAAGGGAAGGGGACCGGCAGGTAATCCGGATTCAAGGCGATCTTGACACCATAAAATCATTCTAGGAGGCCAAACGGTCATGGATCTCGTCCTTTTGCAATTCGCACCAGAAGCTGCGAAATTCATCGGAGCGGGGCTAGCTATCGGATTAGGTGTGGTTGGTCCCGGCATTGGAATCGGTATCCTAGGCGCCGGCGCCATGGGCGCCATCGGCCGCAACCCCGAGGCCGCCGGTCAGATTCAGGTAAATATGATTTTGGCCATCGCCTTCGCGGAGGCTTTGGGCATCTACGCATTGATCGTAGCGGTCATCCTGTTGTTCGTGGTCTGACATGACGGAGCTAGGAATCAACCTTCCCAGCTTGATCGCATACCTGCTTAACTTTCTGATCCTGCTGGGAGTACTTTATCTAATGGCCTATAAGCCAATCATACGGCTATTAGACCAACGCGCCGACCGGATACGGGAAAGCCTGGCCGCGGCGGACCAAGCAAGACAAGAGGCGACCAGCGCCAGGGAATCCATTGAAGAGCAGATCAACGAAGCCCGCCGGGAAGGCCAGCGATTGTTGGAGCAAGCTAGGGAAGCATCGGACCGGTTTCGCGGCGAGGAGATGGACCGGGCCAGGGGTGAGGCCGAGGCTTTCATTGAGCGGGCCCATGCCGACATCCAACGGGAACGCGACGCCGCCATCCAAGAAGTCCGGGCCAATTTTGGCGAACTGGCCATAACCGCGGCTGAGCGGGTGATACGCCGCTCTCTGGACCGTCAAACCCACCAAGAATTGATCTCTCAAGTCCTGGAAGAGGGCGGTTCAGCCTCCGGCAATGGGAGGGCATAGATAGCCTATGCCGAAGCGCGTCTCCGGGCAGCGTTACGCCCAAGCAATCTTCGAGTTGGCGTTGGAGCAAGGACAGACCGACGAGTGGGCCGCCGATCTTGAATTGGCTGGCCAGGTGCTTCGGGACGAGGAGTTCCGCACCTTCCTGAACCACGCGGAAGTCCCCGCCGATGAGAAGATAAAATCTGTAGAAGCCGTCTTGCCGGACGTTCATCCGCTGATTCGCAACTTGTTGAAAGTTCTGGTTACCAAGGGATCAGCCAACCTTGCTCCGGAGTTGAGTGACGCTTACGCTAAGCTGTTGGACATCCACCATGGACGCCAACGGATCGAAGTTGTGACAGCGGTGGCGTTGGACGATGCCGAGCTTCAAAGTATCACCCAGTTCGTCTCCAACTTGACTGGAAAAGATGTCGTGGTTACCACCGAAGTTGACGAAGACATAATCGGCGGCATTGTGATCCAGATAGGAGACCAACTACTCGACGGCAGCACCCGGACACACTTGGAAGCGCTAAGGAAGCGGGTGCGTTCCGGCATTAGCTAGTCTTGGAACCGATTACGAAGGCCCGGGCTCGGCCAAGCCGGACCAGAAAAGGGAGTCACCAATGGCGACTAGAGGACAAGATATAGTTTCCTTGATCAAGCGCCAGATCGAAGAGTTCGAAGGCGATCTGACCTTGGTGGACGTTGGAACAGTGGTCCAAGTGGGCGACGGAGTTGCCAGCATCCAAGGGTTGCAGGGCGTCCGCTACAACGAACTCTTGGACTTCGGCAGCGACGTTCTAGGCCTGGCATTGAACTTAGAATCCGACCTGGTCGGCGCGGCTATTCTCGGTGACCCCAACGTGGTCAAGGAAGGAGACCGGGTCCGCTCCACCGGGAGAATCATTGAGGTCCCGGTGGGCGATGCCCTGATCGGCCGTGTCGTAAATCCGGTTGGAAATCCCTTAGATGGAAAAGGGCCCGTAAATACCACCTCCACTCGCCCGGTCGAAAAAGTTGCTCCCAACGTAGTGTCCCGGCAATCGGTGGATACACCGGTGCAAACCGGTATCAAGGCTGTTGACGCCATGATCCCCATCGGCCGCGGTCAACGGGAGCTGATAATCGGCGACCGGTCCACAGGCAAAACCACCATAGCCCTGGATGCCATCATTAACCAAAAGGGCGGCGACCTGATCTGCATTTACGTCGGCATCGGCCAGAAACAGGGCAAAGTGGCCCAAGTGGTCAACATTTTGGAAGAAAACGGCGCGATGGAACACACCATCGTCGTCACCGCCGGCGCCGCCGACTCCGCTCCGATGCAGTACATCGCCCCTTACGCGGGCTGTGCCATGGCCGAAGAGTTCATGGCCCAAGGCAAGGACGTACTTATCGTCTACGACGACCTGACGAAACATGCCTGGGCCTACCGCCAGATGTCTTTGCTGCTGCGCCGCCCGGCCGGTCGCGAAGCCTATCCCGGCGACATTTTTTACCTGCACAGCCGGTTGCTGGAGCGGTCTGCCCGGCTGGACGAAGCCAACGGCGGCGGCTCTATCACCGCGTTACCAATCATCGAGACTCAGGCCGGAGACGTTTCGGCGTACATACCTACAAACGTCATTTCAATCACCGACGGGCAGATCTACCTTGAAACGGAGTTGTTCAATGCCGGTATCAGGCCGGCGGTCAACGTAGGTTTGTCAGTGTCCCGAGTGGGCGGCGCCGCCCAAACCAGAGCCATCCGCCGTGTGGCGGGCCGTTTACGCCTAGACTTGGCCCAATACCGGGAACTAGCCACCTTTGCCCAGTTCGGTACCGCCGATCTGGATGCCGCTACCAGGGCCCAACTGGCCCGGGGCCAGCTTGCCACGGAAATCCTGAAGCAGCCTCATTCCAATCCGCTATCCTTGGAGCATGAAGTAATCATCCTGTTCGCGGTCAATGAAGGGCTTATTGAAGACATTCCTCTGGAGCGCTGTGCTGACTTCCAAGACCAATTGTTGCGGCACATGTCGTCAACTCACCCGCAGATCGGCCAAGACATCGCGACGGCCAAAGATATTACACCGGAGATTGAATCTGCTTTGACCCAGGCCATTAACGACTTCAAGGGCGGGTTCAACGCTTAAGGCATGCGAGATGAGGCCGAAGGGAAAGAGATAAATGCCTAGCGTTAGAGACATGCGCCGCCGCATCCACAGCGTGCAAAATACCGGCAAGGTGACCAACGCCATGTCGCTGATCGCGGCGTCCAAGATGCGGCGCGCCCAACAGGCGGTAACCCAAGGACGGCCCTTCGCTGAGAAGATTCAAGAAATCATCACCCACCTGGCGGCCCAGCCCGGCGATGACGAAGGCACCGTACATCCCTTGCTTCAGGTACGACCCGTGCAGCGGGTGGGTATTCTAGTGATCAGTCCGGACCGGGGCTTATGCGGCGGCATGCACGCCAACCTGAACCGGGTAGTGGGTCAGTTCATGCTGGAGCAAACGGTTCCAATCACTGCCATCGTAGCGGGTAGAAAAAGCAGAGACTTCATGGTCCGCTCCGGGCAGGAGGTCAAAGCGGTTTTTACCGAACTGCCAGACCGCCCGGTCTTGGCAGATACTATCGCCATTTCCCACTTGGTCATCGACTCCTATTCCGAAGGCGAGGTGGACGAGGTTCATCTAGCCTTCACCAGGTTCGCTTCTACTTTGTCCCAAATACCGGTCATTGAGAAGCTGCTGCCAGTTGCGCCCGCATCTCTGACCGGTTCGGAAAGGGTCGGATACATCTACGAGCCGGACAGCCTAGCGGTGCTGGGGAGCTTGTTGCCGCGATATGTTGAGATGGAGGTATTCCATGCTCTGCTGGAGTCCAACGCCAGCGAGCAGTCGTCCCGCATGGTCGCCATGCGTAACGCAACCGAAAACGCCAACGAACTGATGAACGACATGACCCTGGTGATGAACCGGATCCGCCAGGATGGCATTACCAACGAATTGCTGGACCTGATCGGAGGACAGATGGCCCTGGAAGGCTAAACGAATCAGCAGCAAAGCGCGAGCGCAATCTTTAGAGACTTGCTAACTTAGTGGGAGATAACAATGGCTACCGGAAAAATCGTGCAGGTGATTGGTACCGTCGTAGATGTTGAATTTCAGCCGGACGAGCTACCCAATCTTTTCGACGCCCTAGAGTTGGACAACGAGGGAGAGCGGCTCACTTTGGAGGTGCAATCCCACATCGGCAACAACTGGGTTCGCTGCTTGGCTCTGGGCGCAACCGAAGGGCTGGCCCGGGGAACCGACGTGACCGACCTGGGCAGGAAAGTGGAAGTACCGGTAGGGCCGGAGACATTGGGACGCCTCTTTGACGTGACCGGGACGCCATTGGACAACTTGGGACCGGTGGAGACGGCACAACACTGGCCGATCCACCGCGACCCGCCCGCTTTCGACGACCAGAATCCCGGCATCGAGATTTTGGAAACCGGCATCAAGGTGTTCGACCTTATCACTCCGTTCATGAAAGGCGGCAAGATCGGCGCCTACGGCGGAGCCGGCGTAGGCAAGACGGTAATCATCCAAGAACTCATACGCAACATCGGTGCGGTTCACAAAGGAGTCTCGGTATTTGCCGGTGTCGGAGAACGGTCCCGGGAAGGGAACGACCTTTGGCACGAGATGCAGGATTCGGGCGTGCTGGCCAGCACCGTTCTGGTGTTCGGACAGATGAACGAAACCCCCGGCGTGCGGGCCAGGATCGGCCTTACCGGTCTCACCATGGCCGAATACTTCCGGGACGAGGAAAAGCAGGACGTGCTCCTGTTCATCGACAACATCTATCGCTACATCCTGGCTGGCATGGAGGTTTCAGCGCTGCTGGGCCGCATGCCCTCAGCCGTGGGATATCAACCCACCTTGAGCACCGAGATGGGCGCTCTGCAGGAGAGGATAACTTCCACAAAGAATGGGTCTATCACTTCCTTCCAGGCGATCTACGTGCCTGCAGACGACTACACGGACCCGGGCATCGTAACCACCTTCGGCCATCTGGACGGGGTGGTTTCCTTGGAGCGGGCGTTGTCGGCCCAAGGTTTGTACCCGGCGGTTGACCCCCTAGCATCTTATTCGCGCATCCTGGAGCCGGGCGTCGTGGGGGCCGAACACTACCAGGTAGCCCGGCAAGTACAACAGGTCCTGCAACGCTACAAGGACTTACAAGACATCATCGCGATTCTAGGGATAGAAGAGCTGTCTGATGAGGACAAATCGACGGTGTTCCGGGCCAGGAAGATACAGCGCTTCCTAACTCAGCCCTTCTTCGTTGCCGAGACCTTCACCAACCAACCCGGTAAATACGTGCCGGTGAAGGAAACGGTACGGGGATTCGCCGAGATACTGGAGGGGAAGCACGACGACCTGCCGGAGCAAGCATTCTACATGGTCGGCACCATCGACGAGGCGATCGAGAAAGCCGCTGAGCAGGCCCAAGCGGCGGCTTAGGCGTCAGTTGCGCCGGGCACCGGCATATCTGAAGCGAGGCACCCGTGATCAAGTAATCTCACGCCGTAACCGGTTCAGCTCCGCTGATGTTGTTATTCTTCTTTGAAGCCGGTTAAGCGAAAGAGTCAGTGCCCCCAAAGATACGAGACCTAATCACCGACCTCGAACGTGCCCTGTTTGTGAACCGGAGAGGCAGAGGCAGTCATAGAAACTTTATTCATCCCAACGTTATTCAAACCGATCACAATTTCAGGCAACCTGGGTGACGATGCCAAACAGTATCAAATAAGGGCGGTGCGGCTGGCCATCGAGGAGTCGAAAAGTGAAGGATAGCGCGAAGTACGTAAAGATCGTGGAATGGTCCGACGAGGATCAATGCTATGTAGGAAGTTCCCTTGGATTGATTTTTGGCGGGTGCCATGGGGACAACGAAAGAGAGGTTTTCGGCGAGCTCTGCCGGATAGTTGAAGAGGTCATCGAACTCTTCCAAAAAGATGGCAACCCTCTTCCACCAGCAACTTCTGGCCGTGATTTTGCGAATAAAATGCAGAGCGTTACCTGACTTCTGCCTGTGGCTGACTCACAAATTCTCGCCATCTGATGAGCTTAACCGATTGCTACTTGGCAATTGTCAACCGGAAGGATGAAAAACCATGGCGACAATGCAACTGGAAATAATCACTGCGGAGCAACAGGTCTACAACGACGAAGTGGAATTGGTGGTTGCTCCCGGTATTGAAGGCGAATTGGGCATCTTGGCCCACCATGCCCCCCTGATGACGGCGTTGCAGCCTGGAGAAATTCTGATCCGTAAAGACGGGGAAGAGACCTATCTGGCCGTCACCGGGGGTTTCTTGGAGGTCATGGGCAACAAGGTCACCATCTTGGCCGATGCCTGTGAACGTTCCGACGAGATAAACGAAGAGCGCGCCCAGATAGCGGTGGACCGGGCCCGAGAGCGGATGGCCAACCAGGGCACCGACATGCAATTGGAGCGGGCCGTGGCTTCCGTACGCCGGGCCCAAGTGCGGCTGAACGTGGTGCGGCGGCGGCGGACCAGGGCGCCTAGGCTGGGTGCCGGAGATGCCGGCGGGGCGTAAATAATTTTGGCAGAGTGAGGGGACAGGCTGAGAACAGGCTACTCAACCGAATTGTCGGTCAAGTAGTAAGTCATAGACTGCAAGGATAACACCGGGTCGATGTTCCTCACCCGGACCCCTTCCCTCACCTGAGGCGATATCGGGGCATAGTTCAGCACCGCACGCACTCCGCAAGCCACTAATCGGTCCACTACGCCTTGCGTATGCTCCGTGGGCACGGCCACAATGGCTATACTGATTTTCTTGCTGCTTACTATCTCGTCCAGTTGCTCCAGAGAGCTGACAGTTAACCCGGCAATCGTTTCCCCTACCACATCGGAGTTTGAGTCAAACGCGGCAACGATATGGAATCCGTCAGGCGTGAATCCGGGATAACTGAGGATGGCTCTACCCAGGCGGCCTACTCCCACAACGGCAACATTCCAGAAGGAGTTAAGACCAAGGATCAACTTCAGCCTTTCCAAGAGGTGAATGACGCTGTAACCGCGTCCCTGCTTGCCGAACCGGCCAAAATAGCTCAGATCCTTGCGGATCTGAGCCGGGGTCACCTGCAATTTCTCGCCCAGTTGCTGGGAGCTGACAACCTCAGCGCCCTCTTGGATCAGACGGGTGAGGATTCGAACATACAGGGGAAGGCGAGCGACCACCACTTCTGGCGCGTCGGACCGGCGTTGGTTTTGTGAAGCGGAATCAAGGGCCATATAGTTCCAGCTCCTCCACACGGTGCTACCCCGTGGTCTACCAGAGTAAGCAGCCAGGCGACTGGTTCGTGCGTTACGGACAGGCCGAGTTAGGAATATCCGAGATATAATTTATAATGACTATTAACGATGAGTCAAGGTATTTGTGAAAATTAGTACGAATGCGAATCCGGAAATGGCGAATGGCTTATTCCAGGCGGCACGCCCGCCGATAATCAGCTCTGAATTCTGACGATATGAGTTTGCACATCGGATATTGCCGGATGGAGTTCTTCTTGCCGGACAGTCACAGCCTAAAAGCCAAGCGCCAGGTTGCCCGGTCAGTAGCGGCAAGGATCCGCAACCAATTTAACGTCACTGTCGCAGAGGCAGACGATAACGACCTGTGGCAGCGGCTTACTCTGGGTATTTGTTGCTTGAGCAACGATACCAAGCACGCCAACGAGATTCTGTCTAATGTAGTCGCGTTTGTGGAAAAGAGCCGCGACGACTTGGAGTTGCTGGACTACGAAACCGAGATAATTTCGGGGCTCTAGGTCCGATGGGCCTTGGCAAGTCAACTCTTGGGAGTTTGGCTGCGACGATCAAACTGCCTAGTTAGGGTTGACGGTGGCGTTGCTGGTTTGTAGACTGCTGTTACTAGACCTGAAAAGGCTTATGGACCCGGTATCAGCTTAAGTCGTACGCACCAGAGCGATGGTTGCGAAAAAAATAAGACTCCTAAGGGAAAAATAGTACACAAGACGGAGGAGGGTAAGTTGGCATACGCGGAAATGACAAGTGTGGAATCCGGATTGCGGTTCAAAACCCGGGCGGGCTTGGTGGTGGAAACCACCGGAGTGAGCCTACACATCGAGTCCACCGAAGTTAACGTGCATGAAGTGGTTATCGTCGACGGAGAAGGCCAAGGGAACAAATACCTGCACAACTTGGACTACGCAGAAAAGGCCTAAGTCCGGCCGCTATATGTTCTCACTCCCTCGCTAGGTTCGCCTGGCCGTTGGTGAGAGGAAGACCGCTCTCAGGTAAAAAATTGGCGCCGATCAGTCGGCGCCAATTTCTACTAACACATCCGAAAATGGGGGGGCATTCAGCAAGCTCGGGATCGATCGTTGATACCAGCATCAGTTTGGGGTGGAATCGGTGGGACCGTCCTTCAGAGAAGCCAGAAATTCGTTCAACGTGTCCCAGTAACTCCCGCCGCCCGCGATGTAGGTGTCGTTGTGGGCCGTCCCTGGTAGCAGCTGGAACCTCTTGGGTTGATTCGCCGCCTCGAACAACTTCTTACCCTGGCTCAGCGGCACCGTCGCATCCTGGTCCCCGTGCAGAATGAGCACCGGGCGGTGGATCTGCCTGATAGTAGTAATGGAGTCGTACCTTCCCCGGACCAGCAGGTGGAAGGGTGTGAAGGGAAATGCCACTTTTGCCATGTCCGATATGGATGAGAATGGGGCCACCAGCACCAAGCCCAATGGTTCCCTGCTGGCGGCCAACTCCACCGCAACCGCCGCGCCAAGAGACCGTCCAAAGTAGACAATCTTCTCCGGCGCTAAGTCGGACCGGGATGTCAGATACTCTAACGCAGCTCGAGAGTCCTGATATGTCCCCTTTTCGGACGGTGTCCCGGAGCTGCGGCCATAACCCCTATAATCGAAGATAAACTGGTTCACACCCAACCGATGCCGGAAGAGGGCCAGTTCTTCAACCCGGTGGCTGATGTTGCCGCCGTTGCCATGAAACCAGAGCCAGGTTACGTCCCCGGTGCCGGGCAGGTACCATCCGTGCAAGTTGAGACCGTCCCTGGTGGTGAAGAAAACTTCTTCGTATTCAATCCCAAAGTCGCCCGGCGTCTGCTCAATGGCAGCGGAGGGGAAGAATATATACCGTTTTTCTAACTGTGACCAGAACACAAATGCTACAACCACTAGACCAAGGATAAAACCGGCGGCGAGGGTCACTCTGGTGTTCATTATCGGTGCCCCAGGGGTCCAACCAACTACAAGGCGGCCATTGAGACCATTAGCCGGGCGGCGGACTTTAGGGAGTTAACGCCGGCTGCCCTGGGCCACGACATAGATCGGGGACCCGGCGGCGAAAGACTCCAGATTTTCCACAGACATCTCCAATCCGCGCATGGTGCCGTTGTAGGCCATTCCCCCGGCGTGGGGAGACAGAACCACGTTTTCAAGTTGAGTAAGACGATGGCCGGGCGCAAGAGGCTCGGCTTGGAACACATCCAACGCCGCTCCGGCGATGCGCCCATTCTCCAAGGCGTCGATCAGCGCGTCCTCATCCACGGCAAGGCCGCGGGAGGTGTTCACCAATATAGCCGTATCTTTCATCAGATCAAACTGGGCGCGTCCGATGAGGCCCCGGGTGATCTCGGTTAACGCCACGTGAAGAGATACAACATCGGACTGACGTAGCAGGTCGTCAAGCGACAGGAATTCCACGTCATATTCGGCAGCCCGCTCCGGACTGGGGTGCACTGTCCAGGCCACCACCCTCATGCCGATGCCTTTCCCCAACTGAATCATGCGCCTGCCGATGGCTCCGGTTCCCACCACTCCCAGGGTCTTGCCATAGAGCTCGTTGATGAAGCCCCTGGTCCAGCCGCCACTTCGTATATGCTGGTCGTTTATCACGATCTGCCTAGAAACGGCCAGGGCCAACGTCAACGCATGCTCCGACACGTAGGGCGCGCCATATGCCGGGGTGTTGGAAACGGTGATGCCCAATTCCTCGGCGGCGGTCAGGTCAACATGGTCGACGCCGGTGCCCCAAACGGACAGAATCTTGAGCGCCGGGCAGGCAGCCAGTACTTCTCTGGTGAATTGGACCGAGGAGCGGATGTTGATCACGGCCTCAGCGTTTTGCATACGCGCTACCGTCTCATCATTGTCCAAGGGACGGTCGAAGTGCCACTCCACGTTTTCAGCCAAAGCACGGGCGCGATCTTCATACGGTGTTCCGGATAGGACCGGAGGCTCATCGTCGGGAACTACCAACAGGGCAAAGGGTTTATTGTTGGACATAGGCCTAACGCCGCGTCTCAGGATCAACGGGATTATTCGCGGCGTAAGAGCCTTGTTCCTGCTGAATCGCGGCGCCGCGTCCGGCCAGGTCACGGACTTCATGAGTGTCGGCCTGGCAATTGGGGCACCATATAGTTTCGGTAGTCATCAGCATCATGTTGTCTTTCTTCACGTCGAAAGTGCCCAGTTCTTCGCCGCACGCTCCGCAGCTTTGCACCACGGTCATATCGCCTTCAGCCATAAATCAAACCCTCGATCTACTCTTCTAGGCTATCTGCCAGAATCTCCAGAACATCCTTGGCCTGTTTCTCGCCCTCTAATCCCTTGGCCTGGATGCCCTCGGTGAGCATCTGCAAGCAGAAGGGGCAGGAAACCGCGACAGTGTCGGCGCCGGTTTCTAAGAATTGGTCGGTGCGAGCATGGTTAACCCTTGTTCCCCTGCTTTCCTCCAGCCACATATGGCCGCCGCCCGCGCCGCAGCAGAATCCCCGCTCCCGGCAATTGGGCTCGATCTCAATCAGGTTAAGACCGGGCACCGATTTGGCCACGGCGCGGGGCTCATCGTAGATTCCGTTGTGGCGGCCCAGGTAGCAAGAGTCGTGATAGGCCACGTTGGTCTGAATCATTTTGATTGGCTTGATCTTGCCTTCCCTAATCAGTCCGTCAACGAATTGGCTATAGTGGAGCACCTCATAGGTCCCACCAAACTGGGGATATTCGTTCTTCATCGTATTGAAACAGTGTGGGCAGATGGTCACGATGGTTTTTACTTCATAGCGATTCAGGGTTTCGATGCTTTGTTGGGCTAGTATTTGGAAAAGATACTCATTGCCCATTCGCCGGGCGGGATCACCGGTGCAGGTCTCTTCTTCGCCTAGGATAGCGAAGTTCACTCCGGCGGCCTTTAACACTTTGACCATGGACCGGGCCACCGCCTGGCTTCGCTGCTCCAACGCGGCGGTGCAGCCCACCCAGAAAAGGACTTCCACGTCTGGCTTCTCGGCCAACGTCGGTACATCCAGACCCTCAGCCCAGTCGGTGCGCGAGTATTGGGTACCCCGCCACGGATGCCCTCGTTGCTCGAGGTTCAGCAGGGCGTTCATCGCAGATTCCGGAATCTTAGACTCTTCAAGAACCAGGTTGCGCCGCATATCCATGATGGTGGGAACGTGTTCCACAACTACCGGGCACTCCTCCATACAGGCGCCACACGAAAGACAATCCCAGATCGCCTCTTCAGATATGGCCCCGCCAAATAGAGGCGTGGGCTCAACGTGCTCCGGATCTCGTGCTCCCTGATGCCCAATGGCGACCATGTGGTCTTTCAGGTTTTCCACGATGTGCATCGGCGATAGCACTTTGCCGGTCAGGTTAGCCGGGCATACGGAAGTACATCGTCCGCACACCGCGCAGGCGTACCCGTCCAACAATTGCTTCCAGGTGAAGTCCTGAACTCTTCCAGCGCCAAAACGCTCAGTGTTCTCCAAGTCAATCGTAGGTAGCAAACCACTGGGTTCCAACGACCGGAAGAAAGCGTTCAGCGGCGCGGCCAGCATGTGCATATGTTTGGTGAACGGAATATAGACGGCGAAGCCTAGAATTATGGACAGGTGCAGCCACCAGAAAACACCATGCAACACGTTTGACGCTGCGAGCCCGATACCCATGCCTTGGAACAAGCCGGACAATGCGCTGCCAATAATGACATTCGCTTCCGGTCCTAAGCCGCCCTTGGCTATGTAAAAGGCGTGGGTCAGGAGGGTGGATACCATGAGCAGACCAATGAGTCCAACGATGATAACGGAGTCCAGATGTCTGGTCAGATCGTAGCTCAGACGGCTGGGTTTTACGATCCAACGCCGGGCCAAAGCCCAACCCAGCAGGACCAACATGACCGCGGCCATGATGTCCAGGTAGATACTGTAAATCCGGACGCCGGTGGTGTGAAGCAGCCATTCCGGGAAGTGACTCCATATGGAGGCGCCGAAGATAAAAATCAGGTAACTCAGGGCAAAGGAGAGGAATCCCCAGAAGATCAGGGCGTGTCCGATGCCGGCCCAGTCCCTTTGGGGGACTCGTTGCAACACTTTCCGCTGGCCCAGAACGATACTCACCGCCCCCTTCAGTCTTACCCAGGGGCGGTCGAACCGGGCAACGCCTTTACCCTGACGGATCAGGCGGAACACCCGATGATAGAGCACGTAGTTGGAAAGGGCGCCGGTCACTAATGCAGCTAGATACACGCCAGCCCATATAGGTAGAGGCCCGATGTCTCCCGGTGGTACCACTCTTTTGAACCCTCCTGACTTGAGACAGCTAACAGTTTAACAGGCCCAGTGGCAGCCAGCCAGATATGACAGCTTGTTAACCCGGAACCCTAAAGATTGGGCGACAAGAATAAAGGGCGGTAAACGGCGTACAATTTGAGCCGCTGGATTTCTTACCCGCTCTTCACCCTGGGTATAACGTCTCGGCCCATGATCTCTATCTGGCGAAGTAACTGCCGGTGGGGCATACCAGGCCATTGCATGCGGAAGATCATGTAATCGATCCCCAACTCCGATTCGTACCGCTTTATCTCACCAACCACGTCGTCCGCGGTCCCCAACAGAAACCGGTCTTTGGCCAAGTCCCGGTATGGGATCGAGAAGCTCTCTTCACCCGGTAAAGCTTTGTCCTGCCCCCAGGAGGCATAAGCCGCGTATTTGCCCTCCAGATACGGCCTGCTCTCGTTATAGGCCGTCTCCCGGTCCTGGGCCACGTACAACTCCCGCATCATGGGCAGACTGGACGCCGGTTGGCCCGCCTTAGACAGAGCCTCCCGATACATCTCCAATTGGCCGGTCACCATGGAAACCGTGGCATGGGGATTGACCAGCCAGGGATAGCCCCATCGGGCGGCCCTCCGTATGGCCCTGTTACCGTTGGCGGCAACCCATATCGGCGGATGCGGCCGCTGCACCGGGCGGGTCGCCAGCTTTACCTTGGGAACGTGATAATATCGTCCGTTGAATTCCACCTCCTCTTCAGTCCAGAGGAGTTTTATCAACTCCAGGGCTTCCCGCATCCGCCCTACCCGCTGGCTGGGCTCTACTCCAAAGGCGGCGAACTCTTCTTCGCGGTAACCAAGGCCGATGCCGAATATGAACCGGCCCCCACAGATCGCGTCCAAAGTTGCCACGCTATCGGCTATCTCAACGGGGTTGTGCAACGGCAACAAGATAATCGTGGCAGCAACCTCCATGTCGCCGGCTTCGGCTGCCAGCCGTGCCAACAAAGGCATGGTGGTGCTCATCTGATATGGAGCCGCCAGGTAGTGTTGGGCGGCGCAGATAAGATCGAACCCGGCCCCCCTGGCCGCCTTCACCTGCTCCACGCTCTCCTGAATCTTGTCCGGCATCGACTCGCCGGCCACGTACTGGCTGTTTATGAGTAGTCCCAGCTTCAACGCTCATCACCTTCAGATAAGATTGTACCAATGCTAACAGAGTCCATGATGAATGGAGCACCAACCGGTTGATTTAATTCGAAACACTACCCTGGCAACAACCCGTGTTTCCTCTTGCGACGGAGCAAGTGAACGGTTACAATCCCCACCGAGTCTCCCATCCAATTAAATACGAGGGGCGCGGCAAGCATGAAAATCGCGCGATTTCGGGCCGCCAGGCGAGTGGCATTCGGTGTGGTGATGGGAGATGAAATTGTTGAGATCCGTGGAAGTATCTACACCCGCTTCAGGCTAACCGATACCCGGTATCCTTTGGCGGACGTAAACATCCTGGCGCCCACCGAGCCTGCGGTGATCTGGGGGCCGGGCCTCAATTTTGCTGAACACTTGGAATTCGCCGCGTCGGTTCTGGGTAAAGGCGCCGACGAGCTGCCCGAACATCCGGAGCCCTGGCACAAGAGCCGTAATTCCCTTACCGGGCCCAACGACCCCATCATCATACCAAAGGACTCCAGCGGCGACGTGCACTACGAGGGCGAGGCGGTGGCGGTTATCGGTAGAAATTGCCGCCGGGTGACCCCGTCAGACGCCCGGAAGTATATCTTAGGCTATACCTGCGGCAACGACGTTAGCGAGCGGACCTGGCAGAAAAAGGATTCTACCTTCTGGCGCGCCAAAGGGTCGGACACCTTCGCTCCGGTAGGACCTTGGATCGAGACGGATATCAACCCTCAGGATCTGGAGATTTTGGTCCGTCTCAACGGCGAGGAGGTCCAACGGGCCCACACCAGCGATATGCTGTTCACATTTTCCGAGTTAGTCAGCTATATTAGCCAGCAAGTTACGCTGCATCCAGGCGATCTGGTCTTCTCCGGCACTACCGGTACAACCAAGGCCATGAAACCGGGCGACAAGGTAGAGGTGGAGATTCCCGGCATCGGGGTGTTGAGCAACCCCGTTGAGGCCGAGTTCGACGCGGCGGCACAATAGGAAACGACTGATATTAGCCGGTCCATTAAAACTCCGTTCAACAAGCTCTCTAAGAACGGAAGGCGGTCCGATTACCGTTCGTCCTGACCCTATCGAAGGACCCGGCATTGGGCCGCAACGGATTTTGAAAGTGGCTCTAGCCAAACCATCAAGCGCCATCTGTTCAAATTTTTACTTCAACCCTGGCCCCAAGAGAATCCGGCCGTTTTGGTTTTTATACGTCGGAATCTCGCACCATTTGTAATAGTTGGTCCACGACCTCCTTGGCCGCCCGAGCTCCCTCTACTTCGTCGGGTTTGCCCTTGGGCTGATTGTAGATTATGACCCGTAACTCTGGGAGACCCAGGGCGATGGACTGTGCCTGGGCCGCTTTTCCGAAGACATCGTGGGAAATGACTACGGCCGGGACACCCTTGTTTTCCAGGTTAATACCGTCTCGCACGGAGCCGGAAGTACAGGAGCCTCAAGCGCACACCCCAACCAAGGCCAGGTCCACATCCGACAAATCCTGGATAGTGGAAGGTCCGGCGGGAGCGAAAGTGTTGGGCTTGATGACGGTGATCGTGTCAGCCGGCTCACAACGGGTTTTGATCTCCTCCTCCAGGTTCCTCCAGAAGGGAATCACCGACACGTGTCCGTTGAAGAGGAAGGCTATCTTGCTTCCCCCTAACTCGGGAAAGGGAGAGATTCCCTTGGCGTGGGGAGCTTCTTCCCCGATGGGGCTAAAGAGTTCGATTGGTGGCATCGTTCACTCCTTTTCGAACAATGAGATTATGACGGGATCAATTCGATCGGCCGGGTTTGGGCCAGTCCTCCGGCTTGCATCCAGCCGTGACACACGGCGTTAAACCCCGACCCTGAACCCCAACCCCCGGCCACCATGATCAACAGGTCTTCCGGCGTCCGTAACGCTGGAATCATCGCGTCATCGTCTTCCGGGTCTATAAAGTTGGCCCAGTGGAACGGGTGTTCCGGGTTCAAGAATTTGTTGGACTTCATCAACCGAACCGGTTTGCGGGCCAGTTGGTGCAACTCTTCCCGGATCTGTTGCTTATCGTAGCCGTCCGACGCCAGCTTCTGGGCGGTCATCGGACCCATAAGCAGCAGAACTTGGCCGCCGCCGTTCATGGCCGCGCTACCGGCGGTGGCGATGCTGTCGGCGATCACCGCCAGGATATCGCCGCCGGTAAGAACGTAGCCGGATCCGGTGGCGATGTGGTGCGGGGACTCGCAGGCAAAAACGGTTACCGCCGATGATTCGGCAGGGAGCCCCAGGTCTTGGTGCAGGGGCCCCCACGGGCTATCCTGGCTGTTCTCGGCGACGCAAAAAGTGTATTTCCCAGGATGTCCGAAGGTGGCCCGGTCGATCTCTCCGGCGTATCCACCCCCGATGTTCCACATCACGAGACGGATGGCGCGGCCGACGGCGGCGTTGGCCCTAGAGCCGCCTCCGAACACGTTGTCGCCAGCGTTAAATCCCAATTGCTCGACAACCGGTCCGCTGACGATCGCCAATGGGCTGATGCAATTGGTGGTGGCCTGAATCCCGTTTAGGTTGAACTCGTTATGCAGCATCGCCTCTATGGAGGCTATGACCACCGGGATGTACTCGGGTAAGCACCCGGCCATCACCGAGTTCACCACCACTTTCTCCACTGTGGCTATTCGGTTTTTCGGCGGTATTTCGCCGATCACTTCTTGAGGATCGCGCCCCAGGAAGTCCAACGCAGCACTAACAAGCTTGGCCGTCGGCGGGATGACGGGAAGGCCGTCAGTCCATCCTAACCGGTACATCTCTTCATGGGCTTCCTCCAGGCTGTCGACCTGGATCGACTTGGTTGGGTCCATCTATCCTCCATGCTGCGTGGCCGGGTTCAGGCAGAACCAGGCGGGACGGCGCGTTTACGTGATCCACGATCGCCAAAAATTAAAATTGAAGCAACTTCAGGAATCGCGCCTCACTGCGATGAGGTCCCACCACCGCCAGGCGTATCTGTTCCGGTTGGAGAAGACGCTCAGCAACCCTCGCGACATCTTCTGAGTTTACCTCGTCTAATCTCTGGACAACTTCTTCCGGTGTCGCGACTTCGCCTTGTAGCAACTCCTGGCTGGCAAGCCATCCCGATACCGCACGGGTATCCTCCATGCGAAGGAGCAGGCGGCCCTTGGTATATTCCCTGGCCTTGGTAATTTCCTGCTCGGGAGCCTCTTGATGCATCCCCTGTAGCTCGTGGACGATCCCCTGCACGGCTAGCCGGCTCTTCTTAGGTTCCACGCCACAGTAAACCGTCAGCGCCCCGCAGTCCCGGAAGTGGCTGTTGGAACTGCTGACATCGTACGCCAATCCCTGAACCTCCCGTAGGCTTTGGAAAAGCCTGCTGCTCATCCCATCGCCCAAGATAACGTTGAGGATGGTCAGGTTGTACCGGTCCGGGTCGTTTAAGGACAGCCCCGGCACCGCCAAACAGATGTGAGTCTGGTCGGTTCGCCGCCACTCCATTCGGACCTCGGGATCATAGTGGCCGTTTACGACCGGCTCCCAGTCTAGTGATTCCCGAGGCTCCCACTGGACGGTGGCCTCACCCACCATGTCCAGGACTTCTTCATGGGTAACGTCTCCGGCGATCGCCAGGACCGTGTTGGCGGGATTGTATTGCTGAACCATGTATTCACGTATGCTTTCCTGGGAAATCTTTTCCACCGTCTCCGGCGTCCCGCCTACATCCCGGCCCATGGCCTGGTCCGGCCACAGCGCCTCGTCGATCAGCAGGTCCACTTTGTATGTGGGATGGTCGTAGGTCATCCGTAGCTCTTCCTGGATGATCTCCCGCTCCTTCTCCACCTCTTCCCGGTCCAACACCGGGTTGAGAATCATGTCCAGCATTACCGACAAGGCCTTGCGGAAATGAATCCTGGCAACTTTGCACCAAAAAACCGTCATTTCACGGTCGGTGCTGGCGTTCATTATTCCGCCTACACCCTCGATCGCCTCGCTAACCGCCTGGGCGGTGGGCCAGCTTTTAGTGCCTTTGAAGGGCAGGTGCTCGATAAAATGGGAAACACCGGCCAGCTCAGGGGTTTCGTAGCGAGAGCCGGCGCCGACGCATAGGGTGATCGAAACCGACAGGGTGTGGGGCATAGAGGACGTGAAAACTCGAAGCTGGTTATCCAGGACGGAACGTTGGTACATGTTCACCTCATACGTTTAATGCCGGGACGCAAAGCCCGTACCGGCTAAGAAAACAGGGAGCGGAGACCGCTCCCTGGACGCGACAATTTTTCCGGCGGGCAGCGATTAAACTAACCAGGCTACATCACCGAACAAGCCGGGGTCTCGCGGCTTGGAGGCGAATACCTGATACTGCTCGCGAGCCTCGCCGATTGTTGTGTCGTCACCATGGCCTGGATAGACGGCGGTGTCGTCGGGCAATACGAGTAGCTTTTTCGTGATGCTGTCGATTACCTGCTGTAGAGCTTCGGGGCTGCGGGTTTTGCCGGGCCCTCCGGGGAAGAGGGTGTCTCCGGAGAATAGATGCTTGCCAATCAAGAAGCAGGTCGCTCCCTCGGTGTGGCCGGGGGTGTCCAGAACCGTCATCTCCTGGTTGCCAAACTTTATCACCATGCCGTCTTTCAGGTCGAGTTGAGGAGGCCTGGGTAGACCATCGGCATCATCTGTGCCGATGCCCACGGGGACCTGAACAGCCCCGGTGATCTCGTCGAAACCCAGAAGGTGGTCTTGATGTTTGTGGGTGATCAGGATGCTTTTTATCTGAACATCCCCGATGGCGCCGAGCAACTTTTCCGGTTCAGCGGGAGTGTCGATAATCACACCCTCGTTGGTTTCAGGGCAAATAACGATATAGCCATTGTTGTTGTAGGGACCCATGTTTATCTTGGTGATTTTCAGTTCGCCATCGTAATGAAAGGGCATGATTCTCCTCGCTTGGATAACGGTGGGACAACAAGTTTACGATAGCCATTCTATCAAAACGGGGTGCGGGTGACAAAACTGGGTGCCGCGTCACAGTCATCGGGAACTCGCCAAGTTCTTTTGAGTACAAACTGAAAAGCGACGTCCAATAACGATGTGTTACCTAATCCCCCACCGCCGCTCCGACGGGCTCGCCAACGGTTTTTCGGCCGTTCTTCAAGATCGGCTGAAGGTACTGGCCGGTGAATGATTTTTTATTTTTGGCTACCTGCTCCGGAGTCCCTTGGGCGATCAAGCGGCCGCCCAGATCTCCCGCGCCGGGTCCCAGATCAATGATCCAGTCAGCATTTTTGATGACGTCCAAGTTGTGCTCGATGAGGATGACGGTGTTTCCGCCATCAACCAACCGGTGGAGGACCCGAAGCAGGGCGGCGCAGTCTTCGAAAGACAGCCCGGTCGTCGGTTCATCCAGCAAGTACAGGGTCTTGCCGGTGGCCCGCTTGGAAAGCTCCGTGGACAGTTTCACCCTTTGGGCCTCGCCACCGGACAAGGTAGTGGCGGGCTGCCCCAACCGGATGTACCCCAAGCCCACGTCACGCAGTGTCTCCAGCTTAGGACGGATCCGAGGGAAGCCGCTAAAAACCTCCAAAGCCTGGTCCACCGTCATGTCCAGAACATCGGCGATGCTGTGGCCGCGCAGCGTTACCTCCAAGGCCTCCCGGTTGTAACGGCGCCCGTGGCAGATCTCGCAAGGCACGGTCACGTCGGGCAAGAACTGCATCTCTATCTGGTTGTAGCCTTCGCCCTGGCAGGCCTCACAACGGCCTCCCTTGACGTTGAAGGAAAACCGGCCCGGAGCATACCCCCGTATCTTGGCTTCTGGCAGATTCGCGAACAGATCTCGCATAGGCGTGAAGGCCCCGGTATAGGTGGCCGGGTTGCTGCGGGGCGTTCGGCCGATGGGCGACTGGTCGATGTTGACGACTTTGTCGATGTTTTCGACCCCAACGATTTCCTTATGCTTGCCTGGCAAGTCGCGGGCGCGGTTGATCAACTGGGCGAGACGTTTGTACAGAATGTCGTAGATCAGGGTGCTCTTACCCGAACCGGATACCCCGGTGATACACACCAACTGGCCCAGAGGGAGCTCAACGTCGATCTTCTTTAGATTGTTCTCCTCGCATCCCTTGACCGTTAGGAACAGACCATTGCCGGGACGGCGCTCTTGGGGGAACGGAACTTTTTTGCGCCCACTGAGGTACTGACCGGTCAACGATTCCGGACAATCCATTATGTCGCCGATCGTGCCGGACGCCACCACATAGCCGCCGTGCTCGCCCGCTCCGGGCCCCATGTCGGCGATGAAGTCGGCTGACCGCATCATGGCCTCGTCGTGCTCCACCACCACCACGGTGTTGCCCAGGTCACGCAAGTTCGTGAGAGTGCTGATCAAGAGGTGATCGTCATGGGGGTGTAGGCCCACGGTAGGTTCATCGCAAACGTAGAGCACGCCTGTCAGCCCCGATCCGATCTGGGTCGCCAGCCGAACGCGCTGGGCTTCACCTCCTGAGAGGGTTCTGGCGGTACGGCCCAGGGTCACGTAATCAAGGCCGATATTTTTCAGAAACTCCAGACGGCCTTCTATCTCCTTGAGGATCTGATTGCCGATGATCTTTTCCCGTACCGATAGGGTCTGACGGGGACCTTTCCAGGGCACGTCGGGGTCGATCTCACGGACCCATTCCCAGGCATGACCCACATTCTTGGCGCACACTTCCATGATTCCCAGTCCACAAACCGTCACCGCCAAGGCTTCAGGCCGTAGCCGGTTGCCCTGACAGGCGCGGCAGGGCCGGGCCGCCATGTACCGCTCTATCTCTTGGCGGGTGTGGTCCGACTCGGTGTTCTTATAGCGTCTTTCCAAGTTGGGAATCACACCCTCAAAATTCGTGTCCCAGCTATAGGTACGGCCCCGGTGCGTCCGGTGCCGGATGGTGACCTTCTTGGTCCCGTTGCCGTAAAGCACCAAGTCCAAGCTTTCTTTGGGTAGGTCCTTGACCGGGACTTTAGCGGAAAACCCGTGAGCGCCGGCGATAGACTCCAGGAGACTCACGTACCAGCTGCTTGAGGGGCCGCCCCTAGACCAGGGAGTTATCGCCCCTTCGGCTAGGGACAACGCTTTGTTGGATATGACCAGGTCAGGGTCCACTTCAAGTTTGTAGCCAAGACCGGTGCATTGGTTGCAGGCGCCGTGGGGACTGTTGAAGCTGAACGTCCGGGGCTCAATCTCCATCAAGCTGGTCCCGCAACTCACGCAAGCAAACTGCTCGGAGAAAACCAACTCCTCTCCGTCTTCTATAGCGGCCAGGACTACGCCGTCTCCTTCCCGCAACGCAGCCTCAACCGACTCTGACACCCGGCTTACCTCGGTGTCATCCCGGATGATTAGCCGGTCCACGACGATCTCGATGTAATGCCACTTCTGCCGATTCAGGTTCAATTGGTCCAATTCATCCAGGAGGTGGACGGTACCATTGACCCTTACCCGAACGAAGCCGGACTTACTCGCGGCGTCGAAAATGTCTTTATGTTCCCCTTTCTTGCGCCTTACTTTGGGCGCCAGCAACAAGATGCGGCTGCCTTCGGGCAAGGACATGATAGCGTCGGCGATCTGCTGCACGGTCTGCTTTTCCACCGGTTGCCCGCATTTGGCGCAGTGAGGCGTTCCCAGCCGGGCAAAAAGCAGCCGCATGTAGTCGTAAATCTCCGTGACGGTGCCCACGGTTGACCGGGGGTTGTGGGACACGCCCTTCTGGTCGATGGATATGGCCGGGGACAGCCCTTCGATGTAGTCGACGTCCGGCTTATCCATGCGTCCCAAGAATTGGCGGGCGTAAGCGGATAATGACTCCACGTAACGCCTCTGACCCTCGGCGTAGATCGTGTCGAAGGCCAGAGAACTCTTGCCGGACCCGGACACGCCGGTGATCACCACCAGCTTCTCCCGGGGAATGGAGATCTCGATGTTTTTTAGGTTGTGTTCGCGGGCGCCTTTGATAACGATGAATTCCTGGGGCATCACACCACACCTATCACATATTCAATCGCGGATATTTTAGCACTCCTAAGGTACCAGACAACACTATGTTAAGTCGTTGCGCCTGGTTCGTCAGGTTTGTTTCGCCTTATACTGTAACGAACATAGAAGTGGCAATGGGAATATGGGGTAACGAAAGATGGCCCACGGCTTGTTCAAGAATGCGAATACTGAAAAAGCCCTTATCGGAGTGGTGCACCTGCCACCCCTACCCGGTTCACCCGGTTGGGGAGGGGACATGGACTGGGTGCTGGATCGGGCTCAAGAAGAGGCCTCGGTTCTGGAGCAGGGTGGCGCCAACGGCATCATCGTTGAGAATTTCGGGGACGTTCCCTTCCGCATCGGCCCGGTGGAACCCGACACCGTGGCGGCTATGACGCTGGCAGTGGCACGGGTGAAGCACGGAACCGATCTTCCGGTGGGCGTGAACATGCTGCGCAACGACGCCAAGTCCGCGCTGGCGGTGGCATCCGCGACCGGAGCCGATTTTATCCGGGTGAATGTCCACTACGGTGTCATGGCCGCCGAAGAGGGAATGGTCCAAGGGGATGCCTACGCGACCTTGCGCCACCGCAGATCCCTGGGCGTCGAGGTGAAGATTCTGGCCGACGTACTGGTCAAGCACGCGGTCCCCGTCGGTCCCCAAGACCTAGGCCAGATGGCTCAGGAGACCACCTATCGGGGGTTGGCCGATGGGCTGATAGTCAGCGGCCCGATCACCGGACAACCGGCCGAGGAGTCCGACGTGGCAGTGGCCCGGAAGGCGGTGCCGGATGGGTTCTTGTTAGTCGGTAGTGGCATAAACGAGGCCAACGCGGCCCGGATACTGGCGGAGGCTGACGGGGCTATCGTGGGGACCAGCTTGAAACGGGATGGGATCGTGGGCAACCTCATCGACCCGGAACGGGTTAGGCGGCTGGCGGAGATCATCCACGAGTTGGGGCCCTACAGGGCATCCTAAATCAGAGTTTTACCCACGACGGTGGAATTCTGCAGACTGGTAACGCCCTTACCCAGTTCGTCGTGAGCCTAAGAACCCGTTCGTGGTGAGCTTGTCGAACCACCGCTCCGCCTTCCGAGTTGAGATCCGAGCCATCCGCGACGTCCGAAATCCCAAGACAAACCACTATGCAGGCTTCCGCTCCACGATACACCCGGTTTGCTCCTCCAGAAGCATCACGGCCGCGGCAGAGTCCATATCGCCGAACCCTTTGTCAACCGCCTGCTTGACGAAGCTATAGGCCAGATTGGCGCCAGGCATCTCAATGCCTAGCTCTTTGGTCAGGTCCTGAATAAGACCCATGTCCTTTAGGAATACTTTGATCTGGGTACGGGCCCCATCGAAGTCCCGGTCCAGCATCACCGGCGCGTTACGGTCCAGCATGAAGCTGTGCCCCCAACCCGAGTTGACTACCTCAAACACCAGGGCCGGGTCCGCGCCGGCTTTCGCTCCTACCACCATGGCCTCGGCGGCGGCGACCGAATGGATGCCCACCAGAAGCTGGTTGACTAGCTTCACGACGGTGCCGGTGCCCGTGGGACCGATGTGCCGAACGGTCGTGCCCATGGCGTCGAACGACGGCAAGGCCCGCTGATAAGCCTCAACTGGTCCTCCGGCCATGATGACCAGCGTACCGTCGGCGGCTCGCTCGGTGCCCCCGCTTATGGGCGCGTCCAGGAAGAAGACTCCCTTGGCTTCGGCGGCGGCGGCGCAGGCCTTGGAGGTCGCCATCCCCACGGTGCTATGGTCAACAAGAACCTGGCCGGGCTTGGCGTTGGCTACTATGCCGTCATCGCCCAGGAATATCTCTTCCGAAGTCGCCACGTCCGGCAAACACGCTAGGACAACGTCGGCCTCCCGGACCACTTCGACCACCGACGTGGCAGCCCGCGCCCCCGCCGACGCAATCTCCTTAACCTTACCCTGGCTGCGGTTATGCACCGTCAGATCGAACCCAGCCGCCAGCAGCCGGTACGACATGGGCAATCCCATGCGGCCAAGGCCAATAAACCCTACTTTAGTTGCCGCCATCTTAATCTCCCGTTGAATTTGCCACAGAAACACAGAGGGCACGGAGATTTTCTTATTTTTACTCCGTGGTCTCTGTGTCTCTGTGGCTAGCCTCGCCTACTCCGCACCCAGGTCGCGGGCGGTTTGGGTGATTACTTTGTCGAATACGGTAACTATTTCGTCAATCTCTCCGGCGGTCACGCATAGGGGTGGGGCGATGTTCATGGCGTCGCCTCCCCGCAGGATGATTCCGTTATCGGAAAATCCTTGGGTGAGACGCGCTCCCAGGTTTGCTTCGGCGGGGAAGGGTTCCTTGGTCTGCCGGTCCTTGACGATGTCCATGCCGCAGAGCAATCCCAGCCCTCGGACGTCGCCGATGATCTGGTGCTTCTCTTTCAGCTCTTCCAGACCGTCCAAGAGGTACCGGCCCATGCGAGCCGAGTTCTCCACCATGCCCTCTTCTTCCATGATCTGGATGTTCTTGAGAGCCGCGGCCGCCGCCACCGGGTGCCCGCCGAAGGTGATGACATGCTTGAACGCGGCCTGGGGGCTGCCCACGAAGGCGTCGGCGATGGGCTTGCGCAGGATGGCTCCGCCCATGGGTATATACCCGCTGGTGAGGCCCTTGGCCACGGTCATGATGTCCGGAGTGATGCCCCAATGCTCACAGGCGAACATCTTGCCGGTGCGCCCGAAGCCGGTGATGACTTCATCGGCAATGAGCAAACACCCGTAGCGGTCGCATATCTCCCGCAGCATCGGCCAGTAGTTGGGTCCAGGCACTACCGCCCCATAAGGACTGGAGATCGGCTCAGCAACGACTGCCGCCACGGTGTCCGGGCCCTGGAACTTTATGATGTCCTCGATGGCATTGGCGCACCGCTCGGCGCATTCCTCCGGAGTTGTCCCACCGTACTCACAACGATAGGGAAGAGGTTGAGGCCCGTGGAAAAATCCGGGCATCATTGGTTCATAGTCCTGCTTGGGAAAACCCGGCGTGCCACCCAAGGCCAGAGCGCCCATGGTCGCCCCATGATAGGATCCTTTCCGGCTGATGAACTTGTACCGGGTAGGCTCACCCACCCGCTTGAAGTAGGCTCTCGACAATTTAATGGCAGTCTCTACCGACTCCGAGCCGCCGCTGGTGAAGAAGCACCGTGACAGATCGCCGGGAGTGATACTGGCGATCTTCTCCGCCAGGAGGACGGCGGGCTCGTTGGTGGTGCCCAATGGCATATAAGTTAGCTTCAGCATCTGAGCGTAGGCGGCATCGGCGATCTCGTGGCGCCCATACCCCACGTTCTTCAACCACAGGCCTGACATGGCGTCGATGTATTCGTTGCCCCGGGCGTCGGTAACGTGAACGCCCTTACCCTCGACGAATATTTGGGGCTCGCCCTTCTCCGCCATGTCGCTGGGTTCTCTCAGATACACCCACAGGTGCTCCAAGGCAGACTCCGTCAGTGCATCTACTTCCGGTCCAGTATGGGTTGCCATGATTTCTCCTTTTGTTAGGTATCAGCTATCACGGGCCTGGTGCGCGGTGCTTACCCAACCTGCGTGACCAACTCCTGTACTCTACGTTTAATCTCGTCGTATAGAGGGCGGGCCGAGTCGGGGCCCATGCCTCGGGTGTCTTCGATTGTCCAGACAACGACTTTATCGCTGTTGCGGAGATAATCCGGCCAGGTATCGTCGTCGGCCATGACTATAACTTTGTCCGCTTCTTGGACCATCTCGGCGGTTAGTTGCTCCCGCAGGCTTTCGGAAACGTCTACGCCTTGTTCGCTCATGTAAGTTATCGCTGAACTGCCTCCGTCTTTCAAGCGCCTGCTGGCCGGGTTTGTCCTTTCGACAATCGCATCGGCCACGGTGCCCGCGCTACCTGCGGATTCGCTCGATAGTTGGTTGAACAATGCCTCGGCGACCTGGCTTCGGCCCATGTTGGCGTTGCACACGAAGAGGGCTTTCATAGCTGGGGCAGCACCTCCCGCGCCAGCATCTCCATGGCATGGGCCGTTTCCTCTACGCTGCGGGTGTTGGGAGTGGATACGACCAGCCTTGCCACCCCCAATTCCTGATATGTCCGCGCCTTTTCCAGGATCTCGCCGGGCTCGGTACCCAGGGAATACCGGCCGGCACGTCCGGCGCCCAATGGCGCGCTGACCGACACTGGGATTTCCGACGGGTCTCGTCCGGCCGCCTCGGCTTGCCGGGCAAGATAGCGGATACCCTCGCTCAATTCTTCTGGTGGCAACGCGGTGGGGTGCCAGCCGTTCCCGGCGCGCGCCGCCCGGCGGATGGCCACCCGGCTGGAGCCGCCGATCACCAGAGGAATGTGGGGTTTCTGCGTTGGCTTGGGTGAGAATTTCATGCCGGAAAAACTGTGGAACCTCCCCTGAAAACTCGGGTCTTGTTGGGTCCACAGTTCCTTCATGATCGCGATACTCTCGTCGGTTATGGCGCCCCGCTCGGCGAAGGGGCTGCCCATGGCCTCCATCTCGTTCTCCACCGCCCCAACTCCCACGCCCAACACCAACCGGCCGCCGGACATCACGTCCAACGTCGCCGTCGTTTTGGCCAGATTGATGGGGTTGTGGTAAGGCAGCACCAGGACGCTTGTGCCCAGCAAAACCTTTTTGGTGGTGGCGGCTACGTAGCTGAGAACGGCCAACGGCTCGTAGTAGGGCTTATCGCCGATGCGCTCAAAGACGTGGCCTGCGTTGAAAACGTGGTCGCTGGCCCACACCGACTCGAAACCCAGCTCCTCGGCCCGAACGGCCATCCGCAAAAGAGCTTGGATGTCTTCGATGCCTTGATTATTGGCTAACGAAAAGCCGACTTTCATACTGATGCTCCAGGTTTAATTGCATACCGTAAAGGGGTTAATCTGCTACGCGGAACCCAGTGTAACACCGGCCAAGAACGGCCACAATTCAGCCCAACCGCAACGAGTCTGCCAACGTAGTCACCGCGCGGTTGAAGCCCCGCTACGTTTACGATAAGCTGACCGCTGATAGCTGAAAGCTGAACGCCCCAAAGAGGTGTCAATGGCCTCCACCACGGCAACCCGGGTTCACGGTAAAGAACGAGAAGAATTGGCGGATATCCTGCGGAAGCGGGTTTCCGGAGAGGTCCGTTTCGACGCCTTCTCCAGGGTGTTGTACAGCACCGACGCCAGCATCTACCAGATGGAGCCTGTGGGAGTGGTGATTCCCCGGAACGTGGACGATGTGCTGGCGGTGATGGAGGTCGCGCGAGAGAACAATGTCCCGGTGCTGCCCAGGGGAGGCGGGACCAGCCTAGCCGGCCAAACGGTCAACCATGCCATAATCCTCGACTTCAGTAAATACCTCAACCAGGTGCTGGAGATCAACACCGAAGAAGGCTGGGCAAGGGTCCAACCAGGAATCGTCCTTGACCAGCTCAACCGGCAACTCGCCCCCCATGGATTGATGTACGCGCCCGACCCAACCACTTCCAGCCGCGCCTGCATCGGCGGAGGCATCGGCAACAACACCTGTGGCGCCCATTCGGTGATCTACGGCAAATCTCTGGATCACATCTTAGAAGTGGACGCCGTACTTACCGACGGCTCCCAAGCCCATTTCAGGACCCTGGAATCCCACGAACTGGAGGCCAAGCTGAGCGGAACTGGGCTGGAAGCGGACATCTACCGGGGCGTCCGGCGCATCGCCCAGGACAACCTTCAGGAGATCAAGACCCGTTACCCCAACATCATGCGGCGGGTCAGCGGCTACAACCTGGACGAGTTTTTAAGTGACGACTCCTTCAACATGACGCGCATGGTCGTCGGGTCAGAGGGGACACTCTGCGTGGTCACCGAGGCCAAGGTCAATCTGGTGCCCCGGCCAACTTTGACAGCATTGTCGATCCTCCACTTCGCCGATATCGTGCAAGCCAGCGAAGCCATCGTGAAGGTGCTGCAACACAGTCCATCCTCGGTGGAGGTAATGGACAACATTCTACTCCAACGGTCCCGGGAGTCCCTTGGCCACTCCGCAGACCTGTCCTTCATCGAAGGCGACCCAGGAGCATTGCTGGCAGTGGAGTTTTACGGCGAGTCGGAAGCGGAGTTAATCTCGAAAACCCGCTCCCTGAAAGACGATATCGAGGGTAAGGGCTTGGCCTACGCCTGCGTCAACGTGCTGGACCAGCCGGGCCAGAACCGGGTTTGGAACCTCAGAAAGGGTGGATTGGGTTTGCTCATGAGCATCCACGGCGACGCCAAACCCCTGCCCTTTGTTGAGGACACGGCGGTTGACCCGGAGAAACTGGGGCCCTTCGTGCGTAGGTTCGATGAGATCGTGCGCAGCCACGGCACTGAGGCCGCCTACTACGGCCATGCCAGCGTGGGTTGTCTGCACATCCGTCCCTTGGTCAGCCTGAAAGACTCGCAAGGCGTGGCCACCATGGTCGCCATCTCCGACGAGATCAGCGACCTGGTGAAAGAGTTCGGCGGCTCCCTGAGCGGGGAGCACGGCGACGGGATAGTGCGGGGCGTTTACACCGAAAAGATGTTCGGGCCGGAGATATACCAGGCATTCCAGGAACTAAAGAATACTTTCGACCCTCAAGGAATCATGAATCCCGGCAAGATCATCAATTGCCCGCCGATGACCGAGAACCTGCGTTACGGCCCAGACTATCAAGCCCATTCCATCACGTCCAAGCTGGACTTTTCCACCGACACCAACTTTGCGGGCGCGGTGGAGATGTGCAACGGCATGGGCGCATGCCGCAAGCTGGAGGGCACCATGTGCCCTTCATACATGGCTACCCGCGATGAAGAGCACTCTACCCGGGGCCGGGCCAACCTACTGCGCGCCGCTATGTCGGGGGCATTGCCGGAAGGTACAATGACCAGCAGACGGCTG
>Ga0208830_1000061_pt1 | contig 62895 bp, 62 predicted proteins | sample DeeseametaMP2634_FD_184169 | JGI IMG/M metagenome (GOLD analysis project Ga0208830, IMG submission 184169) | Marine microbial communities from the Deep Atlantic Ocean - MP2634 (SPAdes) | ecosystem: Environmental > Aquatic > Marine > Oceanic | place: Northeast of Antigua and Barbuda, North... | reverse complement strand
TGGGCTGTGTTTCTTCCGTATCTGTTTCATGTCCTGCTCCTTCTTTGCAATTCTAGGAGCGGGACTCTCTCTTAGCTGCCTGTTCAAATTTCCCAGACCACCTCAGTGCGTGGGTGTTGACAGGTACAGGTACCAATGTGGGTTGTTGGGTGGGTGAGGGATTCGGCGCCGGAGTAGGCGAAGGAGCCGCCGCGTCTATTGAAGCCGGTGTTGCCGGAGGCTGGGCCGGCTGCACAGATTGTGTAGGCGTGGGCGTGGGACCTGATGATGTCGCTGAGGACCCTTCTGGTTTATCCGGTGCGGGAACTTGCGTGGCCACAAGCGTCGGCTCGATCGCCGCTTGCGTCGTCGCTGGGACGGGCACGGCGGTGGCGGTCCGTTCCGGCTCCGGGTCTTGCCCGCATCCAGCCAACGCCAATACGCTGAACGACAGCACCAACACGAGCCTTCAATGTGCCCCGAGCATTCTTGCCAAGATGATATTCATTCAGACCGATTCCTTTGTTCGAAAGTTGTTTCCTATTCGATAGTACGTCCGGGCGGTGATCCAGGTTTGGTTTATGCGGTAACGACGTTCGCATGGGAGATCGCGCCGGCATTTTCAGTATTTATTATTCCATCTCTTCCGCGTAAACATCAATGACGCTAAGGCGGGATTGATGTACCAAAATGGTCCTTTTGTCCGCGCCGGTAGGGCCACTCCAAGTGCGGGCTAAGGGTAGGCCGGTGATATACTTCTGGACGCGGGCCGCCGTACCCGGCTGGACTTTACAGATCTTGATACCCGATCGGCGTCTGTGGGTTGGGACCTTAAATGGATTCTAACGTTGGAGTATGAAATGGTTCAATCACCGGCGCTATCTTATGATCCGAAGCAGATCATCGGACTGGATGTTACCGAAGTCGATTACCGGCGTGATCAGGATGTGTCCTGGATGGTGCGAGTATATCAACCTAAGGGGACCGGCCCGTTTCCGGTTATGTTGGATGTACATGGCGGAAGGTGGAGCCGGGGCACCAGGACCAACTCCGAGGTGATGGATCGGGCACTGGCCGAGAGCGGTATCGTGGTGGCGGCTATCGAATTCAGACTGGCTCCCGACCACCCCTATCCGGCCCAAGTGGCCGACATCAATTACGGTACGCGCTGGCTAAAGGCCCATGCCAGGGATTTCAATGGCGACCCCGGCGCGATAGGCGCGATAGGTTCGTCCAGCGGTGGGCACGGCGTCTTCCTCAGCGCCATGCGTCCCCACGATCCCCGCTACGCCGCATTCCCATTGGACGAGGCTCCGAAATTTGATGCCACGCTCAATTTCATCGTGGCTTGTTGGCCGGTAGTGGACCCCCAAGCCCGCATCCAATATGCCCACGACACCAACAACGAGGGGCTGATTACCGCGACCGAAGCCTACTTCACCAGCAGCGACGGCGCCACGGAGGGCAACCCTCACATGATTCTGCAACGGGGCGAAACAGTGATTTTGCCTCCCGCTATCATTATTCAGGGCACCGAGGACGACAATATTCCGGTGCCGGCGACAAAGGAGTTTGCCGAGGCTTATCGCCGTTGCGGTGGCGAGATACAGCTAGAGATTTTCGATGGTATGCCCCACGGATTTGGCTATCGCCCCGGGCCGGAAACCGACCGCGCCGTTGACTTGATCAAAGCTTTCATCGCCCGTCAATTGTCCGCGCCCGCCCGAGCTGGTTCTTAGTTCGGTGGAAGGACTCTTTGTCAAACTCCGGGCTATCGGTTGACGTTATAAGGATCAGTTCTTAGGGTTTCTAGCCGCGCGAAAAAAAGCCGCCCCAACGGCGGCTTATCTGATGCTCAAACACGGTGGGCAAAAAAATCGCCTCAACAAATTGTTGAGACTACCGAGAATTGTAGCATATTACGGATAAGGCCGTCAAGCTTTTGAGCCTAGATCGATAAAAAGGTCGTCACCGTGTTTGGCCGGCGACGCCAAGGAAAGCAAGCCTTGATGGCCAAACCAGGTTTGATTGGGAGAACGCGGTAGAGACGGGCATTGGTACGGGCGGGCGCTGCGCAAAAAAAGCCGCCCCAAACGGTGGCTATATTGATGCTCAAATACGGTGGGCAAAAAAAATCGCCTCAACAATTTGTTGAGACTGTCGAGCATACTAGGGATAAGGCCGTCAAGCTTTCCTTCCTAGATCGATAAAAAGGTCCCACGCTAGTAACCGGCGAAAAAAATAGCTGCCCAAGGAGCCACGGTCCTTGGCCGAGTCTTCCATGCGGCATAGGATAAGGTAGAATAGCGTCGCACCAACTCAGAATCACCTTCGCTTCTATCAGGAGGACCACATGCCAGACCTATCTTCAATGGCCGCGTCGGTAGGAGCGCTGCTCAAAGAGTCAGATCAGACTCTGGCTGTGAGCGAATCATCCTGCGGCGGCTTGCTCTCAGCGTGTCTGGTTGTCATACCTGGGGCATCAGCCTATTACCGGGGCGGCGCGGTGGTTTACACTCGCTTCGCTCAGCGAGGCCTGCTTCAAGTCCCCGACTCCGCCATGACCGGAATACGGGCCAGCTCCGAGCCCTATGCCTTGCTGAACGCCCGGACCGTGCGAGAGTCCTTGGACACGACCTGGGCTCTTAGCGAAACAGGCGCCAGCGGCCCCACGGGAAATAGTTACGGCGATTCCGCTGGCCACGCCTGTTTCGCTGTGACCGGGCCTGTAGAACGGGCTATAACCATGGAAACCGGAGACGCCAACCGGGAGGCCAACATGTGGGTCTTTGCCAAGGCGGCTTTCGACTTGTTGGAGCAGTGTGTTCGGGAATCCCGGTAACCCGGACCTATTCGTCTAGCGCGTGAGCGAGTCAGTTGACGCTGAACCGGTTGTACAACGATCTGGCATGGCTCTGGCCGGTTATCAGTCCTCCCGAAGAATACGCCGATGAGTCCGCCTATTGGCGCCGGGCGCTATGGGACAAACTCGGGGTTGGCCGTCACCGCATCCTGGAATTGGGAGCCGGCGGGGGACATAATCTTTCCCATCTAACCCGGCACTTCCAGGCCACCGCAGTGGATCTCTCACCGCAAATGTTGCGTCTTTCGACCGGTCTGAATCCGGGTGTGGATCACCACCTGGGGGACATGCGGTCAGTGCGGTTGAGCCGGACATTCGATGCAGTGCTTATCCATGACGCCGTTTCCTACCTGCTGACCGAAGACGACTTGAAAGCTACGTTGGAAACCGCCAGGGTTCACCTGCGTCCCGAAGGGATGTTGTTGATTGGACCGGATTGGGTTCGCGAGGATTTTGATGGGTCCACTCCCAAGGAATTCCGCTGGGTCAGAAAAAAAGGAAGCGTCGAGGTCACCATCGAAGAATATCTCCACGATCCCGACCCGGATGATACTCAGATAGAGTCGGTTTACACTTATACGATCAAAGAGGCTGGACAGGACCGCGTTGAGAAGGACATTCATATCACTGGGCTGTTCCCGATAGCCACGTGGACCAGGCTTATGGAAGAGGCCGGGTTCGGGGTGGAGACGACCCGGCTGCCGCCCAACCGTGGCGGTTATGGCAGCTTGATGTTTTCTGGAGTATTGCTGCCTCAAGCGTCCGCCGGCGGCTAGAAGCGCCGATAGCGATGCGTGTCGAGCATGGACCATCTAGATCTGGAGTGTAGGTATGGCCTACAACGCTGAGATTGCCGATAGAGTGTTAAAAATGATGGTAGGGCGGGAAGGTCTCACCGAAAGGAAAATGTTCGGCGGAATCGCCTTTATGCTGAATGGTAACATGTGCTGCGGCGTGACCAACGACGACTTGATGGTCCGGGTGGGCGCCGACGGTCTCGAAGACGCTCTGGCCCAGCCCCACGCCCGCCCCATGGACTTTACCGGCCGTCCGATGAAGGGATTCGTCTTCGTGGACGCCGGCGCCGTGGGGGACAGGGTGCTTCGGCAATGGATACAGCGGGGCGTGACTTTTGCCGAATCGCTTCCGGCTAAGTGATCCCATACGCCAAAAGAGCCTGACAAGATCAAGGAGAAATAAAGATGACAGACAATGTGATTCCCTTGGCGCGAGAGATAGGGCGGGTACCGTCGATGACGGTGGCGCTTGACCAGGAAGAGGAGCTGCGGTTCCAGCGCCTGATGGAAGACATAATAATGATCGACGTGCACCAGCACCCATTTGTTTGCCCAGAGGACATGGAACGGTTGGTGGAACTGCTGCGGGGCAACAAGTACAAATGGGGGTATGAAGCGGTGAAGCAGGGCGGCTGGACTGCGGTTGCTACGTCCAACGCTTTTCGTGGGTTTATCAATACCCACGACATGTCCTTTACCCGGTTCCAGGACCTCCAGGCCGAAGTGGGATTGATGCTGTCGGACTTGAACCTCAGCGGCCAGGCAGTCCTGGTGGGCAACGCTGACGAGATCGAGGCGTGCAAGCAGCAAGGTACTGTTGGATTCTTGCCCACCTTGGAGCACTTGGCCATCGGTAACGAGATCGACCGGTTGGACATCTACCACGGCATGGGCATTCGTCTGGCGGGCCTCACCTACACCCGCAAGAACTACATCGGCGATGGACAGAACGAGCGCAACGGCGGCGGTCTCAGCGACTTCGGCATTGAGGTTGTGAACCGTATGAACTCGCTGGGTATGGCCATCGACATCTCCCACGCGTCTTTCAATACCGCCTTGGACGCCGTCAAGTTCTCCAAGACGCCGGTGACCTTTAGCCACAATGCTTCTTACACCCTGAGGCCCACCGCCAGGACCCGCAACGACGAAGAGTTGGCCGCCTGCGCCAAGGAAGGCGGCCTGATCGCCATCACCGCCGTTCCCAACTCCCTGAGCGACGACCCGAACCAAGATATCGGCTGTGTCTTGGACCATTACGACTACATGGTGAAGCTGGTGGGAGTCGACCACGTGGCCATCGGCACCGACACAAATATCGGAGACCACGTGGCATTTCACCGGGTAATGCTGGGCCGGAACGCGGATGAACTGCCCGCGCCCTATCTGGACGGCCTGGAATCGCCCGAAGACGGTAAGAACATCATCCGGGGACTGATCAGCCGGGGATACTCGGACGCCGACGTCACCAAGCTGGCCGGCGGCAACGCTCTACAGTTCTTCCGAAGGGTGATGGCTTAGGAGAGACCGGTCGGACAGTCCTACTTAGGCTCAGGCCAGTTCACCACGGACGAACCTTAGTCGTAGAAGTGGCGGCACCGGACTGAACCTTGATTTTCGATCGTCGGAGGATGTTGGAACGTCATGCCAAGTCAAGTAATAGAAAACTCTGTGATGGCCTATCTCGATAATGAAGATAGCGCCGACATAAGCAACCCCATCCACTCCACTGAGGTTGCCAAATCATACGGTTTCGCAGGTCCGTTAGTGGGCGGCGTAACGGTTTGGGGATGGGCAACGGATACTATCCTAGAAGCGTTGGGAGAAGATTGGCTGGAGAAGGGCTGGGCAGAATACTCTTTTCGCCATCCAACATTTCCCGGTGACCTTCTGACCGTCAGAGCGTCGCTCGATGGGGAATCTCCATCCGGTTCCTGGAAAGTAGAGATGATTAATCAAGATGACGAAGTGTGTGTTGTTGGTCGGGTAGGTTCAGGAATGGCGGAATGGTCCAGCGAGTTAGTTCGTCCGGCGTCCATGCGTACGACAGACGAGGTCTATCCGAAGGGACCGTTAACTCTGGAGAACGCAGAGGCTGGAAAGGACTGGTTGGCGATGAGCCTCAAATTCTCTCGGGAAGCCGCGCAGGAATTCATTACAGTTAAGCAGCGGACTGACAACCCCTTGTTCACCGGCGAAAAGGCAATCGCTCACCCTTCATGGACTGCGGGATGGGCGGAGAAACTCCTCAGGCACAATTTTGCCATCCCAACTTCGATGCATACTAGAAGCCGAGCGCAACATCACCGCAGACTACCCGTTGGATCCACCGTCACCGGCGGCGCCCACCTTATCCAAGCCTACGAACGCAAGGCCCACCACTTCGCCAATTTCGATGTCCTTTTACAAGATGAGCAAGGCTTTGACATAGCCCAACTTAGGCATTGGACGATATTCAAAATAGCGACCGTCGAGGAACGGGAAGCCCTAGGCCATATTGGCTAGCCAGTCGAGTCAATCCTCGACGCCGAGCCTACACGTCTATCTTATAAACCCTCGCCGCGGTGTCGTGGAACATGGCGGCCCGCTCGGTGGCCGAGTAGTCCTTGGACAGCCGCTTGAAGGCGTTGTACATGATGTTGTAGGAGAAGGACACCTTGTCCACGGGGAAGTTGCTTTCGAACATGCATCGTTCGGGGCCGAACTGCTCGATGCAGTAGTTCATGAACGGGGCCATGGATTCGGCCAACTCTTCAGAGCCGATGGGTTGAGTCCGGGTGTGCCAGTCGAAACCGTTGGCGGGCATACCCATTCCGCCCAGCTTGATGACGACGTTGGGGCAGGCGGCAACGGCGGCTATGCCGCTGCGCCAGATGGGCAGAATTTCATCGTCCCGGTTGGCGTAGATCCCTTCCCGTATCAGGCCGCCGACGTGGTTGAGGATGATAGTCAGGTCGGGTACGGCCTTGGCAAAGTCCGCCAGTTCGGTCAACTGCCGGAAGTAGAGCCAACCCTCCAGCGACAGGCCCATCTTCGCCAGCAGCCGCGCTCCCGCCCGGAAATTGTCGGCGCCCAATTGGCCCTGGGCGTTGTGCGCGGCGGTATTCGCCACCTCGGCGTCCCAGGTGACCGAGTGGCGGATACCGCGGAATCGATTGGGGCTGGCGGCTTGCAAGGCTTGCAACACCGGCTCCACTTGGTCGCCTAGGTTCAGGTTGGCGTGGCCGATGATGGTTGCCGCTGCCCGGCCGGGTCCGTACAGTCCGTTGGCGCTGGCGGCGGCCAGACCCTGAACGAACTCGACCTCGCCAACGGGACGCATCTCCTCGGGACCGTCGGCGCGATACATCGACCGGGCTTCCACGAACACCGTTGAACGTACGTTGTGGCCGCTGGTGATGTCGGCGGCTAACTCGTGGAGTAGATACCGTTGGTAGGGAATCCGAGCCGCCCGGAAGTCCCAGAAGTGATGATGCGGGTCGCAGATGGGAAGGTCCGGCTCCAGCGAGGATTCTTGGGTCAAAGCGTGCCAGTCATTGCCGCCGAATGGCATGATTGGGCCTCCATAACAGAATATCTAGGCCCAATAGTATCACAGCCTCGGAGCGGGTTTCCCCGCGTTGCTAGGAAGGCTCTCTTTGGCGAATGGCCCCAACTATCAAGGAAGTCCATGCTGCCATGAGGCTAAGGCCCCCCAGGGGCGCGATCGCCCCGAACACGCCGATCCCCGTGATCGCAAGTATATACAGGCTCCCGCTGAACAGAACGACTCCAGCGGTAAATAGGACACCGGACAATTTTACAAACCCCGTTTTCCACCGGCCGGCCAGCGACCCCACGGCCAACAGCGCCAGAGCGTGGTATATCTGGAACCGCACCCCGGTTTCGAAAGTGTTTAACGCCTTGGCATCCAAAACATCTCGCAGAGCGTGTACTCCCATCGCGCCGGCCACAACGCCCAGAAGTCCCAAGATACCTCCCGCCATTATCAAAACCCGGCTTGTGGACATCATGCTTCCTTTGTCATCTGTTTCATCACAATACTGTAAGTCACGGCCACCCCGAAGAAAAGACTGGTCCGGGTTTGACTACCGCCACCCAGCCCGTTACCATCCCGAATGGCGCATAATCCGTTCCTGGCGGCGATATCGAAGATTAAGGAGATACTTTGAAGTTTAGCAACTTCCTATTCCCGGAGAGCAAATCTCCGGATGACGATTTCAGTGTCATCGAGGAGTCTTTGGACGAAGCGGTCCTGACCGACGAGCTGGGTTTTGACGCCGTTTGGTTGGCGGAGCACCACTTCGACGGCGGCTGTGTGTACGTGGACCCGGTGACCTTCGCCGCGGCCATCGCCGCCAGAACCAAGAAGGTCAAGATCGGCTTCGCCGTGGCCCAGATGGCCTTGCATCACCCGATCAGATTTGCCGAGCAGATAGCCCTCATCGACAACATCAGCCGGGGGCGGATGATCGTCGGCGTGGGCCGGGGAACGGCTTACAACTTCTACGAGTTCCGTGGCTATGGCATCGACCCTGACGAGGCCCACGAACGGCTTCTGGAAGTGGAAGACATTCTCATCGAAGCCTGGACCACCGAGAATTACAAGCATGAAGGCAAATACTGGCAGGTCGAGCTCCCCGTGCTGCGCCCGCAGGTATACCAGAAGCCGCACCCGCCCATTATAAGGGCCTGCTCCGGCCTGGAATCCACCTTAGAGATGGCCCGGGAGGGAAGGCCGTTCTTAATGAATCTGCAGAGCGACCAGACCACCAAGGAACGGATGGATCTGTACCGGAGCACCATGTTCGAGGCCGGTTTCGACGAGGAAGCGGTGGCCCGCTGCGTGGACGACTCCTGGGTGTGGCGCAACATTTTCGTCGCCGACACCGACGCTGAGGCTGAAGCCATCGCTGTGCCCCACTTTCGGGCCATGCGCGCCTATCTCTCGGGTAACCGGGCCCGGATGAACACGGAAGAAGAGCGGGCCGCCCAAGCCGCCGCCGTCACCGGCGCGGCCCGGGACTCTATCGATCACGGACTGATCTTCGGCTCGCCGGAAACGGTCCGCCAGCGCCTTGAAGAGGTAGACAATATCGGCGTCGGCGGCATCATCATCCACTTCCGCCTGGGCTCCATGCCCTACGCCGACACCGAACACAGCCTGCGGTTGTTCGCCGAGAAGGTGGCGCCGCATTTTAAGAGACCGGATAATGAACACGATTAAATTTGTGTCCAATTTCCAAACCGGAGAATAAGTTTTGCTACAACGAATGATTGGCGCGGCTATGCTGCGCACGGGGACATACGAAGAGGTTGAGGCCGACACGTCAGCCACGAAACAAGCAATGTTGGTGGTTGTGTTAGTGTCTCTGGCTTCGGGCATCGGGAACGTTGGCGTGGGCGGTGTCCCTGCCCGGGTATTCGGACTGCTGGCGGCGTTGGCCGGCTGGTCGTTTTGGGCGTGAATCACCTACGTCGTGGGTACAAAGATACTTCCGACTCCGGAAACTCACGCGAACTGGGGGCAGTTGGCGCGAACTTTGGGTTATGCCCAAACGCCGGGTCTATTCAAGGTTTTTGGGTTTTTGCCCGGGATCGGCCCTATTATCTTCTTCATCGCGACCATTTGGCAGTTGATCGCCGCGATTATCGCGATCAGGCAGGCCCTGGATTACACGTCCACCCGGCGGGCAATCGCGGTTGCGGTTATCGGGTTCATCGGCTACGCCGTCGTGACCGGAATAGTGATGGCGATATTCGTGTCCCCGATTATACCCGGCTAATCACGACTGATTAAGTCTACAGCCTAGCCGTAGTTGGCCCTCCGCCGCTCGGCGAAGGCGGTGACTCCTTCCCGGCTGGTATCAGAGTCCCGAAGTGGGGCTGACAGGGCCCTGGCATACGCCTCCGATTGTTCAGTTGCCATGTCCCGGCCGGTGAACGCCGCCTTTTTAGTTGCCTTCAAGACCTCTATCGGATACTCCGCCATTCGTTGGGCAAGGGCCTCCACGGTGGACATCAACTCGGACGGCGGGACGACTTTGGTCACCAACCCGAATCGCAGAGCCTCCTGGGCGTCAAAGATGTCTCCGCTGAGCAGCATGTGCAGAGCCGGTCCGAAGCCAATCAGGCGGATGAGAGGGTCCGGCGGGTTGGGTAGGCCCCGGCGAATCTCGAAACAACCGAATTGGGCGTTTTCCGACGCGATGCGGATGTCGCAAGCCAAGGACCGCTCCAGACCTCCCGCCACCGCGTAGCCGTTGACCGCGGCGATGGTTATCTTATCAGTCTTCATGTAGGGAGGCACCACGTTGCTTACTGGGCCGCCCTCGGCGATACGGGCCGCCGCCGCCTTGAGGTCCATCCCGGTACAGAAAGCGCGTTCGCCGGCGCCGGTCAGGATCAGCACCTTCAACTCCGGATCTTGGTCGAAGTTCTGCTCGCACTCGTAGATGTAGTCGGTGGTGGGCGGGTCGCAAGCGTTCATGACATGGGGACGGTTAATCGTGATCGAGGCTATGGGCGTTCGCTTTTCGTATATGACAGTGTCCATTATTGTTCCTTCTTTTGCTAGGTATCGCCGGTTACGCGCTTACTCTATGACCAGGAGGTCCGATCCCAACAGTACCTCGCCCTGGTAATGCTGGCGCACATCCGCCAACGCCTCTGTCTCATTGACGGACGGGCTCAAGTGGGTCAGCACTAGGCGCTTCACTCCGGCTTCCGCTGCGATCTGGCCCGCCTGGGTGGTGGTCGGCAGGACAGATTCGGTGAGAATCTGGACGGTGGGGTTGGTCAGGGCACTTTCGGGCCACATGCAGCACTGCACTAGCAGGTCGGCGTCACGGGCTAACCCGATGACTCCGGGGCAGGGGACGGTGTCGCCGCTGATCGTGATGACCTCGGCCCCTGACTCGATACGATAACCCAGGCAGCGCCAGTCAAAATCGGGGGCGTCGGGGAAATCGCCGTGCCGGACGTAATCGGCAATCACTCGCCACCCATCTCCGACCGCTGCGACTCCTGAACCGATCTCATGGACCGCGACATCGCTGATTGCTTCCCGCCGTTGGTGTCCACCTTGCGTCCGGCGGAGAACTTCCCGGTTTTCCTCTATGCGGAACCGGATGTCAGGTCCATAGACGCCGTTGAGAAGAGCATCGACTATCTGGCGTGTGCCGGCCGGCCCGTAGATGTGCAGAGCATCAATCCTCCCAAATGTCGCCGTCGCAAAGATGACTGGGTACAAATCATTTATGTGGTCATAGTGGTGATGGGTGATGGGTGATGGGTGATGGGTGATGGGTGATGAAGATGGGGCCGAGCCGGCTCAGGTCGACTCCCGAATTTAGCAACTGGTGGAGAGCGCCCCCTCCAGCATCAAACAACAGCAGATCCGAACCAACCTCCACCAGCGCTGAAAACTGGAACCGGTTCGGGTTGACGGGTGTACCTGTCCCGAGCAGCGTAACTTTCATCGATACTTCTTCTACTCCGTCCCGCCGCGCTCGATTCCCAACCGCTTCTTGTAATCCCTATCATACTCGGCCAGAAATCCCATGCGCAGCAGGGCTTCCGGGTCGGGCGGAGGCGTTACCCCTTGGTTGTCCGGGATATGTCCGATAACTCGGGCTTCTTCCAACTCTTGGTACTCTTCATTGCTGTACCCAAGAATGTCGCACAATACGTGACGGTTGTGCTGTCCCAGAGTGGGGGCCAACCGGTCGGGGGGCAACTGAACGCCCATCAGGTTGAACAGCGGAGCCGCGTGCGGGCGGGGTCCGATAGGCCCAGGGTGGTTGGAGATTCGGAAGAAATCCCGGTCGCTTAAGTGAGGGTCGGTCGTAATCTCCCGAGTGTTGTTCACGGCGCCGCAGGCCACGCCGGCTGTCTGAAGTTGGCGCATCACTTCATGCTTGTCTCTGGAAGAGGTCCACTTTCCGATATCTGCATCAAGCTTCTCGCGGTGGTGGAGGCGGCCTTCCGTAGTGTCTAACTCCGCATCGTCAACCCACTTTCCCCCCACCGCTCTTTTGAAGTTCATCCACTCGGCATCGGACGTGATGGTGATGGCGACCCAGGAGTCATCCCCCGAGCAGGGGTAGATGCCGTAGGGGGAGAAGTTGGGATGGCTATTGCCCCGGCGGGTGGGGATCCTTTCGTTCATGGTGTAGTCCATGAACGCTTCTCCCAACTGCACCACACCCGCTTGGTACTGGGAAAGGTCGATCCACTGCCCCTCTCCAGTCCGCTCCCGGTGGGCGATGGCCAGCAGGATCGCATAAGTTGCCGTGAGCGCGCCTAATATATCGTTGTAGAGGATGCCTCCCTGTACCGGCCCGCCATCTTCGTAACCGGTGAGGTAGGTGAGGCCGGTTACCGCCTGGATGCTAGAGCCGTAGCCGATGTAGTTCTGCCAGGGACCGGTGCTGCCGTAGGCCGTGGAGTCCAATACGATGATGTCTGGCTTGACCTTTTTTAGCTCCGGATAATCCAGGCCGAAGTTGCGCATCACCCGGGGCGGGAAGTTCTGAGCCACGACGTCGCTAACGCTGACCAATTCCTTGAAGAGGTCCTTGCCCCGCTGGGTGTTCAGGTTCAAGGCTATGCCCAGCTTGTTGCGGTTCACCTCGTGATAGGCCCCGCCGTGGTTCCAGGCGTCGCCCTCCACCTGGTTGTCTGGCTGGGGGCCGCCGCGGGACGAATCGGGGCGTACCGTGGACTCGACCTTGATGACCTCGGCCCCGTACATGGCCAAAGGAGCGATGGCGTAGGGCAGCGCCCAGACCTGGCCCGGCTCGATTATGCGGATGCCGCTGAGGGGTAAAGTTTCCACTAGGCCCCCATCCTAACCTTCCCCCGAAATGGGGGAAGGGACTTGGTTTTGGCTGCAAAGTTCTGCCACGTCTTGGGGCGAGTATCCCAGGCTGCTGAATACTTCTTCGTTGTGTTCGCCCAGTAAGGGTGCGGCCCTCACTTGTTGACCGTTGCGCCCCGGGCTTTCCGACATCTGGAACGGCGCTCCCGGATATTTTAGAGCGCCGACGGCGGGATGGGGAAACTCGACGAAGAAGCCTCGCTCCCGCAACTGGGGCGACTCGGCGATGTCCGCCATGGTCTGCACCGGAGCGAAGGGGAATCGCCACTCTTGGGCATGGTGGAACCACTCCTGGGCCGTCTGTTCCAGCCACTTACTCTTGAGCAACGAGTCCACTTCATCGGAATGGACCTGCCGGCCCGCCGGAGTGTCGAACTTGGGGTCGTGCAATTCCGGTACCCCGGCCATCTCGGCATAGGTTTCCCAGTCGCCCATGACACCGGGTGTTGGCAGGATGTAGCCTTCTTTGGTCTGGACCGGGTAGCGCAGGCTGCTCCCCTCCATCGGTTGCCTCCGGTTGACCATGCCGGCGTAGGTATAGTCCAGGACCGAACTGAAGAGGGTACTGGTAACACATTCCATGATCGACACGTCCACCTGCTGCCCAACGCCGCCGCGCCAACGCTGCAGCAGCGCCGCTACTGTTCCCGAGGCCGCCGCCATGCCTCCCAGGTATTGGGCCTGGTTGTACCCGTGCTTGACCGGCTCGCGGTGGTACTCGCCGGTGACGTAGGCCATGCCGCCCAAGGCGTAGAGCACCAACTCGGAGGCGCGGTAGTCCCGGTATCGGCCGGATTGCCCGAAGCTGGATATGGAGGTCATTACCAGGCCGGGGTTGATCTGTTTTAGGGTTTGGTAGTCCAATCCCAGGGAAGGCATCACCCGGGGTGAGAAGCTCTCCACCAGAATGTCCGCGTCCCGCACCAGGTCCAGCAGGGCGGCCCGGCCCTTGGGGTCTTTTAGGTTCAGAGTGATGCCGCGTTTGTTGGTGTTTAGGTAGAGAAAAAGGCCGCTCTTCTCCGGGTGAGGGACGTCTTCGGGGAAGGGACCCAACCGCCGGCCGGAGTCACCGCCATCGGGCCGCTCCACCTTGATGACGTCGGCGCCGAAGTCCGCCAACAGCTTGGTGCAGTAGGGACCGGCAATGTGGTGGGTTAAATCGATTACTTTGACGTCTTGGAGGACTGATCCGCTCATAGGCGTTACTATACGGGCCTTTCGTGAATCTGGTCAATCAAGACGCGAACCCGGTCAATCTAAAATCGAAGAGTCCCGTTGCCATTGGAGATAGTCGGTGAGGCCGGTGTTCAAGTCGAACTTCGGTGTCCAGTCCAGGTCATGGAACAGACGGTGGCCGGAAAGGGGACCCCGGTCATCCCCTTCGCTGGAGGGTTCCCTGTTCCCAGAGGCTGTCTCCGCTACTTGGATTTTTGGGACAAGCCCGGTTAAAGCGTCCAGAATTTCCCGGTAGGTGACCCATATTCCAGTCGTCAAGTTGTACAAACCGTGGGGCAAGGTGGGGGCATCTAGGACGGCCTGGATCCCGCCGGCGATGTCGGTAACGTATATGTAGTCCCGGCCACCATCCATGTTATCGGCTTGAATGATTTCGCCCCGTAGCGCCTGTCCCGTCCACTGGTAGAACACCGACATCACCGCCCGGTGTCCAGTCACCCGCTCCATTGGTCCGTAGGGAGTGCTGAGCCTGACGCTGGCCGTGGAGATACCGTGTAACTCCCCGTAACGCCGGGTCAAAAGCTCGCTGGAGTATTTGGTGATGCCATACAGGTTGGGAGGTACTGGCGGCGCGTCCTCGTTCAGCGTTTGGTCTGCGGTCGCGGACGGTCCGTAAACCGCTCCGGAGCTTACGTACACGAAGCGGTTAACGTGCAAAGTGCGGGCCAGTTCCAACAGGTTGGCCGTTCCCTCGATGTTTATGGCAACGACGTCCCGGCTACGTTGGGTCTCCAACTCGACCCGGTTCACCGTGAATACGGCGGCGTGAACGATCTTGTCTATGGAATGCCCGGTCCCTAATCGTTCGACGATGCCCCGGTCCAACATGTCGCCCTGAACGAAGCTGACTTTGGATGACGCTTCGCTCATGAACTTCTCGGTGAGTTGGTCAGGACCGTTCAAGTCGAAACATACGACATCATGACCCGCCTGAGCCAACCCCTTCACGATGTTAGACCCGACGAACCCGGTGCCGCCGGTTACCAGTGTGGCCATGCTGCTAACTCCTTATTTCGAGGACCAAGGCTAAACTGACACGGAAACGTAACCGGGCGCTAACGAATGTCGCCCACCCAGGCCCGGTCGGGTAGACCGCGTTGTTCCCAATACCCCAGGGGTGAACCGGAAGCCAACTCTATCCTTACCACCCATTTGGTCCACTTGTAGCCGTATTTGTTTGGAGAAACGAGCCGCAGCGGGAAGCCGTGTACGGGCGTGTCTTGGCCGTTTATCTGGTAGGCCAGGAAAGCCTCGGTCTCCGCTAGGTCCGCCAGGGGGTGAGTGGTGAAGTAACCGTCGGCGCAATGGAAGACGGCAGTGTCCGCATCATGCATCGGTTCGGCGCTCTCCAGCAACGACGCCAAGGACACTCCACGCATCGTCATGATGTTTCGGAGGCCCCCGACGCAGTCGAGGGTAACCTGCCGGTTGACGACGGGATAGCTCTTCAAGTCGTCGAAGGAGAGGCTTAACGGATGGGCTACCTGACCGTCCACCGTCAAACTGAATTGCTCCGGGTCCAAGCGGGGAACGCCCCAGAAGGAAAGGGTGAAGATCTTCTTTGGTGGCGTTAGATCGGCTTGCCGGTATATCCCCATGACGCGCTTCAGATATAGCAGGGTTCGAACACCATCGGTCGTAACTCGCTTTCGCACCGGGTAGGGCAGGATGATCCAGAGAACCCAGATGGCCTTGAGCAGTATCCGGTTTGTGAGCAAGCTGGTTAACAGGCCCATCTCTTCATCCACCGCCGGTTTGGATACCGTAATACCCCGGAAAACCGCACGCGGTTATCAATCTGAATCGTCGTGAATCATAACATTCCTTCTCCTGTAGGATGCGGCGTATTGAAGCGCGATCCGCATCGACAGCAAGGAGGCTTGGCGGTAATATAACTTCAAAATCAACTCGGCATCGGAGTGATCGTGTTTCAAAAGATTCAACACATCGGATACCTTACGCCCGACTTGGACGAGACGGTGGCCTGGTTCGAGAAGTCCTTCGGCGCGGTTAACGGCGGAGGCGGCCCCCTCAACGCGAGCTACGCCGTACCCAGCGGCGGCCGTAACGCATATATGCGGTTCGGCCGGGTTGAGGCCGAGCTCATCGAGCCCACCGATAAGCACGGGCTAACCAGTGGCCGCGTGGCCATGCACCATGTCGGGTACGTGGTGGCCGACATTGAGCAGGCCATGACGGAGTTGACCGCTAAAGGATTCAAGTTCGCCGGGCCCGGCGCATTCACCAATATCATTGGGCAGCAACTACGATACTTCGACTCCTCTACCACCAACGGAGTTCTTGTCCACCTTACCCAGTTGCCATCGGGGAGCGATGACCCAGCGCCCGGAGACGGGACGGAGATCCAGCGCATCGTTCACGCCGGATACCGGGTGAAGGATCTAGACAAGGCCGTCGCCTGGTACGTGGACAACTTCCAGGGTGAGCTCATTGGCGGCGGCCCGTCCCGCACCGGAGGGCGCAACGCATTCGTGAACTTCGCTCAGGTCCAGGTAGAGCTTATCCAGCCGCCCGACACCTCCAGTATGTCCGACGACGTCCACGACATGGACCACGTAGGGTACGTGGTTGGAGACATCCCGTCGTGTATGGGAGGTTGCCAGGAAAGGGGACTGCAGTTCGTGGCCGACACGCCCATTACCAATTCGGTCCGCCAGCAGGTGCTGTACTTCGAAACAGAAACCACCCTGGGTTCCCGCATGCACTTAACGATGCTGCCCGATTAACAACCCATTCAAACCACTGAACGAAAATCGACCCGAAATGCCGATAAGCATCCCGGGTCTTTTGTTTTAGCTAGCCTGGAATTCAGCGGGAACAGCGCGTTGTTAATCGCCGGACTGGGCGACGGCTGCCCGGCCGATGCCCAATTCGTTCAACCTTTTCTGCATCATGGTGCGCTGCTCCGGGGTGATGGGCTGACCGGGCGGGCGCGGGGCGCCGCAATCAATGCCAAGTCTCTCGCTTAAGATTGCCTTGGTGCCGGCGTGCAGGCCGATGCTCCGGACCAGATCGGTGACCTGGCTGGCTTTCTCTTGGGCTGCCTCCGCCCGGTGGATATCACCGTCGTTGTAGGCGTTCCAGATCTCGACCCAAAGCTCGGGAGCCACGTTGGGAGGACCGTCCACGCATCCCGACGCGCCGATAGTTAGCGCCGGCAGCATGAGCATGGCGTTCCCGACGAGGCATTGCAGTCCCATGTTGGAGAAGGCGCGAACGTTGGCGAAGGTCACGGCCGAGTGCTTCAGCCCCTTCAGTTGGGGCACGCCGTCCTGAATCTTCTGCATCATCTCCGGCGTGATCTCCACACCGGTGGCCTGGGGCAGGTTGTACACGAACAGCGGTAGGTTGGCGGCGGCGCCCACGGCTTTGTAGTGCTCCACGATGGCTTCGTCGCTCTGCCGGTAGAAGAAGGGAGGCACGCAGCAGATCGCCTCAACCCCGGACTTGGCGGCGTGTTCGGCCAACTTGACGGCCCGCGCCGTCGTGGCCGCGCCGACGTGCATTATGTTCTCGATCCTGCCTCGCGACTGGTCGGACGCGATCTCGGCGATGCGCATGTTTTCTTCGTCCTCCAGAAGCACGCTCTCACCGGTGCCTCCGGCTACCCAGAATCCATGCACTCCGGCCTGGATGTTGAACTCGATGACCTCCCGAAGCGCCGCCTCATTGAGCTCGCCACCAGCGGTCATGGGAGTGATTAACGCGGGATATACGCCCCTGAAACCAGCCATTGTTTTCCTCCTGAACGGTTTGCGTAGAGTGTATCACGCCGGTGCGATGGTACGAGCGTAAATCGTTTAGCGTAGAGCAAGGTGCTAGAATGGAGCCCGGAGAACTTAAAAAACTCAGTACTCAGTATGGGAGTGATGAGAATGCCTGATCCTAAAGTGTATTTCCGCCCTGGTTGATTCACCTGCGGCCGCACGAAAGAGTTTCTTTCGTCCCAAGGTATCGAGTACGTAGACGGCGATGTCGAACACGATCCGGAATCCATGGAAGAACTGCTGAAGCTGGGTATCAAAGCGGTCCCGGTGACGATCTGGGGAGACGAGGTAATAATCGGGTTCAACCCCAAGGAGCTCGCTCGCGTATTCAAGCTGAATAGTGAAGTATCTCAGGTGTCCCCGCCCGCCATGATCGAGAAATACGAGACGGTGTTGGTGGCGGCCGGCCGCGCGGCGCGTCAACTCCCGGACGAGTATCTGGGATGGAATTGTCCCGAGCGCAAGCGTACGCTCGGCCAATTTACTTTCCACATCTTCGATAGGCCGGACAGAGCCCTGAACGCTTACGAAACTGGCCACTACAACCTCGATGACCGAGGCCGCCACGCTGAAGATGTACTGGACAAGGTAAGATTCGAGGAGATCGCAGTCTACGGCGAGGATGTTCTCAGCCGGGTGAAACACGGCTTAACGGGTCCGGCCCAGATGGACTTGGAAAAGGTCCTCGAGACCTACATGGGACGGAAGACCACTGCTGAGTTGATGGACTTGGCCCTGGGGCACTCCGTGCACCACCTGAAGCAACTGTACGAGTACATGTCGCAGGCAGGGATGGAGCCGGTGGACAAGTTGGAAGACGCTGACTTCCAAGGGGTGGCGGTTCCGACTGAGTTGTTCTAATAATCTTCGAACCGAACCGAGTCAATCCGAGCAGTAGACGGGTCGGACTATGACTTCGAATGCAGACGGTCAGTCCGCATCGAATGACGCGTCTGAAATCTCTTGGGAGAAACTGGGCATCACGCCGTTGATGCGGGCTGCCCGTGCGGGCGATCTGGGGCCGTGCGGTCAGCTCTTGAACTCGGGCGATTCAGTGGATACCGCCGACGAGGCTGGTTGGACCGCGCTTATGGGCGCCGCGGCAGAAGGGCACGAGCAGATCGTTCAACTCTTGATCGACCACGGCGAGAACGTAGACGCTGAATCTTTCGATACCGCCACGGCACTGCATGCGGCTACCGCCAATGGCATGCCGGTATAGTGCGCCTGCTTTTGGGCGCAGAGGCTGAATGTAGATCCGGCATGAGCGGGATAGGTCCCTTCGGCGGGGGCGGCTGGTGGGACTCGATAAAATTGGCCGCCAATAACGGTGATGGGGAGATCTTGCAGTTGTTGGCCGACGCCGGGGCCAAGCTGGTGGACCACGATGCTGCCTTGTATCTCTACCGGGCGTACGCCGTGATGGGCCGGGATGTCAAATTGTTCCACCGCGGTAAGACCGAGACCTACCAAAGCCACGATGACGCATTCTATCATCCCGACATCTTCACCGTAGGTGAGCCATTCCAGATTCCGGATGGAACACCGCCATGCGTACTACGATTGATCAACGCATACAGCGGTGGCTGTGGTGTCCCAGTCACCGGTGACCGGGACACCACGGCGCCCGTCGCCTTTTTTGGTACCAGGCCTGCCGACGGCAGCATCGCTTCATTCGAGGCCAAGGGTCAGGGTAAACCGGATGAAGACCCGAATGGATACGGGGCTGATCGGGCCGAGCACGTGAGCCTGGGAGGCTGGAGGGTCCACGGTTATACCTTGGCCTTGGAAGAACTGCTACACCAGGACACCCCCGGATCTCAAGAACCCCCGGCTCCGTTGGAACGCCTCCTCCAAGTTGCTGCCGGTGTGGGCAAGTTGGAGATTGTGCGGGAGTTGCTCCGGCGGGGCGCCGTACCACCAAGAGGTTTTCAGGACCTCATAGAAACGGTTGTGGACCCGCACTGGAAGATTCCAGATGCGACCAGTATCAAACGCCTGCTGTTAACAAGAATCGCCGGTCCAGAAATTTTTCTGGAGCCAGTTGAACGGTTGGAGCTATCTCCTAGAACCCTGAACTGTTTGAAGAGGGGTCAGGTTACCGACTTGGGTCAAGTTTTTGACATGTCTGACGAAGAACTACTCCAGATTCGCAACTTTGGGGAACAGTCGTTGGAGGAGTTGAAAATTCAACTGGAACGTCTGATTTATGCAAACGACGAGATACCTGCTAACAACTGACGGCTCAACGGCGATGCGCCCCGCGGATGCAGCAGCGCCACCCCGGCGTTGGATACCGGCCCAAGCCCTGCGCCCGCCCGCCCCTGTTTCCCCTAGCTAGCGGCCCTTCCAGACGGGGGGGCGTTTTTCGGAGAAAGCGAGAGGCCCCTCTTTGGCGTCCTCGGAATTCAGGACGCGCTGAGACACCCAGGCGTTCAGCTGCAACGATTCCTCCAACCCGAAGCGATGCCAAAACTGAGCTACCGACTTGGTTCCTTGGACTGCCAATGGCGCGTTGGCGCCGATGGTCTCGGCTATTTCCACCGCCCGGGACATCAGTTGGTTCGGTTCCAGAACCTCGTGAACGAAGCCAAGCCGGTGGGCTTCTTCCACACTCAGCGTATTGCCCGTCAGCATCAGGTACATCGCTTCACCGAATGGCATCACCCGAGCCAGATTGTTCATGGCGTAGTTGGCCAGAATACCGCGCTTGACCTCAAACAGCGCGAAATAAGCTTCGGTGGAGGCGATGCGGATGTCGCAGTCGGTGGCGCGTTCCATTCCCGCCGCAATCGCCAGTCCGTTGACCGCCGCGATGAAGGGTTTGGGGTTTCTGGAGAAGGGTTGGCCCTGGCGCAGTCCTTCCATCCGCACTTCCGGTGGCATCTCCGCTAGCCGGGCTTGATCCTCTTGGTTGCCCGCCGCGTCTCTTTCGGCCATCTCCCGCAGGTCGGCCCCGGCGGAGAACGCCCTGCCCGCTCCAGTGACGATACCAACCCTCATTTCGGGGTCGCGGGTGAACTCGGCGAGAGCGGATGTCAACTCTTCTCGCATCACCGCGCCCTGGGCGTTCAGGCGGTCCGGACGGTTCATGGTGAAAATGGCGTAGTGACCCGCAGGGTATCTTTCATAGAGCATGTACGGCATGACCGGCCTCCAATCTTTGAAGCGGAACTACGAAGTTATGCGGCAGACGCCCCTTTCAGGTTGGCCGCGAAGAATTCCAGGGTACGGCTCCACGCAAGCTCGTCAGCCGCTTTTTGGTAGTTGGTAAACGTGAAGTCCGCGAAGCGGTGATCGGCGTCCGGGTAGGTGTAAAACTGGTGGGGCTTGCCCAACCGGGTCAACTGTTCGTCAAATTTGGCCATGTCTTCCAGGGATGGATTACGGTCGATCTCGCCGAAGTGATACATGATGGGGCAATTAATGCCATCGCTTAGATCGAAGGGACTTTGGGTACCCTCGCCCCAGCAATCCATCATGAATCCGCCGTAATAAGGCACCGCGGCCTTGAATTTGGGATTGGTGGCCGCCGCCAGCCAGACCACCCGGCCTCCCATGCAGAAGCCGGTGACCCCGATGCTGTCGCGGTCTACCGAAGGGTGTTGCCGCAGAAATTCCACGGCGGCGTTTACGTCGGCGACTATTTCCGGGTCGTCAAGCAATTGGCGGCGGGTTTTGCCCTTGGCTTTCTCGATCTCTGCAGTCGTCCGGTGATAGAGGGAGGGGGCGACCGCGGCGTAGCCTTCGTCAGCCAGCCGGCCGGCGATGGTTTGGATGAACTCATCTACGCCATCGGCGGCTTGGATGACGACAACGGCGGGAAAAGGACCGTCCCCATCGGGCACCGTCATGTAAACTGGCATCTCGGATCCGTTTACTTCAAGTTTCTCCCAGGAAAATGCCATCGTAAATCTCCTGCATATATTGCGATTGCTGTATTTAACAGTGATTAGGAGGTCTCGGCAAGGCCCGATGACGCGAAGGCGCCGTCCCCCATTCAAGTTCTTTCGCCTCCCCTTCATGGGAAACCAGGCATTGAATGATGGGGGTTAGCTACGGCCCTAGACCGGCCGGGACCCCACACGGTATGTATACATAAAGAGGGCCGGCCTTGGTGGGGCCGGCCCTCTCTTCTTAGCTGGACTCGAGGATTACTCTTCGTCTTCCCCGTGGGCCTGGTGGTTACCCTGGTTCAGGACACCACTGATGTCCGGGCTTTCTCCACCTGGGAAGGTGATGGTAAATGTGTCCCTTCGGCCTGGTTCGCCGTCGTCGGTGATCACTGCCGTGAACGCGATACCTTCGACGCCATTGAGTTTGCCAGTGCCTGATATATGGGCCGTGTCGAACTTGGCCTCAGGATTGCCGGGGTCCAGCGCCGGATCGTCGGTGAAGACGATGGACGTGAAGTCCTTCACGTGGAACTTGTCGCCGGTCCCATGGTGGTTGTACTCCAGGTTGCCACTGAAGGAGCCGTCTGAGTTGACGACCAGATTAAAGCCGTGGCTGGTGTGAATAGCCTTTGGCTTGCCCTTAACCCTGCCTTTGGGTTCCTCCACTTCGCCGGTGTCGACCCTGCCGCCACCGGTCATTTTATCCGCCGCCTTTATGATTACTTCCACAGTCGCGGTGTCAACGCCACCGTCGTCGTCGGTAACCGTGACGGTGATGGTGGTCACGCCCTGAGCGACAATGTAGGTATGGCCGGCACTGAATGGGCTAGTCGCGGCCGTGGGGCCAGAGGTGGTTGTGTCACCCCAATCCACGGCCACCGTGTGGGAGTCGAGAACGCCCACGTCAGTGAAGGTGCCGTTGAGCACCAATGGCTGGTCAACGAAGACCATCATCGGTGCATCCAGCCCGGTTATCACCGGGTCGACGTTTAGAACTGTGACTTTGATCGTTGTTTCGTCAGTAGCCCCGAAGGGTTGGTCGGTTACGATCAGTGTCGCCGGCTCGTTGCTCAGGTCGTCCTGGATGATTAGACTTCCGGCCGACAGAATATTGACGGTCAGTCCGGCGAGAGTATCGCCATCGAAGTCCCACTCGCCGGCTATAGAATCGCCATCAGGATCGCTCGAACCACTTCCATCCAGCGTCAGGTCATCGCCTTCATTGATGGTGACGTTTGTCGCGACCGCATCGGGGTCCCGGTTCGGAATCTCAAAGTGCAGTATGGTGCCGGCTTTGCAGGTTACGTGTACGGGTTCGATGTTGCTTGCCAACAGAGGCGAGTCTGGAATCACCTGCACCGAGTAGCTGCCTACTGGGAGAACTATGCTGAACGCATCCCCGGAGAAGTTTCCGGTGGGCGGCTCGGTAGTCACGCCACCGGTTGCCAGGTTGGTGATTTTCACCGTGAAGTTCCCGGTGAACGGTAGTCCTCCTCGCTGCACCGTGCCGTCAACCTTGCCCGCGCCGAAGGTGAGCCAGGTGGCGTATATGCCATTGTCAGATCCGGAAAGCTTTTCGACCACGTAATGGTGGTCCATCCCGGATACTTCCACCGACCAGAGACCCGCCCCCGGAACAGAACCTTGGACCAGGATATCGATGCCTAAGCCGGTGTCGGACTGGGTGTCGACCACGTTCCCATCCGGGTCCCTGAGGGTCACGGTCCCTGTCGTCGCCGGAGAGACGGGGAGTCCAACACTGGACACTCGGACCTCGACGTTCTCAGACGCGCCACCGTATACGTACCATCGTGCCGGTGGGGCGACGATATTGACGGTTACGCTCCAGTTGTCTATGCCAGTGCTTCTTGTGGAGGTGCTGGCGCCGGTGTGGGAAGATGCGCGTGCATGTCCGAACTCGATCGTGGTGCCGCTGGCCGTAAAGTTCGGTTTTTCACCGCAATCCTGTCCCCCACAATCACTCTGCAGAATAGACCCTGCGTTAGACCTGCAGCGCTGATGGTAGTTCAGGGAGTGGCAGGCGGCGCCGGGAGTATGGTACCGGGCAGCCCCGAGCAGTCGGGCTGAGTACAGGCGAGGAAGCGGGCGTAAATCTTGCTATCTTGGCGAAGGGCGACCCCGGGGACTGCTCCAAAAGTATTAAATTCGGTGGAGTCGGTCCGTGCCCGCTCAGAATAGTCGATCGACGCGATAGCACCATCCGTTCCCGGATCGTGGGTGGCGCTTGGATTGATGTGCACTGAGTGTACGGCCCCAACACCAGCCATAACATGGGTGATCTGTTGGTAATCACCCGGGTCTCCCCCGCTATTCACTTGGGTGCGGGAAGCGGAGCTAGCTGTTACGGTCTTGAATATCGTTATGTCCCAATCGGCGTTGGCGAACGTTCCATCGCTAAACGGACCCGCGGCATGTGTGGCAGGAACGTGGGAGCCGGTGGCAGACGCCACCAGAACCACCAATATTGCCAGAACCAATACTTTGGTAGAAGCGGCCAGGCTATCTATTCCAAACATAACGGCAAGACCTCAGTGCATAAAATACTTGAACTTCCACGACTCGTCCCCAGCGGACGCCATGAACGAATCATGGGTTGGGCAGGCCAATGGTATTTTGGTACCCCGGCAGAGCGCGGTCAATCGCCGGGAGTTCATAATGCTTAACAATACCTAACCGATTCTGAGGGATTTCTTGTATTATTTTGCGTGATATCCCGATTGTCCGCACAATGCCAGGTTGATACTGTTTGGGTTGAGGCAACCCGGTGCAAAGCTTGATGTCTGGAGGGGGGCGAATGGTAAGCTCAGCAGTAGGGATCAACCTGGGGACCTATAATCATGCGAACGATCGGGCCAGCTTAATGACCGTGGCTCAGGTCGCCCGGCGGCTAAGCGCCCATCCGCACTCAGTTCGCCGATGGGCTGATTCGGGGCTGCTTAGTTGCTACCGCATCGGGTTCAGGGGATACCGCCGGTTCAAACAAGAGGATGTTGAAGCATTTTTGGTGACCCGGAAGAACGGTTCCGTTACCGAGTAGCCGGCTAAATCAGATACTAGAAGCCCCTGGGAACTTCTCAGGGGCTTTTTTGATGCCTGCGGTTGGGCGCGCAGGAACGGCGGTAACAAGCCGAGCGTATATCGCGATCGGGAAGCCTTTGCATTTTCCGGATGCTCGCGCGCCGTTCAAGGACCACCGCGACGTTAGCCGATACGATTCCAACTAAGCACTGGACACGCCGTGCCGGACGGCGCAAAATTCGCCCAGAGTATAAGCAAGTTTCGGGAGGGCCACATGACTACCCGGCAGATCCCTTCGGAAGAACAAGTCATCGGTTGGATGGACTCGCTCAGCAATTGGGGCCGTTGGGGCGCCGACGACCAGATGGGCACCCTGAACTTGATCACCGACGCCAAGCGGGCCCAGGCCGCCGGACTGGTGAAGGAAGGCATCAGCGTCACCTGCTCACGGCTCATCGTGCCGGAGATGGCGGCCGATGTTACCAGCATCCCTCCGCTGCATTACATGGTCCGAGCCGGGGATTCTGTCCCGGCGGAAGGCTCGGGCGGTACCTCGGACTTCATCGGTTTTTCTTTTCACGGTCTGACTATCACCCACTTGGACGCCCTTTGCCACCAGGTTTGGAACGGCAAGATGTACAACGGCCGTCCCGCGTCCGAAGTTGGTTCAGACACCAAGGCGACCAGCCTGAACATCGATGCTGCTCAGAACGGAATCGTAACCCGGGGTGTATTACTGGACATCGCCAAGCTCAAGGGTAAGAAGTGGCTGGATGCCGGAGAGCCGGTGTTCGTTGAAGACTTGGAAGCCGCCGAAAAGGCGGCCGGAGTGCGGATAGAGGAAGGCGACGCCCTGATGTTGCGCCTAGGTTGGTACAAGCGCCGGTTGGAGGAAGGGCCGCCAACCTCCGGGCGTCCGGGTCTGCATGCGGAGACCCTGCCCTGGCTCAGGGAAAGAGGCGTTTCCATAGTCAGCGGTGACGCCTCCCAAGACGTTGACCCCAGCGGCTATCCCAAGCTGGGACTGCCGGTGCATAAGGTGGGCATAGTTGGGATGGGGTTGTGGCTGATAGACGCGGCCAACTGCGAAGAGCTGGTGCAGGTCTGCGAACGCTTGAACCGTTGGGAGTTCATGTTCAACGTGGCGCCCCTGCGTTTCAAGAACGCCACCGGTTCCCCCGTAAATCCCTTGGCCCTTTTCTAAGCGGTTCTCCCGCATCAGAACCATAACGAATGGACCGCTCGATAAAGAGCGGTCCATTTTGTCTATCCGGTGTTGTTATTGGCGACCTAAACCACTCCCGCTTCCGCCAGGTAAGCCAACTCCGTCCGTTGCAGCCCTAGCTCCTGGCAATAGATCTCCACGTTGTGCTCTCCGATAAGAGGGGCCCGGCTGGATATCCGCCAGGGGGAGCCGTTGTAGATGCCGGCCGCGCCGGGGTATCTGAAGCTTCGGCCCAGTTCGGGATGGTCCACGTCCACCCAAAATCCTCGATCGTTCAGGTGTCCTTCATCCAGCAGCTCATCGGGAGTCCGCACCGCTCCCCAGTTGAACCCCCGTTCCTGGCCGCCATGGGCCACCTCATCCCTGGTTAAGTTGCTGACGAAATTAATCAACAATTCGTTGATGTGGGCGGAGCTATCTGAGAACACTTTGGGGTCCTTGTAGCGTTCGTCCAGGAGGTCTCCCGCCAAGCCATGGCTGTCCATCCATTCGGTCAGAACCGAAAACTGGCGGAACGAAACCCGGGCAGCGCCGGCGTTCACGTACTTACCGTCTTTGCAGCGGAATTGGGTGGGAACAGTCCGGGTGGCCCCCGCGTGGCGGCCGGTTAGGCGTTGTACTACCTCGCCTCGATAAATGTAGGTGTTTACGTGCATCTCGGTGGTGAGGGCGCAGGCGTCGTGCACCGAAGCGTCGATGTACTGGCCTCGCCTGGAGCCGGTGCGGGATACCAGGGCGGCGATTATCGCCATGTAGGCATAGTGGCTACCGGTATGCCAGGCGTTGCCGCCGCCGGGAGCGATGGGAATATCGCCCGCAACCTCGCCGGTATCATAACCGCAGCAGCCCATTTGCCCGCCCGCCGCCATGTGAAGCAAATCACTGCTCAAAAAGTCCCGCCATGGCCCGGTTTGGCCGAAGGGGGTTAGCGAGCACATGATCAGCCGAGGGTTCGATTCGGCGAGCTTCTCGTATCCAAGGTCCAGTGAAGACATGTAACCTGGAGCAGACGTCTCTACGATGACGTCGGCCGTGGCGGCCAGTCGCCGGAACAGGTCCCGTCCATCCTCGGTCTCCAGGTTGAGGGTGATTCCCAGTTTCGACGTGTTGTAGTGCCAGAACGAAAGGCTGCGCTCCCGGTGGGGAATATCGTCCAAGAACGGCCCGACGATCCGGGTGGATTCGCCTCCCGTGGGCTCAATCTTGATGACATTGGCCCCAAGATCGGCCATCAACTTGCCGCAGAACTGCCCCTTTTCATCGGCCAACTCCAGAACCCGCAAGCCGGATAAGGGGCCGGGTTGAGGATCAGCGTCGATGGTCTCTTTCGGCTTTTCGCCATTTTGGAATGCGGCGCCCGGGCCCGTAAATGGGATAGGCCCGGCGTTAATCATGTCGTCCATGTACGGATAGCGGTCCATGGTCTTCGGCCAGAAGGTGCCGTCTTCGTACCCGGATACGAACGCCTCGTGGTTGAGACCCAACATGCCCTCGTAGATCTCCTGGTTGTGCTGGCCGATGAGGGGAGCGGCATGGAAGATCTGAGCCGGAGTCTCGGACAGCTTGAAGGGAGCATTTTGGAACTTGCGCAGCCCCAGTTCCGGGTGGTCCAACTCCTTATATATCTCCCGGTGGCGGAGTTGCGGGTCGTGCTCCACCCTATTCTCGGTACTTTGCACCGGCATCGCGGGAACGCCCGCCGCCTGGCACTTCTCCATCAAGTCGTATTTCTCAAGGGTTTGGGCCCACTCTTGGATACCCTGATCCAGTTCTTCTTGGTGTTCGAGCCGTCCCCCAAGGGTGGCGAACTTGGGCGAAGCCGCCCACTGGGGAGAACCCATCACCCCCACCAAGCGCCGCCATTCCTCCTCGGAGAAGCAGGTGATGGCGCACCAGTCGTTGTAGCCGCCGCCACTTGTCCGGTAGGCGTTGTGTGGGGCCGTCGTGGGTCCACGGTAATTGTTGAGCATGGGAGTTCCGGGCCAATGGGCGCGGTTGCCCGGTGGAAATCCTTCCCGTTGCGATGGCCGCCCATTGACCGAAGCGTCCAGCATCGCTGATCCGTTCAGGGTAGCGCCCATGATCATCTGGGAAAGGTCTACGTGCTGGCCCTGGCCGGTCATGTTGCGCCGGTATAGAGAAGTCATGGTGGAAAATGCGATGTACATGCCGCCGGTGTCGTCCAAGTAGGACCAGCCCCAGCCCGCCGGGGGCTCGCCGGGCAGTCCCGATAGGAAGGTTAAACCGCAGAATGCCTGGGCGATGGGTCCCATGGTGAGGTAGTTGCTGTGCCGCCCGGTATGGCCGAACCCGGATTGGGAGACGTAGACGATGTCCGGCTTGAGCTTGCACATCTCGTCGTAACCCAGGCCCCAACTCTTCAGTGCCCGGGCGCTGAAGTTCTCGACAACTACGTCGGATACCGAGATGAGCCTTTTAATTAAGTCCAGGCCCCGTTCGGAGCGCAGATTGACGGTGATTGCCTTCTTGTTGGCGTTGGTATCGTTGAAGTTGGACGAGGTGTTGAGGGTTTGAGTAACGCCGGGCGGTGTCGGGCCGCTGGTCCGGCCCCGCTCGTTCAGCGGCCACTCCACCTTTATGACCTCGGCTCCCAGAGCGCCCAGCCAGCGCGTGGCCCAAGGGCCTGCCCTTACCCAAGTAAAATCCACGACCCGTATGCCCGCTAAGGCCTTCGGTGTGGCCGCGATCTGCTCTTGGGTTAGGGCCATTGTTCCCTCCTTTGGGTTCAGCTTCCGTGTACTAGTAACATTTATAGATGACTTGGATGCATGAACCAGCACCCCTTCTCTAACTCTCCCCCGTAAAGGGGCGAGGCCAAATCCCTTCCCCCTTGACGGGGGAAGGTTAGAGCCTGCCCTGAGCGCAGACGAAGGGATGGGGGTGATTCGCATCCATCACAATTAACAGGGTGCTGTACTAGGCTATGTTCATGACAGCCCGGCGTGAGCTTGAATATACCCATGGCGTGCCGGGACGTCAATCTTCCCTTCCCCTTTTCACGCCGCCGTTGACGGAGTGGCTTCAAAACATATAATGGGCGTGAAGATCGACGGGAAGATCGACGGAGGGATCCCATGAAATTCGGCCTTTTCTATCAGATCCAAGTGCCCAAACCCTGGACCGAGGAGAGCGAAGCCAGGCGCATCTGGGAGGCCTTGGACCAGATCGCGTATGCCGAGGAAGTCGGCTACGACAGCGTGTGGTTCTCGGAGCATCATTTCCGGCCCGAATGGTCCCACAACAGCGCCCCGGACTTGACCTTGGCCGCGGTCAGTCAGCGGACCAGCCGCATCCGCATGGGCGTGGGCGTGGTCCTGGCTCCGATTCATCATCCCCTGCACACCGCGTCTCGGATGGCTACCCTGGATATATTGAGCCATGGCCGGGTCGACGTTGGTATCGGCCGCACCGGCTACCCCTACCAGTTGACCCCCTACGGCTCGGGATTAAAAGACACTCGGGGTATGTGGGAGGAATACGCTCAGGTATTGCCCAAGATCTGGACCGAAGAGGTCGTTTCCTACGAAGGGCAGTACTTCCAGATTCCCCCTAGAGAAGTCTTGCCCAAACCGTTGCAAAAACCCCACCCACCCCTATGGTCGGCCTGCGCCAGTGAGGAAACAACCAGATTGACCGGCGAAATGGGACTGGGCGCTCTGGTGGGCAGCGAGGGCGGACCGGAGAAGGTTGCCGAGGTTCTAGAACTGTATAACAAGACGGTCAAGGCTTCCACGCACGAGGGCATCCACGTCAACCACCAGAACGCCCTGATGACCGCCGGCTACTGCCACGAAAGCAGTAAGGTGGTGGAAGAGCGCGGTACCGAGTTGGTGGCCTGGTACCTGAATCAGCAGAGAGAACGGGCCCGGCTGGTATGGCGGGGGGTTGATCCGGCATCGGTACCGCCGGATTACCAAGGTTATTATGAGCGGGATCAACACTTGGCCGCCGGGCCGCACCCCGGAGATCCCACACCCGCCGACGTGGTCCGGCAGGGCACGAAATTTTGCGTTGGTACTCCCGACGACTGCATTAAGTTTTATGAATCCTATGAGGCCATGGGAGTAGAGCAGGTGTTTCTTCTCTCCGCCATCGGCCCTGCCGCCAACGAAGAAGTGATGAACACCATACGGCTGTTCGGAAAGTACGTGATTCCCCACTTCAAGGAAAAAGAGAAGGCCCAGGCCGCCGTCGTATAAAGCCAATTAGGAGTTGTACCCATGTCCCAAGTATCCACCCAGCTAGAGGGATCCACGGCGATCCTGAGTCTGGAAGGACGCACCGATCTGAATCTGCTGGGGTTGAAGCTTTTTCAAAGTCTGATCGACGGGCTGGATGAGGTTGCCGTCGACGCTAACGTCACGACGGTGGTGCTGCGGGGCGGTGGGGAGCGGGCGTTTTCCGCGGGGGTCGACCTCCATGATATGCGAGACCTGACGCCGCAATCGGCCGAGGAATTCATCCGTACCCTGCATCGGGCGATCCGCAAGGTGCTTACCTTGCCGATGCCCGTCATCGCCGCCATCACCGGCCCGTGCCTGGGAGGCGCTCTTGAGTTGGTCTTGGCTTGCGACATACGCATCGCCTCGGAGGACGCCATATTCGGCTTGCCCGAGGTGCTGGTGGGTCTGCCCTCGGTTATCGAGGCGTCGTTGCTGCCCAAAACCATCGGTCTGGGGCGTGCACGGCGGCTCATCATGACGGGAGACTCCGTAACGTCTCAAGAAGCTCTGGAGATGGGACTGGTGGATCAAGTCGTCGCCAAAGACGCTGTGCATGACGCCGCTATGGAGACCACCGAAAAATTCCGTAATATCAGCCCGAAAGTTATGGCGGCCCAGAAGGACATCATCGTCAAATGGCTGGAGATGGGGGACGAGCAATCCGCTGAATATAGCATCAAGGCCTTTGCCCTGGGGTTCACCACCGGCCATCACCAAGAAGCCATGACCGCGTTTCTGGAGAAACGGGAGCCGAGATTCAAGTCGTGACCTAAACATCTAGACGGCGATAGGACCACCAACATGGACCCAAACCAAGCCAAAGTGATTGACCAAGTCGACGAGAAAGCCATTGTCGATCTGGCTAGTGAGCTAATCAAGATACCCAGTTTCAAGCTGGAAGAGACCCCAGTGGCCACCTTCCTGGCCGATTTCTTCGGGAGCCGGGGGTACAAGGTGGACCTTCAGGAGGTGGAGCCGGGGCGGTTCCAAACCATCGCCACCCTGGAGGGGACCGGCGGGGGAACCAGCCTGATGCTGAACGGCCACACCGACATCAACTCCCTGACCCGCCGCTGGCGCCGCGATCCCTGGGTTCCCGTCGTGGAAGGAGACCGTCTGTACGGCCACGGCGTCCAGAACATGAAGGGCGGCCTAGCCAGCATCATCAAGGCGGCGGAAGCGGTGCGGCGATCGGGTGTACGGTTGAAGGGCGACCTGGTGGTTGCCTGCGTGGTGGGAGAGACCCAGGGGGGCGAAGGCACCCATTTCTTGATGGAAAGCGGATTTCGTACCGACATGGCGGTGGTGGCCGAACCCTTCGGCGTGGGCAACTTGGTCACCGTCCATTCCGGCATCGTGCACATGGCGATCCACACCTACGGCGTGACCGGACATATCCGCCAGCCCTATGGCACCGTGAATGCCGTGGAAAAGATGACGAAGGTGATCGACGCCCTGGGGCGCGTTGAGTTTACCTACCAGCCTCGGGCAGACATGCCGGACCTCCCCAAGCTGAACGTGGGAAGCGTTATCGGCGGACTGGGCCAGGACTACATCCTGGTGGAGCCGCCCTACATACCCGACCTGTGCACCATCATCGTGGACGTGCATTTCGTGCCGGGCCAAAGGGTGGAGGGCATCGTCGCCGACATCCGGCGGGTCCTGGACCCATTGGGCGCTGAGGACCCGGAGCTATCATATGAGATCGAGATTCCACCTCCGGAATCCTTTAAGGGCCGGCGCCGTCTGGTCATGGACCCGTTGGACGTGCCCAAGGACGCGGAGATCGTGCAAGCCGTGACCCGCAGCCACCGCGAAGTCACCGGAGAGCCGCCCAAAGCGATCGGGGCGGTATTGCCCTTCTCTTACACCGCCAACGACACCTGCCACCTGTGGAACGCCGGCATACCCTGTCTGCTTTACGGCCCAGCCGTGGTCCGGGGTGGCGATGGCGAGGATGACAGCTGCGTCATTATCAGCGAGATGGTCCAGTGCACCAAGGTACTCGCCCTCACCGCTCTGGACGTGTGTGGTACGGAGGAGTAGCATCGGCGGCCCGCATCGCTAGCTTTTGGTCTAGACCATCAGGAGGTTAGCCATGGGAGTTATCCCAGGCATTGAGTTCAATACCTTTTCCATAATAGGCCGGTGCGCCCGAACCGGGATGTTGGGGATTGCCATTACCACTAGTGACATCACGGTGGGGTCCCGGTGCCCCTACGTGAAGCCGATGGTGGGAGCGATCTCCACCCAAGCGTCAACCGACCCCGGCCTGGGTCCGTTCGCTTTGAGGCTGATGGAGTTGGGTTATCCTGCCAAAGGCGCGCTCCAGCAGTTGGAGACCAGCGACCCCCACATCGAACGTCGCCAACTGGGATTGGTAGACCGCCATGGCAATTCCGCCGCCCGGACCGGGGCCATGAACAATCCTTGGGCTGGACATACCACCGGGCGGGACCACGTCGCCATGGGCAACGGACTGGTGGGAGAAGGAGTGGTCCAGGCGATGGCGGCGGTGTTCTTGGAAGCGCCACAATTGGATCTGGAGGAGCGTTTGCTCCGGGCGCTGGAAGCCGGGCAAGAGGCCGGCGGGGAGGCTCAAGACTCTACCCCCTACCACTCGGCGGCTTTGCTGGTTTACGCCTCGGACGCCTTCTGCAGGGTCGATCTGCGGGTTGACGAGCACGCCACGCCGGTGGCGGAATTGCGGCGGCTGCTGGATATATTCGCGCCCAAGATCGACTATTTTGCCCTTAGAGCGAGCGACCCAGAGGCAGCCCAAGCAGCCAAGGACGCGGGGATCTAAGCTGGGGAGACGAGCTTAACGCTGGGCTGAAGATGGACGGGATGCCCGGCTGATCCCGCTAGTCGCCGGCGGGGATGGGACGGGGCGGTTCCGTAGAGATATTGGGCGAAAGGGCGTCTTCCCAATTGGGAATCAACAGTTTGGCGGTGGGCGGCATGGTTAGGATCAACGCGGCCCCGGCCACGCTGGCCAGCACCGACAAGATGACGGTAACGTCGTAAGACCCGGAAATCACGTAGAGCACTCCGCCGATCCAACCGCCAACCGCCATTCCCGTACCCGCTCCGGCCTGCTGCCATCCGAAAGAGCGGCCCATGGGCCCCCGGCCGAAGTATTGCCGGTTAATGATGGGAAACGCCGACCCTTCGCCGCCATATCCGATACCGAAGATCACGGCGAACAAGTAGAACTGCCACAGTTCTTGGGTCCAAAACAGCATCAGCACCGGCAGTCCTTGGAGCACGAACATGGTCGCCATGGCTCGTTTCGCACCCAAGTAGTCGGCGACCACCGGGGTCAGGAACCGGGTCAACACGCTGACGCCCATCAGGGCGCTTAATATCCCAGCGGCCGACACCACGTTGACGCCTGCCTCCACTGCGATGGGAATTATGTAGATGATGACGATGGCGTGGCCCACGCATCCCAGGAAGTGTACTCCCACCAACTGCCGAAACGCATTGGTCCCTTGCATACTCATCAGGTACGCTTTGGCTCGCAGCTTTTCCGCGGCCACGTCTAAACTTTTCCCCACGGGATCGGTGAGGGAAGCGCCGTAAGGCCGGAGACCCACGTCCGACGGCGCATTGCGGAAAAATACCATAAGACCGACCATCACGGCGCTGGCGACCACTCCGATTAGCCAGAACGCCGTCTGCCATGTCAGCGCCGCGATCAGGGCGCTGAGGAGAATGGCCATCACCGCCGGACCCAGCCCGTGGGCCGCTTGCATCAACCCGACGCCTAATCCCAGACGGGTGCGGAACCAAGAGTTCGCCGCGGTGAGGATGGGGACGCTGAAGCAGGCTTGGGCCACTCCCAGGAAGATTCCGTAGGATATCCAGAGGTGCCACACTTGGTCGGCCACGCCGGTGATGATCGCGCCGAAAAAGAAGAAAAATATCCCGGCTAGGATGACCTTTCGGGCGCCATACCGGTCGGTCGCTATGCCGCTGAGAGGGGCCAGAGCCGCGCCAACAATGCTGCCCAGGGCGTAACCCAGGGAGATGGACGCGGGACTCCAGCCCATGTCCTGCTGCAGAGGGACTACCAGCACGCCGAAGGCTTGACGTACCGAGCCCCCGGCCATGTGCATGATGCCTGCGATGACGATGATGATCCAGGCGTAGTGGATGCCTGGGAATAATTTGGTGATGCGGTGGACTTGGGGGCTTAACATCAGATAATGTAATGTCTCACAAGGGCTAATATTGGACTTAATGGGGGTTGGTGTCAACACATACGAGCGGGTAGCTCTCTCGAAGTTGACTCCATTTAACCTGCCCGGTACCATCCAAATGATCGTTATATCAATGTCCAGGAAGTGCTGTAATGTCCACGATACCCATGAAGAGCGAAGTCGAAACCCTGAGGAGCGGGAGCGTTTCCGGCGGTCCGCTGGAACGCGGGAACGCCGTGATATTCCGGGGCGATGGCGAACCGCAATCGGCCGATCTGCTCTTGGGGCGGTTGGCGGAGATACAGTCGGAATCCGGACTGTCCCCGGATAATTACTCTCTGGGCGGCAGTGTGGCGGACCTGGAAAACCACTTCGCCGCGGCCCTGGGCAAAGAGTCCGCCATCTACATGCCCACCGGAACTCTGGCCAATCATCTGGCCATCAGGGCGCTGTGTGGCGGCAAGCCCAGAGCGATCGTTCAAGAGCAAAGCCATCTCTACCACGATTGTGGTGACTGCGTGACTCAGCTCAGCGGTATCAACCTCGTTCCATTGGCTAAAGGTGAATGCTGCTTCACCCTGGAAGAACTGAAGGATGCGGTTACCGAGTCAACTTCAGGAAGGGTTTTGAGTTCCATCGGTGCGGTGATGATCGAAAGCCCGGTTCGCCGGCAGATGGGTCAGGTTGTTTCGTTCCAAGAAATGAAAGCGATGACCGAATATTGCAGAGACCAAGTAATAGGCACGCATCTAGATGGGGCCAGGCTCTACATGATGTCGGCGGCGTCTGGGATAAGTCCTCGGGAATACTCCGCCTTGTTCGACACGGTCTACGTGTCGCTGTACAAATATTTCGGCGCTCCTTACGGCGCGATCTTGGCGGGAGATTCCCAGCTGATCGAAGGTATGTTTCATACTAGAAGGATGTTCGGCGGTGGGCTGGCGTCGTCCTATTTTGCCGCCGGCTTGGCGCTGAAGGGGACCAAGGGATTTGAAGAGCGGTTCGGCGAGGCGATGCGACAAGGTCGAGATTTGGTCCAGCGGCTTAACACATTAGCTGGGCTAGAGATCAAGGAATTCGAGCATGGCTCCAATATTTTCCCTCTGACATTTGCTTCAGGTGTTGACACGGAAATCGTGCTCGAGAACCTGCGCCGCAACCAAGTATTCCTCTATCCCGACGAAGGGACTGACCGGATATCAAGGCTCACGGTGAACACCACCATCTTGAGACAAGCAAACGACGAGATCTTCGAAGCCTTTGAAGCAGCCTTGAGGGCCGCCTGAAATGGTAACCATCGCTTCGTTCTGCCCAACCGAATTGAATCTTGCATCCTTTCCGGCACACGGCAAAGGACAATCCCGGTGATTTACTCTTGGGCGCCCTCCTTAGAGGTCGAACTATTCTTCGAAGATCGGACCTTCACGCTGGGGAATACGATCGATGTCAGGGTGGCACTCAACGCTAAACGTGATGTAATCGTGAGGCAAGGCCGCGTTGACCTTGTCTACGAAGTGCGGTGGGTTGCGCTGGACACCGTGCATCAGCCGATGGTCCGGTTGAGCCGCCCCGGTCCGGGTGGGCACATGATGAGTTCATACGCGTTGAGGGTCCCTACAAAGAAGATAGTGGAGCACAAACACTCTTACGTTCTGGGCAGCGCCGGATTCCTTGAGCGCACGCGTCTGGAGGCTCATATGGACGGCGGCTATAATGTTCAGATAACGATTCATAACGATGATCCGCCGTATGCCTTTATAAAAGGGGCGTCAATAACATGGAGTCTTGTCGCTATATTTGACGTTGCCCGGGCCGTCGACGTCAAAATGAGTAGGGGCTTGAAAGTAGCATTCACTCCGACTGGAGCCTGAAGACCGGACCACGCCAGCCGGATAAAAGACCTAAATGCCGGGAAGACGCCTGCTTGGTGACGACCGGAGATACAGATGAGTGGAGAGAGGCCGATGTCCGATGCTATCGAACAAGCAAAGGCGTCCTTCAACCGATGGAATACCGCGTTTAACGCCCGGGATATGGACGCGATGGTCGCGGAGATGCACTTCCCGCATAGAAGACTGTCCGGGGATAATGAGTTCCAGGTGTGGCGGACCGAGGACGATTTTCGCGCTACCCGTGGCGACAATACGACCGCATCCCTTAACGCTCAGGCATGGGACCACACCGCGACAACTTCCATTGAGGCCGCGCAATCAGGGGCGGACAAAGTGCATCTAGTGATAAATCAGTCGAGGCACCGGGCTGATGGCTCCGAGTACAACGCATTCCCGACGCTTTGGATCTTCACCAAGATCAACGAACGCTGGGGAGTTCAGTTCCGCTCGTCGTTTCTCGCAGAACCCGTGCCCCCAGCCGGAAACGTTTCGGAATAACGCTGGCTTATTACCCATGGCTTCCCTGTTAGGCGATAGCTCAGACGCTGTGGACCTCTATCCGTGAGACCTTCCCCGCTTCTCCTTTGCCCTTGTGTATCTGAACTTCAACTTCGCCGTCCGAGGAGTCGACGTTGAAATAAGGGACGCACTTGTCTTCCACATAAGCCCGGACGATTATCTCCGTGTACCCTTCGTCCTGGCTGGGAGTCGGGGAGTTGAACAGTTTTATCTTGGTGCCGGGCTGCACTTCCAGCAACGTGCACGACAGGGCTTCTCCATCGGGTATGGGAGCGCTCACCGAGCTTAGGTCGTAGGTTTGAGATAGGTCGCTGGAAAGTTTGCCGATATAATGCTGAGTGGCTTCCGCACCCTCATAAAAACGAATTATTCCCATTTCTTTTACCTCCTGTATATGTTTAAGAGCATTATGCCATGGGACAATATATCGACGTGCAAGAGCCTGAGATTGTCCAGTGATAAGGGATGGCCAGCGCCGCTCTACTCGTAGGGTTGGAGCTTAACCTCGTGCAGGGCCGGGATGACCTCTTTACCGATGAGTTCGATTGAGCGCATCACGTCTTCATAAGGCATGTCGCCCTCGTTTCCGTAGCAGATCAGGTAACCCGGCGCGACGGTGTCCAGGATCTCCGTCAACTTTTTGATCACGGTGTCCGGAGTGCCAACTGCAATGGCGCCGGCTTCCTGAAGTTCCTCATATGTCCTTTCCCGCTGTCCCAACCTGACTCCCACTCCCGCCGGGATTTTCTTTATTACCTCGACTGCGGCGCGCGACCGGTATCCAGGAGGGTCGTTGTGTTCCGAGGGACCTTTGAACCGGTGTTTGCCATGCCACATGTAAGTGCGCCCGATCTCTTGCGCTTTCTCGTCGGTGTCGGCGCAGAACACCATGACGTTGCCTCCGAAGTTCCCCGGCCCCGGTGTGTAGCCAGCCTCGCGGGCGGTCTCGATGTAGATCTGTTTAAGCCACTCCGTCTGGCCTCGAATGACCTGTAGGTTCATATAGGGATAGCCGTGCTCGGCCGCCCAAATAACGCTCTCCGGGCTGCCGGTGCCGGGGAACCAGATGTCCGGATGGGGTTTTTGCATCGGCAGCACCCAAGGGTTCACCACCCGGCGGTGGAAATGCTGTCCCTCGAATCGGAAGGGACCGGGGGTCGTCCAGCACTTGAGTATCAGGTCGTGGGCTTCTTCGAAACGGCTTCGGTTCTCCGTAGGGTCGATGCCTGCCTGTAACGTCTCGATGGAGCTGCCCCGCACGAAGCCTGAGATGATCCGGCCGCCGGAGTAGCAATCCAGCATCGCGATCTCTTCGGCCATGCGCACCGGGTCGTTGATGGCGATGACGTTCCCCAAGATAGCTATTTTGACCCGCTTAGTTACTTTGGCGAGTACGGCGGCGTCCAGATTAGCGGCGGGTTTCATGCACCAGTAGGCCGTGTGGTGCTCGTTAGTCATTATTCCGTCGAATCCTACCTCGTCGACCAGGGCGTATTGTTCATGGTACTGGTTGTACAGAACATGGGCTTTTTCGGGGTCGAAATAGGAATTGGGGAACAAGAACCGCGTGGAGTCATACTTTTCCAGGTCTTCGTCTCTGACATAGGAGTTGGGATGCTCAGAGAACCAATAGACCTCAACCTTGTCGGTGGGCCGGGCTAGCTGGTCGACCATAAGTGCCCCCTTTTGATCTCTACTCCCACGTGGCCTCCACCGATTTTACACTGTCAGCGGCAACCATGCACCAGGCTCTCATATCCGTGTCAGGGCCAGCATTTTCGGTATGCCCCAGTCCGGTGCTGCGTGGTGTAAAATCGGGAGCGCCGGCATGGGTTGAAAATAGACGTTGCTGGAAGATGAGGAGACAGGCATGCTTATCGAGCAGGTTTCGGGAGCGTTGGAACGCATCGTATCGTCTGATCAAGAAGTTGAGTGGTTGGGCAACGGTTACGGTGGTGGATCGGTGGCCGAAGGACCTCTTTGGTGGAAGGAAGGCGGATACCTCCTGTTCAGCGACATCGGCAACAATCAAAGGTTGAAGTGGGCGCCGGGGGAAGGTGCGACCGTCTTCCATGAGCCTACAAACAACGCCAATGGGCTCACCCGCGACGTCCACGGGCGGCTGATTGCCTGCGAGCATGGCACGCGCCGGGTTACCCGCACGGAGCCCGACGGAAGCATCACTGTGGTGGCAAGCAACTATCAAGGCCGGCGGCTGAACCGGCCCAACGACGTGGTGGTAAAGTCAGATGGCAGCATCTATTTCACCGACCCTGGCGCTCCCGAACCGAACTTAGACCTTGATTATGCCGGGGTTTACCGGGTGTCCCCGGACCTGGGCGACCTGACCTTGCTGGTCAAGGACTTCGTCACCCCCAACGGCTTAGCCTTCTCGCCGGACGAAAACATCCTTTACATAAACGATTCGCGCCGGGGGCACATCCGTGCGTTCGACATGCAGCCCAACGGAACTCTGGCCATCGCTAGTGACCGGGTATTCGCCGATCTGAGAGGAGAACGGTCCGGTGTGCCCGATGGCATGAAAGTGGATGTGGAAGGAAACGTATACTGCGGAGGCTCCGGCGGTATCTGGATCTTCGATTCCGCAGGCAATCACTTGGGAATCATCGCCCATGGGGAGCCGGCCACGACCAATATCGCCTGGGGCGATGACGATTGGAAGACCCTGTACATCACTACTCGTGACAGCTTGGGTAGAATACCGCTGAAGATAGCCGGTATCCCGGTGCCATCGGGAAAATAATCTCGCCGAGGATCGACTGAATATGCGAATCTTGCTGATCGCCACAAACCGGCACCAGAGATTGATGAGCCGCATGAATGCCTATCCGGCGCCCATCGGGCTGGCTTACATCGCCGGATATCTGGACCCGGACCGGCACGACGTTAAGATACTGGACCTGATGTTTTCCGAGGACTATCTCGAGGAAACCGGGAGAACGGTTCGGGAGTTCCAACCCGATCTTATCGGCATCTCTCTGCGGAACCTGGACAACGTCAGCTACATGGACCCTCAGTGGGCGCTGCCGGGCACGAAAGAAGTTATCGATAAGATTCGCTCAATCACCGAAGCTCCCATCGTGTGTGGTGGTCCGGGTTTCAGCCTGCTTCCAGAGGCATGTTTCGATTATCTGGGACTTGACTTGGGAGTGGCTGGTGACGGGGGTGAGAGCTTTGCCCAACTGGCCGACGCCATGGAAAGCGGTGAGACCTATCACAACATGCCCGGGCTGGTTTACCGGGATGATACCGGCTCCATCGTGCGGAAAGGATTGGCTTACTCTGAGTTCTCCAAACCACCGCTGTTGGACCAACTTGATATGGCCCGGTACGAGAAGGCGGGATTCGGCATCGGCGTGGTGACCAAGCTGGGCAACTCCTTCTCCAACTCGATAATCGCCGAGAACGATACGGCCGCCTGGCGGGTGCTGCGTCCAATCGAAGAGGTTATCGATGATGTTCGGGACTTGCAAGACCGCTTCGGACTGCGCAAGATATTTTTCATCGATTCGGGATTCAACGTCCCTCTGCCTTACGCCAAAGCATTGTGCCGTTCCATCATAGATGCCGACCTAAAAGTCCACTGGAACAGCTACCTGGCTCCGGTGCCCGAATCCTGCGACGACGAGGTGTTGGAGCTGATGCGAGAAGCCGGTTCCGGCCTGGTGATTGTGACCAACAAAGCCAGAGAAGACACCGAGCGGGTGAGTCTGGAAAGCCGCTTGGCTCCCCTCCGGGAGGTGTGCCAGCGCTGCGACAAAGTCGGGATAAACTACACCGTTTCCCAAACATTCGGCGAGCCAGGAGAGACGCGGGAGACGGTGGATGCGAAACTCAACTTCCTGAGTGAGATCGAGCCGGCCCTGGCCAATCTACGGGTGGGGGTTAGGATCAGGCCTGACACTCCGACGGCGGATGCCGCCATCAAAGAAGGCATCATCAGCAGCGAGAACGATCTGATTCGTCCCTCTTTCTACATAGCGGAACCGGTCAGAGACTGGATAGTCGATCGGCTCAAGGCTGAGGCCGAGGCTAATCCCCGCTGGAATGTGGTATAGGGATAGGTAGGCGGCCAGAGATTATTTTGACAAAAGATGGAGAGTGTTATGGCTCGAGTACCGAACGTGACCAGAGAGAGCATTCCGGAAAACCAGAGGGCCAGCTTTGACGAGATTGTACAAGAGCGGGGCGAGATACCAACGGGCGGCCCCGGCTCCGTCATGTTGAACGCGCCGGAGGTGGCCAAACGGGCATTGGGTCTGGCATTGTTCCTGCGCACCGAGACATCGTTGGAGCCTCGAATCCGGGAACTGGGCATGCTGGTAGCGGCAAGGGAGAACGACTGCCAGTTCATCTGGAATGCCCACGCCCCTTCTGCTCGCCGGGCCGGTCTGCGGGACGACATCATCGACGCCTTGCGCGACAAGAAAGCGCTTCCCAACTTGGCGGCAGACGAATCCGCCGTGGTGGAGTACGGAAGGGAGTTCTTCCGCACCCGCCGTGTCAGCCAGGCTAACTTCGATGCCGCTTTGGCCCAATTCGGGGTCCTGGGACTGACCGAACTTACCAACCTCTTGGGCTGCTACGCCATGCTGGCCTTCAACGTCAACGCCTTTGGGGTTGAGTTGCCGGCGGAGCGCACTGAGGACGCTCTGCCTATCTAGTCCGCGACCCGAACCGTCATCCTGGCTGAGCCATTTGCGTGTGGTAGTATTAGCCCGTTCAAGGCTTGGGCACATTGCCAAATTTTCTCAAGAGACACGAAAATCCACGACGGAGGCCAAAGAGTATGACGACCGTAGGCACGGGAAAATTCACCTACACATTGATTCAAGACTGGGGCAAACTGCCCGCGGGACAGTCCTTCGGCACCGTCAGCGCCATCGCCACCGACTCCCAGGACCGGGTTTACGCCTTCCAACGGGCCGAGCCGCCGGTGCTGGTTTTTGACCGGGACGGCAACTATCTAAGCTCTTGGGGCAATGGGAATTTCGTGAATCCTCACGGTCTGTTCATCAAAGACGACATCGTGTACGTCACCGACCGGGAAGGCTCCACGGCGATGAAATACACCCTGGATGGCAAGCCCCTGCAGGTGATCGGGAAGCACGGGGTGGTTTCCGACACGGGCTGCGAGGTTTCAGGAGAGGTTGTTCCCCGGTCCGCCGGCCCGTTCAACTTCATAACGGAGATGGTCCCCCACCCTTCCGGAGACCTCTACATCTCCGACGGGTACCGCAACGCCAGGGTCCATAGATTTACCGCTGACGGCAAACTGGTTTCGTCCTGGGGTGAACCGGGTAAGGGCGGGGCCAATCAGTTCCACCTGCCCCACAGCCTGGTAGTTGGGCAGGACGGCCGGATCTACCTGTGCGACCGGGAGAACAGCCGGATCCAGGTGTTCTCGGCCGAGGGTGAATACATCACTATGTGGACCGACATGAACCGCCCCTTGGACATTTCCCAGGATAGCGAGGGCAACTTTGTCATCAGCGAGCGGCCGGAGGGAGACAAGCCTCCCCAGATCAGCGTTTTGGATGGGGAAGGCAAAGTGCTGGCCCGCTGGCCGTCCCGCTCCGCCCACGGATCTTGGGTCGACGCCCACGGTGACATCTATTTGGCCCTGACCTCGGAGAAAAGCATCGACAAATACGTTCGCCAGGGGAATTGATCAACATACTAAAACTCAGCCCGCTTCTCTTTGGGCCAATGTTATTCCTCCGAAAATAGAGTTGCCAACCTTCGGCCGCACACTTTGTCATTCCGACACCAGCCCTTCGGCGGAAGGGCGGCGAGGCTCCGACTTCGTCGCGAGTCCCCGGCGGAGTCGGGAAATCTCAGGTGATAGCTACAACCAGGCATGGGATTCCTCTCCTTCCGCCGAAGGATCGGAATGTCATTTTCAATTTAGAGTTGACTTGGTACAGGGAGGCACGACCATGCCGTTTGGGGATAATGATTGGCTCGCTTTAACCCAAGAACACACCTTGGGGCCGGAACTCCCTATCTGCGACCCCCATCATCACTTCTGGGACCTCCGGCCACAAAGCATTCCCTACCAACGGTACCTTCTCCATGAACTGAATGCCGATATCTACAGCGGACATAATGTACGGTCCACCGCGTTCGTCGAGGCTAGGTCCATGTACCGTTCCGGCGGCCCGGAGGAGTTGCGTCCGGTCGGCGAAGTAGAATTCGTCCAGGGTCTGGCCGCTGCCAGTAACAGTGGGGTTTACGGACCCAGCAGGGCCGCGGCGGCCATCGTCGGTCACGCCGACCTTAAGTTGGGCGCCAAAGTGGAAGCTGTTCTAGAAGCGTTACAAGCGGCCAGCCCCAATCGCTTTAAGGGCATACGGCACAACGTGACCTGGAACACCGACCCCTCTTGGGACAACCGGGAAACCGAGGGCATCCTGGCCAATATCACGTTTCGGGAGGGGGCAAAGGTGTTGGCGGATAGGGGATTGTCTTTAGACATGATGCAGGCGTTCCCTCAAATGCCGGAGATAGCGGATTTTGCCAAAGCCGTGCCCGAACTGACGATCATACTTAACCACATCGGCGGTCTCAGCCGGTCGGGCATCTATGCCAATAAGGACGACGAGGTGATACCCGTCTGGCGGGAGGGCATCGCCGCAGTGGCGGCCTGTCCGAATGTCGTGGTCAAGCTGGGCGGCCTGGGTATGCCCCGAATCGGCTTCGGCTGGCACGCGCGGGAAGTCCCCATCGGCTCGCAAGAGTTGGCTGAGGCCATGTCCCCTTGGCTGACCTACTGCATCGAACAATTTGGGCCGGACCGGTGCATGTTCGAGAGCAACTTCCCGCCCGATAAGGTGTCCTTCTCTTACAACGTGATGTACAACGCCTTCAAGATAATGTCTGGCAGCTACTCGTCGACGGAGCGAGCCGCCATGCTTCACGACACCGCCGTCCGCGTATACCGGATAGACGTATAATACGAGACGCTGGCCCCAGGCTTGTTCTTACTAACCGCGTTAGCTGTTGTGATGGAACCTGGGCAGGTATTCTGTTAAATATTCAGGAGGATTTATTCCAATGCCCCAAACAATGACCGGAAAACAAGCTCTGCTGGAAATGCTGAAAGCAGAAGGCGTGGAATACATCTTTGGCAATCCAGGGACGAGCGAAGGTCCGATCATAGATATGCTGGGAGATTATCCGGAGTTTAAATACATCCTCGCCTTGCAGGAGAGCGTCGCCGTCGGCATGGGAGAGTCCTATGCCAGGGCCACGGGAACCGCGTCCTTCGTCAGTCTTCACGTGGATAGCGGGCTGGCCAACGGAATCTGCCTCATGTTGGACGCCTTGAATACCGGAACTCCAATGGTTATAACGTCGGCCAATTACGACGCCCGCAAGATCAATGAAACGAAGACGGATCTAGCCGAACTCGTGCGGCCGGTTACCAAGTGGGCGGTGGAACTGACCCTTCCCGACCAGATTCCCAGCGCCATTAGACGGGCGTTTAACGAAGCCAATAGTCATCCCAAGGGACCGGTTTACGTTGGTTTCACCTCCAACGCCCTTGAGGCCTCCGCGGAAATGAATATCGTACCCTCAAGCAAGATAGACGACGCAGTACGGCCAAGTTTGAAGGGGATCCATACAGCGGCGTCGCTGTTAGCCGCTTCTAAGAAACCCATGATGATCGTGGGAGACCGGGTTTCCGACGACGGCGCGGTGGACCAAGCCGTGGAGTTGGCCGAACTGCTTGGCCTCCCGGTATACCAGTCCCGGGGCGCCGAAGTCGCGTTTCCCACAACCCATCCTCAATTCATGGGAAACCATTCTTTAAGAGTTCCCGCGGATAGAGAAACTTTGCAACAAGCGGACGTGGTTCTGGCCATCGGGATGGATACCTTCGACGAATTATTTTACTGGGGAGACGTGATACTTGGTTCGGCCGCAAAGTTGATCCACATCGACCCGGTCCACGGGCGGGTGGGTAGGTCGGAGCCCACCGATGTGGGCATCATTTCCCATTGTGGATTGGCTATCGAGGAACTGATCGGTTCGTTGAAGACTCGGCTTACGCCGGCCAACGAGGATGAGATTAAGACTCGCGCTCAAACAGTTGTCAGCGAAGCCGTAGCGAAGAGGAGAGCCTTCGACGCGTCGGTGTCGGGGAAGTGGGACAGCCGTCCCATGACCCCAGCTAGGATGATGGATGAATTAGCCAAGGCGATACCTTCGAACGCCATAGTGGTGGATGACGCGATCAGCAACAGGGCTGCGTTGCGTCATTATTTCCAAGCGGCCAAGCGGGGCGATCTTGTAGGAGTGAGAGGACAGGCCATAGGCGGCGGGATCGGCGCTACCATGGGCACGCAATGCGCCTACCCCGACAGGCCGGTCTTTGGGATCATCGGCGACGGCAGCGCCATGATGACTATACAAGGCCTGTGGACGGCGGCGAACGACAACATCCCCTGCATCTTCGTGATCTGCAACAACGGAATGTACCGGGTGTTGAAGGTCAACTTTAATGTCTATCAACGGGACATTCTCCAACTGTCCGAACCGGCCGGCAGCCAACTTTTGTATTCGGATTTCCCGACTCCCTTCGACATAGCGGCGATAGGCCGGAGCATGGGGGTCCACGGCGAGAGAATAGTGGAGCCGGAAGAGATCGCGCCAGCCGTCGCCAGGGCGGTTGCCTCGGGCAAACCAGCCGTGCTGGACATCGTCATCGATGGGTCTCTTTAAGTCGAAAACGGAGCGATGCTCATGGCGACGATAACACTGGCATACGGGGCCAGGTTGGAGATCGCGGATGTGCTGTACGAGTTCGTCCGGGATGAGGCCGTCAACGGCACGGCTTGGACGGCGGACCAGTTGTTCGAAGTCCTGGGTGAGTTGGTCCAGGAATTCGGCCCCAGAAACCAGGAATTGTTGGCCAAGCGGATAAGCCGCCAGGAACAGATCGACCACTACTACATATCCAAGAGGAACGGCGGTTGGGAGCCTACTCAAGCATCCGCCGGCCAGGACGCCGCGGACTTTGAGCAGTTCCTGGTGGACATCGGATATCTGGAGCCGGAAAGTTCCACCGAATTCAGCATGACGACCCCCCAGCTTGACGCCGATATGGATCAGAACGGCCCCGAGTTGGTCACACCCGTGAACAACGCTAGTATGGCGGTGGGGGGCGCAAACGCCCGGTGGGGCAGCCTCTACGACGCCTACTTCCTCAGTGATATCCATCCGGAGGTCGGCCGGGAGGAAAGCCGGACGGCGCGTCTGCGCATGGTAGTGGAGGAAACGACTGAGTTTCTGGACGCTCACGTTGCGCAATGGACGAACGGCGTGGGCTTCAAGGATATCGTTTCCTACTCGGTACACCTTAACCCCCAAGGGACTTACGAGGTTATTGGTCATACCGGCGAGGGAGCCGAGGTTGGGTTAGACAACACCGCCGTCTTCGTTGGATTCAACAAAGACGGCGAGAATCTGACGGACTTCTTTCTGGAAGACAACGGATTGAAGTTGCAATTTCAGCTTTATGGCGGCGGGCGGGTTAACGAAGAGAACGGCCAGTTCAGAGACCTCTTTGTCGAATCGGCCATCACCAACATCGTCGACTTTGAGGACGCCGTCGCCATCGTCGACGCGGACGACACGGTATCCGCTCTGAGAAACTACCTGGGCCTGATCAAAGGCGACCTTCGCGCCTACGGTTCCAGGGGCAACTTGAAGACCATGAACTCGGATATCACCTCCTTGGATGTGAACGGCTCCAGCCAGGCATTCAAGGGAACGAGCTTGATGTCCGTGCGCAACGTGTCGCTGCACATGTATACGCCCATGGTAACCGTCGACGGCCAGCAGATACCCGAAAGGATCCTTGGAGTTTTGTTGACCACATTCATCGCCGCTTCCCACGATAAAGGCTCCAGCGGGGAAGTCGCCGAGGCGGACGGTGGACCGATCCCCATCCGAGGCCCCAACAGTAAAAAGGGCTACATCTACCAGGTGACCCCCAAGCTACAATCGTCGGAGGAAGTGGCCGAGCAGGTAAGGTTCTTTGAAGCCATCGAGAACAAGCTGGGTCTGGCGAATAACTCCATCCTCATCGGCATCATGAATGAAGAGCTGGGGATGACTCTCCAACTGGCCCAAGCCCTAAGGGCCGCCCAAAGCAGGACCTTCTTCACCAATACCGGTTTCCTGGACCGGACTGGTTCCCAGATACGGACCCAGACGCAGGCGGGGCCGGTTGATCTTAGGGACGACCTCACACAAGAATTGTTTAACACCAGCTATGAGCTTCATAACGTGGATGTAAGCATCCATGCCGGAGTCCATAGGCACGGGAAGATCGGCAAGGGGATGCAGGTCAGGAACCGGGCCATGGCGGAAATGATGGAGAGGAAGATAGCCCATCCCAGGACCGGCGGTAATACGGCCTGGGTCCCCGCGCCCTACCCCAGCGACCTCCATTCCATGCATTACCACATGGTCGATGTGGACCAAGTCCAAAGGGTCATGGAAGATTCACCTTCGCCGGGCATCATGCGTAGGGAACTATTGACCTTCCCTGTCTTGGATAGCGGCAAACTGGCCGAGCCTGGGGTAAAACAGTCTCTTTTACTAGGTTATACCCATAGCATGGTCGCCTACGTGGAGCCATGGGTCCATCGGGGCATCGGGTGCAGCGGTGTGCCCAACTTCGACCAGATCGAGGAGATGAAAGACCGGGCCACCGAGAGGATCGACGGCGCGATAATCGCCAACTGGAAACTGCATGGCGTGGTAGATCAGCAGGAGATCGAAGATGCGGTGAGAAAGGCGGCGGAAGTCGTGGATCAGCAAAACGCTAAGCAGCCTGGCTACGTCCCGATGACGGACACCCAGGAAAAACGGGACGCCTTGTTGGAAGAACCGGCCATCGCCGCCGTGTTGCAGATCATCGACGACGCCCTCTCCTCTCCCAGCGCTTACGTAGAACCCGCGTTGTTTAGGAACCGCATGGCGGTAAAAGGTGGTGGGGGATAGCCGGGGTGCAAGAGCGGACGGCACAGTCCCAAACTCGAAAAGAAACCGAGGCCCGTATCCAAAGAGGGCTGGTCACTAGGTAGGGGCTTTACGTAGTCCTTATTACCTACAGCGAAATCAGTATATCGAGGGAAGTGATTCGCGGATCATCGTGGCATTCCTTTTAGTGGAATCCTAACTGGCAGGAGGACGAGATGGATGCCCATTACCCAGTTTCTCTTGAGGGTGAATTGGACCCCAACCTTAGTCGGGGGCTTTGGCTGGTTAAGTGGTTCTTAGCTATTCCCCACTACGTCGTGCTTGCGTTTTTGTGGGTTGCTTTCGCAGTCTTGTGGGTGGTGGCGTTTTTCGCCATTCTCTTTACCGGAAAGTACCCCAGAGGAATCTTTGATTTCAACGTGGGCGTGTTACGGTGGTCGTGGCGGGTGAGTTTCTACACCTTTGGCGCTAACGGGACTGACCGGTATCCGCCTTTCAGTCTCAAAGAAGAGGATTACCCGGCAAAATTTGATGTCGAATAGCCGGAACAGCTATCCAAAGGCCTAGTGCTGGTCAAGTGGTTGCTGGGGATACCCCACTACATCGTTGTTGGAATACTCCACGGGGGATTCGGGCCGCGCTCGGGCGGACTCAACGCCGTATTGGTGATCTTCGCGTCCGTTGCACTGCTTTTTACCGGGCGCTATCCAGAGAGCATTTTTTATCTAATGATCGGCTTCAATCGGTGGGCCTTCAGAGTTGCCGCGTATTTCTTCCTGATGCGAGACGAGTACCCGCCCTTTCGGCTGGACCCGTAGTCGTCAATTTGGCGTCCAACGCTCTCCCGGAGACAGAGGCTTAAGTCTCGAATTCGCTAGAGGGCCAACGAAGCCGATGTAACGGGTGGGTTGAGCTAATAGTAAAATGGCCGGGAAGACAAGCCTACATGCTAAGGTATCTACTTTGAACTGATTTCGTAACACGCGGTATGGACTCAGTTGATTTAGGGAGAATTTAGATGTGGTATTTGGTGCTAAGCCGGCCGGTGGTGGCCCGAGAGCAGATGATGGGTAGCCTTGATGACCATCTAACTTGGATGCGAAGCCAGCACGAAGCCTCCAACGTGCTGTTTTCTGGACCTACGGCAGATCACAGCATGGGAATCTACGTGATTCGGGCTATGTCCAGGGACGAGGCCCAAACCGTCGCCGACTCGGACCCGTTCCATTCGCTTGGATTTCGGAATTACGAGATGCTGGACTGGGAGGTGCATCAGGTCATGGGCGCCGGGCCATTCAGCAGCGGCCAGATGGCCTTCCGGCGTGAGACGGCCGGAGGCGCGAGTACGTAGATCCATCGGTAGGGCCGGATCTGTTGACCTGATTCGGTCTCTCCGTCGGGTTCGGCTTCGACCGATGCTTATGGGGGGCCGACTGGACCCGGGCCGTAGGATTGTTGAGCTACGAGCCGGGCGTCTAGGCGTTCCAGTTCACCGATTAACTCTCGGATTCAGAGCGTTTCCCGCTCACGGGCGGGTCACTGGCGAAGATTTACAACTGGTGGCCTGACAAGGGTGGGTGATGACTTCTTCGACAGATTCGCGTCATGACCTCCCGCCAATCACCCAACCAAGATTCTTCGCTTCAACGTTGTCTGCTAGTCCTGTTTCTAGATGATTTTAATACATGGACAGAACCCCCTCTCTAACCTTCCCCGGTAAAGGGGGCGAGGACAAGTCCCTTCCCCCTCGACGGGGGAAGGTCAGGATGGGGGTGATTCGCATCCATCACAATTAACTGGATGATGTACTAGTCCAACGGCGCATTGCCCGGCTATAATCAGACTCAAATGTGAATCTAGGGGAGGCCCCGCATGAAGTTCCTAGCCATGACTCTCATCCCGTACGGCCCGGATCCCATCACCGGGATCCAGCCTTCAACCACGGAACGTTTGCGCTCGGTAGTGGACAACGCGGTGCTCGCCGAGGAGTTGGGCTTTGACGGGTACGGTGTCGGGGAGCGCCATGAGCGGCCCTTCCTCTCGTCTTCGCCGCCGGTCATCCTCAGCCACATCGCCGCCCGGACATCTAAGATCAGGCTGTTCACCACGGTGACCACTTTGAGCCTCTTGGATCCGGTGCGGGCGTTCGAGGATTATTCCACCCTTGACCACTTGAGCGGAGGCCGGCTGGAACTGATGATTGGCAAGGGCAACGGTGCCGCCCAAGCCAAGTTATTCCACGTCACCGAAGAGGACCAATGGGAGCGCAACCGCGAGGGTTATGAGCTGTTCCGCCGATTGTGGCGGGAGGACAAGGTAACCTGGTCCGGCCAGTTCCGTCCGTCGCTGGACGAGGCCGAAACCTGGCCGCGTCCGTTGCAGCAACCCATCCGGGTCTGGCACGGCAGTGCGACCAGCGAGGCGTCGGTGGAGCTGGCGGCCAAGTGGGGCGACCCTCTCTTCTCAGCTAACGTCACCAATCCCATCGAACCTTACGCCGCCCTGGTCCGTCACTACCGGGAAAGCTGGGTGAAATACGGCCACGACCCGGAGGACCTGTTGGTCGGGGCCGGAACCGCCGGTTACTACTGCGCCAAGACGTCGCAGGATGCCATCGCGACGTATCGCCCGTTCTTCGACGCCAGAGTGGCTGGGATGCGGGCGCGGGGTATGGATCCGGTGTTCCACTCGCTGGAGGATGCGATAGAGCGCAGTTCGGCCTTGGTCGGCAGCCCGCAGCAAATCATTGAGAAAGTGCACCGGTATCACGAGCAGATGGGGCACGAGATCCTGAATATAAACGCTGACGGCGCTGGTCTAACCCCGGCCCAGCACCGGGCGACACTAGAGTTATTCCAGAGTGATGTGGCCCCGGCATTACGCCGCGATATCCCGAGCCGCCCCTTTCCGCAGGTCGTTAGCTAGCAGGCTTTCGCGGCCTACTGCTTCGGCCGGCATAATCCAATGGGAAAGCCGGAGCTGCGGATGGCCCGATTATCGTGGCGGCGAATGATCTGAGCGGAGCTGAAGACGGAGACGAGTAACCCTGCACTCTTGCCCCCGGCCCTTTCCGTCCCTAGCACGCCGCACTCCCTTGCAGGCCTCCCTGCGACCTAAGTCACCCAAGCCACGCCCGGAGCAGCACGCTCTTCGTCTTTACCGCCCTTCGCTACCTTGACCTTCGCGTTAGCGTCGGTTACCGCCGTGTGCGTGATAATGAACTGACCCGTCGTTCCTGCCGGAGTTTTCACGCGGTACTGCCACTCTATAGGCCATGCGTACGACCCGGCCCCTCCAGCTTTCGCTACACCACTACTATCAGTCTTCTTCCAATCGTCCCTATCGAACCAATTCCCTACCTCGTCGGGAGACTGGTCGTTGTTGGAGTCGTCTAATTGCGTCCAAGTACCATTTGAATGCGTCATCCCCATCACCCCAGCAGCCTTCCAGGCTCCAGTGCCTGTACTGACGCCGCCCCCCTCCCGATGCTCTACATTTTTGAATGACACGTCGCTGGGTTTAAATTCTGCGTTCTTACCCTCGAACGATGCACCCGCTCCATCGCTTGGATATATCGCATATGCACCCTTGTCCTTGAAAAACGCGTCTGAGGGTTCTACGACATTGAACGTTACATCCGCTTTGTTGTTCGCAGCCACCTTCAATTCTATTTTCGCACTTGCGTCAGCAGCATCTGGCGCCTGCCATGTCACACTCAGTTTCCCGGTCTTGTCGGCTGGGAGCGTCCCACGGCTTGCTGACCAATCGCCTGCTACGTCGCCCGTCAGAGTTACCTTCTCGCCAATCCCCACTTTTTTGCGATTGGCATTGCCGTCTCCGTGGGCCGTTGCTACAGTAACGTTAGTGATTGTTGCCAATTGGGCGACACCGTCCGGCGCCCTGATACTCCTTTGTTGAGTGACGACACTTGCCCCGGCCTTACTATTGTTTTCATGTACCAAATCCGCTGGCGCGCCAATATGGAGGGCCCTTGCCCCCATGACATCCGCTTCATGCTCTAAGCTTTTATCGTCATTGATACTTACCCCAACTTTCATTTGCGTAGTCGGGTTTACCCGGCCTTGTTTTTGCTGCGCCACATGCCAGGCCTCGTGGGGCAAATGTTTTTCCTGTCCCGGTCCGACATGGATGTTGGAGCCTTGCGTGTACGCCAGCGCCTGTAACGTGGCGGGCTTAGAAGAATTGTAGTGGACTTTCACATCGCTCATAGACAGGCCGGACAGGTTTTCAATACCTGACTTCAATTCGTCCGGCATTCCAGTCTTGTTTTCCTCTGGTCGCTGCGGCTCGAATTTCCCTTGGAGCAAGTCTTCTTCCCCGGTCCCTGCCGCTGGATTATAGCTTGACCGGCTTTCATCTGAAGCTCGTCCTCTTCCGGCGCGTCTTGCATTTGCACCGGTCCACCGGACGATCCTTTTATTCGCATCCTCTGAGCCACCGAATAAGGACCGCTGTTGGCCATGGCCTGCAGCCGGGCAGCTTTCGCAGCCTGGGGGCTGTTGTCAGCCATCATTTGCAGCTTCTTGAGTTGGACGGCTTCAGGGCGGTTGTCTTCTAATTGAAATGTGGCGTGGCCACCATCCACTTTGCTGGACGGTTGGCTGGCCACATTCCGGCTCTTGTTTTCCTGGCTTTTGGCAGTGTGAGTGTACATAATTCGAACCGTACCACCTTTTTTGCTTAATGGGGAATAGGGCTTCAGACGGGTAGGATCGGTTCAGTTAGCTCGTCTGGGAGATCGATGGTGCAGGAATTGGCGTTAAGAGCCAGCATGCGGTAGTAGCCCATCGTGGTGTTGAACTCGACCAGTCCTCTTACACCCAGTTGGTCCCGGGCGGCGGCGAAAGTCTCCTCGCTCACTTTGTTGGTTCCGGTAAGCTCCAACCCGTAATTGACCACCGCTGACTCCCCGGAGGACATGGCCGGAAGGGGCTTCTTATCACGGATGGCGTCCACCAAGGCATCACTGAGGCCGGCACGTCGGGAAGCGGCCGCATGGGCGTTCCAGATGAACTGGCAGTCCATAGACCGGGCCGCGATGATGGCAGCCAACCGCTTGTAAGTCTCGGGCAATTCGTCGCTCTCGCCCAGGAATTCCGACAATCTGTTCACTCGGACGGCCATCTCCGGGCTGTGGACCATTACCGACGAGGGTCCGACCACCGGGGGGCGGCCTCGGATACCCGCGATCTCGTCGTAGGCGGCCTGATGTTCCGGGGCAACTTCTTCCCGCGTGACAACCGGTATTCGTCTCGCCATATTTCTTCTAACCTTACCTTTCAGTGGCCAAGTCCGGCCGTCTTATCGTGGGCGTGGGTTATTCCCAAGCCCGGTTATCAACGATCCCCTCATAGGTCACACCGCCGGTGATCAATTCGGGATAGCTCTGCATCCAATCGTAGGTCCGTTGGAACCGCTCCCTAGTGTAGGGCGCCGGCGGAGCGTAGAGGAAACGCCACGTTTGCAGCTCGTGGGGCTCAAGGGCCCCGCCGGTTTCATCGATCAAGTAATGGGCGTATTTGCCGGGGTTGGCGTGAATCATCTCCGCGGCCTTGGCTTGGGCCTGGAAATTCGCTGCCAGCGTCGGTCCGTCCATCTCTTCGCCGGCCGCCTCGCTACGGGTGGAGTGACTCTCCATGATGATGCGGAAACCCTGCTTCTGGGCCACGCTGATCCAGGGCTCGTTGAAGGTACAGGCCGCCAATTCGCCCTTCCGGACAGCCTCCAACCGTTGCGGCATCGTTCCGAAATTGACGACTTTGATCTCGTCCTTTCGGAGAAACCCTTCCAGCATCTTCAAGGTGGTGAAGTGGGAACCGTTGAAGATCGTTACCGCGATCTCCGTGTTGGCCAGTTGCTCCGGCTCCACGATCTTGCTGTCTGGGCTGGTCACGATGGCAAACTTGGACATGGCCGCGCCCAGGGCGACGATCTTGGCGGGACGTTGGTCAGATCCCTCACCGTCCGCCGCGCGCTTCATGACCCCCCACTCACACAGCCGGAACTGGTCCATGCCTCCGCTGTTATAGAGTATTTCCAGGGGTCTATCGAAGATATTTTTCGGGCGTATGGGCGTGTTTACGTTAGCCGAGCCCGGAGTTTTCACTATCTCCACGTCTAGCCCTTGCTCACGAAACAAGCCTTCTTCATGAGCGACCAAGACAGTCAGAGAATGGACCGCGTTGCTGACGGATAACCGGACTTTCTTCAGTTCGGTTTCAGTAGCCATAAGCCTCCCCCCGAGAACGTTGGATATTATATCGGCCCGTCGTATCGGGTCGTGGGTCGTTGGGTCGGTTGTTGGTGATACGACCGGCGATCAGGCTTAATTCCAGGCTCGGTTGTCCACGACCGTGTCATACGTACCGCCTGAGGCGACCAGGTCAGGATAACCCTGCATCCAACGATAGGTGTCCTCAAAGCGCTCAGCCGTATACGGCGCTGGGGGGCCGTAAAGGAGCCGGGTAGTGTTCAGGTCCTGAGGCTCCAGAAGACCCTTGGATTCCGTCACGAAGTAGTGAACGTATCTGGAAGGGTCGTTATTAATCATTTCGGCGGCCCTTGCCTGCGCGCGGAACATGGCAGCCAGGGTGGGTCCGTCCAACTCGTCGCTGGCCGCTTCGGCCCGGGTGGTGTGGCTCTCCATGATTACTCGGAAGCCTTGTTTCTCGACCACGCTGATCCATGGTTCCATAAGATTTGCAGCCGCTACTTCACCCTTTCGAACCGCCTCGATACGTTCCAGCATGGTGCCCGCGTGGATAGCATTGATGTGGCTTTTCTCGATAAACCCTTCCAGCATCTTTAGGGTAGTGAAGTGAGACCCATTGTATGGACTCACCGCGATGGGTTTGTCCTTAAGCTGCTCGGGATCGTAGATACCGCTATCGGGAAAGGTGACGATGGCCATCTTGGTCATGGCGGCGCCCAAAGCCACGATTCTAGCGGGGCGATTGCCCGACTGGTTCGACTCGACCGTGCGCTTCATCACTCCCCACTCACACATGCGGTACTGGTCCAAGCCGCCGGCGTTGTACAGGGTCTCCAGGCTGCGGTCAAATACATTCCCGTGGAGAGCCTCGCCGACCGGGTTGGCCCGCGCCGTGCCGACGGTGTCGATGACCTCCACGTCCAATCCCTCATCCTTGAAAAGTCCCTCGTCCCGGGCCACCAGCACCGACAGATCGTGAACCGCGTTCATCATGGACATCCGTATCGTTGTCTTTTCGCTACTGGTAGTCATAGTGCCTCGCTTTTGGGTTACTTGGAGACTTTTAGGGTGAGCCGCCGCGATATTTTACACTGAGGTCTAAGGATACACTCGGTATTTTAGTACCAGCGAATCGCAACGGCAACCGGTTTCAGTTTGCCGTATTCCTTTGTGGCTTGACCCCAATGTCGCCTCGGCCGACCCGGGCATTTTCTCCCATAAAACTAGTTTTGCCAATAGATCTAAAATGTGAACTAGTATTACTTTAATAATGGTGGATTCCGTTAGGATATAATTGTTTACCAATTGGAAAACTAATAGAATACACGAATATCGCCGGATGCCCACTCAACGGCCTCCGGTCTGTCTCACTTTTAGGATCCACATTCGAAGGCGCTTGATTCAATCTTCAATTCAGCCGGCGCCCTTCTGTCGACAGCCAGATTCGGCCTTAATTTCCCCACAATCGGTTCGGACCAGATAGATTCAGAGAAACGATATCCGATGATTAACCTGATTTTCAGAATATTCAACGCGATATTCAGGAGGAAATCCATGGCTGAAGTCGACCGTGGTGAAAACACGGGTACCAACGGCGAAGTAACCGTTGACATCGATAGTCTCAAGGTATCTCCCGACGCGCCGGACGTCCGGGACTAGATCTACAGACCGGCCTTGATTGGCATTCGCAACGAGGTGATGCCCGAAAAGGACGAGCTCAGAGTTCTCGACCAACTTAATGAGGGAGCTTGCACAGGGTTTGCTCTTGCCGCGGCTATTGACCTTCTCAACGGACGATGGGGTCGGAAGGACAAAGTCAGAAGCAAGATGCTCTACGAAATGGCCAAGCGCTTCGACGAGTGGCCTGGTGAAGGTTATAGCGGTTCCAGCTTGCGAGGAGCTATCCGCGGATGGTCGCACAACGGGGTGTGCACTGAAAGTGCCTGGCCATACCAAAATGCGGAAAATCCCGATGACCTAACGGTTGGACGGGCCAAGGAGGCGCGTTTGAACACCGTTGGCGCCTACTATCGGCTTAGTCCAAACGTATCTGACTACCACTGCGCCCTCAACGAAACAGGGGTAGTAGTTGTATCGGCGAAGATTCATCAAGGCTGGTTCAATTCCTTGGATTCTGACGGTTGCGTGACCAAAGGCGAAGAAATCCCTGGCGCGGGACACGCCTTTGCCTTAGTTGGATACACGTCCAACGGATTCTGCGTGCAAAATTCCTGGGGCAAGACATGGGGCAACAACGGTACCTGCATCTGGACTTATGAAGACTGGGCCGAGAATATCATGGATGGATGGGTGTTCCGTCTTGCGCTGCCCGAGCCCAAGATATTCGGGTTGAATCTGGGCGTTGAGAGCCAGGCGTCGGCAAACAAGGATGAATGGCCAGGGTGGTTCAAGAAGTCAACAAAGCGAAGCGAGATAGTGGGTCACTTCGTGCATATCGATGACGGCAAGTTCTACGACAAGAAGGAGTACCACAGCAACGAGACCTATGTCCGGGAAACAGCTCAGAAGATTATTGACTCAACCAGAGACTATCGACATATCGTGTTCTATGCTCATGGAGGATTGAACCCGCCAAAGTCCTCCGCAGCGCGCGTTAAGGGCATGAAGAATGTATTCAAGTCCAACGGAATTTACCCATTCCACTTCATGTACGATACTGGTCGCTTCGAAGAGTTGTCCGACGTTATATCTGGTAGTTCCGACCGTGCCGAAGCGCGCGTTGGAGGTATTTGGGAAAGTATTTAGGAACGTACTGACAGGATAATTGAGGAACGCGTCAGCAGGATTGGGACCCTTGTGTGGGACGAAACGAAGCAAGGCGCGGAACGGGCGTTTATTGGGAACGGCGCGGGTATATCAGTTCTTGGAATTTTCCGTGAAGCCGTGGCTGCCAAGAATCTTAAGGTGCATCTGATTGCCCACAGTGCGGGAGCTGTGTTGATGGCTCACCTGTTGAGTGCCTCTGACAATTTCGGCTCACTATTGAAACTCGCAGTCTCATGGCTCCAGCGTGCACCGTGGCCCTTTACAATACCCATTTCGCCCCGCGTTCCAGGAACGACTCGTCTGACGCTGCTACCAAGGTAAAAAACATACAAATCTATAATCTCACCGATGAGTTGGAGAGAGACGACAACGTTTCACAGCTCTACCGCAAGTCGTTGCTGTATCTGGTATCGAATGCTTTTGAAGGGGCAGAGCCAACTGAGAGCACACCTATCCTGGGAATGGCCAAGTTTGAAAATCAGATTACGCCAGGTGGCAATTTGGAACTCATCCACTGTGGCATCGGTTCTCCGGTACGCAGCAACAGCAAATCACACAGCGGCTTCGATAACGACACAGATACGATGAACGACATTCTGCGCCACATTATAAGCGGGGAACCGGAGGGTAAGTTCACCAAAGACGACCTGGACTTCTAGTGGTCACAGCATGACCCTGAAACGCTTGGTTCTATCCTGAAGCATTAAGGGCCTCGCCGGCTGCTGCGTGAGCTTCGCAATCTTGATAATTCCTGGGGATACGATAAACGTTGGTAGGCCATCCATGACTGGTATCTCAAGCAGTTATGCGAAGTCTTCTATTCAGTTAGGGATCTCGAGGGCAGCCAACGATCGTAAATCAAGCGGGGCTTAGAAATGGCTACGATCAAAGCAAATCGCCGTCTGGTCAGGACACCTTTCGCGCTTGAGAAAGGCAAGGTTTACCGCCTTTCTGCGACCGGGAAATGGACGGACTTCATTCCCACAACGACGGCGTCCGGCTATTCGGCTTTCTATCTGAAGTGCTTCGAGAAATGGAGGAGGCTGCCTGACGCGAAATGGTTTTCGATAATCGGACAGATTGACGACCAGCGGGAAACTCGATTCGACATCGGGATTCTGCTCGAAAAAAACGAACCTTACCTATCCACTGCCACAGGTGTTCTCCAGTGCTTTGCCAACGATTTATCATTCATGTACCGGAACAACTGGGGCGCGATCGAACTTGGGGTAGAAGAGATATGAAAATTGCCACCTTCGAATCGGTCAATCCGCTTCTAGTCGGCAGAAGCATGACGCGGCCACGGGGATGTCAGTTCGAGCGTTGGCGAGCCTGAGCCGTTGCTCTATTATCTCTGCCTCCGCCGTTCGACCGAGACGCGTCAAGCATTCGTGATACTCGTGCAGACTCCATACATTATCGGGATGCTGAGAGGCGAGGCTGATGGTGTCACCGCAGCCAAGGTCTTCCCGGTAGATCCGGCAGGCTTCTTCCACCCGGCCTTGCTCCATCAGTAGGGCTCCCAGCGCGTGGCGTGTCGGCTGCATCCACCCCCATGGCTCGTCGTAGGGTAGGTTGTCGTCTAATTCGACGGATTTACGAAGATGGGCAAATGATGCGTCGGAGTTTCCCTTCCGGTACTCGATCTCACCCAACATCATCTCGCGGGCTACGGCCAGGATGTCGAGGCAGGTGTTGTTGAATATGTAGCGGCTGTCCGGCACCCGTGCCAGGGCCTCATCGAAGAGGGCCGATTCCCTTTCGGCCGCCGGAACGTCTCTGGTGGAAGCTAGGGCCACCGCCTTGGCGTAACGAATCATCGCCGTCGTGACGCAATACAATTCCTGATCTTCGGGCAGGTCCTGAACGATGATCTCCTCCCATCGGCGGTGATTCTACTCTCAACAACTCGGCGGTGAGTGTCGACGATATCATCTCCTCGGCGGCCTCGATCGCCGGACGATACTGGCCGAGGAACATCGCTCCATAGACCTTGAAATGGTAGTTATGACAACGGTAAAGCGAATAAAAGTTGACCGATCCTTCCAGCACCTGAAACTTCCGGTCGGCGATGATCGCCGCGTCATTGGAGTCGACGACCGCTTGATAGTGGCCGCAGAGTATATCGATGTGCGTCGCCATGTGCTGCAGATGGCTCGAGTCCGGCACGAGGCCGCGCAGCCGGTCAGCCACCTTCAGCGCTATTTCGGGATTCGGCGACATCTCCATCAGGTGGATATACATGTGGAGCAGACCGGGATGCCAGCGCCCTCCCGCGTCTTCGATGCGTTGCAGGGCCGACTCGAGCACTTCTTTGGCTTCAGCCGTGCTCGCGCCTTCAGCAATACCGCCGGTCTTCAGGTCCCATAGGTTCCATGGGGTGCGATTCATGAGGGATTCGGCAAAGAGAATGCAAATGTCGGGATGGTCAGGAAATCGGTGGTAGACCCGGCGCATCTCTGTGACGTAATCTTCGACCCAACCAGAGAGGTCGGGTCCCGGCGTGGCGGTGGGGTAACGGAATGGCAGTGTCCCGATCAGCGCCTGTTCCATCTCGGTGACCACGTCAGGCAGAGCAACGGATTTGGCGGACGCCTCGTATGCCTCCGCGAGCACGGACTTGAACTCGGCTTCATCGAATGCGTCCCAAGGTTTGTTGTAGTTCGGCCCGAGGGCATGCGCGATTCCCCAATATGCCATGGCGCAATCCGGGTCGGATTCCAACGCGCGGCGGAAGCAGTGAGATGCTTCCCCGTGGTTGAACCCGTAGCACCATAACAAGCCGCGGTCGAACCAAACCTGTCCTTCGGGAGAACTGGTCGTGATGGTTAGGCGATGGCTCCCAAGATTATAGTAGCTGGACATTCACCTTCACCTTTTCTCGTGGTTTGAAATCATTGTAGCGAATCGCTAGGCCTTTGGAATTCCGGCTTTCGAACCCGAGTCGCCGGACCAGCGTTAAACTAGGCTATAGAAATGCCAAGGGTTGATGGAAACATTGTTCTCGAACCGCTGCATCGCGTTACCCTGTATGAAAATCGAAAAGACATAACGCACAGCCTAGGGTTTCCGATTTGTCTTCCGAAGACTGGGATCATCGAGGTTTGGTAACATGGCGATGATGGATGAATCTACCGCGCCCGCGCTGGCGCCGGCAGGCTGATATGGATGTGATTGAATCTAAAATACAAACCCAAAGCCCCCAATTCGCGGAGAACCGTGAACGAATATCAGCGCTGGTCGAAGAACTGAAGGGCCGGCTGTCGTCGGTGCGGGAAGGGGGAGGCCCGGAGCGGGTTGAACTGCATCGCAGCCGGGGTAAGATGATGGTGCGAGACCGCATCGAGGCCCTTTTGGACCGCGACTCGCCCTTCCTGGAGCTCAGTCCGCTGGCCGCATGGGGCGTGTACGACGACGAGGAGAACTCGGCGGGAATCGTCACCGGCATCGGCGTGGTGCATGGAAGGGAAGCGGTGGTGGTGGCCAACGATGCCACGGTGAAGGGGGGCACCTACTACCCCATCACGGTAAAAAAGCACCTGCGAGCCCAGGAGATCGCCCTGGAGAACCACCTGCCCTGTTTTTACCTGGTGGATTCGGGCGGCGCTTTTCTGCCCCTACAGGCCGAGGTTTTCCCAGACCGGGAGCACTTTGGACGCATCTTCTACAACCAAGCCAAGATGTCAGCCGTGGGCATTCCCCAAGTGGCGGTAGTCATGGGCTCCTGCACGGCCGGTGGCGCTTACATCCCCGCCATGAGCGACGAAGTTGTCATCGTCCGGGATCAAGGCACTATTTTCCTGGCCGGTCCGCCCCTTGTTTTGGCCGCCACGGGTGAAGAAGTGGACGCCGAATCCCTTGGAGGGGCCGACGTGCACACCCGGATCTCCGGCGTCGCCGACCATTACGCGATGGACGACGAGGACGCGTTGGCCATCGCTCGCAACATCGCGGAGAACTTCGTTAAGAAGCGAAGCTTGCCTTTCGAAGTCACGACTCCGGAGCCGCCCGCCTACCCACCGGAAGAGATCTACGGAATCATATCCGCCGACAACCGGAGGCAATACGATGTCCGGGAGGTGATCGCCCGCATCGTCGATGGTAGCCGGTTTCATGAATTCAAAGCCAACTACGGTGAGACTTTGGTGTGTGGCTTTGCCAGGGTCTGGGGATACCCCGTGGGAGTGGTGGCCAACAATGGGGTCTTGTTTTCGGAAAGCGCTTTGAAGGGAACTCACTTTATTGAGCTATGCTCTCAGCGTGGCATCCCTTTGCTGTTCTTGCAGAATATCACCGGATTCATGGTAGGCCGCCAGTACGAGAACGGCGGCATTGCTAAAGACGGCGCCAAGATGGTGATGGCGGTGTCCAACGCCGCCGTGCCCAAGTTCACGGTGGTGATCGGCGGGTCCTTCGGCGCGGGAAACTACGGCATGTGCGGCCGGGCCTACGACCCACGGTTCTTGTGGATGTGGCCTAACGCCAGAATCTCCGTGATGGGCGGGCCCCAGGCGGCATCCGTCCTGTTGACCGTCCGGCAGCAGCAGTTGGAACGGCAAGGCGGTTCCTTGAGCGAGGATGAGCAGGAAGAGCTGCGACGCCCGATCTTGGACAAATACGAGGAAGAGGGCAACCCTTATTACAGCACCGCCAGATTATGGGACGACGGCATCATCGACCCTGCCGATACTCGCACTGTGGTGGGGTTGGGCATTGCGGCCTCCTTGAACGCCCCCTTTCCGGAGCCGAGCCGGGGCGTTTTTCGGATGTAGTGTCTTTCCCATGGCGGCCTTATAGGCCGATCGTACAAAGCGGTCAAAGGTTAGACGGGTTTGTGACCACGCCTTCAAGCGGTGGACAAGCATCTATTTCCAACGTAATTTTGCCCACAAATGACCAGTTGGCCCTGGCGTCGATGAGGTGTGCCAATGAGCGGGTTCCAAGCGTAGATCTTGCTCAGTCTGATACCCAGCCCAATCCGAGGTGCGCAGCCTTAATCCCTTGGTAATCAAGCCCTCGACCTCGCCAGAGATCACAGAGGACGTTGTCGGGGACTTTAAGGACACCGGAATAATCTAGGTTTCAACAGGTATTGACCTATGGATAGTCGTGACCATATAAGCAGGGTTCTTCAGCAAAAATTAGTAATCTGGGCTATCATCGGGGCTCTAATTTTTGGACTGGTTGCGGTAATTTACTCATTGATCGAATACCGCAACGTCACTAGTGGTTTCGTTCGCTCAGAGCAACTGTCTGACGATGAGGATTATGTCAGGGCGTCAGAATCACTCGAAATAGCCGGGCGCATTTGGCTAGTCAAACATGTAGGCATAAAATACGCGACTGTTAAAGCCTTATCGACTGATTTAAAAACGCGAAGCGAAGATCAAAACATTTACCAAGTTGGAACGAAAATTGGAAACGATGGTGATTGGGACGAAGGAATAGCTCGATTGTCGAAGATTTCTAATAACTCTTTTTATTACCATAGAGCTCAAATTGCGATAGACCAATTCAAGATAAATTCGCTCCACAAAGAACTCGAAATTGAGCGGACGACTCGACTAGCTGCAGAAAACGAAATCGAACGTCAGATTCTCGCTAACATATTGACGCAGAACGCTCTTGAAAAAGAAACTGGCGAGAAATTGAAGGCAGAATTGGCTGCCAAGACGGCTCAAGAAATAGCCAATAGAGAACGATTGGAAAAGGGGGAAAGCCAGAGAGAAGCAGCTAGCCAGAATCAACGCGCCAATCGTGAGGAAGCTGCGAAGCGACAGGCTTTAGTAGAAGCGGCTAGCCAGAAGCAGCGTGCTGAGAGTGAGGAAAAGTCAAGAATATTAGTACTTGCTAAGACAAATCCGATGATTCAAGCGACCGTGGCAGGTGAGTTGAAATTTTATATCGAGCCGTTACCGAACTTTGCTGCCTCTGATGTTTCCAGTGCGGTGGCGGACATTACAAATTCCCTGTCATCCTTGAAGCCGTACACCGCAACAATAAGGCGTGTCTACCAAATTAACGATGCCGACCTCACCATCTCGTGGATTAAAGATTATGGTTCGCACACGATCGGACAATCGATCTTTAAGTCCCATATCAAGGTCGGTTTAGGAACAAGTAATTGCGGGGGGGAATGGAGTGCTTTCGATGGTCTGAGGTGGTCCCGGTTATTTGAACAATAACGGGGCTAGATTAAGAGAGTCTTCCGCTGCCAGAGGTGTTGTGTTGACTCCGGGAATTAAAACCACTTCTTGCCCTGCTGGTCGTTCCCTTGGCTGTTCCCGTTGGAACATCTT
>Ga0208830_1000060_pt1 | contig 63096 bp, 59 predicted proteins | sample DeeseametaMP2634_FD_184169 | JGI IMG/M metagenome (GOLD analysis project Ga0208830, IMG submission 184169) | Marine microbial communities from the Deep Atlantic Ocean - MP2634 (SPAdes) | ecosystem: Environmental > Aquatic > Marine > Oceanic | place: Northeast of Antigua and Barbuda, North... | reverse complement strand
TCGAGATTTTCGTGAAAACCCGAGCTTCCCAATATAAATTCCAGCTCCTCTAAAACTCGCTTTTCATCGAGGAACTACTGGTTCACACTGCATCATTTAGTATCTGTTAATGTCAAAATGGGTACGTTGAGCTGTACTCAAACTTTGGATTTAAGTATCAGTAGGGGTAATTTATTGACGGTTAAACAAAACATCGCGGGCGTCGTATAATGGCTATTACCCGAGCTTCCCAAGCTCGTGAGGTGAGTTCGATTCTCATCGCCCGCTCAAGATTTCCTATGAAGAGTACAGCACAAAAATCTTTTTTTATAATATCATTAATTTTGCTCGTTACGTCTTGCGCGATATTGATACCTGGCTATAGTGAATATTCATCGGCTAAAAAATATTATCAATTTGGTGATTATGATTCTGCCGTTCATTCTATATCAAGATCCCTTCAGATAAAAGCGGATAATCAAAAAGGGATAGCTTTACTTGAATTAGCTTATCCTCTGGCTGTAACACGTCATCAATCGAATATCAATATGCTTAATACCCTTGAAGATGCTTCAAAATGGCCTGATTTGGTTTATGAATATGAGGCCCTCGAGAACTTGGGCAATCAAGTTGAATTGCTTAAATCCATTCTTAAAATTCAAATGAATTATAATCTGACTTTAGCAGTTGGAGATTATTCTGATAAACTAAAAAAAGCCAGGCCATTAGCTGCAGATTATCATTATACCCTGGGAATGAAATATCGAGATGATATCTCAAAGAAAAGTCAGAAAGAAGCAGCAATCAATTTCAAATTGGCTCAAAAATTTGTTGCCAACTATAAAAATGCTCAACAATTATATGAAGAAACAAGAGCAGCCGCTACCATTACGCTATTGATTCGGCCGTTCAGCGGGAATATGAATGTAGCAAGTTTTATTCGAAATCAAATGATGATGCAGCAAACCACTGCTTCAAAAGAATTTTTACGGATTATTACGCGTGATCAGTTAAGGACAATTCTTAATGAACAGGGATTGGTGCAGGCTGGAATTACAGAAAACAATTATATCAAAATTGGGCAGCTATCCGGAGCTGATAATATATTAAGTGCTACTATAGTCATCACACATAGGCCTGTGGAAAAAATCTCGGAAGAAGGAATTAATCAGAAAAAAGAAATTGTTATAAGTAAAGAAAAATATGTGGATTCTACAGGTGTCGAAAAAACAAAAAACATTAAAGGGGAAGTGAAAGCAACTGTAAATCATTATAAAAAAAGTGCCGGAGCAACTCTGAACATATCTTATCAAATTACTGATATAAACAACGGTGAAACAATTTTTACTGGAAATCTGAATGGGAAAGAAATTTTTTTTTACGAATGGGCTACCTATGATGGAGATAAACGTGCTTTAAGTAACAGGTACAAAAGGTTGGTAAATCGCGAGGAAATATTTGCGCCATCGGTTGATAATCTAATCATGAAGATCGCCAAATCAATTTCAACTAAATTTCAACGTAAGGTAGCCAATCATTATTCAAATTGAAATGCGGTAAATCGCTCAAAAATTTGAGGATATTAATTTGTTTTATCACTCCCGCCGTTTGAAATTTATCTTTGGGTCTGTATTATCCTTTTTAGGACTATTTGTTTTTTTCAGGGTATTTTTTGTTGTCTTCTTTTTTGGAGAATTGGATGGTCCTGCCACTGAATTGATTCGCGCTTTGTGGGTGGGTGTTCGCTTTGACCTGCGGTTAGCCGTATTTATCGTTGCCCCCGTTGGATTGTTTTTCATGATTCCATTTATCAATCCATTGCGCACGGCAATTTCAAGACGACTGGTTAATATTTATCTCCGAACCGTTGCCGTTTTAATCACCTTTTTTTACGCTTTTGACATGGCCCATTTTGGATACCTCAATCATCGTATTGATGTGTCCGCTTTTAAATTATTAGAAAATCCTATGATAGCCCTTCAAATGGTATGGGAATCATACCCCGTTATTTGGTCAATAATTGGCTTATCTATTTTAATTTGGGCAACATGGCGTGCCATTGAAAAAGCATTCCAATATTTAAAAGACAGGCAGCGTCTTGTCCGGTTCAGGGATAAATTTTTCGGTTTTACTATGGGTGGCCTCATTCTGCTTTTTTCTATGTGGGGAACCTTTCGTCAATATAAATTATTATGGAGCGATGTCTATTTCAGCGAAGATTCTTTTATTGTTGCGGCAGGTCTGAACCCGATTCTTTACTTTAATGAGACGCGCTCATTTGTATTAGAGGATTTCAACGAAGGGAAGACAAGGGAATATTATGACCTTATGATCCAGGAATTGGGTGTGAAACAACCAGATTCAAAGCGTTTATCCTATGCGCGCACTGTGGACGAACGGGAGATCAAAAATCAACCCAACATTGTTATTATCTTTTTGGAATCGGTAGGATACAATCGAATGGCACGGTCTGGAAATCCATTGAATGCCACACCGAACCTGGATCAGCTTTCTACAGAAGGTATTTTCTTTGACCGGTTCTATATCCCCATGGTTGGTACGGCTCGATCGGTCTTTGGGATGGTGACGGGTATTCATGATGTCGTAAGAGTAGAAACAGCCTCTAGTAATCCCCGGATCGTGGATCAGTATTCATTAATCAATGCATTAACCGGGTATGAGAAATATTATATCATGGGTGGCAGTGCCAGTTGGCGAAATATTCGTGGACTTCTCCAAAATAATATTCCAGATATGCAAATTAAGGATCAGGATGATTTGGATTTTTCCCGCCTGGATGTATGGGGAATTTCTGATAATGACTTGTTCAAATTTGCCCACGAGACCTTTCAAAATATTGATCAATCTCAACCTTTCTTTGCTATAGTTCAGACTGCTACGAACCATCGCCCTTATTCAATTCCAAAAAATATTAAAGGGTTTGATTTAAAAGATGTAGATAAAACGGTTTTGTCTAATGCTGGGTTTGATTCTAAAGAACAGTATAATGCTATGAGAATGCTGGATCATGCGGTTGGAGAATATATTTCTTCAGCAAAAACAGCCTCTTATTTTAACAATACGATCTTCTTATTTTTTGGTGACCATGGAACGTCTGATCCCAGAGCATTACATATGCCTAAATCTGATTATGATTTAAAACTAAGATCTTACCAAGTTCCGTTTTTCATTTATGGTCCAGAACTTATAAAAGGTGGAATCGTGCGAAATGATGTATCCCAGTTGGTCGATCTACTACCTACTGTGAATGGTTTGGCCGGAAAACCTTATGAGAATAGAACAATGGGCCGAGACTTATTGAATGGTGAAATTCCAATTGACCCATTAGCCTTGATCATAAATAAGAAAATGGCAAAGCCGCACATAGCCGTCATTGGGCAGAATTATTATTTATCTATGGCCAATAGAAGAGGTGGTTCCAGAGTTAAATTGCATGAACTATGGTCCGATAAACCATTAGTGAATGTGAAGGACAAATATCCGGAAATTACGGATCGATATTTAGGTCGCTTAAAAGGCATATATGAAACAACGAAATATATGCTGTATCACAACCAAAAATAAAAATGGGGACGAAGGAGGGTTCGTCCCCGTTTCATACAGTCAAAATATTGGATTCAAAACAAATGAGACTTATAGCAACTGGTAAAAATTACTCAATATTTTTCAAGACGATCCAAATCAATACATATATTTCAATTTTCAACTTTGCTCAGTCATCCCTTAAAATATCCATTTGATCGTATCACCACAACGTAACGGTTCATTATGCGATTGAGAAATTCTTTCTTGTATTTAAAGCGGATTAACCCTTATGCTTTGGAGTTAGATTTTAATCCAATTCTATTCAAAAGAGGGATAATATAATGAAGGAATTAAATTCCGTAATTCTGGAAAATCGATGTCAACTTTATGGACTTGTCACATTACGTGCACTTATAGGTTGGCATTTTTTATATGAGGGCATATCCAAATTGATCAATCCGTATTGGTCATCTGCTGCATATCTGTTGGATTCAAAATGGGTCTTTTCCGGATTAGCAAAAACCATTGTATCCAATCCAACCCTTTTAGGGATTTCGGATTATGTAAATATGTGGGGACTCACGCTGGTTGGCGTTTCGCTCCTCTTGGGAATTTTCAGTCGTTATACAACCTTGGTCGGGATGGGGTTTGTTATTTTATACTTTTTATTCGCGCCACCTCTTCTGGGATTAGAATATGGTCGTCCAGGGGAAGGTAGTTATTTAATCGTCAATAAAAATCTGATAGAAGCCTGCGCACTATGGGTGCTTCATTCCTTCCCTACTAGTCATATAATTGGTTTGGATCGATTTTTTTCCCAATCAGCATCAAATTAAAGGAATCCAATTATGAGTGATAAATCAAACCAACCATCTGAAAATAATATGGATCGACGTAACGTGTTAAAAGGACTTGCCACTGTTCCTGTATTTGGGCTTTTTCTAGTTAATCTATGGCGAAAAATGCGTCGGGATTCATGGATGAAATCAAATCTTTTATCCGATCTCGTTCAAGAAAAATCCGCCCCTGCTGTTATCAGTAGCCTTTCAGACAGTCGCCATTTAAATATCGGTATCATCGGTTATGGAGGGCGAGGTTCTCACCTTGTCCGTGGCGCAGGTTTTGCGACTAAAGGATGGACGGACACGGTTTCAGAAAATGCCAGAAAAAATAAGCTGGACAAAGGATTCGCAACATTCATGAGTCAAGAAGATTTGAATTGCTCATTGGTTGGCGTTTGCGATCTATTTGATGTTCGGGCGAATCAAGCGATTGATGCATCAAAAAATGAAACGCGTCCAGGTAGGAAACCTCAAGGTTCTGCAAATCGATACCGTCACTATAAGGATCTGTTGGCAGATGATAAAATTGATGCAGTTATCGTGGCGACACCAGATCATTGGCATTCACGGATCACCATAGACGCAGCCAAAGCGGGGAAACATGTCTATTGCGAAAAGGGACTCACGCGCACATTTGACGAAGCTGTAGATGTGTATGATACGGTTAAAGAAACAGGAATCACCTTTCAGCTAGGGCACCAAAACCGTCAGGTTGAAGCCAATGAAAAAGCAAAACAGATTATTAAACAAGGTCTCCTTGGGCCCATTAATTTGGTTGAGATTGCCACAAACCGAAATTCACCTTGGGGTGCATGGGTTTGGGATATCCATCCTGAAGGGAATGCAAAAACGATTGATTGGGATACATTCCAAGAACCATCGCCCCATAAAATTCCTTTTGGTGAAGAAGCCCTTAAACGCTTCTTTCGCTGGCGTATGTGGTTTGATTACGGTACCGGTCTATCCGGCGACTTATTATCCCACGATTTTGATGCCATCAACCAAATGATGGATATTGGTATACCAAAATATGCTTCATCTACGGGTGGAATCTATTTTTATAAAGATGGCCGAGATGTACCCGATGTGTGGAATGCCACTTTTGAGTATCCGGAAAAGGATTTAACCCTTTTATACAGCGCGACTCTTTCCAGCAATAGCCCCCGAGGGAATAAAATAATGGGGCACGACGCTACCATGCAGATGGGAGGTCAAAGCGGTGGTGGATCCGTTCATGGATTCATCGTGACGGCTGATTCGGAATCGACCCAATACAAGGATCGTTTAGAAAGTGGTGTCATTAATCCGAAATATCCTATTTATACATATTCGCCGGGGTCAAAACAAATCGATGGTGTAACATCCGCCACATCCCGTTATTTCGCGAATAAAGGGTTATTATACACTTACCGACAGGGGAAACGGGTTGATCCCACTCATCTCCATATTAAAGATTGGCTGGACTCCATTCGAAATGGTAGCCAACCGCGGTGTAATATCGAAGTAGCATTTCATGAGGCTGTGGCTTGTCATATGGCGACAGAATCATACTTTCAGGGACGCCGAATCGAATGGGATCCAGTGAATCGGAAATTAGTCTAATAGAACAAAGTACATGACAAAAAATACCCGGTTGGGAACCATGATGTTCCTTCAGTATGCTCTTTGGGGTGCATGGCTCCCGGTTACAGCACGTTATCTTTCGGCCAGTATCGAAGATGGAGGACTCGGGTTTTCTGGGTCAGATATTGGCATGATTCTTGGGTTGGCCGGTTCAATTGGTGCTATTGCGGCTCCCTTTATTGCAGGTCAATTTGCGGACCGATATTTTAGCACTGAAAAAGTGCTGGCTTTTTTGGTTTTTACGGGTGGATTGGTTAAATGGTACACATCCACCCAAACCGATTATACATCATGGCTATACTTATCTATTCTCTACAGTGTATTGTATATGCCAACGCTGGCCTTATCAAATTCTGTTGCCTTTTCTCATGTTGATGATGCGGAAAATTCCTTCCCGAAGATCCGGGTTTGGGGCACCATCGGTTGGATTGCAGCAAGTTGGGCCTTCCCCATGATTTGGCTTCAACAGGATTTATCATTTCAACTTATGCCCCCATTTCTTAGCGGGGCTGAAGTTCCCAACGTCACGGCCCGATTGGCGGATGCACTGAAATTTTCCGGCATTATTTCCATCACCTATGGTGTATTCTGTTTTATGCTTCCAAATACGCCGCCTAAAGCGGATGCTGTGGAGAAGTTGGCCTTTAAAAAAGCCTTCTCTCTTTTCAATAACAAATCGTTTCTTGTCCTCGTTTTGGCCAGTTTGGGTGTAAGTATTATTCACCAGATCTACTTTCTCCAGACAGGTCCTTTCCTCTCATTTATCGGAATTAAGGATAGTGCTATCGGACCAGCCATGACTATCGGTCAATTTGCAGAAATTGCAACTATGGCCTACTTAGGATTCTTCTTAAAGCGCCTCGGCTTTAAGAAAGTGATCACCATTGGTATTATGGCCTACTTCGCCCGTTATGCCATTTTTGGCACTTCTATTTTACCGGCTTGGGTCATGGTTGTTAGTCAGGCTTTTCATGGATTTTGTTTTGCATTTTTCTTTGCCGCCGGATTTATCTACGTAGATAAACTTGCGGATGATGATGTTCGCCATTCTGCCCAAACTGTTTTTGGTATTATCATTTTTGGCGGCGGACCGGTTGTAGGTGGTTGGCTCTCAGGTAAATTGCAGGAAATTTATACAGTCGGCGGGATATTTGATTATTCCAATTTCTGGTACACACTGGCTGGAATGGGATTGGTTACGGGTATCTTATTTTTCTTATTTTTTAATGAACAATTAAAAGAAAGCACAGAAAAGGAATGAGCAAAAAACGACTGGGCATAGGATTTATAGGTGGTGGTTTCATCACTCGTTTTCATATCCAATCACTCATTTCTGTCCGAAATGTAGATGTAATGGGCATTATGTCCCGCACCAAAGCATCGGCAGTAGAGTCGGCAGCATTGGCTCGGTCCATCGGTGTGGGTGATGATGCAAAAGCATTCGACACAATCACCGATATGATCGCCGATCCCGACATTGATGCCTTATGGGTTTGCTCACCGAACTTTGCCCGGATTGACACATTTGAAGAAATTGCCAATGCCATATCTTCAGGCAAAGGTGAATTGATTGGTGTGGCCTGTGAAAAACCGTTGGGACGAAATGTCGCCGAAGCTAAAAAAGTCTTAGAACTCACAAAAAGTGTGAGACTATTAGACGGATATTTAGAAAATCAGATTTTTGCGCCTTCTATTGTACGGGGGAAAGAAATCATTTGGGCGCGAGGTGCATCAACCACTGGCCGACCTTATTTAGCGCGGGCGGCAGAAGAACATAGCGGTCCACACATGCCCTGGTTTTGGGAAGGATCCCTCCAAGGTGGTGGCGTGCTCAATGATATGATGTGCCATTCCGTTGAGGAAGCGCGCTTTATGCTCACGGAACCAGGTAAACCCCGGAACTCTATCACACCCATCAGTATTAGCGCCCATACGGATTGCCTGAAATGGCAGCGTCCGGAATATGCGAAAATTCTGTCAGATAATAGTGGCGGGAAAACGGATTATTTGAAGAAACCCTCCGAAGATTTTGCACGTTCACTTATTGAATATTTGGATGAGGATAGTAATAAACTCATTGTAGAAACAACCACATCTTGGTGTTTTGTGGGTGAAGGATTGCGTTTAAGTATGGAGTTATTCGGACCGGAATATTCCATGTTTGTAAATACCCTTGATCCCGATTTAAAGGTTTTCTTCAGCCGTAAAGTGGCCGGTGCTGAGGGTGAAGATTTGGTGGAAAAACAGAATGCTGAATCTGGTTCCATGCCCATAGTCAGCAATGAAGCAGAGGTATATGGATATACAGCTGAAAATCGCCACATGGTTGAATGCTTCTTGGCGGGTAAACGTCCGGAAGAAAATTTTGATGATGGTCTGGATGTAACGCGCCTCCTGATGGCAGCTTATATGAGTGCCGAGCAAGGAAAAACCATACAACTTCCCAACACTGAGATTGAAACATTCATACCGGCTGTGGCCCGAGGTGAGTGGAACCCGAAAGGTGAATGATGAATAAATTCAACATACTTTTTATAACACTATTTATAATTGGCTGTTCTTCCAATAATGATTGGACTGTTCTATTTGATGGTGAAACGGTTACAGGATTAAGAGGCTATAAACAGGTAGGATTTCCTAATTCCTGGGAAATTGTGGATGGCACATTAAAAACAATTCCCGGCTATGGTGTTGATCTCATTAGCGAAGATATTTACAATAATTTTGAATTGGAACTGGAATGGAAAGTACCAGAGGGAGGCAACAGCGGCATTTTTTATTTTGCAACAGAAGAAGGGGATTACATTTGGCAATCCGCTCCTGAAATGCAGGTGCTGGATGATAAAAAACATTCAGATGGAAAAAATACACTCACATCAGCCGGCGCACTCTATGCCATGATTGCACCGCCAAAAAGTGTGGTGAATCCTGTAGGTGAGTTCAATCAGGTTCGCATCAAAGTAAAAGACAACCATGTGGAACACTGGCTGAACGGCACCAAGGTGGTGGAATATGAATACCAGAGTGATGCCATGTGGGATTTGGTGGCTAAAAGTAAATTCAATACTATGCCCCTATTTGCCAAAGCATCAGAAGGTCATATCGGTATTCAAGGTGATCATGGGGAAATTTGGTACCGTAATATCCGTATCAGGAAATTAAATTGAATCGTCGAAATTTCATCAAACGATCTGCTGCCATCACAGGTGGGTTAGCCCTATCGGGGTTCGGCAGTACTTTCCTCTCTGGGTCAGATATACTGCCCTTCAAAATTTCGTTGGCTGAATGGTCCCTGCATCGCGCATTATGGAAAAAGGAAATTAACCATTTGGACTTTGCAGACATCGCCAAAAAAGAATTTGGCATTTCTGCAGTTGAATATGTAAATACATTTTTCTTTGAAAAAGCGAATGACCATAAATATTTGTCAGAAATGAAAAAAAGGGTGGACGATTTAGGAAGCAAAAGTTTACTAATCATGTGTGATAACGAAGGAAATTTGGGTGATCCGGATAATAAAAAACGTACACAAGCAATCGAAAATCATTATAAATGGACCGAGGCAGCTAAATATTTAGGATGTCATTCCATCCGCGTGAATGCCCGAAGCGAAGGGTCATGGGATGACCAGATTGAATTAGCGGCGGATGGCCTCCGTCGCCTTAACGAATTTGGAGATTCTATTGGTATCAATACAATCGTGGAGAACCACGGCGGACTTTCATCCAACGGAAAATGGCTATCAGCAGTTATGGAAAGAGTGGATCATCCAAGGGTGGGCACGCTCCCGGATTTCGGCAATTTCCGCATCCAAGGCGACGAATGGTACGACCGTTATCAAGGGATGAAGGAATTAATGCCTTACGCTAAAGCAGTCAGTGCTAAAAGTCATGAATTTGATGAAAAAGGTAATGAAACCGGTTCGGACTTCTACCGCATTATGAATATTGTTTTAGACGCGGGTTATAAAGGCTATGTTGGCATTGAATATGAAGGCAGCGTCCACACCGAAATGAAAGGCATTCGCTTGACAAACGAATTGCTGAAAAAGATCAGGGATTCCATTTAATTTTTTTTACAAGAAAATAGTATTATGATAGCAAATAATTTGAATGAAGCCAAAGTCCAAGTGGATGCATGGAAATTCGCCGGGCTAAAAGTGGTATTCACCAACGGTTGTTTTGATATTCTCCACCGAGGCCATGTGGAGTATTTGGCTGACGCTAAATTACTTGGAAGCAAATTGGTTTTGGCGTTGAATAGTGATCGCTCAGTTCGTGAATTGAAGGGGGCACACCGCCCTATCCAAACTCAAGATGACAGAGCAGCCATTCTGGATGCATTAGAGTCGATTGATTTGGTGGTCGTTTTTGATGAAGATACGCCAGCAAAAATCATTCGAACGCTTTTACCAGATGTGTTGGTAAAAGGGAGTGATTATTCAACAGAAACAATCGTGGGTGCGGATACTGTTATCGAGAATGGGGGAGATGTAAAAGTAGTTCCATTCCGACCCGGCCACGGTACTTCAGAAATATTAGAAAAAATTATTAAATTATAACTATCTAATGCCACAATACTATGGCATGAATTCACTCTTACATTATATAAATTCTGATCATCGTTTATGAATAATTATTTAATTAAAAGTTGATCTATTGCCTTTTTTATTGGGAGGGATGGCTCCGCTCCTAATTTTGTCACAGCCAACGCTCCGGCTGCATTCGCAATATCAACCGCCTCTTCAATCGTTTTTCCTCCGGATAAAGATGAAGCTAATGCACCACAAAACGCATCGCCAGCAGCAGTCGAATCCACCACTTCTACAACATAGGCGGGAATGCGTTTCCCCATCTTTTCTGTAAGTAAAAATGATCCTCGGCTACCCAATGTTAGAATGACTGTTTCTATTCCTTTTGACAAAAGGAAATGGGCTGCTTCAATGGCTTGATTATCTGTTTCAATCGGCATGCCCGTTAGGATTTCTGCCTCACTTTCGTTCGGAGTTATTATATCAATTAACGACAATAAAGCATTTGGGATTTCACATGCAGGTGCAGGGTTTAGAATGACCAGTGTGTTATTATTGTTGGCAATTTCCGCAGCACGTTGGTTGGCTTCCATGGGTACTTCACACTGCAAGGCCAACACATCTGAATCTGCAATGACTGATTCCGCCTTATCGATATTTTCAACAGTGAGTGCCATATTAGCTTGGGGAATAATAACAATACTATTGTCGCCGGAAGCATCGATGAGGGGCATTCCCACACCTGTTCCATTTTCAGTATCTTGGATGACAAAGTCTGTTTTTATTCCTTCTTCAGATAATTTCTCTAAAAATTGGTCTCCAAACAAATCATTACCCAATCGCCCAACCATGGTAACGGATGCGCCTGTTCTGGAAGCGGCGATCGCTTGATTGGCACCTTTCCCACCCAAAAACATGCCGAAGGAATCACCGATAAGTGTTTCCCCTGTTTTGGGACGTCTTGGTGCTGTGGCTACCAAATCGTACATAAAACTACCTACAACAGTCACCTTGTTCATTTATTTATCTTTCAGCTGATTTCCTAAACTTCCACTGGGATGAAATGTTTGAAAATCACTTCGAGAAAATCCTTTTTGTTCTGAAATGGATGAAGCCAACGCATCGCACAATGCCATCATATTGGTTGTAGAAGAAGTGGGAGCTAAATTTAAATGATCTGCTTCGTCATTCACGCAAATATCAAGATGGATATGGCTCTTTTTTGCCAATAGAGAATTTGAATCTCCGGAAATCCCTATTGTCGGAATATTGTTTTGATTACAATATTTTACACCATTGACTACATCCTCTGTTTTGCCGCTGAAAGAAAATGCAACGATTGAATCATTTTTAGACATCATTCCAAAATCACCATGGAAAGCTTCACTGGCATGAACAAAAAAGGATGGAATTCCTAAACTTGAAAATGTAGCAGCACATTTTTTTGCAACATGACCGGATTTGCCAAGTCCAAGAAAAATGACTTTACCCTCCGTATTGGAAATGACTTCTGCCGCAGCATTAAACTTATCACTCAAAGATTGGTCTAACGCCTGTAAAGCTTTAATCTCATTTTGCAGCACTTTTTTGCCAGATTTTAAATAATCCATGATTTTTCCTTATTAAAATATCTTTTGAGTTTCAATGATTCATTTGAATATTGATGAAAGAAAATACCTATTTGACTAACATACAAAATAACAATTAAAATACAATCATGATTCATAAAAGATTTTCTCATTCTATCCACTTGACAATTTGATAAATGTTCAAAGGCGGTTTAGTCAGAAAATGAAGGCAATTATATTATTCATGATGATTTTCCCTATCTTATTAGCCAAGACTGATTCTACTCAGGTTGACTCCATTCAAATTGATTGTAGCCAAGACCAATGGTTTGGACAGGATAAGGTTCTCCATATGACCGGGAGCGTTGGGCTGGTATTGGGATTGAATGAAATAGGTGGCATCAACACCCAATCGGCGTTGATAGGCACATTTACAATTGGAATGTTGAAGGAAGTCTATGATAAAAAATACGGTAGTGGTTGTTTTAGTTTTAAGGATATAATCGCAAATTCAATCGGGATTGTTATTGGATTTCTATTCATTTTAAATACAGGATAAAGCATGAAAAATAAACAGGTTGTTATTGCAGGATTAATACTCGTCTTATTGTGCGGATGTGCTCAATACGATGTGGTCATAAGAAACGGCAATGTCTATAACGGAACCGGTACTCAACCGGTGGTAGCCGATGTTGCTATCAAAGGCGACAAAATTGTTCGGGTTGCTCGGAACTTCCCAGGTAAAGGAAAGATAGAAATTGATGCAAATGGGTTGGCCGTTTCACCTGGTTTTATCAATATGCTCAGTTGGGCCACTACATCTCTCATTGCCGATGGCCGTTCTTTAAGCGACATTAAACAGGGTGTAACATTAGAGGTGTTTGGTGAAGGATGGTCCATGGGGCCTTTAAATGAAAAAATGAGAGACCAGCAACTGGCCGACATGACTGAGTTTAAATTTGAAATTGACTGGACCACTTTGGGTGAGTATTTAGAATCATTGGAAAACAGGGGTATCTCAACCAATGTGGCGTCCTTTGTGGGTGCGACTACAGTACGAATCCATGAAATTGGTTTTGATGACCGACCCCCTACGGAAGGGGAACTTGAGAATATGAAATCTTTGGTTCGCCGAGCCATGGAAGATGGTGCATTGGGCGTTGGTTCTTCACTGATTTATGCTCCAGCTTTTTATTCATCTACAGAAGAATTGATTGAATTATGCAAAATCGCATCTGAATATGATGGCATGTATATATCGCACATGCGCAGTGAAAGCAATCGCTTCTTGGAGGCTTTGGATGAACTCATTACTATTTCAGAAAAAGCAAATATTCCGGCAGAAGTATATCATCTGAAAGCAGGTGGTTTGCCGAATCATTATAAGATGGATTTGGCCATTGAAAAAATTAATGAAGCTCGGGAGCGCGGTTTAAAAATAACGACAGACATGTATTTGTATGTGGCGGGCGCCACTGGATTAGATGCACATATGCCTCCATGGGTTCAAGAAGGCGGTTATGATAAATGGGCGGAACGACTGAAGGATCCTGAAATTCGAAAACGGGTTAAACAAGAAATGATAACCGATACGGATGATTGGGAAAATTTGGGTTTCCTGGCCGGACCGGAAGGGGTGCTATTTTCAGGATTTAAAAACCCTGATTTAAGAAAACATATTGGAAAAACACTGAAAGAAGTGGCAGATGAATTGGGAAAACATTATGCTGATGTTGCCATGGATTTTGTTATACAAGACGGGAGCAGAGTGGATGTGGTATATTTTCTCATGTCCGAAGAAAATATAAAAAAACAAATTCAATTACCTTATATGAGTTTTGGTTCCGATGCAGGTTCGCTTGCACCGGAAGGGGACTTTTTAAATTATAATCCCCATCCGAGAGCTTATGGAAATTTTTCCCGATTACTTGGGAAATATGTACGGGATGAAAAAGTGATATCTCTGGAAAGCGCGATTCATAAATTAACCGGTCTCTCCGCAGAAAAATTGAAAATCAAAGGACGGGGTTATTTGAAAAAAGGCTATTATGCAGATGTGGTTATTTTTAATCCGGAAACGATTCAAGACCATGCCACATTTGCCAAACCCCATCAATTATCCACGGGCGTTCATCATGTGTTCGTTAATGGTGTCCAGGTATTAAAAGATAGTGAACACACAGGGGCAACACCGGGCAAGGTTGTTCGGGGTCCGGGCTATAAGAAATAAATTTTTATAAAGAAATTTAAAGGGGAAATATTTAACCATGCATATTGATTGGAAGAAATCAATTAATTGAAATTAAATGCACCCTATTTAATTTTGATTGGTGAGGAAGAAGATCCAACCTACGCAAAAACGGGACAGGGAATCGTCCAATGGAGACCGGAGTTAGTTGCGGGTCAATTACGTTTTCCTGGTTGTCAAGTGGATATGGGTGTTCCCGATATGACAGTAGATGAGGCTGTATCCCAGGGTGTGCGTAGTTTAATTATTGGTGTGGCACCGATCGGAGGCATCATTCCGGATAATTGGTGGAACGTCATTACGGATGCGGCCAATCAAGGGCTTGATATTGTAAATGGTTTGCATCTGAAGCTAAAAGACTATCCAAAAGTTGTTGAAGCTGCAAGTCAATCTGATTCGCGATTAATTGACATCCGCGTACCGCCAAAAAATCTGCCGGTGGGTACAGGTATGAAACGTTTAGGTAAGCGCCTTTTAACGGTTGGAACAGACTGTGCAGTCGGCAAGAAATATACAGCCCTGGCATTGGATAAATCCATGCGTAAAGCGGGTATGAACTCTACCTTTCGGGCAACCGGACAGACGGGCATTATAATAGTAGGCGCAGGCATCCCCATTGATGCCATAAAAGCAGATTTTATATCTGGCGCAGCAGAAATGCTTTCCCCTGATAATACGGCAGATCATTGGGATGTGATTGAAGGGCAGGGGACCTTATTCCATCCGGGGTATTCCGGAGTAAGTCTTGGTTTGCTTCACGGATCACAACCGGATGCTTTTGTGGTTTGCCACGATGCTACACGTAAAGTGATGTCTGGTTGGGAACATTATCCACTCCCATCCATCGGGGAATGTATAGAGATGCACAACCAACTTGGACAGCGTACCAATCCTGACATTTCTTGTGTTGGCATCAGTATTAATACTTCCGGTTTGCCCACAGATAAACGTGAAAAGTACCTCAATAACTTGCAAATGGAAACGGGTCTACCTTGTATTGACCCTTTGATTGATGGATGTGGCGCCATATTAGATATCATAAGAGAAATATTCAAATGAATAGTACATTTTTTCAAAAATATTTACTCCCCGGCTTTATTTTTCAGTCCTTGATAATTGGAGGCGGATATGGCACGGGCCGGGAATTGGTTGAATTCTTTCTGACCGCTGGCCCTGTGGCGGGTTTAGTTAATATGGGTGTTGCCACAATTATATGGAGTATTGTTCTGGCCATTTGTTTTGAATTAGCTCGGAGAGAAAGACATTATGAATATCGATCTTTCATCCAGGGGTTATTAGGGAAAGCCTGGATTAGTTATGAAGTACTTTATCTGGTTGGATTAATATTGGTTGTATCCGTCATGGGATCGGCCTCCGGGGAAATCATCCATGAAATGTTTGGTATTTCAAATTTGATGGGCATTATTCTTATGATGACCTTGGTAGGCGTGATTGTTTTCTTTGGGACCACATTGATTGAAAAATTGCTCTCCTTTTGGTCCATTATTTTATACGGTGTTTTTGCCATAATGTTTTTGGTCGTGTATTTCCTTTATGGAGATGCCATTGGATCCAGTTTTAATCAGCAACCATCTGATATTAGTTGGACAATGGGCGGTATTAAATATGCAGCCTATAATATCGGTCTGGTCCCCGCCATTCTATTTTGTGTCCGTCATATTGAAACCCGTAAAGAAGCAATCATATCTGGGATAGTCGCGGGTGCCATTGGCATGATTCCGGCTGTATTTATGTTTTTTGCCATGCTGAGCCAATATCCAAATGTATTAAATGCATCTGTACCTGTAAATGCTGTATTAGACAAAATTGGTTGGGACTGGTTTAAACTCATTTTTCAGATTGTTCTCTTTGGAACTTTTATTGAAACTGGGGTTGGTTTAATTCATGGGTTTAATGAAAGAATAGCATCTGTCTATACGGCATTATCAAACCAATGGCGATCTGCCATCGGAATAGTACTTTTAATTGTTTCGATATTTATTGCCAATGCAGTCGGTCTTGTGGGACTGATTGCCAAGGGGTATGGTGGATTGACTTGGGCTTACTGGATTATATTTGTTATCCCTGTTTTAACTATTGGCGTTTGGAAAATATTGAAACCATAGTTTCTCCCGTAGCATTTTAGGATTTTTTTCCTTAAAAAATAATTTAGAAGGTGCTTAATTTCTACATTGTTGGTGTAGCTTATTAACCATTATTTAACCCCCCGAACCTAATTTTCAAGTATCATAATGAATAATCCTTTAAGAATAGGCCTCTTTGGTTTTGGTCGCATTGGTCGGAATATTTTTCGATTGGGCCACAAAGATCCTCGATACAACTTTGTAGCCATCAGTGATCTTGGCGACGTAGAAGCCATGCATTATCTATTGGTTCGTGATTCAATTCATGGTTCAATGAATAATGAAATTACATTGGAGGGAAATTACCTCAAATATGATGACCATTCGGCTCGTCTTCTGGCAGGTGGCACACCGGGAACTATCCCTTGGGATGCGTATAATGTAGATGTTGTGATCGATTCTACCGGCGCTTACCGTCACCGGGATGAACTTCAACCCCATTTGGATGCGGGTGCGAATCGGGTTTTAGTATCTAAACCGCCGATTGATAATGTAGACCGAATTGTGATCAAAGGGTTGAATGATGGTGAAATCCAATCCGATGACAAGATCATTTCTACCACCTCAGCAACAACCCAGGTATTGGCTTTAATGCTAAAAGTTTTGGATGATGCTTTTGGTGTAAAGCAAGGCATGATGACCACCATTCATGCCTATACTTCGGATCAACCGTTAGCCGATGCAGTGCGTTCAGATCTGCGGAGAAGCCGTTCAGCTGTGGAAAATATTATTCCCAATGAAACATGGGCGCCAGATTATGTTTCTCAGCTTATGCCCAAATTCAAAGGTAAATTGGATGGAATGGCTATGAATGTCCCTGTGGCGAATGGTTCATGTATTGACTTCACGACAGAAATGGAAAATATGCCTGATGTTGCTTCCGTAAATGCTGCCTTTAAAGCTGCCAGTGAAAATGAGTTAAAAGATATCATTGGTTATACAGATGACCCCATTGTTTCCAGTGATGCGATTGGCAGTGGTGAAACTTTAGTGTTTGACAGCCCCGCTACCATGATTGCGTCCGGTAAATTGTTAAAGACAATCGGCTGGTTTGATAATGGGTGGGGATTTGCTAAAAGGATTTTAGAATTAGCCGATGCTTATGCATCCCTTGGGGAGTCATAAGATGAAGGTTGCAATTAACGGATTTGGACGGATTGGACGTTCTGTATTCAGAATCCTGAATAATAGAAAAAACGTTTCTGTCATTGCCATTAATGATATTGCAGAAAATGATGTACTGGCATATTTATTAAAATACGATACAGTAATGGGCAGGTTTAATGATACGGTTGAATTGGATGGGAATATAATGAAGACTTCTCATAATGAAGTTCGAATGGTTGCTGAACGAGACCCACGTAAACTTCCATGGGAAGAATTGGGCGTAGATGTGGTGATTGAAGCAACGGGTATTTTCAGAACCCGTGTCCAGCTCCAACAACATATTGATGCAGGAGCAAAACGGGTTATACTCACAGTTCCGGCTAAAGATGAAATCGATTATACATTGGTCATTGGTGTCAATGATGATGGACTCACTGCAGATCATAAAATAATTTCTAATGCCAGTTGTACGACAAATTGTTTGGCTCCCATGGCTAAAATTTTGAATGATAATTTTGGCATCGAGTATGGTGTCATCAATACGATTCATGCCTACACCAATGATCAACGATTGGCTGATGTGCCTCACTCTGATTGGCGTAGAAGCCGAGCCGCGGCAGAGAATATAATTCCAACCACCACTGGCGCTGCTAAAGCAGTGGGTAAAGTATTACCTGAATTGAAAGGTAAGCTGGACGGTATTGCCATGCGAGTACCCGTCCCCGATGGTTCAGTGGTGGATAGTGTACTCCGCTTGGGAAAAGATGTGACTGTTGATGATATAAATGAAGCGGTTTTTACTGCTTCACAAAGTGACAGTATGCGGAATGTGGTTGAATATTCTACATTACCAGTGGTATCTACTGATATTATCGGGAACCCCCATTCGTCTATATTTGATGCACCTTTTACAAAAGTAATTGAAGGCAGCCTGGTAAAGACATTGAATTGGTATGATAATGAATGGGGCTATTCCAACCGGGTGGTGGACTTGGTGGATATTCTAAGTCAGTTTAATTGAAATAACATGTAGAGACACGGTATGCCGTGTCTCTACGATTATGATTTATATTTCCTATAAATAAATAAAATCAGTATTCCCGCCAAATTCGGGAACCATATTTCCGGGCGGGACCATGGAACGCCATCGAATGAAAAATCTGTAATGGGCCATAGCAGTTTAGTGGGGAAGAAAGCATTCGAGTGAAATGGAAAGTCCAATAAAATATGAAACGGCCAACCGAGCATGGCAAAAGCCAAATCCTTTCTATATCTATAAACAATACCAATACATAAAAGAGCACTTACAAAACTGTGTGAAATATCATAATTGATATATACCCACCATGGAATCGTCTCAGATGGTGGTGGACTTCCAAGTTGAAATTCTCCCGATAGGATTCGAATGATAATAAGTATGCCAAATGAAAATAGATCCGGCATGGCGCCAAAAAAGAGGGCCATCCAACGATGGCCGCGATATCCAAATAATCCTTTTCCCCAAAGGGCGTGGCTGAATGTATCCATTATATGTATATGTGAGGACGCATTTCGAGGCGTCTCTACTGTAATTCAATCATATTTTTATACAATTCCAATGATTCGGGGTTTGCCAACGCATCTTGATTTGTCACCTCTTCTCCATGGATGATCTTCTTCACAGCTATTTCAACTTTTTTTCCGTTAATGGTGTAGGGAATATCTTTTGTCTGCAAAATAATGGCCGGCACATGTCTTGGTGTGCAATTGGAGCGGATGGACTTTTTGATTGTAGAAATTAATTCTTCATTCAACATTGATCCTTCATTCAACATAACAAACAGGATGGCTCGTTCATCCCCATTGATGGATTGGCCTACCACCAAACTATCCGATACCTCTTCAAATGCGTCCACCACACGATAGATTTCTGCCGTTCCAATTCGGACACCACCGGGATTTAAGGTCGCATCGCTTCTACCAAAAATGGTAACGCCTCCATGTTCATTCACTTCTATAAAATCACCATGGTGCCAAATACTTGGGAATTCATCAAAATAGGCATTGTGATATTTTTGTCCATCGGCATCATTCCAAAAATAAATAGGCATGGATGGAAATGCTTTTCGGCAAACCAATTCACCTTTTTCATTTTTTAACGCATTTCCTTTATCATCGAAAGCGGCTACATCCATGCCAAGTCCAACGCATTGGAGTTCCCCACGATGAACGGGTAAGGTTGGATTGCCTCCGGCGAAGCATGATATAATATCCGTACCACCTGAAATAGAAGATAACTGAACATCCGTTTTGATGTGTTCATAGACATAGTCAAAACTTTCTTCAACAAGGGGTGAACCGGTAGAAAAAATGGTTTTTACGGAAGCCAGTGAATGGGTATCCTTGGGAGAAAGGCCTTCTTGACGACAGGCATCTATGAACTTGGCACTTGTACCAAAATGGGTTATCCCAAGTTCGTCGACCATGTCCCACATGGTATTGGGATTGGGAAAAAAAGAGGAGCCGTCGTAAAGGACAATGGTAGCGCCGATAGCCAAATTACTCACGAGCCAATTCCACATCATCCATCCGCAAGTGGTGAAATAAAACACTGTATCATCCATGGCGATATTTCCATGGAGGCGCAATTCTTTCAAATGTTGAATCAATGTACCGCCGGCGCCATGAACGATGGATTTTGGCAGGCCTGTGGTGCCGCTGGAATACATAATATATAGTGGATGGTCGAATGGGAGTTGTTCAAATTCGAGTTTTTCAGGATTATCATGGAGAAAGTCATTCCACAAAATGCCATTTTTTACTGGTGAAATATCAGGATGTGATTCTGTGTAGGGCGTAACTACAACTTGTTTTACAGTTGGCAATTGATCCAAAATGCTGTTCAGTTTTTCCAGAGAGTCGAATGGTTTTCCGTTATAAAAGTAGCCATTGGCGGCGAAGAGGACTTTCGGCTCGATTTGGGTAAATCTATCCAAAACACCTTTAATGCCAAAATCAGGAGAGGAAGAGGACCAAATGGCTCCGATAGATGCGGTAGCCAGCATGGCGATAATCGTTTCGGGCATGTTAGGCATAAACCCTGCCACACGATCGTCTTTTTGAACACCCATTTTTCTTAAAGCAGATGTGAGTTTTTCAACTGCGGCAAATAATTCATTATATGTCAATGTTCGGACTAGTTGAGCTTCCCCTTTAAAATGAATGGCCGGTTTATCAGACCGTAGTCTTAATAAATTTTCTGCAAAATTAAACCGGGCACCTTCAAACCATTTGGCTCCGGGCATTTTGGTTTCGTCATCCACCACTTGGGTATAATCAGATGAAAACTCAATCGCCATATATCCCCAGATAGCTTTCCAAAAATCAGAAATATGGGTTACTGACCATTGATGTAAATCATGGTAATTGTTCAGATTAAGATTAAAACGGGCGTTGACTTGTTTTCGAAAGGCATCCATTTGGGAGGCCCCAATTTGATCTTGTGAGGGTGTCCAGAGAATTTGATTCATATTATTCATAATAATTGATAGGGGGATTTTATTCCGAAATGAGATTAATTTCCATAAAAGACTTTAGGAGGTAAAAAATGAATTCCATTTTATTATTATTCCTGATTAGCACTATTTTAACTGCAAACCCGAATGATTATTCAAAAGATGTTGAATCTTTGGATTCAATCATTGAAGCGCTCTACGATGTAATATCGGGCGAAAAAGGGGAAGCCCGGGATTGGGAACGCTTTCTGTATTTATTCCACAAATCCGGTACGCTCCGTTCTGTGGGTAAAACAAAAGAGGGAAAAGTGGACACCCGCGCCATGACACCGGAAGAATATATCAAACGGGCGGAACCTTTTTTGGTTGGGAATGGCTTTTTCGAAAGGGAGATCGGCCGACGGAAGGAATCATACCGACATATCACCCACGTGTTCTCAACTTACGACAGCCGGAATTCCGCCAGTGATCCAAAACCATTTGCTCGAGGGATCAATAGTATCCAGTTGATTCACGACAATAATCGTTGGTGGATCATTAGTATTTTGTGGAATGGGGAAACCAAAGATGATCCTCTACCCCAAAAATATCTCCGAATGAAAAAGTAGTTTTTTTGGTGACTCTTCAACAATCCCCTCCTTGGAGGGGTGGACCCTGCAGGATGCTGGGGACGGGGTGGGTAGTCGGCATGAAAAGATATTGGAAATCCCTTAATATTCCCCTTTTTTAAGAGGAGTACCCCCGCATGATGCGGGGGCGGGGTGTATTAATAAATTGATTTCACAAAATCTCGATTAACTAAAGACATTAGTTTTCTTTACTCATTTCTGACGGCACAATCATCACCGCCGGAACGGCTGCATCACTAACCATATTATTGAATTTGAAAAGATCATCCGTTAGCACCTTGTCCAATTTTTTGTAATGGACTTGGGACTGTGAAACCAAATCATCCAAGACACCATATGATTGTGCCGTGGGTCGCGCATCCACACCGGCCACCACCCGGACTAAAGATGCAATTTTATTATCCAGCTTGATGGGATAGTTCAATGGATCCTGACCACTTTTGGATTTAACCTGGATCAAAGATTCTTCGATTTCCGTCAGTGATTTGGTCAACGCTTCGCCCGCTTCTTTAATCTCATCCTTTTTAAACCCGGATTCCTTCATTAATCGCGTTAATGTATTGACCTGCTTTTTGATACTACGAATCGTCAAGACTTTTTCATTGATTTCCGAAGTGCGATCGCGGATATCCATAAGCAAATCGAATTGTGCTTCAAAGTCCCCTTGAGTTGTTTTAATACGTGGGTCTTTTTCAATAACAAAAGAATGTGTCTGTGATTTTCCATTAACGGTCATGCGCACTTTATATTCCCCGGGGACCGCTTTGGGTCCCATGTGAGAACCACCCCACATAACAGCGCCGGGCACCTTTTTCGCATCGGGATAACGGGTGTCCCAAACAAAACGGTTCATTCCTTTTTTAGAATCAACTGTTGGCGCTTTTTCCTTTTTTTCTTTTATATTTGAAAATGTTTTAATTACATCACCATTTATTTCCATGTATTCCAATGTGATGGTATCATCCTTGGCAATTTCATCTTTCAAATAAAAGAAGGTCATAACCCCATTGGGCGGATTTTCCCCTGCGGATGATGATCCACCCCAACGGCTGCCGCCACCCATGCGGTAGGTGATTCTTGGCTCATAAAGGTGAGAGGAAGATTTAGCAATTTTATCCGATAATTGGTGGAGGGGTGTCAAGTCATCCAAAATCCAGAATGACCGACCCTGGGTACCAACAACAAGATCATTCTCCTTAACAGCAAGATCGGTTATTGGAACGATAGGGAGGTTTAATTGAAACGATTGCCAGTTTTTTCCATCATCAAAAGAAATATACATCCCCGTTTCTGTTCCGGCGTAAAGGAGTCCTTTTCTTTTCGGATCTTCCCGTACCACGCGGGTAAATGCATCATCTGGAATTCCCTTGGATATCATTCTCCAGGATTTACCATAATTGTTTGTTTTGAAAAGATAAGGTTTAAAATCATCGGACTTATAGCGTGTCACAGCCATGTAGGCTGCGGCAGGGTCATGAGCCGATTGATCAATGGAATTCACCATACCCCATTCGGGCATATTTTTCGGTGTAATGTCGGTCCAGGATTGGCCGCCATTTTTGGTAATATGAACGCGTCCATCATCGGTGCCGATCCAAATCACACCTTTTTCTTGTGGTGATGGCGTGATGACAAAAACCGTGCAATAATATTCCACGCCCGTGTCATCCTTGGTGATGGGACCACCCGATTCATCCTGCATTTTTACAGTATTTGTGGAGAGGTCAGGACTAATCACTTCCCATGTCTGGCCTTCATCCGTGGATTTATGGAGGTGTTGGGAGCCCACATAAAGGGTGTTCGGATCGTGGGGGTCAAACTCGATGGGAAAGTTCCACTGGAAGCGGTATTTCATATCTTTAACGCCATGACCCATTGGATTGTCCGGCCAAACAGTAATGTTGCGCCGCTCTTTGGTAATATGGTCATAGCGTGTCAGAAATCCGCTGTAACTGCCGGCATAAACAATGTTTGGGTTTTCAGGATGGGGTGCCACGTGGGCGCTTTCACCACCCCCAACTGCATACCAATCATCTTCTGTTATACTGCCCCCCGATGTGCGGGATGGAATGGATACAGTACTGTTATCCTGCTGCCCGGCATAGATGCGATAGGGGAATTGATTGTCTACATCCACACGGTAGAATTGGGATGTGGGCTGGTTATGATAGGTACTCCAAGTTTCACCGGCGTCAAAGGAAACTTGTCCGCCACCATCGTCAGCAATAATGAGATGTTTCGCATCTTGGGGGTCAATCCATAGGTCATGGTGATCCCCGTGGGGGGTACGAATTCTATTGAATGTTTTACCACCATCTTTGGAGCGCCAGAATGAGACATTCAGGACATAAACAATATCTTCATTTTCTGTATCTGCATAAACCCGCGTATAGTACCATGCTCGTTGGCGAAGATTATTATCGGAACTGGTTTTCTTCCAGGTTTCGCCGCCATCTTCAGAACGGAATAATCCACCCTTTCGGTTTTCGATCAATGCCCATACCCGATCAGAATTCAATGGCGAAACGGTAACACCAATAATGCCCACAATGCCTTCCGGTAGTCCTTTATTTTGGGTGATTTCATTCCATGTATCGCCGCCGTCGGTGGACTTCCAAAGTCCGGAGCCTTCGCCACCGCTTTCGAGACTGTATGGCGTCCGTTTGATCCGCCAGGTTGACGCATAAATAATACGGGGATTGTTGGGGTCGAGTGTGAGGTCACAGGCCCCAACTTCATCATTCACATAAAGAATTTTTTCCCAGGTTTCACCACCGTCTTTACTGCGGAAAACACCCCGTTCTTCGTTGGGGCCGAACAAGTGGCCCAGTGCAGCGGCATAGACCAAGTCCGGATTACGTGGATGAATACGAATTCTTGGAATCCGTCTGGAGTCTTTCAGACCCATGTGTTTCCACGTTTTGCCAGCATCTGTGGATTTCCATACACCATTTCCATGGGAAACATTTCCCCTAACCGTAACCTCACCACCACCAACATAGATTACATTGGGATCCCATTCACTGATGGCAACTGCTCCAATAGAACCGCCAAAAAATTCGTCGGAAAGATTTTTCCAGGACTGGCCGCCATTTTTAGTTTGCCAGACGCCCCCGCCTGTGCCACCAAAAAGAGCTAAAAATTTGTTACCGGGAACACCCGCCACTGCGGCTGATCGGCCACCACGAAATGGACCGATGTTTCGATATTTTAATGCTTTAAATAAATCTTCGCTGAATCGTTCTTTGGCGCTGATCAGGGTGACTGCAGCTAATAGAAAAATGGCGAATTGGATCATTCGAACTCTTTTATGCATAATAACCTCCTATTTATGGCACATTTAAGAAAATGATATCAATCATAATAGGATGACTATCTCTTTGTTTGCAAGGAAACAATTAAACATAATAAATAAGGCATTAATTGATCTGTTTATAAAAGTATCTTTTATTAATTTTCACACCCATAATTTAGGAATTTCATGAAGATTGCATTTTTAACTGCAGGGGGAATCGCCCCGTGCTTGTCTGCATCAATTGGCGCATTGATTGAAGCGTATAACATCCTTGCTCCAGAAGCAGAACTTGTAGGGTACCTCCATGGATATCGCGGTTTATTGTTAGGAAATAAAATTGAAATCCCTGCATCTGTTCGGGAAAAAACGGATATTCTATATGAGTTTGGTGGAAGCCCTATCGGTAACAGCCGCATCAAACTAACGAATGCCGAAAACTGCATAAAACGGAGATATATTAAAGAAGGGGAAGACCCCCTAAAGGTTGCTGCGAATCAACTGATGAAAGATGGCATTAATATTTTACATACGATTGGTGGGGATGATACCAATACCATGGCGGCTCAACTTTCATTTTACCTCAAAGAAAATAATTATAATCTTACTGTGGTGGGCCTCCCCAAGACAGTGGACAATGATGTTTATCCCATTACACAGACTTTAGGTGCCTGGACGGCAGCAGAACAGGGTGCAATCTTTTTCGAAAATATAGCCAATGAAAATACGACCAGTTCCCGGCAACTCATTATTCATGAAGTCATGGGACGGCACTGCGGATGGCTTACGGCTTATACAGCAAAAGAATACCATGATCGATTAAAAAAGCGCAATTTTTTACCTGAACTATTGATCGATCAACAGCGATGGGATGTAGATGCAGTGTACATTCCTGAAATGGATATTGATTTTGACTCAGAATGCAAACGCTTGAAAGCATTAATGGATGAAAAAGATTCAGTCAATATTTTCCTCAGTGAAGGTGCTGGTACGAATATCATCATTAAAGAGATGGATGCGGCCGGTGAAACCGTTGAACGGGATGCATTCGGCCATGTGGCATTGGATACATTGAATCCAGGGCAGTGGTTTGCCAAACAGTTTACGGATCAATTGGAAGCAGATAAAACGCTGGTTCAAAAAAGCGGATATTTTAGTCGTAGTGCAGCTCCGAATAAACAAGATTTGGAGTTAATAAAAGCATCCGGGAAGCTAGGCGCAAAACTGGCGTTGGTTGGTCAATGCGGTGTGGTGGGAATGGATGAAGAAAAGAATGGTGAATTAGGATTAATAGACTTTGAAAGAATTAAAGGGGGTAAACCTTTTAATATAGACCAAAAATGGTTTAACGAATTGCTGACAGAGATTGGTCAGCCAAAATAAAAAAGAAGGATATAAAGTATGAGTTTAAATTTGAATAGTCTTGAAGAAGTTGCAGGTGCAATGGTCGCAACAGGGAAAGGAATTCTTGCGGCAGACGAAAGTACAGGCACCATTGGAAGTCGTTTGGCTCAAATTGATACAGAAAGTACCTATGAAAGCAGAAATACTTATCGTGATCTTTTATTCAGCGCAGACGGAATGGAAAACTATATCAGCGGTGTTATCATGTATGATGAAACATTGCGGCAATCATCCTTGGCGGAGGGAACACCTTATCCTGAGTATTTGGCTGCGAAGGGTGTCATCCCTGGGATTAAAGTAGATGCAGGCGCGCATGATCTATCAAGCAGTGAGGGTGAAAAAATCACCTATGGTTTAGATGGTTTAGATGAACGATTAAAAGAATATAGAAAAATGGGTGCGCGGTTTGCCAAATGGCGCGCGGTGATTAATATTACAGAGGATAACCCCAGCGGTTATTGTATTAGTACCAATGCCCATGCATTGGCTCGATATGCAGCACTATGTCAGGCAAATGATATTGTCCCCATTGTTGAACCAGAAATTCTCATGAATGGAACCCATGACATTGATGATAGTTTTGTGGTGACAGAAGAAGTCCTTCACACTGTTTTCTTTGAACTCTATTCCCAAGGTGTGAATTATGGAGGTATGGTATTAAAACCCAATATGGTTCTCTCAGGATATGATGGCGACAACAGGGCCAGTGTGGAAGAAGTGGCGAGTGCTACCCTTGAATGTTTCGAACGAACAGTTCCAGTTGCGGTCGGGGGTATTGCATTTTTATCCGGAGGTCAAAGTGATGAAGATGCCACGGCACACTTGAATAAAATGAATCAAATATTGGGAGATAATAAACCATGGAATTTGTCTTTTTCCTATGGCCGCGCCCTGCAGCAGCCAGCGCTCAAGGCCTGGAGAGGGAAGGATGAGAATGTGTCCGCAGCCCAAGATGCCTTTATGAAGCGTGCAAAATTAAATAGTATGGCAACTCAGGGAAAATATTCAGAAGATATGGAATAAGTAGGGACACGGCATGTTTACTCGCCACTTAAACCTTGAACAAGACGTAACGTCCTGTTCATAGAAGGTAAAGTTCAAATTACATTATATTATAGTTCATTAGTCAGACAGTGAATGGCACCGCCGCTGAGGCGAAACTGAGTTGTGGGAACGGTTATATGCATGACCCCCAATTCCTTTAGTAAAGGGGCCACTTTGTTGGATCGAAAACGGGTCGGCCCAATTAAATAGCCGGGGATCGGTTCGCAGTTTACCGCAAACTCACCCAATTCATCTTTGGTTCCAATGGCATCTTCCGGGGGGACTTCTACAAGTTCAATGTCTTTTCGTTTTGCGAATAATTTCAAGTTTTCAACAGAATCTTTTTCCATCAAACTGGTACAGGCGATAACTGCCACCAGCTCATTATCTACATTGATCACCGGTGTAAAAAGGGTATCAATGTGAAAGGCATTCGATTTCATAAGGACCAATTCATCCACATTAAATTCCTGTGCTACCCATTCTGCACCTTTAATATTATTACGGCAGGCACCTGAAAATAACACACCATCCTGGGGACAAAAATAAAATTCACCGCCTTCAGCCGTAGCCGTAGATTTGCTGGGGATGCGAATGGTCTTATATCCCATTGAATCGAGCATTATCTGCATAATGTCTGCTTCAACTTGACGTGCTTTTTCTTTAAACTTTGATATGATACATATCCCATTTTGATTACTCACAAACAAATCGCGCACAAACACAAAATCATGCTGTCGTTGTTTTGTATTTTGCTGATCAAGGAAATAAGGAAAGTCAATTTCTACCACATCCACAGGCAATCGATTGAATAACTTAGACAGCATAAACATTTCAACTGCAACAATTTCCTGGTTCGGGACCACGCCTTCTTTCATGGCAGGATTATTTTCATAAATGGGAGTTCCATGTCCCCACCAGGCATTTTCAGGTAGTTTTGAGATCAATATTTTCATCATTTAGATGGTTAATTTAAATACCATAGTGTAAGTAGGTGTCCATTTACCGTCATTTAATGATTGAACATATTTATAAAAAATAGTCGGTTTTCCAATCTTAGTTTTTGGCAAGTCAAACCCAATAGCAGTCCAATTGATATAATAGTTCCAGGATTTAGGGGCGAAAAAGAATTCATTATTGATAAAGGGTGTTATCTTTAGCAGGGATATTGGGTTCAAGGCCTTTAACTGGATTCGGCTGCGGTTACGCATTTCATCATTTTTTCCCTCACGAATGCGGTAATCCATACGTGTACGGAATTCCCATTTTACTTTTTGACTGTTCACTACTTTAATGAGTTCCCCCTGTGGACGCTGTTCCAAATGCCATTCATTTTCTTTTGTTCGATATTGAGCCCTGTATTTGAGGCCAACTGTCCATGTTGGTTTGAAAGAATAATGGATGCCTATGTCCAGATGTTTATGAAAAAATCCTGTTTCATTTGTTCGACCATCAAAATCAAATGTAATAGTGGATTGCCCCAATTTTCGTTTAATGACCAATTTATCTTGGTGGTTGAATTGCCCAAAAAGGGTAGATGCAAAGAAAAGATATAATATGATTTTATGCATCATTGTTAATCCATGAATTTAAGGGAAGAACCAAAATTTTCGTTATCTGCCATTAAAACCAACGTTTCCTTTTGAAACATCATGGCTTCTACTTTTTGGCCGTCGAAGGTCATAATGGGTTTCAGTAAATTGGGGTGTGTTGGAATAAAAGTCCCCGAATGGTTGAATTGTCCTAATTCATAAATAAAAGTTGAAAAAGGACCCTCGTTTCCGGGATCAGAAGTTGCGGCAGACCACAAGCTGCCATCGAGTTTAAGTGTGAGGTCGGCAATATTCCTTTTATACTTCTTGGGTTTGGGTAAATCAAACACAAATTGATTCAATTCATAAAATAATTTATTCTTTGGGTTGAAAAAGGCCGTGAACAAAGTCGATATCCGTGTGTCTGAACCCCGATCGCCGTAAATAAAAACGCGTCCTTGGCCTGAAGGGAAAATGGTAAGCCCCTCTAAATTCATTTTTGATTTTAAACCGGGTAAGGTGAAAGTGTGAAGAACATCCATACGGAAATCATTCTGATCAACTGATACTTCATAACATTTTCCCGTACTTTCCATAAAGATGAATCGGTTTAGTTTCCCGGGGAGTGCAACTGCAGCTTCCAAGTCATAAGGTAATTCAGGTTCGGGCCAAATCAATTGTGTAATCACTAATTCATCATCAAGGTAACTGACACGAGGCTGGTTTTTCTTTTTATTATCATGGACTACAAGATAGCCATCTTTAAAAGCGGCGACCCCGCTTATAGAGTATTCACGTGAATTGTGAATTTGTTGCCAACCATCTTCCTGTGAAAGCAGAAAAATAGGCAGGAGAAAAAATAAAAGTTTATTCATTATACCAGGTTAAAAACGGATGTTTTGATAAAAAAGCATTATAATATTTTTCATCGTCAGTGACTTCCTGAATAGCCCATTTTGGTAAAGTGACCGATTCGTCCTCTAATTCTAATTCCACCTCGGCTAACCAAAGTCCGCTATTTTTTCCATGGAATTCATCTACATCCCACAGTTTTCCTTTCGCCATGATTTTGTAGCGCGTTTTTTCAATTATATCATTCTGGCATAGGTTGATAAGTGCTTCTGCATCATCTATAGGAATTTCATATTCAAACTCATCCCGGGATAAACCAGTACCACTGGATTTTACGGTCAATGTTGCAATATCTCCTTTGATTCGAACCCGGACAATTCCTTTTTCGGTAACCGATAAATATCCCTGACGGTAAGGGGTGCCTTCAGTATCTCGGGGCCAATGGGTGAGGTCCATTAAAAATTTTCGTTCAATTTCTTTTGCCATTATTTTCTCTTAATTAAAATTGAAAAACCCCCTATATGGTCCCCTCTATAGAGAGGAGTGCCCCGCATGATGCGGGGGCGGGGTGTATTGAAAAGGTGTTTTTCAATTCTTTACCTTAATTACATAAACGAGTACCGATGTTAGGATGCCAGGATAAAATGGTTCGAGTCCAAAGGGATACCCATTCAGTAATTTACCCAGGAGTATCCAAAAAATACTCACCAAAACTGGGGACACCATCATTAATAAAATATTCTCTTTTGGCCTGTTATTTTTAAAGGATATTAAAAATGGAAGAACCAATCCCGGAACTAAAATGGAACCGAGCCCATACCAGAGTTTTACAACCGATGGAATGGAAAATGCTAAGATCAATGCAATAAAAGCGGTAATGATCAACCCTTTACGTACAAATATGGTTGATTCATTATTCCATTTTAGTTTATCTGTAGATGTGGGTGATTGGATCCGCCATAAAATATCCCTGCCAAACGTAATGGCGCTAATGAGCCCTAAAGAATCAATGGTGGACATGATGGTGGCCAGTAACCCGGTGATAAAAATACCATACGCCAGTGGCGGTAAAACCATGGCGCCTAAACGGGGATAGGCGAATAGTGGGTCTCCTGCCGTTAGGAGTGCTTTGGCGTAGAGGCCAGTGGACAAGGTTAGCATATCAAAAATGAACCAGAATCCAATGGAAATTAATATACCTTTTTTGGCAGTCTGGGGTGATTTGGCGGCAGCGCACCGCTGGTAAAATCCCGGATCGACGAAAGTCCACAAAGCAATAAAAAACCAAACAACAATATATTGAATAGATGCACCGCCGGTTATATTTAAATGGGATACCGGCAATACTAGTTCTGATATGGGGCCGTTGGATTTCATTGAAAAAATGAGCAGAAGTAGAAATCCCACAAACATAAATCCAAATTGCAATCCATCGGTTCGAACCACCGCTTTAAATCCGCCTATCCAGATGTAGCTGAGACTCAATCCGGTGGCCATGAGTAAAGAAAGTCCAAAGGATAATCCTGTGGTGAACTGAAGCAGAATGCCGATACTGAGAATATAGGGAGCGGGACTGGCTAAGAATAAAATGTATAATGCACTAACAACGCCGGCCGTTTTCCCAAAGCGCCCATGAAATTGATCCGGAATTGAAATGAACTTGGTTTCGTTGATTCGGCCCGCAATTAGAAAAGCGAAAAGAATTGCGAATATATAATAGGGTAAACCAAAAATAAACCAGGTTTGAATACCATAAGAATAGGTGTTTTCGCCGATCCCAAGAATCCCGCCATACCATGTGGCGACTAATGTGACTACAAAACCCGGCAGACTGAGTTTTCGCCCGGCAAGCAGAAATTCCTCCGGATCTTTACCCGATTGTTTGGTTCGGTAAAAACCGAAACCAATGAGTAAACCCACATAAAGTATCAGGACAGAAAGGTCGAGCCAGTGCATGAATTAGTTTTTGGGGTGACCGCGAAAAACGAGGATTGGATCGGATGCAACTACTGAAAAGGTAGCGCCAATAGATTGATTGGAAATTCCTCGCGCTGAGGGATCCAATACAGTTTCATTTAAAGGATATTTGAGGGCGGTGGTTGAAACCACAGTACCGAATCGCTGAGGGAATAATGAAACCAATTCACCGGGGAATGAATCAAATGACCTTTGACCACGGTGGCTGGTGACGGTGAAATAGTCAGTAACCATTTCGATATTAAATTTTTCGAAAAAGTCAAAAAGGATATAATGATTGGCCACTGTCATATCTTCACGAAGTTCAGTCGCACCAAGGAGTATTACATTTTCAATCCCATTCATTGCCACCCAATCCAGTGCTTTTTCAAGGTCTGTGTTTTCCTGGTTTGGGTCGTGGATTTCCAATCCATGAAACTCATTATTGGGGTCAATGGAATCCAGGTCGCCTATGATTACATGGGGAATGAGGTTAAGTTTATCCAATGTATTTGCGGAACCGTCAGTGCAGATCACCGTGCCCGCATCCGCTAAAATTTTGAGTGGAATAGGGTGAGTGGGAAATGCGCCGTTTGCGAGGATGACTACTGGAGATTTAAATGATTTTTCCATTTTGTACCGTCAAAGTTATGGGTTTTATTGTCATAATTCATAAAAAAGGGTTTGGCTTGAATGGGAAAGATATTTTATACTCGGAAACGAAATATACGATAATCGTTTCCATCATCTATGAGACAAGAACCACAAGTTAATCAAATACTAAGCGAAGGTTTCGAATCCGTTGCCGATGGGGGCGTCCGCGCCTTCACAGTGGATGCCCTCTCCAAGCGCCTGGCTATGAGTAAAAAGACGATATATAAGTTCTTCCCCACCAAGGAGAATTTGATTCATAGCATAATGCATTTTGTTCTTGGGCAAATTAATGGCGTTTTTAAAAAGGTAATGACTGAAGAGCCCAATCCAGCCCTCCAATATATCAAAATCATGGAGCAAATTTGCAAATTTGCCGGGCGGACACCGGTTCATAAGTTGGTGGAATTAAAGTCACTTTATCCTGAGATATGGAAAGAGGTTGAGTGCTTTAGATTGAGCCACCAGGAAGATTTTTATATAATACTTAAAAACGCGCAGGACCAGGGGTTGGCTCATACTGACATTAATATGAAATCGGCAGCGATCGTATATATCAATATTGTTAATTCAACATTTCAGCCGGAATTTTTTTTAAAAAACGATTTGCCCATTCGTGACACTATCCATGGATTCGTCCAAATCGTGGCCCGGGGCATCTTCAATGAAAAAGGGATGAAGGCTGTTAATCAATACTATAAGGATAAAATATAAAGTGAGTGAAAAACGTATCAAAGATTGGTTCCTGAGCCAATCGCTGGACCATCCGAAGCGAACGACAATTATTACATTACTGATCTCAATCCTTATGGGGTCAGGACTTCAATTCTTCAAAATTGAAGATGATATGATGAAAATGATTCCAGAGAATATTGAAACAAGGCGGGTCTGGGAAGAAGTGAAAGATGAATTCGGCAATACAGAAATGATTTTTGTGGCTTTCGGGGAGCGGGGGACATCTGCTTATAACCGGGAGGCCATGGCTGAATTATGGGATTTTACAGAAGTAGTGGAAGCATCGCCTCTTATTGAAGAAGTAATCAGCTTGTCTAATATGAATCGAATGGAAAGTGTGGACGACTTTCTCGAAGTGGATGATTTGGTTCCATCCCGAGATTTGGATAGTGGTGAGATTGTTTCGATTAAAAATTACCTCGATGGAAACCCCGATATTCGAAAACGGGTATTGGGTAAACATGGTGATTTCTTTAATATTGTGGTCAAACCCAAAGAGGAGAGTAATGACCAGGCCGTAGTGAAACTGCTCCATGATTATGCAGATACCCATTTAAAAGAATATGAAGTCCATTTTGGCGGACCGCCTTATTTGACTGGACTGGTGGGTGATTTAATCCGGGTCGATATGGTTGTGCTCATCCGTATTGGGTTGCTGGGGATGGTGTTGATCTTATTATGGAGTTTAAGAAGTTTCGTCGGTGTGGGCATGGTCGTCGCTGTAATTGTTCTGTCATTAGGTTCTATGATGGGCGCCATGGGCTGGATTTACAATTTCACCAAATCTGATAATTTTGTTTTTACGATTATGAATACATCCATGCCCATTATTTTGCTTACGATTGCCAATTCGGATGGGGTTCATTTTTTAACAAAATTCTTTAAAAAAATCCGCCAGACAAAGGATAAACGCAAAGCGATTGAAATGAGTATGCATTCGCTAATGTTGCCTATTTTTCTCACCAGCATTACCACTTCAGCTGCATTTTTATCTCTGCTTTTTGCGCCTATCGAAGTGATGGCCGGCTATGGGTATACCATCGCCATTGGTATCATGTGGGCTTGGATATTATCTACAACACTCTTGCCATCTCTAATTATGTTAACCAATTGGAAAATGGACTCAAAAGCAATCAGTCAGCCGGGACTTCTTGAACGAGTGGTTGATAAAATTGGAAAGAAAATCTTGAAAGCGCCGAGGTTGATCCTCACCACAGGATTGATTGTCGTCCTCATCGGCGCCTATGGATTGAGTTCTCTCAATGTTGAGGTGAACATTAAGTCGTTTTTTAGCCAAGATCATGCTATCCCAAAAAGCTTAACCTTCCTGGATGAAGAAATGGTGGGATCCATGGATTATACATTCAGGATAGAGGGGGATTTGAAGGATCCCAAAACATTAAAAAAGATGGTTCGTCTGCAGGAATATATGGAGGAGCATCCGAAAATTTCGATCTCTATTTCTATTGCCGACATAATCAAAAAAATGCATCGTACTATAATGGATGATGATCCTGCCTTTGAAACGATCCCCGATGAAAGAGACAAAGTAAATAATCTCTTCACGATGTATGCTATGTCCGGTGATCCAGATGATTTTAGCACCTTGGTAAATTATGATTACACGGTGGGGTTGGTTACGGTCATATCTAAAAATATGTCCACACAGGCGGCGAAGATCTATGTGGGTGAGGTGAAGAAATTCATCGAGCAAGAGATCAATGGTGAGATGGAAATTACAACAACGGGAATGCTGCCCGTTTTGGGAAATATGGTGGATATGGTTATTTCATCTTCCTTCCGCAGTATTTTTGCTTCAATCATTGTCGTATCATTGATAGCAGGATTCTTCTTTCGCCGGATTGGATGGGGCCTGTTGGCAGTGATTCCATTGTCTTCTGCAGTGATCTTAAATTTCGGCTTTATGGGTCTATTTAATATTGATCTGAACCATGTAACGGCGGTGCTTTCATCCGTCATCATTGGGGTGGGGGTAGATTTTGCCATACATTATATTTCTCAATACAGACGATCTGTAAAAACAGTAAAAGATTCGGATATTTTAAGTAGGGAAGTCATTGATGAGGTGGGCTATCCCATTGTGTTGGATGCATTGTCCAACATGGCTTTTGGTTCCTTGCTTTTTTCACAGTTTTTACCGGTTCAGCACATGGGTGGATTAATGGTATTCGCCATGATATCAACTTCGGTTGGGACCTTAACTATTTTAGCAAGTATTATGGAATTGCTGAGAAGAAATAAGAAAATATATAACAGGTTAATTCGGGGGAATTGAAGATGAAGAAAATAATATTAGTTGGCTTCCTATCATCGTTTGGATTTGGTCAATCCGGTTTTGAGATAGCAAAAATGGTGGATGAAAAACCATCACCGAAAGATATGTCTAATACGACAAGAATGGTTTTAACCAATGCAAAAGGTAAGTCACGAACCAATGTTATGGTGTCAAAATACATTGATGGGAATAAAAAACAGATCATCTGGTTTTTGGAACCAAAAGATGATAAAGGTGTGGCCTTCCTTAAAATTGAGCATGATGACAAAGATGATGAAATGCGCATGTGGCTTCCGGCATTTAAAAAGATTCGACGCATTTCCTCAAAGAAAAAAGGGGACTCCTTTATGGGTTCCGATTTGAGTTATGAAGATTTATCCAATCGTGATCTGGACAAAAGTGTATACACACGTTTGGATGATGAAACCATCAACGGGGTGGATTGTTTTGTGTTGGAAATAACACCGAAAAAAGAAGCCAAATCTTCCTATTCAAAACACACTTCATGGATTGATAAAAATTCACTCATGGCTGTGAAAGAAGAATCTTATGACAAAAGTGGTGCATTGAAGAAAAAGAAAGAATTTTCCTACCGAGAAATGAAAGGGTATTTCGTTATGAAGCGGGTTTTTGTGGAAGATGTGCAAAAGAACCGAACGACGGAAGTAGCCTTTGAAGATGTGAAAGTGGACACGGGAATTAAAGAAAATCTATTTCAAGAAAAGAATTTAAAGCGATTACCAAGGAATTGAATGATGTAGCGGTTAGGCATGCCTAATCACTACTCAAACTAAATTATGAAAAAAATATTATTAATATTATCATCATCATTTTCATTTATGAATGCTCAACTCAACTACGCGGGCGAAATTAATCCATTGGTGATGACACGTACTTCAGATCAATCTCAGATTAATCTGCCCTTTCGACTCTTATCGCTGGATGTGGGTTACACCATGGGTGCTATAGATATTAAAACGGTTTCATCTGTGGAACACAGATATGATAAATCAGAATCAGTCTATGATCTTCGGGAAGTGTATTTGGCCTATTATCCTGATTGGGGGGAAGTGAAAATTGGGAAACAAATTCATGCTTGGGGCGCTGCTGATGGAAATAATCCAACAGACAATTTGAATCCTTATGATTATTACCACTTCTTTCAACCTGGAACTGGACGAAAAATAGGCACCATGTCTATGGCTACTAAATTATATTTCGGGAATTATCAGATTGAAGGGGTATTTATTCCAAAATACAAAACCAACAGAATGCCATTTGGTGAAAAAGATTTTCCTCTCGTCATTGTCGAAGAACCAAAGATTGATTACCCGGTGGATGATGAATTAGAATTTGGAATTCGAATCCAAACAACGGTGGGTGAAAGCGATTTTGGATTGTCGATTTTTTCTGGTAATGATCGCACGCCGAGTGTATTAACCATTACTCCGACCATAGATAATAGTGGTCAACGCAGAATTATTCCACAATTAGGATATCGAACCACCACAGTCTGGGGATTGGATTTTGTAACTTTCGCAGGTGATTTTACCGTCAGGGGAGAAGGAGCTATTTTTAAGACCAGGACGCCGTTACTTAAATTAAACTTATTTAAAATTCCTGATAACTTATACGAATTCCACCAGGAAGTAGTCTATAGCCAATATGTACTTCAGGTGGAATACACAACTGAAGCTGATATTATCATTTCCGCACAATTCATTGGCAGCAATGTGATGAAAGAAAATTATGATTGGTATCATTCCCTTTCCAGGGAATTGGTTGATTTTCCTGTGGGTGAATTTCATGCGGGAATGGGTACGCCATTTGCCTTGTTTGCAGAAAAGGCCATCCTGATTAATTCATCTACCGTTTTTATGGATGACCGTTTGGAGATCAAAGGAACAGCCATGGTAAACTTGGATGAAACAGGATATATGATCAGCACATCCCTAGGATATTCACCATGGATTAACTGGAAATTTGAAATGGGTCTTCTCCATTTTATCGGTGATAAAAATGACGAAGAAAATGCATTTTCATTAATGGAAGATTTCTCCCACTTAAGAGTGGGAATGTTTTATAATTTTTAATCTCTTAAATTTTGGTATGACCAGAAATATAATAATAATCATTTATCTATTAAGCTGTATTCTGATGGCTCAACCTACGGGTCGTGAAATCATAGAAGAAATGGATCAAGTTAAAAAACCCATGGATATTCAAACCCAACTCAAAATGACTTTAATTTCATTGAAGGGTGGAAAGGAGCGGCGCAGATCAAGAGAACTCACCAGTTTTGAGAAGCGATACGAAGATGGTCAATATGATAAGAAATCGCTGTTAATATTTTCTCAACCGAAAGAAGTGAAGGGGTCTGGCTTTCTCACCTGGCATAAGGTGGGCTTTAAACCCGATGACCAGTGGTTATATTTACCTGCGTTGCGAAAAGTAAAACGCATTCGGTCCAAAGAAAAAGGACGGAGTTTCATGGGGACGGATTTTAGTTATGAGGATTTATCAGGCCGGGATATAAATGCGGATGATTATAAACTCATCGGTGAAGGGATTATCCATGGTTCGAATTGTAATAAGGTAAAAGCAAATCCGAAAGAAAAGGGTGCTTCTTATAGTGCCAGAATTTTATGGGTGGATAAACAGAACTTTCTATTAAAACGTGTGGAGTTTTTCAATAATAAAGGAATTTTATTTAAATTATTGGATATTCCGGATCACGTAAAAAATGGTGAATATTGGACCGCTTCAACAATGATTATGAAAAATTTAAATAAAGCCCACAGTACAGAATTAAAAGTCCTAAAAGTAGATTATGATCAAGATTTAAAGGATAATGTTTTCACTGAAAGTTTTATGAAAAGGAATTAAAACCTTCACTCTATGCAAAATGAATATTTTTATAGTTAATTTTTATATCCGATAGAGTCGAATGGATTGACTATGGTTGTGGTGATGTTTTTCAAATGAGCGCCAATTCGTTTTAAATATCGTGCATATAGTGCAACCGCTGCTGTTTTCGAGGCTGAACCAAAATCGGTATTACCCTTTAAAATATTATTAACAATGTCATCTGATTTACCGGTCATTTGTTCGCGATATCCTTCCATCAATGATTGTGCAATATCAGCATCTTGTGTATGGATAGCTTCAATTGTTTTGTCAAACCGAATTTTAACTTCATTCTCAATTAATGCCAAATCGTCACTGATATCTTCAGCTACAATTTGGTTTGGGTGATTGATTGCCAAATCAAGAATATTTTTACAATAATCTCCTATTCGTTCAATATCTATCACCATGTTAATGAGAATCATTCCATTGGCCATATCGGTCGTATTCTGTTCTACTGCATAATGGGTTAATACTTTTCGGCGGACCTCCTGTTGGAATGCGTTGATTTCACGATCACGCTTTTTTAATGCCTTCAGTGTATCGATATTTTCACCCTTACGAAGGTATTTTGTCGCTTGATTAAATATTTCGCGGGACAATTCCATCATTTCGAAAGAACGATCCCAAGCTTGGGAAAGAAGATCTTCAGCTTTCCATAATTTAATGATATCTTTTATTATTGCCATTTTGTTACCTCACTATGAAAATTAGGGTTAAGGGGATTAAGAAGAAAACCACAAGAATGTAAACTATCGGTATCATCCGATTACGCACGGCTACAGCCGCAAACTTTTCCGACATTTTAATCGGGATATTTCGAATTTTTTCTATAGGCCAGATAAGAAGAATCCCATAAATATTGAATGCTAAATGACCAAACGCCACGGCCAGAGGCGCATGGGTTCCTGCAACCAAACTGGCCAATAAGGCCGTGATGGTCGTACCAATATTTGCCCCAAGCGTATAGGGGAAAATTTGCCTCAATTGAAGAATGCCAGCACCAGCCAAAGGGACCACCAGGGAGGTGGTAATCGAACTGCTTTGAACGAGGATGGTGATAAAAATGCCAAAAGCCATGGCCCGAAGCCATGTTTTGAAAATGTGTGAATCAAAGAAAGCTTCCAATCTTTCCATGACGAGACTACGGATTAAAACGGTTAAATATCGTAAAGAGATAAATAATAGGATTAATGCGGCGAAAATGAGCAACCAGTTATGGTTGATTATATCCTGCATTTTGAAGAAATTGTTAATGGCATCAACGGCTGGCTTTGTCATCATTTTGACTGGACTTTTAAATGTAAATGTTCCTGCGCCCAAAAAGAGGCTGGCCATCCAGTTGGCTGTCTTGCTGATAACTCCAAAATACAGTTGAAGCGGGAATAGGATTAATACGGATAAAGCATTAAAAAAATCATGGACAATCGAAGCCTCAAATGCACGTCGAAATTCATTTTTATTAGCGATATGTCCAAGGGAAACGATTGTATTCGTAATACTGGTTCCGATATTCGCCCCCATGATATAAGGGATTGCCGTTGCTACGGCGAGAATAGGGTCTTCCCCAAATGTTCCTGCAGCAACCATGCCCACCACAATGGATGTTGTGGTAGAAGAACTCTGGATTAAACTGGTGGCGAGAATGCCGATAAATAATCCGATGAGTGGTGCTGCATTGCTACTCATGAGTTGTTCTGCAAAACCCCTACCTAGTCCTTTGAATCCTGTGCCGATCATACCAATGCTTACAAGAAATAAATAGAGAATCGCAAAAATAGCAGCGATTTTAAAATAATTGAAAAGACTGGAAGTTTGGCCGTTTGATTGGATCATTTAATCATCATTTGTAGAAAGAAAAATTAGGATAAAAAGCAGAGGGGACAAAACAGAAAAGGAGTAAAACAATTATTCTACCTCTTTAATGACCATTAAGTATTGAAATTAATTTCTAAGTGGTTTCCCTTTCTTCAGCATATAACTGATGCGATCCTGGGTTAATTTTTCCCCTGCTAAAGAAACAAATGCTTCCCTTTCAATATCCAACAAGTATTGTTCATCGACTGTTTTTGTGAGGCCTGCTTTTTCTCCTCCCGTAAGAACATATGCCAATTTTTTAGCAATAAATTCATCATGGTTAGAAATTTTACCTTGGACCTTGAATCCCTTGATTGCCATTGCCATGGCTGTGCGACCCCCTGTTCCCGGTAATTTCAGATCTTCTCGATATTGGGGAGGTTCATACCCCTCAGCAATCTCTATTGCTTTTTGCTTTGCAGCATAAATACGCTGATCATTATTGAGAACAATCGTATCTGTTTTAAGTAAGTATCCGACAAACTTAGCCTCATCGGCACTGGTGGCCACTTTGGCAAAACCAATAGTCTCAAACGCTTTTTGTGATATTTGAAAAGCATTCATTCTCCCTTTACCGCTGTTTTCCATTAAGTTAAGTATCATACGTAGGTTTCCGCCTGCACCGGGGATCAAACCCACCCCCACTTCCACCAACCCAACGTATAATTCACCTAGTGCCACCCGATGTGCAGCCGGACCTATGAGTTCAAATCCACCACCCAAAGTGAGATGATGAGGTGCGGCAATCACCGGCGATTTTGAAAAACGAATTCGCTGTGTTAAATCTTGAAGCTGTTTTACAGCATCTTCCAATTTGTCCCAATCTTTATCTTCACATACTTGTAAAATGCCGGCCAAATTAGCCCCGGCACAAAAGTTGGCACCTTGATGTCCAATGACCATTGCCTTGTATTTTCCCGCATCCAATAGATCCATCCCTTCCTGGATCGTCATCCCCACAGAACCATCAATTGGGTTTAATACCGGTTGCAGGATAGAGTGAAATTCTACATTGAGTACACCATCACCAAGATCAATCAGGCTGGCGCTCCAATTTCTTTTTACAACATGGCCACTCGTTTTATGAAGATTGAGATTGATAGATTTTTCTCCACAAGATTCAGTCTTCACTGCATTTGATAATACGTCATAATAAGTGAGACAACCGTCTTTCGCTTCATAAAATGATTCTCGCCCGGATGCCAACATATCCTTTACCCATTCGGGGACTTTTTTACCATCATTTTCCATACGTGCCGTGGCTTCACGAACACCGATGTTGTCCCACACTTCAAATGGACCTGCTTCCCAGCCATATCCCCATTTCATGGCATTATCAATATTGATAATATCGTCACTAATCTCAGGAATACGATTGGCAGAATAGATCAAAGTTCTGGATAAAACTTCCCAGAAAAATTTTCCGCCCCTATCATCACTATAGGCCATCGCCTTTATTTTCTCTCCTGGATTTTGCCTGTCTTTTGCCAGTCGGAAGCCGTCAAATCGCACTTTCTTTTGGGGACCATATTCACCTGTTTTCAGATCTAATGAAAGTATTCCATCGTCTGTTTTCTTATAAAATCCTGCTTTGGTTTTAGCACCAAGGTTTCCCCTATCAACCAATTGTTGAAGAAAGTCAGGAATTTTGAATTCTTCCCGTTCTTCGTCGTCAGGAAGGTTGTCATAAGATGTGCCTTGAACATTGATCATCGTATCTAAACCCACGATATCCGCCGTTCGAAAGGTGGCACTTTTTGCCCTCCCTACAACGGTACCTGTTAATTTATCTACTTCCTCTACAGTAAGTCCTTGTTCTATAGCTGTATTCATGGTTACCGCCATTCCAAATACACCAATTCGATTTCCAATAAAATTAGGTGTATCCTTAGCATGGACGATTCCCTTCCCGAGGACGTCTTCACCAAATTCAGCAATCATATTATATACCGCATCATCGGTTTCCAGACCTTTCACCAGTTCTAAAAGCCGCATATATCTGGGGGGATTAAAAAAGTGTGTAATCATGAATCGTTTTTTCAGGTGATCGGGTAGAACAGTAATAAGATCACTGAGAGGAATCCCAGATGTATTTGAAGTCATGATAACCGAATCTTTTAGATGTGGTATAATGTTGTTATATACGGTGTGTTTAATATCAAGGCGTTCCACCACTGCTTCTATCACCAAATCAACATCACCTAGTTTTTCCAGATGATCGTCATAATTACACGCCTCAACTAATTTTGCATTTTTTGGCTTATAAAGAGGAGCAGGTTTCATCTTTGTGAGGTCGTCTGCTCCCTTTTGTGCCAATTTCTGATTAATATCAAACAGGAGTGCAGGGATGCCCGCATTGGTAAAATGGCCTGCAATCTGTGCCCCCATAACTCCGGCGCCCAATACAGCAACTTTTTCTATTGATTGTGACATGAAATCCTCTTTCGTTAGTCAAATAGTGTGATGTAATTGTACATGCACATAAAGTGGGCAAAACTGCCCAGCATTACACATACGTGAAATATTTCGTGTGCACCAAATATTTTTGGTATCGGATTGGGCTTATTTAGCCCGTGAATGATGGCGCCGACTGTATAGAAAAATCCGCCTATAAAAATCCAGACCAATGCACCAACCTGCAGGGTTTGAATCATTGGCCAAATAGCAATGATAGACAGCCAACCCATAAAAATATAAAACGTAATTGAAAACCAATCAGGCATGCTTTTCCAAAAAATTCTGAGCAGAATACCAAAAATTGTCAATCCCCAAATAACGCCAAACAAACTCCAACCCCATACGCCCCTTAAAGGAATAAGGCATACCGGTGTATATGTTGCGGCAATGAGAACATGAATCATGGTATGATCTAACGTTCGCAGTTTTTTAACAATTTTTGGTGAAACGGGGAGCCAATGATAAATTGCACTAGCCGTGTATAGAAGAAACATACCTATCCCAAATACTGAAAATGCTGCAATGTGCCAAGGTTTTATAGGATCAATCGATTCTTGAATCAAAAGGATCAAAGCCAGAATGGCTAAAATAGCACCTATGGTATGGGAAATAGCACTAAATGGTTCTTTGATTTTCATCAAACTCATTATCTCTTTATAATGGTAGCAATGCCCTGACCACTGCCAATACACATGGTTGCCAAACCGAGGTGGGTATCCCGCTGTTCCATCACATTAATTAAGGTGCCGATGATGCGGGTTCCGGAGCAACCCAATGGATGACCCAAAGCGATCGCTCCGCCATTTAGATTTATTTTATCCATATCCCAGCCGCCTTCCCGGATCACATATAAAGATTGGGCGGCAAAAGCTTCGTTTAATTCGATTGTTTCAATGTCGTCCATGCTTAAGTCGGCTTTTTTTAGTGCTTTTTCTGTGGCAGGTAATGGTCCTGCACCCATACGCGTCCAGTCTACGCCGGCGATGGCACGACTGACAATTTCAGCACGGACAGTTAGACCATGCTTATCTGCATATGCCGCACTGGTGATGAGGATTGCTGATGCGCCAATAGAAAAGGGGCTACTACTGGCGGCCGTTACGGTACCGCCTTCGATAAATGCGGGGTTCAGACTTTTGATTTTTTCTACATTCGGTTCCCGGGGGCCTTCATCTTTTTGGACAGTTGTTTCACCATATACATCGATGGGAATTAATTCATTATCAAAATTTCCGTCCGTGTAGGCCTTTAAGGCTTTCTCATGAGAACTGATTGAAAAGTCATCCTGATCTTCTCGCGAAATATCGCCGTCGTTAGCGAGATTTTCTGCTGTTTCTCCCATCCCGATATAATATTCATGTTCAGCTAGTTCCGGATGAAAATCTGGCGCAAACCCCCCCGGCGGAATAGAAAACATATCTTCTACTCCAGCCGCAATGCCTACATCAATATCACCACATTCGATGGCGGTGCTCATTTGGTGGAGACCATCCATGGCGGATCCGCAAAAACGGTTCACTACTTTTCCGCCTGCTTCTTTCGGAATACCAGCAAGAACAGCGGCTGACCGGCCAATAATCATTCCTTGGGGACCTTCGGGGAAAGCGCATCCCACCACCACATCTTCAATATCTTCCGGTTTTACTTTTTCATTTCGAGCCAATAGTCCTTTAATGACTTGGGCAGTGAGATCATCGGGTCGCATGCCAACCAATTGACCATTTTTTACACCAATTGGTGATCTGACAGCATCGATAATGACTGATTTTGTTCTCATAGTTAACTCCTAAAATGGATATTCTTTTTGATTAAATATTCTTTGGGCGACTTCACGTTTTAGATTGACAATATCTGTTGGCATGAGCATTTTTGCCTGAAAATTCCGCATTTGGTCGAACACGATGGGTGTGGTCTGTCCCCCATAAATGCCATTCAAAGCTGTAAGTGACAAATTCAACAATCTCAAGACCATTTCAGCAGTAAATATTTTTGCGATGCTGCTAACAGTTCGATCCTGATTTCCTCTATCCATTATTTTTTGTGCACGTACAACGGTGCTCTCTGCTGTGTATAAATCAATAAAGATATCGGCCAGCATTTCTGTGATTTGTTGTTCGTGTTTCAAATCCTGTCCAAACGTATTCAACGCTTCATTAAAAACAAATAGGGCCAATCGTTTTCCCGTTTCAATGGTTTCGCATTCTGCCGCAAGTGGCCCGTCATTATTCCCAAGTTTACCATTGGACATGAATGCATCTATCTTGCTGACCGCTTCACGGATGGGCAACTCTTCCATCAAGGCTTTTTTCATCATAAATCCTGTGATGATTTGACGATTAATCTCATTGGTCCCTTCCCAAATCTGATTAATCCGGTCATCCCGGTAAGCCGAAGCCAGATGGTATTCTTCCAGGAATCCATAACCGCCAAAAATTTGCAATCCTTCATTCACAACAAAGGAACTCGTCTCGCTGCCATACACTTTCGTCATAGACGTTTCAATGGCAAAATTTTCCATGGCTTCTCCAGATTTGATATAATAATCGGGATCGGAACTATCCAATTGATCTATTTTATTTTGGAGCAGCCCAATGGTCCGGTAAACCATGCTGTCAGCAGAAAAAGTCCTTACAGTCATGTCAGCAATTTTTTTAATGATTGCATCAAATTTAGCAATGGGTTCTCCGAACGCACGTCGTTCCTTGGCATATTTAGATGCAGCTTCAATGGCATTTTTGGATCCGCCTACACTGGAAGCACCCAATTTAAATCTGCCAATATTAAGAACATTAAATGCAATGGTGGCTCCTTTACCAACTTCATATAAAAGGTTTTCAGCCGGTACTTTTGCATTCTGAAAAATGAGGGGCGTTGTTGACGATCCTTTCATACCCATTTTCTTTTCTTCAGCACCCGTGGAAAATCCTTCTGTATTTCGGTCCACAATAAATGCACTGAACTTCGTTCCATCTACTTGTGCGAAAACAACAAATACATCTGCCCAGCCGCCATTGGTAATGAATATTTTTTCACCATTGAGTATATAATGATTTCCGTCTTCCGATAAAACAGCCGTAGTTTTTCCCGCGAGGGCATCAGAGCCTGCGGTAGGCTCGGTCAACCCATAAGCGCAAATCATTTCCCCTGTGGCAATTTTTGGGAGATACTTTTCTTTTTGCTCCGGTGTACCAAACCAGATGATAGGCAGTACACCAATCCCCGCTTGAACGGACCAGGTTACCGAAAAGGATGGACTGAATGTCAATGCTTCCGCAACAATAGCTGAGGTTACTTTATCCAGTTCCATACCTCCGTATTTTTCAGGTATATCAATGCCGAGAAGGCCTAATTCGCCCATCTCCCTGATAAGGGAAAGGGAAAGGTCCTTATCATATTTTTCAATCGCCTCTTTTTGAGAAAGGATCCGTTCCTTATCAAATTCTTTTACCATCCCCCATATGTCACGATGTTCTTGCGTAAAATCCTCACGGGAAAAAACAATGGCTTCTGTGGCAGGTTCCACTAAAAAGCTACCGCCAGTTTTGTACGATGTTTTGAGTTTAGTCATGTCAAAATCTCCTCATGTTTTTTTAAAAGTCCTGAGAGAATAAAGTCGGTAATTGTTTCCATATATTCCGTGACAGATACACCATGGGCTTCAAAAATGGTAAACCAGTTTATGGATTCAATATTGACCATGATGGATAGGGCTGTAATCCGTCTATTCACTTTTTTGAATTCTCCCGATTGGACGCCTCGTTCGATAATTTCTTCTATGAGTTCTAAGAAATGTGTATATACCTTTTGAAGTTTTTTCCTGAAATCCGGATCCTTCTGAGCCATAGACCAAAATTCTGTCAGGGCTACAAACGGCTGTGGATCCGATTCATTTTGATTAATAAAATACTGAAATAGATTTTTTAGTTGCTGAGAGGGGAGTTCATCTTCTTCAACAATATGATTCAGGGTAACACTATAACGAAGTACCCAAAAATTGATCAAATCAAGATACATTTCTTTTTTGGATTTGTAATACCAATAAATAGCACCCTTGCTCAATTGGGATTCCTGAACCACATCATCCATCCGTGATCGTTCATATCCGTTTTGTACTAAGACGGTTAGGGCAGCATCTAAAATCTGATCTTTGCGTATATCTTGCTTTGTTTTATTCATAGACTAAACCGACCGGTCGGTCTATTTTACAAAACTGTGGTTTTTCTAACAAGAATATATTAATAATAATATAAAATATATTTGCATTAATTATTATAATTTATTTATATTTGCTAATGAGATTCAGTCTCATTATTCATAATTAACCAAACATATGAGAGATTCAATGTATAAAAAAGTGGCGGCGGGAATTATGCTCCTAAGTGTAATTACCAATTTCGTGATGGCTCAAAATGAGTTTTTTGAGCCGGGATTTGCAGTTGGGGGCTATGGAGAGTTCCATTATAATTCGGCTAAAGTGGGTGAAGCAGATGCATCCAAAAAAATGGATTTCCATCGATTTATTATTTATTATGGATATAACTGGACAGAAAAGTGGTCCTTTAAATCTGAAGTTGAATTGGAACACAATTACGTAAAAGACGGTAATGGTGAATTGGAATTGGAACAAGCATATATTAATTACCATTCGGATAAGTTTGGGTTCCAGGCCGGGGTCATTTTACCATCTGTAGGGTTAATGAATGATTTTCATGAACCACCTCTTTTTCTATCGGTAGAACGGCCGGATTATTCTAAATATATTATTCCAACCACATGGTTTGGAAACGGGCTAGCTGCCTATGGGCAAATGGGTGCTTTCTCTTGGAAAGCGGTGATGCATGAAGGCTTAAATGGCGATGGCATTGCCTCAAAGTGGAGCCAAGGTATCCGTGGTGGACGCCAAAAAGGTTATAAAGCCAATGCAGAAGAAATGTTATATAATGGACGGATAGCCTATACGGGAATTTCTGGATTGCGGGTCGGTTCTTCCTATACCACGACAAAAGCACTTCGTTCTGAAGAAGGAGTGAATCCCATTGGCGTTTCCCTTATGGAATTCCATGCCAAGTATGATGCAAAAGGTATAATGGCCGTGGCAGAGTGGGGAAATATCAGCTATATAGATCATAGCGTAAAATCTTCAACCGGATATTATGTGGATCTGGGATATGATATTGGTAAAATGATAAACCTCGATGGAAAACTTTATCCATGGGTGAGAATTACAGATATAAACCCGGGTGTAGGACATGAGTCCGAAGACAGTAAACATTATAGCAAAATGGTATTTGGCCTTACTTATAAACCCATTAATCAAATTGCATTCAAATTAGATTATGGGACCAAAACCTATACAGACAGTGAAAAAGATAAAACCACCTATATGAACTTAGGAGTCGGGTATAATTTCTAATCATATTTCGAAGCATGTAATGACACAATCCTCCAGCGGTTGGGCTTTCCGCGGTTTGGGGATTCCCTCTATCAAAAACATAACAAATTTATTTTTGATTTTTTGTTTTATTGGCACAGGGATACACGGTGGTATTAAAGAGGATGTGGAAAAAATAATTAAATCCCAATATGGGGATTCTATTGTTTTTGCAATGAAAAAACTATCATTGGGTAAACAGGACCGAACCCAAATTGAGCATAAAGTGCATCAGCGGTTTTTTAAAGATTTTTTATATATATGGACGATCGAACAAAAGGATGGTGAGGAGGTGTATGGTCTTTTAGATAATGTAAAAGGATTATCAATGCCCATTACCTTTTTAGTATTTTTTGATGGGAAAGGGCAGATATTGAATTCTCACGTCATTAAATATAGGGAACCTTATGGGGGTGAAATTTCCAGTTCAAAGTGGAATGCTCAATTTATCGGACGATCTGAAAAATCCAATTTTGTTGTAGGGGATGGAATTGACGGGATTTCCGGAGCAACAATTTCTGTATATAGTATGACAACAGGTGTTATGAAACTGAGTTTACTTTTTCCATTAATAAAATCAAAACTATGACAAATATAAAATACATTAGAACTTTACCCAGAGATTTGAGAATCCTGATTGCTGTGTTTGTAATCGTACTTACCCTAGGTGTAACCATCGGATTAATCTATGTTGGGGTAAATACAGATTATACCCCATCAGGCACCCAATCATTTTATGCTGGAGATCAAGTTTCTTCCGATTTTGAAATTCCTGAACAATATCCAAAATCCTTGGAAGGATTATTGTTAACAACCCATACCCATATAATTGCATTTGCCATTATATTTTTAATAATGGGCGGGTTGCTATTTTTTACGAATATACTCCATAAAAAATGGAAATTATTTTTTATGATTGAACCCTTAATTTCAACTCTTATCACGTTTGGTTCGTTTTTTGCAATCCGATATATTCATCCGAATTTTGTGTATTTTACCATGGTATCGGGCGTATTGATGTATGTGTCTTTTTATGTAATGGCTGTAATCATTTTCAGAGAATCTATTTCTCTACAAAACTGAATTTAATTTTAATGATACATTTTTAATTAGTTTAAATTCTTCTGAAATGTATAGAAATAAAAAGAGGGCTGAATTTTCAGCCCTCTTTTTATACTTATTTTTATAAGATTTATTATTTTAAAATGTCCAATTGCCGATACTTTTCCTGATATTTATGGAACAGCATTTTATGCCGATCCCCCATATCCACTTTTCGGCCTTGGATATAGGCTTGGAGCACATTGGTTCTTATCTCAAGTGCATCACCATTTGAAATGAATAACGTGGCATCTTTTCCAGATTCCAGGGAACCCACTTGTTTGTCAATGCCCAATATTTCGGCTGCAGATAAAGTGATGGATCGCAATGCTTCATCTTTAGGCAAACCATAAGCAGCAGCCATGGCCGCTTGATTCGGCAAGTTTCTTACACGATACGCACCGCCGGCAGAACCGGAAGAGGCAATACAGAACTGAACACCTGCTTCATGAAGTAAGGCCGGTCCCTTATAGGCTTGGTCATAATCTTCAAATCGCCGATTTGGTAGTGCCGTTACGCTTTCATAAATGACTGGAACTTTATTTTTCCGGAGCAGATTAGTGGTCCGCCATGCATCTTTGCCGCCAACGATAATAATATTAACATCCTGTCGTTTGGACCAATGAACAGCAGCTTCAATTTGGCGTACCTCGTTTGCATGGACATAAATAGGCAGCTTTCCCTGAACATAGGGAATCATGCTTTCAAGACGTAAGTCCTCATCATGGTAATCTTCCGCCGAGCGGGATTGGGTTTGCCGTAAGCGAGCGTAGGCACGAGATTCTTTGATCATATCGTCTAATCCCTTTAAGGCTTTTTTCCGTCGTTCCGCTTGTTTCTCCGCTGGCACACGAAATCTACCACCGGACCGAATACCCATTTGTGGCCAGTTAATATGCAACCCGCTGGGATGGGAAAATGTAGCATCTTCCCAAGTCCACCCATCCATCATCATAATCGAAGACTGACCGGAAACCAGGCCGGAACTTGGGGCCACATTGGCAATCAAGACACCGTTGGAACGGGTGGTTGGAATAATTTCCGAATCAGGATTGTAGGCTACATTCGCCCGCACGTTTGGATTAAAATCACCTCTTTCGGAATGATCGTTGGTCACCGGTACAGCATTTATTTCTACCAGACCAATGCCTGCAATAGCTGCAATCAACCCGGGATAAACATGTTTTCCTTCTAAATCGATGACTTCTGCACCCACCGGTGGTGCAATGTATTCACCCACATGAGTGATCTTCCCGTTTTCAAAAAGAATAGACCCATTTATGACACCATTAGAAACCGTATGGATTACACCATTTTTAAGCAGAATCGGATGTTTCTGTGGTGGCGCCGGAATCTGGTCATTGGCGAAAATAAATGATGAGAAGACTAGTGTTAATATTATCCGTTTCATTATTCTTCTCCTTCAAATGTATATGATTCAAATGCATCACAGGAATGAAAGCGGTTGCCACGCCTTCCTTTGGGTTTCATCTTTTTACCACCATTGTCCGGTGCCTGTAATATTTTCTGGATCAGGTCATTTCGAACTTTACTATCCCGTTCACGGTAGTATTGATCCTGTTCCAATGAGAAATATTGTTTCCCATCCAGCCATGTTTGTTCACAAATTGAATAGGTGGAAAGAGGATGGCCGGACCAGACAACAAAATCTGCATCTTTGCCCAATTCTAAAGAACCCACATGTTTTTCGATCTTGAGCTGTTTGGCAGGATTGATAGTGACGAATTTCAGCGCTTCCGCTTCATCGAGACCACCATACTTCACCGCTTTGGCCGCCTCCAAATTCATTCGTCGAGCCAATTCATCGCTATCAGAATTAAAGGATACTGTTACGCCGGCATTTGTCATGAGCGTCCCATTATAGGGAATCGCATCCACCACTTCATATTTATAGGCCCACCAATCAGAAAAGGTGGAGGCGCCGGCGCCATGTTCGGCCAATCGCTCTGCCACTTTATACCCTTCCAGCACATGCTGAAAGGTGGCAATCCTAAATCCAAAATCTTCTGCAATCCGAGTCAGCATAAGGATCTCATCCTGACGATAGGAATGGGAATGAACCAATCGTTTCCCCTCCATGATTTCAACCATTGCATCCAATTCCAGATCCCGTCGGGGCGGCATGGATGACCGCTGCAGTTTCACATCTTTTTTATAAGTGTCCCAAGTCTTTTGATAATCACGGGCCGCAGTGAATGCATCCCGGATAACCTGTTCCACACCCATCCGTGTTTCAGGGTAACGGCCGTAAGAACGTTTTCGTTTTACATTTTCTCCAAGGGCAAACTTGATACCCTGGGGTGCGTGTTTAAGGATCAGATCATTAGAAAAACTGCCCCAACGTAGTTTCATCACCACATTTTGGCCGCCAATGGGGTTGGCTGAACCATGGAGCAAATTGATGGTGGTTAATCCGCCGGCGAGGGCACGGTACATGGCCACATCATTGGGATCAATCACATCACGCATACGCACTTCAGCCGTTACATTCTGAAATCCTTCATTGATGGATTCTCCCGCCATATGGCTGTGGGCATCGATCAATCCCGGGGTGACATGTTTCCCTTTTCCATTAATTACCAAAGCATTGCCACGGGGGAGAGAGATATTCCGGGCGATCTTTTTCACTTTCCCATCCTGAAAGAGAATATCCCATTCTTTTAGAACACCCTTTGGTCCCGATGTCCAGATTGTGGCATCATTGATTAAAATGGTCCTCGGATTGGGCACATCACCATCAAGTCCATAAGCCCCTTCAGGAAATACCAATGAGAGATTACTGGCTGATTCTTTTTTGGATTTCTTTCCCTTTTCAGCTTTGACTGAATCCAACACCGCCGTCCAGCCAGAGCTGGAACCATCAGGATAGAATACATATCCGGTGGCTTTGCCACCGGTGATGGTGCCTTTAAATCGTGTGACGCCTTTTTGAAGTATTGTATCCGCATTGACGGAGAATGATATCCTGTCCTGATCCAATTTATAATTGGCCAGTTTCAGTTTTTTCTCATCCACATTGAGTGACCCACCATCGGCTTTAACAGATAATGTCCATGAGTTGCTGCCTTCTATTAAGGTCCAGTCTCCCACCGCATCCACCAATGGATCGGGGGCCACTTCATATTCGTTCCCATCGATCCAAACGGATTGTACTTTGGATTTTTTGTCAAAATAATTGCCGTCGGTGACCACAAGGTTGGCAATAAAACCAGGGGCCACTTTGCCCAATCGTTTGGCCTGTCCGAATTCTTTGGCTGGATTAGTCGTGAGTGCTGCCAATGCAGCCGACTCATCCAATCCGCGGGTCACAGCTCGCGATAGGTTTTTTCTAAAATCCTTCTTATCCTTTAATTCTGCGGACGTCAGTGCGAATTGGAATCCTGCATCGGCCAGTTTAGCTGCATTGTCCGGAGCCATGTCCCAATGTTTGAGTTGTTCCGTGGAATATTGAAGGGCGTTCTGAGGGTCCGCCACTTCTGGCTTGGCTGGGAAATTCAAGGGGACGATCATGAATGATGCAGGCATTTCTTCAATACGGCGGTATTCATAACCATTGCCCATGATCCAAAGATTCAATTCAAATTCTTCGGCGATATTGGATGAACGGTCGATGTACAATTCGTTTCCCGTTCGAAATACAAATGGCTGCCTATTCCTTTTTGCGTTGGATAATTCTTCTAAAGAACGGTCTGCTTGAATCGGTTCATTACCATCGGGATATTTGGCAAGGATGGCCTGGCTTTTGCTATACCAATCCGCATCCAAAAAGCCCTGCCGAATAAAGGCAATGGCGCCCAAAAGAGAAGTGGGATATTCTTTAGCGCCCCACCCACCGGCTGCATATTCAACCACTTGGGCCACATTGTTCGAAAGCACTTTGGGTATTTGACCCAATTGAACCAACCCGGAACTGCCCTGGAAAATGCCCCCTTTTGGCGTTACATGGGCCGTGGTAAATCCCAATCCATGCAATTCTTTCAGACTTTTTTCATTGGGGTGAAACAGGTCAGCGCCTTTTAGATAGGCCCGCATATTCGAATTCCAGTTGGCCTGGAGGGATGTATCTTTCTTTACCGTTTTCACATCCAACCAGCTTTCGATGAAACCGGCATAAATATGTTTGCCATCCATGTCAATAATGGTGGCTTGTTTGGGAATCTTTACTTTTGCTCCGACAGCGGTGATGATGCCGTCGCGCATAACAACCGTTCCGTCTTCGATGGTTTTGCCCGGTGATGCATGGACCGTTGCATTGGTAAGGGCCCAAGCCCGGGGTGGATTTCGGTGGAGCGCTTTGGCTGGTCCAACCTGTGCAGTCAGAATGGACAATATTGACAGGAACAGTATCGTTTTTATTTTCATCATTCGTCTCAAAAGTTTGGGCCACGTAAGTGCGTGGCCGTTATTTTTTTTGTTAAGTATTTATATGCATCATCAACCGTATCACAGATTTGGAACAGGTCCAAATCAGATCGGGAGATTACACCTTTATCCACAAGAAAATCCCAATTTACCACATTATTCCAAAAGTCACTGTCAAATAGAACGATAGGAATTTGTTTACGCAATTTATTAGTTTGGATAAGGGTAAGCGTTTCCATGACTTCATCTAAAGTACCGAATCCCCCTGGCCAAACTACCATGGCTTTAGCCAAGTATAAGAACCAAAATTTTCGCATAAAAAAGTAATGAAAATTCATTTCTAAATCATCAGAAATAAATGGGTTTCCTGCTTGCTCAAAAGGGAGAGAAATGGACAATCCCACAGCCAAACCCTTCGCTTCGGTTGCACCACGATTTGCGGCTTCCATTATACCAGGACCACCCCCAGAGGTAACGATAAACCGTTTTTTTTTGTTATTTAACTTTTTACTCCATTTGGTCATTTTAAATGCGAGCTCACGCGCTGCCTCATAATATCGGCTCATATCTAAATCGGTATCTAAAACTGCACGATCATTTTTGGACAAATTTTTAGGAGCACTCGCCAATGCTAATTCAGCATCTTCTTTTGATTTTAATCGAGCAGAACCAAAAAACACGATCGTATCTTGAATTTTATTTCGTTTAAAACTTTGGAGAGGTCCGTAATATTCTGCTAATAACCGGACGGACCGTGCATCAGGACTACCTAAAAATTCTTTGTTATAGTAAAAGCGATTGTCATTCTTTTCATTCATTATTTTATTCTTTCTTTTTTCTGTGGCGGGGAAATTAAGTCAGCGACAATTTATAAGTAAGAATGAAAATTATTAAACTGATGGCTGGTTGGAGCCAATAATCCACAGTTGTATTTTTACATATGTTAAAAAGAGAAATATTATTCCTATTGCTGATTTCCGCTTGCGTACTGCCACCGCCAGTACCTTTCATTCCGCCACCCACAAAACAATCAACGGATGTCCCTAATTCTCTGTCCGAAGGATTATTGACAGAATACGATATCTGGGAATTTTTGAAGGAGAATCCCAAAGAAACAGACGTAATAGATATGTTAGGTGCACCCGATTCCATTTGGGTCAGCGATGAGCAGCCCTATTATGTAATGTATTATTATCGCCCGACCTTAAAAGATTATAATTCTATCGAATTGAATACAAAATCCAGACGAGTCACTGGATATGAGTGGGATGAACAGTAATCCATGCGGTTGATAAAACGGGTTAAAATACTGGCGCCATTTTGGTTGGTATCCCTCTGTTATTTTATCATACCCTTCATCCGAGATCCCATTCCGCCACCGGAATATTTTGTCAATTTGGATGCTGCCATTCCGTTTGTCTGGTGGATGATAATCCCTTATTACCTGTATTACATTTCAATTATTTTACCGCTTTTGGTGATGGATGTTCATCGATTAAAAATTTTGAATAAAGTGGCGGTCATTCTGCTATTAGTGGCCTACAGTATATTTATAATATGGCCAATTTCGTGCGAATCGATTCTACTGACCCGTACTCCAAATCCATTATCATTTATGCATGGTATGGTCACATTCCCCTGGCTGTATCAGAATGCATTTCCATCGGTTCATGTAATCATTGGTACATTTATTGGTGGTATAATGGGTAGAGAATATCCACAGAAAAAATGGTTGTTTTGGTTGGGAGCAGGACTAATCTTTTTCGCCACTTTTTTAACAAAACAACATTTTATTATGGACGCAATTTTCGGGTTAATTTTGGGATTAATTGGACTTTATTTATGGGATAAACAAACACGGAGGGTAGCATAATGGGAGATTTATCAACAGTCGAATATAAAGGTGACTTGAGAACCGAAGCCGTTCACTTGGATTCCGGCGAGCGAATTCATACGGATGCTCCAAAAGATCATGAAGGAAAAGGAGAGGCCTTTTCTCCAACGGATTTGGTGGCAACATCTCTGGCAAGTTGCATGATCACAGTTATGGGTATCAAAGCAAAGCAACATGGTATTAATATGGTTGGAACGACAGCGGATGTGGTTAAGGAAATGGCAGCAGATCCCCGGCGGATTTCTGCAATTCGGATCAATATCCATTTTCTAAATAATTATTCTGATAAAGAGAGAATACTCCTTGAAAGAACCGCCAATACTTGTCCTGTAAGGAATAGTCTAAGTGATGAGTTAGCTGTAGAAATTCATTTTAATTATCCGGATAAATGATTCTATTTCCCCCAGAATTACTTCTAAAAAAATATCATAAATGGAAAGCAGCCATTCAGACGTTGAATATCCATAAATCAGCACCTAATTTCTGATTCTAATTATGTCCTCGGATTTCAAGTTAGCCCCATCTATTTTATCAGCAGATTTTGCAAATCTACAAACAGCACTATCACAATGTGAAGAGGGTGGTGCCCATTGGATTCATATTGATGTCATGGATAATCAGTTTGTCCCCAATTTGACCATCGGTCCGCCGGTTGTAAAATCTCTCCGACCCAAAACAAATAAATTTATTGATGTCCATATGATGGTCATTGAGCCTGAAAAGTTGGTAGAATCATTTGCAAAAGCAGGTGCGGACTTAATTACATTTCATATTGAAGCGACTGACGATCCCCAATCGGTCATCGATTTGATACATTCTACGGGAACGCAAGTGGGTATTTCCATTAAACCATCCACACCATTATCAGATATTGAACCATTTTATGATAAAGTGGATCTGATTTTAGTCATGAGTGTTGAACCAGGTTTTGGTGGCCAAGGATATATGGATGGTTCCACGGAACGAATCCTGAATATTAAACAAAAATTAAAAGAACAATGTTTACAGGACCAGGTATTGATCGAGGTGGATGGGGGCATCAAGCTCCACAATGCCAAAGAAGTTATTGATGCAGGTGCAGATGTGTTGGTGGCCGGGTCCGCCGTTTTTGGTACGGAAGATCCTGCTAAAACAATTCAAGCATTTTACAATTTATAACCCCAAAAAATAATGAGAACATACCAAGATATCGATATATTTAACGAATGGAGTGACGAGGAGAAAAACCAATTTGCGTTAGCCGTAACTAAAGGATTAATTATGGATACGGTCCGGAAAGCCAATTCTGGCCACAGTGGTGGGCCCATGTCTTCTGCCGATTTTACCCAAATCCTGTTTACAGAATATTTGAAATTTGACCCAAATGACCCAGATTGGTTCAATCGAGATCGTTTTGTTCTTTCTGCGGGACATGAATCGGCACTCATCTATGCCATGCTGACCCAAATTGGTTGGTTAAACATTGAAGATATCCAAAATTTTCGACAGCTCCATAGCCGAACACCAGGACATCCAGAAGTCGAAACCCCCGGCGTAGAGGCAACCACCGGTCCATTGGGCCAAGGATTCGGTATGGCAGTGGGTATGGCCACTGCGGAATCCATGCTTCGCGCAAGGGTGGGCGAATTGGTAGATCATTTTACCTATGTGCTGGCGGGGGATGGTGACTTTCAAGAGCCCATAACACTTGGTGCTGGATCCATGGCCGGCCATTGGGGGCTGTCCCGACTTATCGTTTATTATGATTCCAATAATGCACAGATCTCCGGAAAAGTGGATCGTGCTGATTCTACAAATTATGCCCAGGTTTTCGAAGGCTTTGGATGGCACGTCCAGGAAATTGATGGCCATAATTATGAACAGATTCGGGAAGCCATCGAAAAAGCACAGGTGGTAGATCGCCCCAGCTTAATAATTGGTACAACCATTATGGCACAGGGAACGGCCACAATGGAAGGTGATCATAATACACATGGCGCGCCACTGCCTCAAGATGAAATTGATGCAACGAAAGAAAAGCTCGGACTTCCAAGTGAACCATTTTATTTGCCAGAAGAAGTGGTTACTTATTTCCAATCCCGTTTTGATAGTTTAAAAGAAAAGGTTTCTAATTGGAATTCTGATCTTGTTACTGCATGTGAAAATGCAGATTTTAAAAAACTTTGGGATACAACTGTCCTTGGGGAATTGGGTGAAATTGATTTCCCCGAATTTGATAATGGCACATCCATTGCAACTCGAAAAGCATTTGGAACCACATTGGATACATTTGCAGAACAAGTGCCATCCATCGTTGGCGGTTCTGCGGACCTTGAACCTTCTAATTATACAGGCAACTTTGCCAAAACGTATGGTGATTTTACGCGGGTAAATCGATCGGGTCGGAACCTAGCTTTTGGCGTTCGTGAATTCCCAATGGCGGCAGCCATGAATGGGTTGGCTCTCCATGGCGGCGTTATTCCATTTGGAGGAACATTCCTGATATTTGCAGATTATGAACGACCCGCCTTACGGTTAGCAGCCATCCAAGGGTGTGGCGTTATTCACGAATTTACCCATGATTCTTTTTGGTTGGGCGAAGATGGTCCAACCCATCAACCGGTGGAACATACTATGGCATTACGAACGATTCCAAATTTCAATGTATTCCGTCCAGCAGATGCCAAAGAAACTGCAGCTTGTTTTCGATTGGCTATAGACCAAAGGGAAACGCCGAGTGCATTGCTCCTTACGCGTCAAGGCGTAGCTGTCTTACCGCAAGAAATGGAAGTTATAATTGGTGGTGTGTCTAAAGGTGCTTATGCGGTGGTTGAATGTGACAATCCTGAATTAATTTTTATTGCCACAGGATCAGAAGTGGGCCTCGCCATAGAAGTGGCCAATGCCATGGATGATAAGAATATTCGGGTGGTGAGTATGCCTTGTTGGGAAAATTATGAGCAACAGTCCGATGAATATAAAAATGCATTAATTCCAAGCCGCGGCGCTATGAAAGTTTCTATGGAAGCAGGCATTACCATGGGATGGGATAAATATATTGGTCCCAATGGATTGGCCATTGGCATGGACCATTTTGGGGCATCGGCACCGGGGAAAGATTTGGCAAAGGAATTTGGTTTTACTACAGATCAAGTTGAGAAAAAAATCAGAAATCATTTAGCAAATCTTTTATGAAGATTCACATTGCCACTGATCATGCCGGATTAGAACTCAAAAATATCATCCGGGATTATTTAATTGAAAAAGGTTATAACGTTACAGATCATGGAGCCCATGAATATGATGCCTTGGATGATTATCCTGATTTTATTTTTCCATGCGCAAAAGCAGTGGCAGCTGATTCTGAAAGTCGCGGAATTATTTTAGGCGGCTCCGGACAGGGAGAAGCCATGGCTGCTAATCGGATAAAAGGTGTACGAGCTGCCGTATTTTATAATGGTCCCGCAGAAATAGTAAAATTATCCCGAGAACACAACAATGCCAATATTCTATCTTTGGGCGCGCGTTTTATGTCCGAAGCAGAGATCTATGATGTAATTGAAATGTGGTTGAATGAGCCGTTTGCTGGCGGTCGACACGAGAGAAGGATTGAAAAATTGGACGAATAAATTGTTATTTTTAAAAGATTCAATGAGATTCGTCAAATCTTAATTCTCTATAACTTTTATTTTACTTAAATCTTCTACTGTATTCATATTGGTGAATTCATTTTCATTATCATCCATAATGACCATTTCCATTTTTATAGAATTTAATAATCCATGAAGACTTAAATCCCCCTCTTCAATTTGTCGCGGAATTTGTTTCAAAATTCTTTTATGATAAAAAGCGCACGTGAGTTGGAAATAATCGTTCACCATAGGAACGATGGCATCCGCGTCATGATTCCCCAATGTCCATAACGATTGAATAATCTCCTTTGTCATAAGTGGTAGATCACATGAGATAATAAAATTCCAATCAGAATTCGAATAATTTAATGCAGTATAAAGTCCATTAATGGGTGCTTGAATATCCAATTCATCCTTAAAAAAGTGATAGGAAATTGAATCCGGTTTTTCCTTTCCGATCACATATCTTTTTTCAAAACTATCACACGAATTCCAAATTCGGTCAAGTACACTTTGACCACTAATGGTTGCTTTCCATTTGGGCGAACCAAATCGTTCACTATTTCCTCCGATAAGTATAAATGCAGTCGCTTTAATCATGCCATAATTTCAATTAAAATATCCCATTAAACATAGTATTTGTTTTATATAGTAAAAATACTATATTCCATGCCATATGGTAACCAATCAAACAAAGATTTCACCGGAATTTATACAAAATGCCGCGCGTGTGTTAAAAACATTAGGGCATCCTGACCGTATTAAAATCGTAGAGTTTTTAGATGACGGTGAAAAAACAGTGGGTCAAATTCATAGAGATTTAGATAGGCATCAACCGATTGTGAGTCAACATTTAAAAGTAATGTACGACCGGGGAATTGTAACCTACCGACAAGATGGCACTCGTTATTTTTATTCACTATCCAATGAATTTATTTTCAAAATTTTAGATTGTATGACCGATGCACAAGAAAAAATTACAAAAGGCGAATGGACCTTTGAATTCCATGATAATTAAAGAAAAGGAAAATAAATATGAATGATATTGCATTTAATCAAGAATTGGATTGTCGTGGATTGAATTGTCCACTCCCAATACTCAAAACAAAAAAAGCCATGGACGAAATGTCTGCTGGTGAAATATTGAAAATGGTATCCACCGATCCAGGATCTCAAAATGATATAACAGCTTGGTCCAATCGAACGGGGAATGAACTATTATCTGCCGGAGATGATGGCGGTGATTTTATCTATTACATTAAAAAAACATAAGATTTCATTATGAGTGAAACTAAACCAAAACGCATGGCGCTTATTGCGTCTAAAGGAACATTAGATTCGGCGTACCCGCCTTTTATGTTGGCATCCACAGCAGTAGCAATGGAAATGGAAGTGGCAAATTTTTTACTTTTTAGGGACTAGTATTGCTCAATAAAAAAATTAACGCAAAAGTAGCACCGGTTACGAATCCTGCTATGCCCATGAATATGCCATTTGGCCCTGAAGCATTTCAAAAAATCAATAAACCCTAAAAATTATGTCATCATTACAATCCTATACCGCAACAGATTTATTCGAGTATTTATGCAAGAAAAAAGATATGCTTGTGTTGGACGTTCGTAATGAAGAAGACTTCGGACGGTTTAATGTGGAAGGTCCATTTCCGTTTGAAATGGCCAATGTGCCTTATTTCGAATTTATGGAAGAAGAAGATGCCACAGTAGCCAAAGTCTCTCGTGAAAAACCCATAAAGGTGGTGTGCGCCAAAGAAGGATCGGCTCAATATGTGAATGAAATTTTGGTGTCACATGGATTTGAAGATGTGGCCTATCTTGCTGGCGGCATAAAAACCTGGGGAAATTTACTCACGCCAAAACGCATTAATCCCGAGTCCGATGATTATGCGCTTTATCAATTCATTCGCCCTGGAAAAACATCTTGTAATTATGGCCTGATCTATAAGGGAGAGATGGCTATCTTTGATCCCAGTCGGAATTATGAATTCTATCAATCCTTTGCAAATAACCATCAGGCAAAAATTGTTCGTACGTTTGAAACACACCTTCAAGCCGATTATATCAGTGGAAGTAAACAAATCGCCAATGCCACCGGCGCAGAAATTATGGCTCATGGCGGTGATTTCAGCGAAGCATCTTTTCAATACAGCCAAGTGAATGATGGCGATTCATTTGCAATGGGTGGTGATGGTCCAGTTGTTAAAATAATGCATTCACCGGGACATACACCTGGGAGCACCAGTTATATAATTGATAATACATATTTTATATCTGGTGACACCGTTTTTATTCAATCTGTTGGGCGCCCGGATCTTGGGGGTAAAGCAACAGAATGGGCAGTAATGCTTTATGATACATTAACAAATAAAGTGCAAAAGCTTGATAAATATTTAGATGTATTACCGGGGCACTTTATAGATTGGACGGAAGCAAATGATGATTTTTTGATTTCAGAAAAACTGCATAAAGTGATAAATTATAATGCAGGTGTTTATGCTATAGATTCCCCGGAAAAGTTCACTGAATACATTCAAGATAATATGAGAAAATCTCCCAATGTGTACAATGAAATTCGAAAAGTAAATGTTGGGTGGCTTGATGTGGATATTGATGAAGCTGATGTAATGGATTTAGGTAAAAATGAATGTGCTGCTACGGCGTATGCTAATAAGGATTAATTGAGATTAGTCACAGAGCACACCGAGAATCACAGAGAAAAAATAGAATTAACTCTGTGATCTCTGTGGCAAAAAAAGGATAAAATGAATTACGGATTTGTAATAGATAATCGAATGTGCATTGGTTGTCATGCCTGCACGGTGGCATGTAAAAGTGAATTTGATGTTCCTATCGGTGTAAACCGTACCCATGTGAAATATATTGAAAAAGGTGAATTCCCAAATTCCACCCGCGAATTTTCCGTCCATAGATGTAACCATTGCGCCGATGCACCATGTGTGGAAATTTGTCCAACCACCGCGCTTCACACCCGTGCCGACGGCATTGTTGATTTTGATAGTGATCGTTGCATTGGATGTAAATCTTGCATGCAAGCATGTCCCTATGACGCACTTTATATTGATCCGGAAACCAACACCGCGGCAAAATGTAATTATTGTGCCCATCGTATTGATGGCGGTTACGAGCCGGCTTGTGTTATAGTCTGTCCGGTGGAAGCGATTATATCTGGAGATTTGGATGATACCAATTCCAAGATTGCGCAATTGGTGGCGAATGAAGATACCATGACACGAAAACCAGAAAAATCCACTGTCCCCAATTTATATTATATTAATGGAACTAATGAAATGCTGGACCCAAATGCCACAAAAAGGGATGGCGATTATGTATGGTCCGAACAGGCAACAGGTGTGGGGCATTATGCAAAATACGCTGACCAGCGTGTGGCTGAATCGGATACTCAAAATTTACTCATTCAATTGGCTATGGAAAATTCAGCCAGAACCGGCAAGCCCATTGACAAAAGAGCCATTGATAATGTAGCTCAAGAAATCCAAGAAAATGTGGATACGAAGGAAGCACGGCGCGTTTATGATTCCCCAAGTAAAGGCGTCCTATGGGGCTGGGAAGTACCGGCTTATGTGTGGACAAAAGCAATAGCAACAGGCACATTTCTCATGATGGCCGTGTGGCATTATTTCAATGGTGGCTTGGACGCTTCATCCGAAATGGCTGGACTTATAATAACACTTATATTTATGGGATTAACGGGAGCGTTGTTGGTCAAAGATATTAACCGCCCAGATCGTTTCCTGTATGTATTACTTCGCCCACAATGGAAATCCTGGCTGGTTCGTGGCGCTTATATCATTACGGTTTTTGGCGGATTGGTTTCCTTGAAATTGTTGGACAATTATTTACAACTGGGATTCGACTGGTTGTGGATTCCGGGAATAGTCTTCGCAGGGTTAGGGGCGGTCTATACGGCATTTTTGTTTAACCAG
>Ga0208830_1000058_pt1 | contig 66099 bp, 50 predicted proteins | sample DeeseametaMP2634_FD_184169 | JGI IMG/M metagenome (GOLD analysis project Ga0208830, IMG submission 184169) | Marine microbial communities from the Deep Atlantic Ocean - MP2634 (SPAdes) | ecosystem: Environmental > Aquatic > Marine > Oceanic | place: Northeast of Antigua and Barbuda, North... | reverse complement strand
GATGGCGTTATCAATGCCAAGACCCGCCATTGCAGACAGCAGATGTTCTACGGTATCTACTTTGGCGTGCTCTTTAACCAGCGTGGTAGAGAGTGTGGTCTCACCCACCTGCAGCGCATTTGCCGGAATGTCGACAACCGGTTCAAGATCAACGCGACGGAAGATAATGCCACTATCCACCGGAGCGGGCTTAAGCGTCAGGTAGACTTTCTCTCCTGAGTGCAGGCCCACGCCGGTCGCGCGGATGGTGTTATTGAGCGTACGCTGTCGAATCATCGGACATTCCTGCCATTACTGAGCATAATATATACAATCTGGCGCGCATTATAACAGCAAATGAGGAGTGCGCCAGTGCGCACTCATCAGTCAGCCTGACGACGGAGGAAAGCCGGGATATCGAGATAATCCATATCCGGGTTCGCACCAGAGTCAAGTTGACGAGCTGCATTACCTGCCTGACGGGTTACCGCCGGACGGTCAAGCTGACGATAGTCGGTACTGCCATCAGCATTACGCGGTTGAGCTGTATTATCGACAACCTTTGTCGGCTTTGGTTCCTCAACTACTTTCTCCTGGCCCAGACCAGTCGCAACAACGGTCACCCGCAGTTCGTCTGTCAGTTCAGGATCAATCACGGTACCCACAACAACGGTCGCGTTTTCAGAGGCAAACTCTTCAACAACTTCACCGACTTCACTGAACTCACCCAGAGACAGATCGAAACCAGCAGTCACGTTAACCAGAATACCTTTAGCACCACGAAGATCGACATCTTCCAGCAGCGGGCTACCAATCGCCTTTTCGGCGGCTTCGCGCGCACGGTTTTCACCAGTCGCGGTGCCTGTGCCCATCATCGCCTGTCCCATTTCGGACATCACGGTGCGAACGTCTGCAAAGTCAACGTTGATCATACCCGGACGGGTAATCAGATCAGCAATCCCCTGAACCGCGCCCTGGAGTACATCGTTAGCTGCCTTAAACGCGTCAAGCAGGGATGTACCTTTACCAAGAACGGTAAGGAGTTTTTCATTAGGGATAGTAATCAGGGAATCCACATGCTGGGACAGGTGATCCAGACCCTGATTAGCAATGGCCATACGCTTCTTGCCTTCAAACGGGAACGGCTTAGTCACAACCGCTACTGTCAGAATGCCCAGCTCTTTCGCCACTTCAGCTACCACAGGTGCACCACCGGTACCGGTACCGCCACCCATGCCTGCAGTAATAAATACCATATCTGCGCCGCGCAGTGATTCTGCGATGCGCTCGCGATCTTCCATGGCAGCCTCACGACCGACATTAGGATTCGCACCAGCACCCAGACCTTTGGTCAGTCCGTTGCCTAATTGAATAACTGATCGTGCACCCACATTACGCAGAGCCTGCGCATCTGTGTTTGCACAAATAAAGTCGACGCCTTCAATCTGACCTTCGACCATGTGTTGTACTGCGTTACCGCCGCCACCGCCAACACCAATGACTTTAATAACTGCGTTCTGTTGCAGGTCATCTGCTAACTCGAACATATCGCCTTCTCTGTTATGAGACATAGCATTATCTCCTTTTTCCGCGCGAGTAATATTTAATATTAAAAATTCTCTTTTAGCCAATCTTTTATACGGCCAAGTGGACTTTTTTTATCGTCCTGGACACGCTTATTTAATGACTTTCTGTTTTCCTGGCCAGCGGCATACAAAAGCAAGCCGACTGCCGTTGAATAAATCGGATTATTTATTACATCCGTAAGGCCACTGACACCCACCGGACGAGCAAGACGCACTGGCATATGGAATATTTCTTCAGCGAGCTCAACAACACCTTCCATCTTAGATGTTCCGCCCGTCAGTACGATCCCGGCGGCAATAAGATCTTCGAATCCACTGCGACGTAGTTCAGACTGAATCAGAGTAAATAATTCGTCGTATCTTGGCTCAACAACTTCGGCCAGAGCCTGCCTCGACAGGTCGCGCGGCGGACGGTCACCCACACTTGGTACTTTGATTTTTTCGTCCGCTTTGGCGAGCTGAGTCAAGGCACAGGCGTACTTCACTTTAATTTTTTCAGCATGCTGAGTCGGGGTACGTAATGCCATCGCGATATCGTTCGTTACCTGATCACCCGCAATAGGAATGACTGCGGTATGACGGATGGCCCCTTCGGTAAAAATTGCTATGTCCGTTGTGCCACCACCGATATCAACCATGCACACGCCAAGCTCACGTTCATCATCAGTTAACACGGCATAACTTGAAGCCAGCTGCTCAAGAATAATATCGTCGGTTTCGAGGTTGCAGCGCTGCACACAACGCTCGATATTCTGAATGGCATTGACGGAGCCCGTCACCAGGTGCACCTTAGCTTCAAGGCGCACACCCGCCATCCCGACCGGTTCTTTTATTCCTTCCTGAGAGTCGACAACATACTCCTGTGGCAGCACGTGCAGAATCGCCTGATCCTGCGGGATCGCCACGGCCTGCGCAGCATCTATCACACGCTCAATATCGGTCTGGGTGACTTCCCGGTCCTTCACAGCAACGATGCCATTAGAGTTCATTGAATGGACATGACTACCTGCGATTCCCGCATACACAGAATGGATAGTGCAGCCGGCCATTAACTCAGCTTCTTCGACTGCCCGACGAATTGAATGAACGGTGGATTCGATATTAACCACGACGCCTTTTTTCAGGCCGCGGCTCGGACTGGTGCCCAGACCAACAACTTCAATATTGCCATCGGAATCGACCTCACCAACAATCGCTACAATTTTGGATGTGCCAATATCAAGGCCCACCATCATGCGCTTCTGCTGTACCGGACTCATTAACCCTTCTCCTGCTGCGGCTGCCAACGAATGGCAGCACCTTTTCCGTATCTCAGATCGACCTCTGCTACCTGATCGGCAGGCAGACGCTTCATCACTTTAAGCAGGCGACGTGCCCGCGCTTCTATATTTTTCCGGCCCAGTGCAACGCGCCAGTTATTACTCAGATCCAGCTCAACCGAACCTGTTTCGGTAAGGCTGAGTGTGCGGACATTTACCTGCACAGGCGCCAGCGCCTGCTGTATCAGTCGATAATCTTTTACGGCTTTATCCATATATTCGATATCGCCTTGTATAAGTGTCAGTTTATCGACATTTAAATGAGCTGGTATCGCCATTAAATCGCCACTTATACCGATTAATTTATTACTGTTCCAAACCGCCATAGGAATATCTTCTCTGACGGTGATTTCGACATATCCGGGCCAACGCTTCTTTACCCGCACTTCCTTAATCAGGGGCATCGACAATACGTTCTCATAAACACCCTGAAGATCTGCCGAAAAGAACCCCTGACCTTTAATCCAGCCCACCTGAGAAGTAATATCCGCGGCATTCCAGACAGTTAAATCACCGGTCACCCGCACATCCTGAATCGCCCAGCGGTCAACCATTTCCCTTCCTCCGAGAAACAGACCGACCAACAGCACCGGAGCAACGACCCAACTCCAGTGAACCGACCTGATCCAGGCTGGCACATGCCATTCCCGACGGGCCGCTTTTTCAGGACGACGTGTCGCGCCCCGCTGCGCCGCACGCTTTTTACTGGCCATAACGCCCTGCAGCTTCTTCAAGCAGGCGGACCACCAGAGCCTGGAATGTCATTCCCGCCGCTTTTGCCGCCATCGGCACCAGACTATGATCGGTCATACCGGGACTGGTATTGGCTTCGAGCAACCAGAAATCTCCTGCTTCATCCTGCATCACATCAATACGACCCCAACCCTGTACCCCGAGGACATTGAACGCTTTTACCGCAAGTGCCTGCAGAGCAGCTTCTTCATCTGCATCCAGACCACAGGGCAACAGATACTGCGTGTCATTTGACTGATATTTTGCGTCGTAGTCGTAGAATTCATGACTGGTCTTGAGCTGAATAACCGGTAGCGCTTCACCATCAATCACTGCCACGGTAAATTCACGTCCCTGCACCCAACGTTCTGCCAGAACCAGGCCATCGTACTGACAGGCGAATTCATAACTGGCACTTAACTCATCCGGATTGTGCACCCGACGCATTCCAATACTTGAGCCTTCGCGCGCCGGTTTCACAATGGCGTTTGATCCCAGGGCAATATCGATCGCTTTCCAGTCAGAAGACTGATCCAACAGAAATGCCGGCGGTGTCGGGAGCCCAGCCGCCTGCCAGATAAGTTTGGTCCGCCACTTATCCATAGCCAGCGCTGACGCCATAACGCCACTGCCGGTATATGGCTTATTCAACCACTCGAGTACTCCCTGAATGGTGCCGTCTTCACCACCCCTGCCGTGCAGGGCAATAAAAGCAATATCAAATTCAGCATCCGTCAGTTGCGAAATCGCATGGTCACGGATGTCAATGGAAATAACATCTGCACCGGCGCCTTTCAGAGCGTTAAATACAGCTGCGCCACTGCGCAATGAAACTTCGCGCTCCGCAGAGGTTCCGCCCATCAGTACTGCTATTTTTCCCAGAGACGCGACTGTCATTTCTTCATCTCCCCGAGCCACTCAGGTAATTCCTGCGTCAGTTTTGTCGCAATGCCACCGATATCTCCTGCGCCTTGTGTGAGCAGAAGGTCGCCGGCTTTGAGTACACTGGTGAGTGGTCCCTGCAGGGATTCATCCCGCTCGATAAAAATCGGATCGAGATTGCCTCGCTGACGAATGCTTCCACACAGTGAGCGACCGTCAGCTCCAGCGATCGGCTTTTCTCCGGCGGGGTACACATCCATAAGAATCAGAACGTCTGCGTCATTGAGAACCCGGACGAAATCCTCGTAAAGATCACGGGTGCGTGTGTAGCGATGCGGCTGAAATACCATGACCAGGCGACGCTCAGGAAAACCTTTACGGATAGCATCAATGGTGACTTCGAGCTCGCGGGGATGATGGCCATAATCATCAACCAGCATGACATCACCACCAGCGACCGGAAATTCTCCACAGACGGTGAAACGACGTCCGACGCCCGCGAAGTTTTCGAGCGCAGTGACAATGGCTTTCTCGTCGACACCTTCGTCTTCTGCGACAGCAATCGATGCCAGCGCGTTAAGCACATTGTGACGACCAGGCATACGCATACGGATCGCGAGTGCCTGTTCTTTTCCGGGGCGATGCACATTGAAGTAAGTAAACATACCTTCCTGGCGCAGGTCAGTCGCACGGTAATCGGCATCGTCTGAAAAACCATATGTCACGATCTGACGACCAATACGCGGAAGAATGCTGCGCACATGCTCGTCATCAATACAGACAACGGCCAGACCGTAAAATGGCAGGTTATGCAGAAATTCAACAAAGGTATTTTTCAGCTGCTCAAAATCGCCGCCGTACGTACTCATGTGATCGGCATCGATATTTGTCACAATCGAAACCATAGGTTGCAGATGCAGGAAGCTCGCATCACTCTCATCGGCTTCAGCAACCAGATAGCGGCTCAATCCAAGACGCGCATTCGTGCCTGCACTGTTCAGTTTTCCGCCGATCACAAACGTCGGATCAAGCTGCGCCTCAGCCAGTACTGATGTCACCAGACTGGTGGTCGTTGTTTTGCCATGTGTTCCGGCAACAGCGATGCCGTGGCGGAAACGCATCAGTTCAGCAAGCATTTCTGCACGGCGGACAACAGGAACGCGGCGCTCAATTGCCGCGCTCACTTCAGGATTTTCGTGATCAATTGCCGTAGACACGACCAGCACATCGGCTTCTTCAATGTTTGCTTCAGAGTGCCCGATCATAACCGTGGCACCGAGTGTACGAAGACGCTCGGTCACCACAGATTCTTTCAGGTCAGAGCCCGTAATACGGTAACCCTGATTCAGCAGCACTTCGGCAATACCACACATACCGGCTCCGCCTATGCCGACAAAATGAATGACGCGGATACGGCGCATTTCTGGAATCATATTCACTAACTTTGGTGTACGTTTATTGCTCACGGGCAAACCTCCTCACCTGTGCCACTACCTGATCAGTCGCATCGGTCATTGCCAGTCCCCGTGCCCGGGCGGCCATGTCACGCAGTAACGCCCGGTCGTTATTCAATTGCTGCCACTGCTCTGCCAGCCATTCGGAAGTCAGCTCACTCTGCTGACGGATCATTGCTGCGCCATCACGTTGCAGGTACTGAGCATTCGCGGTCTGGTGATCATCAACGGCATGTGGAAAAGGAACAAAAATCGCAGCACATCCCGCCGCTGCAATTTCCGACACCGTGAGAGCGCCAGAACGACATACGATAAGGTCTGCCCACTGATAAGCGGCCGCCATATCATCAATAAATGCAGTAACGTCAGCGCTGACGCCCGCTGATTTATAGTCTTCAGACATCTGCCCGATATTGCGTTTGCCAACCTGATGACGAAGTTCCGGACGCAGGGGCTCCGGAATTAATTTCATGGCACCCAGCACCGCTTCATTCAGTGCAACTGCACCGAGACTTCCACCCACGACGAGCACCCTGAGGCGCCCGTCGTTCATCTCGCGATGTTCAGGTGCCGGAATAGAAAGCACTTCTTTACGCACCGGGTTGCCCGTCACGAGTGCGTTATCAAGTGCGCCCGGGAAGGCCTGCATAGTGACGTCTGATATTTTTTGCAAAAGCCTGTTGGTCATACCCGCTCTGGCATTCTGCTCATGAATCAGAAGTGGAATTCCTTTCAGCCAGGCGGCCACACCACCCGGCCCGGTTGCATACCCACCGAGTCCGACGACTGCCAGTGGTTTAAGTTCGCGCATTATTTTTGCTGCTGCGCGGACTGCACGGGATATTCTCAGAGGGGATTTAAGAATGCCGAGCTTACCTTTACCCCGCAATCCGGCGATATCAATGGTATGAAGTGGAAAGCCATTGACCGGAACGAGATCGGCCTCTATACCAGCGGCAGTACCAAGCCAGTGAATTTCGTACCCCTGCTCAGCCAGAGCATGTGCGACTGCGAGCGCCGGGAACACATGACCACCCGTTCCACCGGCCATCATCAGTACGACCTTACTCATCGTCAGCCTCCCCGGATTTTTCTTCGCCGGTGATTACTTCCCCGGCGTGTTCAGCAACCTGAGTTTCATAGGCTATGCGCATAACAATACCGACCATAGCGCAGCACATCATCAGGCTACTGCCGCCATAACTATAAAAAGGAAGAGTCAGACCTTTTGTCGGTAACAGACCGGTATTTACGCCCAGATTAATCACCACCTGCAGACCCAGCAGTGAAGCAATTCCTACCGCAACATAGGAGGCATACATCATGCCCTGACGCTGTGCCGCCCATGAAATCTGCCATATTTTTCCAATCAGAAATGCGAGCAGCCCAAGAGCAGCAGCCGCACCCAACAGACCGGTTTCTTCCGCCCAGATCGCGAATACAAAATCCGTATGTGCTTCAGGCAGATAGAAAAGTTTCTGAACACTTTCACCAAAACCAACACCGAACAGCTCACCCCGGCCGAACGCAATCAGAGACTGAGTAAGCTGGTAACCTGTGCCATAAACGTGCTCCGGAGACCATGGATCCATATAGGCGAGAAGGCGCTGCATCCGGTAGTCTTCGCCGGTCACCACGATACTGCTCAGGATCAGCGTCGCGAATGTCAGCAGGAAGAACTGCCCCGCTTTTACCCCACCAAGAAACAGCATGATCATGGCAGAGCCCATCAGTACAACAACGGCTCCGAAATCAGGTTCGAGAAGGAGAAGAACAACCATAGCCGCCAGAATACCCAGAGGCTTAAGGAAGCCTGACCACTGGCTTTTTACTTCTGCTTCACGTCTGACCAGGTAGCCTGCGACATAAAAAACCGCGCCGAGTTTAGCGATCTCAGACGCCTGAATTTTAATCAGACCGAGGTTGAGCCAACGCTGGCTGCCATTCACTTCATGACCAATGCCAGGGACAAACACCAGAATCAACCCGATAAACCCGCCGATCAGCAGCAGCACATCAAATTTCGCCCAACGCGCCAGTGAAATCTGCGATACCAGAAACATCACACTCACACCAAGAATCAGATAGACCGCATGACGGATCGTAAAATAGAAAGAATTCCCCGTCAGGTATTCCCCAACACCCGTTGACGCTGATGCAACCATCATCCAGCCCAGTACCAGCAGAGCCAGCCAGGGGTAAAAAACGGAGCTGTTATGTTGCCAGCTGACAGGAGCGAAATTCATTCCAGCCCCCCCACGCACTGGCAATAGTGCTCACCACGATGAACGTAATTGCGGAACTGATCAAAACTGGCACAGGCAGGCGACAGAAGCACAATATCTCCGGCGACTGAGTGTTCAGCTGCATATTCAACCGCTTCATCCAGGGTTTCGTACAGACTGGTTTCTGCCCGCCCTGCAAGGTCGCCCTGTATTTTTTTTCTGTCAGCACCAAACAGCAGCACTTCGGCCACAGGATGTTTTTCGCACACCTCAGCCAGTTCTACGAAGTCCTGCCCTTTACCTTCGCCGCCAGCAATCAGCCAGATACGTCCTGCCAGACCATGACTCAGCCCTTTCACGGCTGCAACGGTCGACCCGACGTTGGTTCCTTTCGAGTCGTTAAAATAATCCACTCCGGAAATACGGCTGATCCACTGACAGCGATGAGCCAGACCGGGATAGTTCACCAGTGCTGACAGACAGCGACGGACGTCCATCCCAAGCGCATCAATAATCGCAAGGGCCGCCAGCGCATTGGCAATATTATGCCCACCACGTATTTTCAGATCCGAGGCAGGTAGCAGTGCGTCCTCGCCTCGTGCCAGCCAGAGTGCACCGTCTTTTTCGAGCGTACCGAAATCACTTTCCGCCGCGGCATCCAGACCAAAAGAACGTTGAGGGGCAGACGCACTCTGCTGTGGCAGGCTCTGCTCATCGTCCCGGTTCACAACAATGGTTTGCGCTCCCTGAAAAATACGTTGCTTCGCGGCCTGATATCCATCCATTCCCTCATAGCGATCCATATGATCGGGAGAGACATTCAGAATCACTGCAACCTGTGCTCCCAGGTTCCGTGTGGTTTCAAGCTGAAAACTGGACAGTTCAAGCACGTAAAAGTCAGTATTTTTTTCCTGTTCGAGAAGTTCCAGAGCTGGAGTACCGAGATTGCCTCCAGCAACCGCCTGCTTTCCTGATGCATTAATCAGCTCATTAACCAGCGTGGTGACTGTACTTTTTCCATTCGAACCTGTGATAGCAATCACGGGACGCTCTGCCACTTCGTGGAACAGCTGGATATCACCCGACACAGTGACTCCCCGCGCCTCAGCTTCGCGGAATACCTGCGTCTGAACTGAAATACCCGGAGAGACCAGAAGTTCATCGTACTGACAGAGAAGATCCGTTGTTAATTCGCCCAGATGAATATCATTGGCAGGAAACTCTGTGCGGATGGCTGTCAGTCCCGGCAACTCACTTCGCGTATCGCAGAGAGTGAAATCGAGACCATGTTTCTTGCAGAAACGAGCGCACGACAGACCCGTCAGGCCCAGCCCGATGATCAGATAACGTTTATTTCTGTGCGCTTCAGTCAACATATTTTTCTCAACGGATCTTAAGAGTTGCCAGACCGATCAACACCAGGATGATGGTAATAATCCAGAACCGGACAATGACACGCGGCTCTGGCCAGCCTTTCAGTTCAAAGTGATGGTGCAGCGGTGCCATACGGAAAATCCGGCGCCCCGTCATCTTGAATGACGCCACCTGCAGGATGACGGAAACCGTTTCGGCGACAAAAATCCCGCCCATGATAAAAAGTACAATTTCCTGACGGACCACCACAGCGACAATCCCCAGTGCAGCACCCAATGCCAGTGAACCGACGTCACCCATAAATACCTGAGCGGGATACGTGTTAAACCAGAGAAACCCTATCCCTGCGCCCACCATAGCTGCGCAGAACACAACCAATTCACCTGCGCCGGCGATATAGGGAATGTGCAGATAGCTGGCAAAATTCACGTTACCTGCCAGGTAAGCGCAGACCCCAAGAGCTGCCGACACCATAACCGTTGGCATAATCGCCAGACCATCAAGACCATCCGTCAGGTTAACGGCGTTGCTCGATCCGACGACAACGAAATACGTAAGCACAACAAACATCACCCCAAGCTGTGGCATGACGTCTTTAAGGAATGGCACAACCAGTTGTGTTTCCTGCGGGCTCTGGGCTGAATAAAACAGGTAAGCACCTGCAATCAGAGCCAGTACGGATTGCCAGAAATACTTCCAGCGTGCTGGCAGACCCCGGGAATTTTTCTCAACAACCTTGCGGTAATCATCAACCCAGCCAATAGCACCGAATGCCAGGGTGACGAGTAACACCAGCCAGACGAAACGATTTTCCAGATCACCCCAGAGGAGTGTGCTCACTGCAATTGACAGCAGAATCAGAGCACCGCCCATCGTCGGTGTTCCGGCCTTGCTCAGATGAGATTTCGGGCCAACTTCGCGGATCGCCTGACCAATCTGATATTCACGCAACTTCCGGATAACAACAGGACCAAGTACCAATGCGACAATCAGTGCGGTCACCACTGAAAATATTGCTCTCAGCGTCAGATAGTTCACCACTCCGAATCCGGAATGAAACTGTGCCAACCATTCTCCAAGCCAAAGCAGCATAATCAGTTTTCCTCTTTGTCAGCGCACAGTGCCGTCACTACTTTATCCATCCCGGCACTACGCGATCCCTTAATCAGCAGCGTATCGCCACTGCGGGTATTGTTATTCAGAAAGGCCTGCAGCTGGTCTCTGTCGGAGAACCAGTGCGCCTCATCACCAAAGGCCGTAGCGGCTGCCTTGCTCAAAGGTCCACAAGCCACGAAATGCTTGATGCCCTGATGTCGGGCATACTCACCGACACTGGCATGCATCGCTTCGGCATCCTGTCCAAGTTCTGCCATATCGCCCATCACCAACCAGCTTTCTGACGCCATAGAAAGAACATCCACAGCGGCAAAAAATGAGGAAGGATTCGCGTTATATGCATCGTTAATAATTTTCTGTCCGCCAGCTCCCTGACAGGACTGCATACGACCACCCACGGCCTGAGCACTTGCCAGACCAGCGATAATTTCATCCCAACTCAGGCCAACTGCACGGGTAGCAGCGATCACGGCCAGGGCATTGCGTACGTTATGTTCACCCATCAAGTGCAGAGAAATCTTTCTGGTCCCGCCTTCAGCAATCAGATCAAATTCACTGCCTTCAAGTGTGCTACGGATATTTTCTGCACGCACATCTGCGCCAGAGTTAACACCGAAAGTCACAATATTCAGATGTGCTGCGCGAGCACGCCACGCATCGATAAATACATCGTCTGCATTCAGTACTGCGGTTCCGCCCGGCTGAATAAAATCAATCAGTTCACCCTTCGCTTCTGCAATTCCGGGAACCGAACCAAAACCTTCGAGGTGTGCCGTGCCGACGTTAGTAATGATGCCGACGTGCGGGCGTACGAAGGCTGCGGTATAAGCAATTTCACCACCTGCACTCGCACCCAGCTCAATCATTGCCGCTTCATGCTGCGGCTCCAGGCTGAGCAGTGTCAGAGGTGCACCAATATGATTGTTCAGATTTCCCTGCGTCATCAGGGTGCAGAATTTCTGCGCTAAAACATCCGCAGTTAACTGCTTAACACTGGTTTTTCCGGCACTGCCGGTGACGGCCACAACCGGGCCTTCAAACTGATTCCGGTGCCAGGCAGACAGCTGCCCCAGTGCTTTCAGTGTGTCGTTAACACGGATAACGGGCAGCGAAGTGTCTGTCTCTTCTGAGGCCAGCATCGCAACGGCACCATTCTCTTCAGCAACACCTGCAAACTGATGTCCGTTAAAACGCTCTCCGGTAAGAGGCACATATAAGGATCCCGCTTCCAGAGTCCGGGTGTCGGTAGAAACACTGTGGCAGACGATTTCCTCATCATTGCGAGTAAGAACACCGCCGGTAATCCCGGCGATCAGCGCAAGCGGAAGATCACGCAGCATAGTCACCTCCCGCCCGTCGGTAACCAAGGGAGTACACGGTCTGTGCATCACTGTAGCTGTGTCGGATACCTGCAATTTCCTGATACGTTTCGTGGCCTTTTCCGGCAATCAGCACCAGACCGGTCGTCGGAGTTGCTGCAATTGCTGAACGTATTGCAACAGCACGATCATGCTCAAACTTATAATGCTCAGACGCGGCGGACTGACGGATATCGGCAAATATCTGATCGGAATTTTCGCCGCGGGGATTATCATCCGTTACCCAGACAGCATCAGCGGTTGCAACAGCATCGGCCATCAGAGGTCGTTTTTTACGATCGCGCTCACCGCCACAGCCAAACACCACGCTCAGATAAGCGCCGCTATTTTTCAGTGCGCCAACGACGTTCACCAGGGCGTCCGGGGTATGGGCAAAATCAATGACGACCGCAGGCTGGCCTTCTGCCAGATAGAGTTCCATACGACCATCCACCGGGCGTAATTTTCCGGCGCTTTCCGCCAATGATGAAAACTCGTACCCAAGCGCTGACAGAGCCGCCAGTGCTGACGTTACATTAGCGATATTAAACTCGCCCATAAGCGCGAGATTTAGTTCAGATTCACCCCATGGGGAACGTACATTGGCCTTCATGCCCAGCCCGGTAAATTCTACAGACGAGTACTGCACCTGCGCTGCAGGAGAACTGCCGGTGCTGATCTTCGATCCGGTCAGTGCGGACTGCAACAATTTTTCGCCATATTCATCATCAGTATTAATGACGGCGATATTACTTAGCTCAGGGTCAAACAGGCGCGACTTGGCAGCAACATAGGTCGCCATATCGCCGTGATAATCGAGATGATCCTGGGAGATATTGGTCAATACAGACACGCTGAATTTCAGCCCTTCAACCCGGCCCTGATCCAGACCATGCGATGAGACTTCAATCGCCGCGATGTCAGCCCCAGCCTGCGCTACTTCATTCAGCAGCCGGTAGGTCAGGCAGATATCCGGCGTGGTATTCCGGGTTGGCTGAAGGTGTGGCCAGAGGCCATTTCCCAGTGTACCGATGACGCCACATTGAATACCCTTCAGCTCAAGCAACTGAGCGCAGTACTGAGTCACAGAGCTTTTGCCATTTGTACCGGTAACACCAATCAGACGGACATCGCCTGCCGCACAATAACGACGGTTCAGCCAGACAGGTAATTGCTGACGCAGCTGCGGGAGATAAAACACAGGAACACCATTCTCTGCGCAACGGAAACCCTGTTCGCCTTCCGCAAGTACGGCAGCGGCCCCACCGGCAATGGCATCTTCAATAAATTTCTCACCGTGGCCTGCAGTACCTGAACGGGCAATAAAAAGATCGCCTTTATTGACATCACGACTGTCAGATACCAGATGATTAAATTCACGATCCCACTCGGGAGGCAGGTACATATCCTGACTGAGTAGCTGCGACAATTTCATCGGCTGCCCCCCGCCACCTGAAGCATCTGCGCTTCACCTGGCTGGTCAGGAATCACCTGACGTAATCTCAACGCCTGTTCCATAATCCGCGAGAAAACGGGAGCCGCAACCTCACCGCCGTAGTATTCCTGTCCCTGAGGCGCATCCACTACCACGACCAGAACCAGATCCGGATCACTCAGTGGAGCGAGACCTGCGAAAAATGCTGTGTACTCAGAATCTTCATATCCCGAACGACCCACCTTGTGCGCCGTCCCGGTTTTTCCGCCAACACGATAGCCTTCTACCGCAGCGCGTTTACCCGTACCATTTTTTCCGACTACAGTTTCCAGCATATCGAGAATCTGATGCGCCGTGCGCTCAGACATCACCCGCTCACATGGCTGAGTACCTGTCTGCACCATCAACAGCGAAACATGCTTACGGCAACCATCAACAAAACTGGTGTAAGCCTCAGCAAGCTGCAGCGGAGAAATGGAAAGACCGTATCCATAAGATACGGTCGCAAGGCGGAGTTCATCGAGCTGTTCAGGGTACGGCATACTGCCTGTTGCCTCGCCCGGAAACCCGAGCGTTCCGGGCTGGCCAATGCCCGCTTTTGTATATAATTCCCAGATGGCTTCAGGGCCGACATCATGCGCCAGAAGGCTGACGCCTATATTGCTCGATTTCGTAATAATTCCGGTCAGATCCAGCACACCATAATCGCGGTGATCGCGGATGGTTTTATTTTTTATACGCTTATATCCGGGCGACGTATTCACCGGTGTAGACGGAGAGTAGCGGCCTGATTCAAGTGCTGCGGCAACCGTGAAAGGTTTCATGGTTGATCCGGGTTCAATCAGATCAGCAACAGCGCGGTTACGCATATGTTCAGGGCGCAGAGTGGCACGGTTGTTCGGGTTATATGACGGCTGCCCCACCAGCGCGAGAATTTCTCCGGTTTTTGCATTGAGCATAACCGCACTGCCAGCATGCGCTTTATGCGCCTGCACTACAGCCTTTAATTCACGATATGCGAGGTATTGCAGGCGAAGATCAATCGTTAGTGGAAGACTTTCACCAGCCTGCGGAACAGCATCAACTCCCAGCTGTTTTATCACGTTACCCATAAGGTCTTTTACGACTTTACGCGAGCCATCCTGCCCCTGAAGGTACTGATCAAATGCCAGCTCAAGGCCTTCCTGCCCCTTCCCGTCAATATTGACGATACCAAGGGTATGGGCGGTCACTTCTGCCGCAGGATAATAACGACGGAAATCATCATCACCATACAGGCCGGCAATGCGGCGTTTCAGAATGCGCCCTGCAAGTTCAGGCTCAACCTGACGCTTCACATAATGAAAAGAGCGGCCCTGACGAGCCGCTTTTTCTACACTGCGCACCAGGTCTCTGGCGTTCATTCCGAGGTCTTTTGCAACCTCTGACATTTTCTGGGGGTCGACCTGCTGTGGATTCACCCATAAAGTCACAACCGGCGTACTGACGGCCATAGGCTCACCGTGACGATCAGTAATCATGCCGCGACTGGCCGGCTGCAATTCACTGCGTACCGTGCGTTTTTCACCCTGCTCAAACAGAAATGGCTGTTCGATGGTGTGCAGCATAATCAGGCGCCCCAATAGCAGCAGTAACAGCGACGCAAAAGCCACCAGCACCAGCGTCATACGCCAGCGCTGCATTCCAGCTTCTGTCTGTTTCTGTTCTGTTGCCATTAGCGGAAAACCTGTGTGTGATCCGGATCTTTCATACCCAGACGCTTACGCGCCAGAGTGTCGATTCTTCCATGCGCGGTCAGTGTGCTTTTTTCCAACACCAGTCGCGTCTGTTCCTGTAATAATTCCTGGCGAAGGCGATCCGCCTTCTGCCATTCCTGCAATAAATCCCGGTGCCAGCTGACAATGCTTACCTGCGCCACCGCGCTGATAATGACCAGGCTCCAGAGAAGCCCCTGCAGGACACTCATGCCAGGCGCTCTGCAATTCTTAATACAGCACTGCGTGAACGCGGATTACGGGAGATTTCTTCTTGCCCTGGCATAATTGCTTTGCCAATTTTCTTCATCGTGCGTCCCAGCTGATCTTCCATCACTGGCAGACCTGGTGGCAGATCACGACCCTTTTCCTGAGCACGGATAAAGCGCTTCACAATCCGGTCTTCCAGCGAGTGAAAACTGATCACCGCGAGGCGCCCCTGTGCCTGCAGAAGATCAACACTGTCAGCGAGTACCGTTTCCAGGTCGCCCAGTTCGTTGTTCACCGCAATACGGATCGCCTGAAAAGCACGGGTCGCCGGGTGCTTATGTTTTTCCCAGGCAGGGTTCGCTTCTTTAATAATTTCAGCCAGTTCACTGGTGCGCGTAATGTCGCGATTTTTGCGTTCACGGATCAGAGCTCCGGCCATACGACGGGCAAACCGTTCTTCGCCATATTCTTTTAATACGCGGGCAATTTCTTTTTCTTCGGTCGTTGCAACCCATTCGGCCGCACTGATCCCGGCGTCCGGATTCATCCGCATATCCAGCGGTCCGTCTTTCAGAAAACTGAATCCACGCTCCGGGTCATCCAACTGAGGTGATGACACACCGAGGTCAAGCAGAATACCGGTGACTTTTTCGATACCCAGGTTCGCCAGCTCGTCTTTCATATCGGCAAAGCTCGACTGCACAATCTGAAAGCGCGCATCTTCCTGCGCCAGCGCCTGGCCGCTGGCAATCGCCAGTGGATCTTTATCAAAACCGATCAGACGCCCTTTTTCTGACAGACGACTGAGCAACAGACGGCTGTGACCACCCCGCCCGAACGTGCCATCAACATACACACCATCCGGATCGGTAACGCAGCCATCGACTGTCTCGTCCAGCAGAACGGTGGTGTGATAGAAATCGGCAAGGCTCATAGTGAAATACTCATAATCTGTTCTGACAGCTCGGATTCGTCGTTAACCACGCTCAGGTATTCATCGCGGGTTTCTTCCCACGCTTCTTTACTCCAGAGCTCCAGCTTTTTGCCCTGACCAATCAGTACGGTTTCTTTCTCCAGGCCCGCGTAGTCGCGTAGCGCCTGAGAAAGAAGAATCCGGCCACTGCTGTCGATTTCGACATCGGTGGCATGCCCCAGCAACAGACGCTGAATACGTCGCGCCGCTTTATTAAAGGAAGGAAGAGCGGTGATCTGAGCTTCAATCTGCTCCCACTCATTTGCCGGGTACACAAGCAACGAACGTTCTTCGGTGTCTATGGTCACGACCAGATGGCCACCACAAAGCTCCGCCAGGCGTTCCCGATACTTGGTCGGGATCGCCAGGCGCCCTTTGGCGTCCAGATTGATCGTGTTAAGCCCCCGAAACATATGTTCGTCCCTAGTTGTGTGAGTGAGTCAGACAACAAATCTTTCCCACAATTACCCACTATCTTCCACTTTTTGACACTATAGAAACGGTATTGGCTATTTGCAAGCCTGAATGGGGGCTGCTTCAGGGGAATTTTGTTAACAAACACAAGGACTTAGAGGAAAATTTCAAGGAGGTGGGGAAAAGTGGGTGACAAAACCCAATCAGAGTGACCAACCTGCGTGCGATACTTAAAGTAAGTTGTTAAGAGTGGGGAAATCTGACCGCCTTTTAGACGTTTTTTGCATATGAAGTGACCACTAACAAACTTCTGGTCTTATGATGTTGCGTGTGGCGTATTATGCCCGAAAGGGATCACCGGGTCTGCACAAGTACGTCATTCACCGGTAACCTGAACCATACACTCTGTTTTACACTCCAATCCAGATATTCAGACAGGCTTCTGAGGCTTATTAATGAAACGACTCCTGCTCCGCCCCTTCATCAAAGGCTCAATGGTATTGCTGCCACTACTGGTAACCACCTGGCTCGTCTGGTCTGCCCTTGCCTGGCTGAATGAGCTGGGCGTATCAGCGCTGCACCTGGTGCATCCTGATCTGGTTCTGTTTCCCGGGGTCGGCCTGCTGGTAATGCTGGTCACACTGCTCAGTGTCGGCCTGCTGTTTCAGTTCAACCCGATCAGCTGGGTCTATCAGTATGTTGAGGACGCGTTTCTGCGCTTACCTCTCGTCAAAACCCTCTATGGCGCGGTCAAAGACTTTGCGGCCATGTTCGACGGCGAAAAACCGAAAGCCCAGCAGGTAGTTCTGGTGGAAATGCCGGAAATAGGACAACTGATCGGCTTCGTCACATCAGATCATGTCCCGGAGCAGGTCATGCGAACCAACGAAGGCCAGAACCTTTACGCCATTTACCTGCCCATGAGCTATATGGTTGGCGGTTACACGCTCTTCCTTCCGAAAGAGCGGCTGACCTTTGTCGACTGGTCGGTAGAGGATGCAATGCGCTTCGCACTGACGGCGGGTATTTCCCAGAGTCAGGCCCGCGCACGGCATGAGCCGGGCAAGCCCGCCACGCCATCTTCCACCAGCGAAGTACAGGCGCCGGCCGCGCCCGGATCAGCGTCCGGATCTGAGGGTACTGCGTAACGCGGCGACCATATTCCCGGTCAGGAAGGCAAGGTCTTCCTGATCCATCACAAACGGCGGCATAACGTAGAAGTTGTGCGCGAAAGGTCTGACCCAGATACCGCGTGCAACGCACTCTGGCTGGAGCTTTGCCATATCAACGGGCTGCTCCAGCTCAATAACCCCAATCGCGCCCAGCACCCGGACATCCGCCACACCGTCGATGGCTCTGGCGGGTGCCAGCCCCTCGTTCAACCCTGTTTCTATCGCGGCCACCTGCGATTGCCAGTCGTTGCTGACCAACAGATCCAGACTTGCACAGGCAACGCGGCAGGCCAGCGGATTCCCCATAAACGTCGGACCGTGCATAAAGCAGCCGGCCTCTCCATTGCTGATGGTGTCCGCGACGTTACCCGTGGCCAGAGTGGCGGCCAGCGTCATATAGCCCCCCGTCAGCGCCTTCCCTACGCACATGATATCCGGGCTGATTCCGGCATGTTCGCACGCGAAGAGTCTGCCCGAACGGCCGAAGCCGGTCGCGATTTCATCCGCGATCAGCAGAACCCCGTATTCATCGCAGAGTCGCCGCGCCTGACGCAAGTATTCCGGATGATAAAAACGCATCCCACCAGCCCCCTGAACCACAGGTTCAAGAATCAGGGCGGCGATGCTTTTATGGTTGTCTGCCAACATCTTTTTCAGAGGGGCGATATCGTCATCTGACCATTCTTCATCAAAGCGTGTCTGCGGCGCGGGCACGAAAAACTGCTCAGGCAGGATACCGCTGAACAGATGGTGCATTCCCCGGGTAGGATCACAGAGCGACATAGCACCGAGCGTATCTCCGTGATACCCACGTTCCAGTGCCAGTAACCGGGTGCGTCCTGTTTCCCCTCTGGCCTGCTGGTACTGGATGGCCATTTTAATGGCGACCTCTACAGACACAGAACCCGAATCAGCAATAAAGACCTTATCCAGCCCCGGCGGAGACAGCTCTACCAGCCGGCGCCCCAGCTCGACTGCCGGCCCATGGGTCAGCCCCCCGAACATCACGTGACTCATACGCTCCGCCTGCTCGGTCAGGGCGGCGTTGAGCACAGGATGATTGTAGCCATGCACCGCACACCACCAGCTCGACATGCCATCGACCAGCTCACGTCCATCGGCAAGACGCAGGCGCACGCCGCTGGCGCTTTCAACTGGCCAGATATTGCCGGGCTGAGTCATAGAGCTGTAGGGATGCCAGAGGTGTTCCCGGTCGTAGTCCAGATCCGGAGTAACAAACGGCGATGTCATAACGACTCCTGCTGCTGATTCTTTGCTGAGTAGTAAACCACATCATCGCCATGAAGTTGACCACTCAGGCGCGCAGCTTAAGATGATGGCATCGGATATTGGATACTTTCATGGCCTGGAACGAGCGCATCCACAACGCCCTGCAAACCCGCCGCGACCAACATTTATGGCGCCAGCGTCAGACTCTGGAGTCCGCCCAGGGGACGCGCGTGTTCTGCGACGGGAAAGAGTATATAAACTTCTGCTCGAATGACTATCTGGGACTCGCCAGCACTGGCACCGATGAACTCTCCGCAGCCGCACTCCGCTGGGGAACAGGCAGCGGCGCCTCTCACCTGGTCTGCGGTCACAGTCAGGCGCATCACGACCTGGAGCAGGCGCTGGCGGACTATACAGGCTACCCCCGCGCGCTCCTGTTTTCGACGGGCTATATGGCCAACGTCGGTGTCATCAGCGCACTGGCCCAGCGTGGCGATCTGATTCTGCAGGACAAACTGAACCACGCCTCGCTGCTGGATGGCGCCCAGTTGAGTCGGGCCCGGATGCTGCGGTATCGCCATACCGACGTCGGGCACCTCAACGAGCTGCTGAGTGAGCGCGAGGGTCATTCTGGTGAAACTCTGATCGTCAGTGACAGTATTTTCAGCATGGATGGTGATCTTGCCGATATTGCCGCCCTGGCAGATGTCAGCAGACAGCATCAGGCACTGCTGATGATTGATGATGCCCACGGGCTGGGAATTCTCGGCCCCCAGGGCCAGGGAGCACGTGCACACTTCGGACTCTCAACAGCCGATCTGCCCGTCTACATAGGCACGCTAGGCAAAGCCTTTGGTGGATACGGCGCCTTCGTCGCCGGCTCCGATGACCTCATCGACTACCTGATCCAGTTTGCGCGCTCCTACATTTATACGACCGCTATGCCACCCGCTCTGGCCGATGCAATGCAGGGTAACCTGCAGCGGATGAAGGATGATTCACTGCGCAGTCGCCTGCAGGCGCGCATTCTCCAGTTCAGACAAGGTGCGCAGGACAGCGGGCTCCCCCTGATGCCATCACTCAGCCCCATTCAGCCCCTGCTGATCGGTAGCAGCGATAAGGCTCTGCAATTAAGTAGCAGGCTACGGGAGGCGGGACTCTGGGTCAGTGCAATCCGTCCTCCGACTGTGCCACAGAACGAAGCCCGCCTGCGCGTGACGTTATCCGCCGCACATACTGCCGCAGACGTTGATCTCCTGCTGAGCGTATTGTCCGACTGCTGGCAGGCAGAATCATGAATCTGTTAACGCCGTACCTGCAGAACCCAACTCACCCGGCGACAGGCAGCCTCGACTGGATCTGGCTGCCTGGCTGGAGTTATCAGGCAAGCCTGTTTACCCCCATCATGGACGCCTTACCCGGACAACACTGGGCGGTGGATTATCGTGGCGAAGCGAGCCTGCATGCAGCAGCCAGCGCACTCGCCGACCGCGCCCCCCGCAACGCCATCTGGTGTGGCTGGTCTCTGGGAGGCGCATTAGCGCATCTGGCTTACGCGGCCGCAGACGGCCGGGCCCTCATCACACTTGCCACTGGCGCTTCGTTTCTGCAACAAGCTGGTCAGTCAGCGGGCATGCCGATGGACACCTTCCGTGCATTCGCCACCAGCTTCAGCAATCAGCCGGACAAGACCCTCAAGCGTTTCACAGCCCTGACGACCCAGGGCAGCCAGACCGCGAGAGCGCTCAGCAGACACCTGAATGGCCATCAATGCACACCAGATGCCCACCTGACAAAGACGCTCGACTGGCTCAGCTACAGTCCGCTGCCAGACATTAACAGCGGACAGGTACACCACCTCTACAGCCAGTCTGATGCGCTGAATCCTGCGCGCTTTGCCAATGGTCATATCAGCCCCGCTGGCAGTCATGCCTTCTTTCTCGAAGATGCCGGTCAGAAACACCTGCTGAATGTGCTGCGCAGCGTTTGCCAAAACACAGGAGCGACGTATGACCGCACGTAACAAGCAACAGGTGGCACGTCAGTTCAGCCGCGCTGCGGCCAGCTATGACAAGGCTGCGGGTATCCAGCAGCAGGTCGTTACCGCCCTGCTCAACGACCTGCCACCTCTGCACGGCCACTGGCTCGACATAGGTTGCGGGACCGGTGTTGCCCTGCCCCACCTGCGCAACCGTGGCGCGGCCAGCGTAACCGGGATCGATCTTTCCGAAGGGATGCTGGCCAGCGCCGCCGCCCATGCCGATAGCCAGACTCAGCTCGTCCTTGCGGATGCTGATGACCTGCCGGTTGCCGATGCGGGCGCCGACGGGATTTTCTCCAGCCTGATGCTGCAATGGAGTGAAGCTCCTGAACTAACGCTGGCGGAATGGCGCAGAACTCTGAACAACGACGGGCAGCTGGTTCTGGCGACATTGCTTCCCGGTACGCAACGTGAACTTGAACAGGCCTGGCAGGCCATCGATAGCCACCGCCATGTGAACGATTTTGTACCGCTTCCCAGACTGGAGCAGCTGCTGCGACAGGCAGGCTTCACTCAGCTCAGCATCCGCCAGGCCTGCCTGCAGGAACAGCACCCTGACCTCAGCCAGTTACTGCGCACGCTGAAACAGATAGGTGCAACCAACGTTAATCCTGATCGCCGTCAGGGGCTGGGGGGGCGCAGAGCATTGCAGCAGTTACAGCATCATTACCCAACCGTCTGCTCAGACGGTCAGACCGTCTACCCGCTCAGCTACGAAGTCGCCTGGATCACCGCGAAAGCAGGATCGGTGCAGGCCTGATGACCAATGCAACCCGTACCGGAATGACCACCACCATGAAACGCTTCTTCCTCACCGGAACAGACACTGATGCCGGAAAAACTCTGATCAGTGCCGCTCTGCTCAAACGCGCAACCATGGACAACCTCAGCGCCTTCGGCCTTAAGCCGATTGCCTCCGGTTCGGAGCAGACCAGCGAGGGCCTGCGCAACCGCGATGCTCTGCTTCATCAGCAATATTCATCGCCGCGCTGCGAATATCAGATTCACAATCCGATCACGCTGGAACCAGCAATCGCACCCCATATTGCGGCACAACAGGCGGGCGTTAATCTCACCGTACAGTCGTTGACTCAGGCCTGCGCCAGTGGTCTGCAGCAACCCCATGAACGCCAGCTGATTGAAGGTGCTGGTGGCTGGCTCGTGCCTCTGAACGATGACCAGACCCTCGCAGATTTTGCCGTGGCGCAGGGGGCCGGTGTGATACTGGTTGTCGGTCTCCGGCTCGGCTGTATTAACCATGCCTGCCTGACAGTTCAGGCGATTGAGCAGGCGGGATTAGCCGTCGCTGGCTGGGTGGCCAATGGCATCGACCCCGATATGGACGCCCAGGAAGAAAACCTGCGTTACCTGCACCAGTGGTTTGCACGCAAAGGCATTCAGCATTGCGGCACAGTTCCTCACATCCCGGACATACAGGCGGAAGATGACCAACAACTTGCGAAAGTGGCCGCTCTGCTGCGCTGGCCGGAGTGACGGAAGTACTTTCAATTGCTATATTTCAAACACACTCCGCCGAAAGTTATCGCACATTCATGGAAAACACGCTGAGTAAGCAACTGCAGCGCTTCATCCCGTTCGACGAATGGTCTGAGGACATCATCAACGAACTTATCCCTCACTTCAGGGTGTATGAGTCTGAACCCCGCAAAATCCTCTTCAAACGTGGAGAAGAAGATAAAGAATGCCACTTCCTTCTTTCTGGCAGTGTTGACCTTGCGGATGAAGACTTTGGCATTACCCCGGTTCAGGGCGATGATGACGATAACTTTATGGCGCTCGACAGCACGCACAGCACGCACAGCGTGCACCGCTACACTGCCATTACAACGACGCAGTGTGAAATTGTGTCGGTGCGCAGCAGCTACCTCGAGCTGATTTCAACCTGGGCAGAAGTCCGCCAGTCTCTCAATGAGAGTGGTGAAGATGACGCTGACTGGCTGGAACGATTGATTACCACCGAACTCTTTGCCCGGGTTCCGCCGGCCAACATTCAGAAATTGCTGTCACGCTTTGAAGAAATGCCGGCAGAATTCGGCGACGCCGTTGTCCGTGAAGGGGAAACCGGCGCACATTGTTATGTTATTAAAGAAGGCAAGGCGCTGGTATCACGCGGCGCAGGCGATCAGAGCGAAACACTGGCAGCGCTGACGCACGGCGATCTTTTCGGAGAAGATGCACTGGTCAGTGACATGCCCCGCAACGCAACGGTCACCATGACATCAGCCGGTACACTGATGCGACTGAGCAAAGAAGACTTTGATCAGCTGCTGCGTAAACCTGTGCTGAATTACATCAGCCGCAAAGAACTCGACACTATGACCGAAGAAGCGGACACCGGCATCGTCGTACTGGATGTCCGTCAGCCACAGGAAGCAGATACCGACCCGCTGCTGCGGGCACGGAATATTCCACTCTCGCAGATCCGTCAGGAACTCCGCAGTCTGGAGCGCGATTTTATTTATGTAATCTGCGGAGGTGGTCGGGCGGAAGCCGCGGCATACATTCTATCTGAGGCCGGGTTTGAAGCACGGGTGCTGAAGTAACCTTCAGGGATAAACCATGCCCTACCGCAGCGACATATCACAACGTCCGCCCCGCAGAATCCGCAAACGACTCATCGCGGCCATCCTGCTGTCTGTCGGACTGCACGTGGTCATCTTCAGCGAGCTGGATATTCTGCCAACATCGGATCAGGCGGTGACCCTCAGGGCCGTCCTGAACACACAACATACGCAAGGGATGGACAACGAAGACAGCACCGGCGTGAGTGAATCACAGCCCATGCCTGATACACCGGAGGTTCCTCCCCAGCCCGAAAAAGTGACGCAGATACCACCGGCGGAAGCACCCCCGCAACCGCCTGAGCCGCCGGCTTCCATTGCCGCGCCCGTCACGGAAACAGCGCTCGCCCCTGCACTGCCACCTGCCGTGCCCGTTCCTCCTTCGCCACCGGTACCCACACCACCCGCACCGGCGCCAGAACCGGATCCTGCCGAAACGATAACGCCCGTTGCCCCTCCGAAAAAGGAGTTGGCTGGGGATATCGAGGTGTTTGGTACCCCCGAAGAGGCGGAATACTTCCGCGTACTGACGGCCCACCTGCGCGCCCGCACACCGCCGCACCCTCCCGGACTGAAAGGCAGGGTGCGCCTGCAGGTAAAAATCCAGTACGGCAGCGTCATTACCTCAGTAGAGGTCATCTCCAGCACCGGAGATACCCGCCTTGAGCAATGGGCACGAAAAGTGGTGCTTGGGATCAGTCCAGTGCCTGCGGTGCCCTCCGGGATCAAACAGCCCTTCTATTTCCGGCCAACCATAGAAGTTGTCGGAGACTGAAGCATCGCGGGGATATCCGCAGTTGTTCAGTTCATATACGATGTTTCGTATAAGATAGTATTGTCCTTGTATAAGTCTGGTAAGGAATTTCTGTGTTCGATTCTGGGATTATCGCGTTTGCATTCATTGGAATACTGGCCTTCGCCTGTCAGTGGCTGGCCTGGAGGGTACGACTGCCCGCCATTCTGTTTCTGCTTGCCTCAGGGATTGTTGTCGGGCCAGTGGCAGGAATCTTCCACCCTGACGCACTGTTCGGCGAACTGCTCTTTCCGCTGATTTCGCTGGCCGTCGCCATTATTCTGTTTGAAGGCAGCCTGACACTCGACCTGAAGGAAATCCGGAGTCAGAGAAAAGTGGTTCAGAGGCTGATTACCGTCGGCGCTGCAGTGACCTGGGTGGTCGTTGCCGTCGCGGTTCACTATCTGTTTGCGCTCAGCTGGGAGCTGAGCATCCTCTTCGGCGCCCTCACAGTCGTTACCGGCCCCACTGTGATTGTGCCCATGCTGCGCACGGTCCGCCCGAACGCAGACATCGGCAACATACTGCGCTGGGAAGGCATTCTGATTGATCCGCTCGGGGCGTTACTCGTTGTTGTCGTGTACGAGTTCATCGTTGCTCAGGGACAGGCCGAAGGCGTGCTCAGCGGTATGCTCGCCTTCGTTGAAATCATCGCTTCCGGTAGCGTTCTTGGGCTGGCGTGTGGCTGGCTGCTCGGGTTTATCCTGAAAAAGCACTGGGTGCCCGAATACCTGGAAAACCTCGCTACCCTGTCGCTGGTGTTTTTCAGCTTCAGCGTGGCCAATATGCTGGCACACGAGTCCGGCTTGCTCGCAGTCACATTAATGGGGATGTGGCTGGCCAATCAGAAAGACATTCATATCGGTGAGATTCTTAACTTCAAAGAGAACCTCACGGTACTCCTGATCTCAGGGCTCTTCATCATACTGGCGGCAAGACTCACTCTCGAAGAACTGATAGCGCTCGGATGGCTGCCGTTTGCGCTGCTGGCAATCATGCAGTTTGTGGCACGTCCGCTTTCTGTCTGGCTGTCCGCCATCGGAAGCAGCCTTCACTGGCGCGAGAAACTGTTGCTCTCATGGATTGCCCCCCGTGGCATTGTTGCCGCGGCGGTGTCGGCGCTGTTCGCGATCAAACTTGAGCAGTCGGGTGAACCCAGCGCAATGATTCTGGTGCCTCTGACCTTCAGCGTGATTTTTGGCACTGTCGTACTGCAGAGCGCCACTGCCCGCCCACTGGCACGCTGGCTCAAAGTCGCCGAGCCTCCACCGCACGGCTATCTGATGATAGGTGCCAACCCCGTGGCCCGGGCCATTGCCAAGGCACTGAAAAAACATGATGTGCGTGTCGTGCTCACTGACTCCAACTGGGACAACATCCGCGCAGCCCGCATGGATAGTCTGGAAACCTTCTATGGCAACCCGGTTTCAGAATACGCCGAACAACGCCTGGACCTGGTCGGCATAGGTAAGCTGTTGGGTCTGTCACCCGAGCGCAGCCTCAATACCGTCGCTGGCATGCGCTTCGGTGCCGAATTCGGACAGCAGAATATTTTTGCGCTGCAGACGACTTCAGACACAAGATTGGCCGACAAACACCTCGATGGTGAAGTCCACCGGGGTCAACATCTGTTCGGTGCGGATATGACCTTCAGCAAGTTCTCAAGCATGCTGGCGCAGGGAGCAGAAGTGCACTCTACCCGTCTGACCGATGAATACGGTTACGTTGATTTTGTCGAATCGAATGGCAAAGCGGCCATTCCATTATTCGGAATTGCTCCCGATGGCAAGGTCCATACCTGCGTAATTGATAGAAAATTTGAGCCACAGAGTGGCTGGAAAATTATAAGTCTATTCACGCCAACACTGGTGGCAGAGCGGGCCAGAGCTCAAACTCAGCCTGTTTAGTCTTCACTCAGGGGCGAAGTTTTGGACTGGCCCCTGTGTACAACCGAAAACAGACCAATTGCGATCATTTAGAATATGGTCGCAATTTGTCTAAATTCTTGCCCGATATGTCTTATTGATAAAGTTGTCGGCAATTACTGGCTCTCCCGGCGAATTCCGCCACAAAGTGTCTTTTTCGGCCAAAATATGGAGTTCCATTGCGTAATCGGACATTGTTCCATCGCGTCAAGTAACTGCAGTCTGAACACCTCACCACAATAAAGCAGTAGTTAATCTCCAGATGTACTCGTTAAAACCACACGCAGAGACAATGCAGACCCTGCGCAGGTTGATGCCTCAGAAGGAATTGCGTAAATCAACACCGAGGCTGCCGACCAATAGCGACACCGTCACCGCGGGACAACCAGCGCTCATTCAGGTGCTGCGGATTCTCGAAGACAGTCGTCTCTCAGAAAAGCTCCCCGAGTTGTATCTGGAATACGGCCAGATCATGGCGCTCCAGAATCCACCGGCCAATACAGAAGGGCTGACCGACCTGTTCAATGAAATGTGTCGTCAGATCAGCACGCCTGATCACCCGTTCGATCTTCACATCCTTGATGATGGTCAGGTGAGTCATTGTGAGTTTTTCTGGAAGAATGATCCGGTCAGAGTGCCGTCGCAGGATCTTTCCGAAATTCTTCTTGCTTACGGATTCACCGTTGGACATAGCCTGATCCAGGGGCTGACCGACCAGATCTCCGTTTTTCTGCCCTACCCGGAGCCGGAAAACCGCGAGGAATACCGTAAGTACGCACCGATGAAGCTGACGTTTAATGCGCCGTATCTGGCCATCCGCCTGCCGTCGGAATTTCTGGCTCAGCAGCTGATGATCCGCCCGATGAATTTTCACGCCAACGGCGTGCTGCGTCCGGCCCATCTGATTGCACAGAAAGCGTCGAATATTCTGCGCAGCGACCTGAGCAATCCGCCAACTCTGGGTGAACTCTCAGAGATGCTGAATCTGACCGAACGGACCTGTAAGCGCCGCCTGCAGGAAGCCGGCACTCACTATCAGCAACTGCTGGCAGATCTGCGCCTGATTCAGGCCAGCTTCTGGCTGTCACGCCGGATGTGCAATGTCAGTCAGGCGGCCGAGCGACTGGGATACTCCAGCGTGGCTAACTTCTCCAAAGCGTTCAAAAAGTGGAGCGGTTATTCGCCGACTCACGCCAAGCAGGGACGTACCTTTCACCGCGACTGACCGCGCCCCGCGATCAAGGATGATCGCTCTGTTTCACCCTCTCCTGCCAACCCTGAATTTTTTTGTGATCCGCACTGCGGAAAGCGCTATAATTGCGGCCCTTTTTACAATGGTCCGGGCGTCCGGAGCCCGACCAGTGAGACCGCAGGAACGGATACATGGGTAAGCAAACCGCGCTGTACGCCAAACACACTGAAGCTCAGGGCAAGATCGTCGACTTCGGCGGCTGGGATATGCCAATTCACTATGGCTCCCAGATCAAAGAGCACAACGCTGTACGCGAAGCAGCAGGCATGTTCGATGTATCCCACATGACCATCGTTGACGTCCGCGGCCCGGATGCCAAAGCCTACCTGCAGCGTCTGCTGGCAAACGATGTCGACAAGCTTAAAGAGACTGGCAAAGCGCTCTACTCCGGCATGTTGAACACCGATGGCGGCGTAATCGACGACCTGATTGTCTATCGTATGGAAGGCTGGTTCCGCACGGTCGTGAACTGCGCTACCCGGGAAAAAGACCTGGAGTGGATGACCGCCCACACCAAAGGCTTTGATATCAGCCTGACTGAACGTCCGGAGCTGGCAATGGTGGCCGTTCAGGGCCCTGAAGCGATCGGTATGGTGAAGAAGATCCGCCCTGAAGCCGCTGACCTGATTGATGGTCTGAAAGTATTCCAGGGCCTGCCGCAGCACGGCTGGTTCTATGCCCGCACCGGCTACACCGGTGAAGATGGCCTGGAAATCATGGTACCGCAGGAAGAAGTCGTACAGTTCTGGACCCAACTTATCGAAGCTGGCGTACAGCCATGTGGTCTGGGCGCCCGCGATACTCTGCGTCTGGAAGCCGGCATGAACCTTTACGGCAACGATATGGACGAGTCCATCAGCCCGCTGCAGGCAGGCATGGGCTGGACCATCGCCTGGGAACCTGCAGACCGTGACTTTATCGGCCGTGAAGCACTCGAAGCCCAGAAAGCGGATGGCGTGGCTATGAAGCAGGTGGGTCTGGTACTTGATGGCCGCGGTGTGATGCGTTCTCACCAGAAGGTAGTTGTTGAAGGTGTTGGCGAGGGTGAAATCACATCGGGTACCTTCTCTCCAAGCCTGCAGTGCTCTATTGCGATGGCCCGTGTACCAGCCGCGACCGGCGACACCGCTCAGGTAGACCTGCGCGGCAAGCTGACCGACGTAAAAGTAATTAAATTGCCGTTCGTACGTAACGGCAAAAAAATGTTTTAAATTTTAAAAATTCTGACTGGAGTTTTCCCATGAGCAACATCCCTGCTGATCTGAAATACGTTGCCTCCCACGAATGGATCCGCGTTGAAGCCGACGGCACCGTCACTATCGGTATTACTGATTTCGCACAGGACCAGCTGGGCGACGTGGTATTCGTTGAACTGCCAGAGGTCGGCAGTGATGTCGCTGCAGAGCAGGACATTGCTGTGGTTGAGTCTGTAAAAGCAGCGTCAGATATCTACGCCCCGATCGCTGGAAAGATCATTGCGATCAATGAAGAGCTGATCGATGCACCAGAAAAAGTAAATGAAGACCCGTACGGCGATGCCTGGTTCTTCAAAATGGAGCTGGCAGACGCCTCTGATCTGGACGCTCTTCTCGACGCCGACGCATACGCCGCAATCTGCGAGTAAGCCACAACGTCTACTGGCTGGGCCCGCGCCACTGAAGCGGGTCGAATGCGACGCAGAGACCTTCTCTGCGTCTTCGTTTTAGATGCTTGGTTCAAGCGCTTCAATTCTGTCGGGTTCATTCATGACCACACGCTCTCTTAAAGAACTGGAACAACGCGATAATTTTATCAGCCGCCATATTGCCTCGGACGGCGCTGGCTATAACGCCAACGAAGAAGCTGCCCTGCTGGCAGCGGTTAACGCCGAGTCCCTGGAGGCTCTGACCAGTGAAATCGTCCCGCAGGACGTCCTGCGTCCGGCGTTCCTGAGCACAGGTGAACCGACCCCGGAATTTGCGGCGCTTAACCGACTGAAGGCCATTGCCTCTCAGAACAAAGTATTCAAAAGCTATATTGGTCTGGGTTACCACGACACCATTATGCCGCCTGTTGTGCTGCGTAACGTGCTGGAGAATCCCGGCTGGTACACGGCTTACACGCCGTATCAGCCAGAGATCGCCCAGGGTCGCCTTGAAGCCCTGCTGAACTTCCAGCAGATGGTCATCGACTTTACTGGTATGGAACTGGCCAACGCCTCTCTGCTGGATGAAGGGACTGCAGCGGCAGAAGCCATGGCGATGGCCAAGCGTACCGTGCGCAAAAACAAGTCGAACACCTTCTACCTTGATGAGAACTGTCTGCCACAGACCATCGACGTGGTACGCACCCGTGCCGAAGCCTTCGGTTGGGATGTACTGGTTGGCCCGGCAGAACAGGCCGCTGACCACGACGTCTTCGGTGCTCTGTTCCAGTACCCTGGTAAAGACGGTGACGTGAAAGACTTCACAGATGTGATCGCAGCGCTGCATGAGAAAGACGCGCTGGCCGCCGTCGCGACCGATCTGATGGCGCTGGTCATGCTGAAAGCGCCGGGCGAAATGGGTGCCGACATCGTACTGGGTAACGCCCAGCACTTCGGCGTACCCATGGGCTTTGGTGGCCCACATGCTGCCTTCTTCGCAACCCGCGATGCCTACAAGCGTTCTATTCCGGGCCGCATTATCGGTGTCTCTATCGATGCTCAGGGCAATCAGGCACTGCGTATGGCACTGCAGACCCGTGAACAGCATATCCGTCGCGAGAAAGCGAACTCTAACATCTGTACAGCACAGGTATTGCTGGCGAACCTTAGCTCTTTCTACGCCATCTACCATGGCCCTGAAGGCCTGAAGACCATCGCCGGTCGCATTCACCGCCTGACCGATATTCTGGCCAAAGGTCTGCAGAGCAAAGGCATTTCCCTGATTAATAGCCAATGGTTCGATACTCTGACCTTTGCCGTTGCCGATAAAGCCGCGGTTAAAGCTCGTGCTCTCGCAGCCGAGATCAACCTGCGTGATGACGAATCTTTGGGCATGGGCACTGACACTCTGGGTGTCACCCTGAGTGAAAAAACCTCAGCAGCCGATGTTGCTGAACTGTTTGATGTGATTCTGGGCGAAGGCCACGGCCTTGATGTTTACGCTCTGGACGCTGACGTCATCAGCAGTGGCTCTGCCAGTATCTCGACGGAACTGGCGCGCTCGTCTGCCTTCCTGACGCACCCGACCTTTAACAAATACCACACCGAGCACGAGATGCTGCGTTATATGAAGCGTCTCGAAAGCAAAGACCTGGCGATGAACCACTCTATGATCACGCTCGGCTCCTGCACCATGAAACTCAACGCCACCACCGAAATGATTCCGGTCACCTGGCCTGAGTTCTCGAACATTCACCCGTTCGCTCCGAAAGATCAGACCCCGGGTTATGAGCAACTCGTGAGCGAGCTGGATGGCTACCTGCGTGACATCACCGGCTTTGATGCCATCTGTATGCAGCCGAACTCCGGTGCTCAGGGTGAATACGCGGGTCTGCTGGCGATCAAGAAATTCCACGAGAGCCGTGGCGAAGGTCACCGCAATGTCTGTCTGATCCCGCGTTCGGCGCACGGGACTAACCCGGCATCGGCACAGATGGCGTCAATGCGCGTTGTCGTCACTGAGTGTGATGAACAGGGTAACGTTGATTTTGCAGACCTGAAGCAGAAAGCCGAAGAGCTGTCTGATCAGCTGTCGTGCCTGATGCTGACCTATCCTTCGACGCACGGCGTATACGAGAAAGGCGTTAAGGAAATCTGCGATCTGATCCACCAGCACGGTGGTCAGGTGTACATGGACGGCGCCAACCTGAACGCTCAGGTAGGCGTTACGCAGCCAGCCTTTATCGGTGCAGACGTTTCCCACATGAACCTGCACAAGACCTTCTCTATTCCCCACGGTGGTGGTGGTCCGGGCATGGGCCCGATTGGAGTTGCCGCCCACCTGGCGCCGTTTGTGGCGAACCACGCGGTACGTCCGATTGATGATGCATCTAAGGGCAACGGTGCAGTCTCTGCAGCGCCTTATGGCTCTGCCAGCATTCTCACCATCAGCTGGATGTACATCACCCTGATGGGTGGTTCAGGCCTGCGTAAAGCCACTCAGAATGCCCTGCTGAAAGCCAACTACCTGGCCAAACGTCTGTCGGCGCACTACCCGATTCTGTACTCAGGTCTGAACGGTCGTGTTGCCCACGAATGTATCGTCGATCTGCGCCCGATTAAGGCCGAAACCGGTATCACCGAAGTGGATATCGCCAAGCGTCTGATGGACTACGGCTTCCACGCGCCAACCATGTCGTTCCCGGTGGCGGGTACTTTTATGATCGAGCCGACAGAATCTGAAAGCAAAGCTGAAATCGACCGTTTTGCCGACGCTATGATTGCCATTAAAGGCGAAATCGACGCGGTTAAACGTGGTGAACTCGACGCCGAAAACAACCCGCTGAAAAATGCACCACACACGGCGATGGTAGTGACAGGCAACTGGGAACGTCCTTACTCCCGTGAACTGGCGGCCTTCCCGACCAGCAATCTGGGCGCACACAAGTTCTGGCCAACCGTAGGTCGTATCGACGACGTCTACGGTGACCGTAACCTGATCTGTTCCTGCCCGGCGATTGAGAACTACGAAGACTGACGGCGCTGGATTGCCACCTTCGCGGCAATGACAGAACAATGTCATCCCCGCGCAGGCGGGGATCCATTCCGCAGTCCAAATAAAAAGCCCGCATTATGCGGGCTTTTCTTTAGCTATCGTTTTCAGCTTCCTACTGAGAGATACCGGCGGCGCAGATTAAACGGCTTTTTCTCGTGGTTCTTTAACCACTCCTGCAGTTCACTGGCATCGATCGGGCGGGCAAAGTAGTAGCCCTGGATTTCTTCTCCCCCGAGATCCAGTACCTTCTCCAGCTCACCACGGTTCTCAACACCTTCAACGATCACTGACAGGCGGAGGCCATGCGCCAGAGAAACGATGGATGAGAACAGGCTTTCGCCACCATCCCGTAAGCCTGCAACAAATGAGCGGTCAATTTTAAGGGTATCCAGCGGAAAATCGCGCAGGTAGCTGATTGACGAATAGCCAGTCCCAAAATCGTCAATCGAGACACGGATACCGAGATCACGCAGGCGGCAGAGTTCCTCGCGGATACGTTCAACGTTGGCCGCAAACACACTTTCGGTCAGCTCAATTTCTAAACGCGAGGCAGACAGTCCGGTTTCTCTGAGAATGTCCTTAACTTCGGCGACAAAATCCCCCTGCTGCAACTGCATTACAGAAATATTCACCGCGACGCGCAGCTCAGTGCCCCCTGCGGCTTCCATTAATGCGTAGCAGGCTTTCCGAAGAATGTTGCGGCCAAGAGCGGGCATCAGCCCGGTTTCTTCCGCCAGAGGAATAAATACGCCCGGACTGACGTTAATGTCCTGGCGAGGGTCACGCCAGCGCGCCAGAGCTTCAAAGCCAGTCAGGCTGCCGTCTTCAACAGAGACAAAAGGTTGCAGGGCGACATCAATCTCGTCGTGATCTATCGCGTGATTGAGCGCCTGAACTAACTGCAGACGCTCAGTGGCTTCGTGGCCCCACTGATCATCGTATACCGACACGCCCGTCTTACGACTCTTCGCGCGGTACACGGCAATATCCGCATGTTCCAGCAGCTGTTCGGCAGTGGTGCCATGCTCCGGACAGATCGCTATACCGACGCTGGCTCCCAGCGACACCGGCCCGCTCTCCAGTTCAATCGGGGCACGCAATACTTCGACCAGCGTTGTCGCGAAGGCTTCTACCGCACCTTCACTGACCTGACGCGGCTCAAGAATAACAAACTCATCCCCACCCCAACGCGCGCAGACACGGGTGCTGCCACAGGTATCACTGATGCGTGAGGCAATCGCTTTCAGGACTTCATCGCCCGCCAGATGCCCGAGGCCATCATTAATTTCTTTAAAGCGGTCGAGGTCCAGCAGATAGACGGCAAACCCCGAATCACTGTTGCGCATGCCCTGCAGAGAGTCACTGACTTTGCGTGAAAAGTAATAACGATTTCCGAGGCCCGTCAGCATGTCGTGAGTCGCCTGGTGGTTGAGTTCCTGGGTACGCTCTTCAATCTGGCTTTCAAGCGAGGCATTCACTTCCGTCAGGCGCTCCCGCGCTTCCGTCAGTTCTGCATTGAGTTCCTGCATTTCTCCCGCGCGGTACTCTGTCAACTTCTGCAGGACACGACCACGGATAGAGTGAATGGTAGATCGGTGAATATTCTCAACCACAATCAGCAGACTCAATGACGCCAGCATGCCCAGAGACACCATGGACCACACTTCTTCCCCGGCAAACAGAATCAGAACGGGTGGCACCAGACACATAGCGCTGTTGATATATAGAAGAAGGCGGTCGGAAGTCAGGCCTACTGTGCTCAATACGGCAATCACAATAAACATGCCACTGACAACGCCCAGACTGAATCCACTCATGATGTCGTGGAACAGCAGCAGCAATGAATACCATGCCAGCTGATTGGCGACCACGCCCGCGGCAAACATCAGACGCCAGTCGCGGATACGACGGCGTGAAGGATCATTCAGATACGAGACAAAACCGGCGGTACGGAGTACCTGCAGTGACAGGTAACCAAGAAACCAGCTCCAGAGCATTCCTTCATGCTCCGGAACACGAAGAGTAATCACCAGGAAAAAAGCAGCCACGGCCTGCATCATTACCGAGGGGGTGCTGGTACTGTGCAGACGATGCAGCAGGCGGCGACGGAAACCCGCGACCGACATATCCGGTTCTTCGCTGGTCTGCGCCGGACGATACTTCACCAGCGATCTCATATCAGCCCGATACAGCCAGACAAAACTCCCGACTTCCATCGCCATCAGAACAAAACCACACATCCCGAACGCGACGACTTCGTATTCACCCAACAGTGACAGTTCGAGGGACAGTGGCAGCAGGTTAACCGCCATCAGGGCCATTCCCATGCGCGGGAAGGTCGAAAAAGGTAATGAATGGGCGTAGATCACCACGACGAACATAGATACTGCGATCAGGCGGGTGTCGCCATCCAGCAGCGGCAGGATGAGCATGCCGATGGCACTCCAGCCGGCAACGATACACAGCATGCTGATGAAGACGCTCTTACGTGCCTTCTCAACCTGACGGCGCTCCCTCGGGGTGCGCAGGTACCTCCATGCAATGGAAAGAGGCAACAGATAGGAAACCATGCTGGCGAAAATGAGGTACCCGTAGTCCAGGCCGACACGTAGCATGATCATGCTGACCACACCTATGCTGAACAGAACAGCCAGGCTGGCACCGATCAACAAACGTTTCATCAGCAAGGTAGTGCGCTTGTCCGCAAACTCACCGTTGTCCTGCATCGCGGCAGGAAAGAAATTCTGGACGTTCATGAGCCCTGACACCTTTATTATTGTTATCTTCCCGGCGTCGCTGTCCTTATCGAGTGCCTTGCACAAACACCATGTGCAGGGGTGATTGGTCGATTGTAGGACAGGAGACCATAAAAAGTGTGCTCCAGTCATCAGTATGACCCAGAGGGACAAATCAAGACAACTGTCAATTCAGCGCCACCTGTCATATGTACACTGATGGCCACATCAGACGATGCTGAAAATCTCAGTAAGCCTGTAAAAACAAGGGTTTACACAGCATTGACAATTGTTCAGCTTTGTCAGCCTTCAGACCCCCAGTCGCACAGCCTCTCTGGGGTTTTTCCGGCCAAACAGCCCCATAAACCATGCCTTCGTGCCACATCAGGTAGCTGGTCGTGCCATTCGATAAATAATTAATTTGCTTTTGATAGTAATTCGCATTTATACTTCAGAAACTTTCTCACTAGCACTACTGGATCTGACCTATGTACGTATGCATCTGCAAAGGAGTTACCGACCGCGATATCGTCGCTGCTGCTGAGCAGGGAGCAACCCGCATGAGCCAGCTGAAAGAATGCACAGGCCTCGGTAGCCAGTGTGGAAAATGTGCTCGTGATGCCAAGGCTATTTTTAACGAAGCCAAGCAGCAGGCTCGCGAGATGTCTCATCTCTTCTCTGCGGCCTGATAAACCGGATCCTTTATTATTCAGATCCGTATTAAGCCATGAATGCCTCTCATTCATGGCGTCAGATCACCGCCCTGACCGTCTGAAATCTTAATCGTTTTCAGTCCAGTACTTTTTTTGCCTTAAAACTCCCTAATTGTTTGACTCAGCCCCGAATCAGTATCCAGAATACACTCAGGCTTACTTGAAGGGAGATGCTGAAAATGAAAGGCGACGCAAAGGTTATCGAACACCTGAACACAATCCTCGCAAACGAACTGGTGGCTATTAACCAGTACTTCCTGCATGCACGCATGTACAAAGACTGGGGTCTCAAGCGCATCGCTGATCATGAGTACCATGAGTCTATCGACGAAATGAAGCATGCCGACAAACTGATCGAGCGTATCCTTTTCCTGGAAGGTCTGCCGAACCTGCAGGATCTCGGTCGTCTGATGATTGGTGAAAACACCAAAGAGATGATTGAGTGCGATCTGAAGCTTGAACTGAAAGCGATCCCTGACCTGAAAGAAGCCATCACCTACTGCGAAGAAGTGAAAGACTTCGTCAGCCGTGACATGCTGAATGAAATTCTGGAATCAGAAGAAGAGCACGTTGACTGGCTGGAAACTCAGCTGGGTCTGATCGATAAAGTCGGCCTGCAGAATTACCAACAGGCTCAGATGATCGAAGAAGACTGATCTGACGCCTACCAAAAAAGCCCCGCCCGGATATCCGGGCGGGGCTTTTTTGTGCCTGTCGCAATCAGTAGAGTGAAATCCAGTCCGCTTTCAGCATACCCTCACGGACGCGCTGCGGATGGTTACCCACATCAATACGTTTGACTTCCTGACCTGTCGCATAGTTGATGACTGACACCTGATCAGTGCCACTCCACGAGATCAGACAGTTTTCACCTGAACGGTCAGATACCGCCCAGTAGGCTTTCTCGCCAATGTCTTCGAGCAGGGTATATTCGAAGGTTTCACGATCGACGATCGCGGCGTAGTCATCCATAGTCCCTGCAACACAGAGCTTGGTGTCATCGGCACTCATCGCCAGGCCGTGGTGCGCTGAGTCATTGACGTAACGCATCTTAGGCATAAAGGGAACGTGATTCGGCAGCTCAGCCAGGCGGGTGATACGCTCTTCTTCCATATCAAATTCCACGAAGCCGTGGAGGAAAGACAGCTGGAAGTAAAAATAACGATAATCACTGGTGTGTGCCATCGGGCGGATGGATGGGCTCAGATCACCCAGACCCGCTTCTTCCAGTTTCGTCTTGATGTCGAAGTCTTTAACGATATCGCCCAGCTCTGTGTCGTACACCAGGAACTTACGTTCGCCACGGGTGGTGTCGCGCAGAAGTCGTCCATCGAACGGCATGAATACAAAGCCAATACTTGAGTGGTAAATGTACTTACCATCGTCAGAGTAAAGGTTCTCATGCGGCGAGTTGCCCGCAGGGAAACGCCCTTCTTCTTCACCGGTATAGACGTTCAGAAGATGAACCACATTCCCAGTAGACGCAGAAACCGCGACCTGAGAGCCGTCCGGCGACAGCGCCATATGGTCAGAACGGACACCGTCAACTTCAAAACGCCAGACAATCCCACCCGTTTCGAGGTCAAGTGCAACAACATCCGCAAAGCTTGGACGGGAAACAATCAACAGCTCACCATCATTGGTACTGTACATATCATCGACGTACTGATCGTTACCTTCGCCGATCAGCTGGCGGATGCCCAGAAATACGGTATAGCGCCAGAAATCACCTTTGATTTCGTCCATACGCTCTTCGTAATCCGGTATGCCATTCACACGACCCAGAATTTCATAGTTATCACCATCGATAACATCAATCGTGCCATCCCAGTTGTTGCCAACAAATATCGCCGGGCGCAGGCCATCCGGGTATTCACCGGGTTCAGTGACAACATCTTCGGGGGTTTCTTCAGGTTGGGAAGGGAACAACCAGTCCAGCCACCCAGCCTGAGCCGGTAAAGCCGCCATCCCTAAACCCGCAGCAACTGCCGTTGCCAGGAGAGTATTTCGCACTTTCATATCAGGACACCTTTCTTATTTTTATATGCGGACATTTCTTCAGAGAGAAACATCTCAGTGCTGCTTATATATGCAGGCTTCTGACATGGTATCCAGCGCTGACAGGGATATCTATAAGACCCCTGCTGATTGGCTGAATATGCACAATCTAAGAGGCGGAATGGCTGAATATACGCACCAGTACCAGTCAGGTGCGCACCAGCACTGTGCAGGTATTTATACCGTACCCTAAACACTCTCAGGTCGATCTGTTTTATTGCTCCCCTATCACTCCCTCCGCAAGGTTTTGAATTATCGGGAGTTTTACCCGCGCCGATGATTCTTTCAGATTTATTTCGCCTCCAATGGGAATCGTAAGCTGGCCCACTGGTTGCAATTCATTATGAAACCTACTTGTGGTCACAGACAGGAGACGGAATGTCGAACGACTGGCAGAACACAGTGGAGTTTGCCCGCGCTGTCCGCCGCGAACTGCACCTGAATCCCGAGCTCAGCTGGCATGAGCACGAAACAGCTGCACGTATACGCCAGATTCTGGATGAGTTGCATATCCGCTGGCGCTCGTGCGCCGGGACAGGCACTGTCGCCCTGATTAACGAAGCGGGGAGCAGCCCCGCGATTGCACTCCGGGCGGATATTGATGCCCTGCCAATCAAAGAAAATTCAGGCGTGGCCTGGAGCTCTGAGAACGAGGGCTGTATGCACGCCTGTGGTCATGACGGTCATACCGCAGCCCTGCTGGGTACCGCGAAATGGCTTAAGCAACATGAGAGTTCTCTTCAGCGCCAGATCGTACTTCTGTTTCAGCCTGCAGAAGAGGGAGGTCATGGCGCCCGGGAGATGATCGCAGCGGGGGCCCTTGAGGGCGTGAGCGAGATTTACGGCTGGCATAACTGGCCTGCACTCCCCTACGGCACTATGGCCTGCCCTGATGCTCTGGTCATGTGTGGCAATGGCACCTTCTCTGTTGAAATATCGGGGCGTGGTGGACATGCCAGTCAGCCAGAGGCATGCGATGACGTTGTACTTGCCGGTGCCGCAGTCGTGCAGGCCCTGCAACAGATAGTGTCACGCCGTCTGGCTCCTCAGAGTCAGGCTGTGATCAGTATCACCCAGTTCAACGCTGGCACTGCCCCCACCGTCATGGCAGACAAAGCGGTGATACAAGGCAGTATCCGGGTGCCAGACGAAGTCACCCGGGAGCGCATTAACCAGCTGATTACTGATACGGCCCGACATACCGCTGCCGCCTACAACACCGGGTGCCTTGTCGTTCATACGCCACGCTATCAGGCAACAATTAACCATCCTGATCAGGCAGCAACAGCCCGTCAGATCTGGCAGGAGTTATTCGGATCAGAAAGTATGAATCATGGGCAGTCGCTGCCCGTCATGGCATCGGAGGATTTCAGTTATTACCTGCGCAAAATTCCTGGTGCCTTTGCACTGATAGGAAGTAACGACGGACGTAAAACACCTCACCCGTGCCACAGCCCCCACTACGATTTTAACGACCGCTTACTGGAAGACGTCTGTCGCTGGTTCTGCAGGCTGACCGGTATGCGTACCCCACCGTAGATTCCAGAGTTCTGAAATTAAGGCACCCCGGAATAACTCTGACATGCCTGACTACCTTTTCTGAACTGAGGAATTATTTATGACTATTTTCGAACAGCGCGAATCCGCGATCCGCGCATACGGCCGCGTTTACCCTGAAACCTTTAAAACTGCCAGAGGCGCAATAATTACCGACGAAAAAGGCAATGAATATATCGACTTTTTTGCGGGTGCCGGGGTATTAAATTTTGGTCACAACAACGAACGCATGACCCGGGCGATGATCACCTATCTCGAAGAAGGCGGCATCCTCCACAGCCTTGATATGCAGACCACAGCCAAGGCTGATTTTATGCAGGCATTTACCGATACCATTCTTAAACCCAGAGATATGCCTCACAAAATGCAGTTTATGGGCCCCACCGGTACGAACGCGGTCGAAGCGGCAATGAAACTGGCCCGTCGTGCCACCGGTCGCACGGATATTGTGGCCTTCAGCCACGGATTCCACGGAATGACTCTCGGTGCTCTCGCAGCCACCGCCAATCAATATTTCCGGGGCGCTGCAGGCGTGCCATTAAACCATGTGTATCACGAGCCGTTCGGGTGCGCGACGCCCTGCCATGGATGCAACCAGGGCTGCGGACTGGATCAGCTGGAATCCCTGCGGGCCCGTTATAAAGATCCATCCAGCGGACTCTTACCACCCGCTGCATTTCTGCTCGAAACGATTCAGGCGGAGGGCGGCGTCAACATCGCATCACGCGAATGGATACAGAGCCTGGCCAGCCTCGCAAAAGAGATCGGCGCCGTGCTGATTATTGATGATATTCAGGTCGGTTGTGGCAGAACCGGCTCATACTTCAGCTTCGACAGCCTGGGGATTCAGCCCGATATTATCTGCCTTGCCAAAGGTATCGGTGGCGTTGGCACACCCATGGCCATGAACCTTGTTCATCCTGATCTGGATAAACACTGGTCGCCCGGTGAACACACAGGTACGTTCCGCGGCCAGAACCTTTCGTTTATCGCTGGCAAAGTTGCTCTCGAATACTTCCGGGATGACACCCTGATGGCAGATGTCTCTGAAAAGTCAGAGCTGATCAGTCAGTACCTGAAGCCCCTTCTGAATGCCGACAAATCTCTCCAGCTCCGCGGTAAGGGCATGATTTTCGGCCTCGATATGGGAGACGGCGAACGCGCTGCAGCCATCGTTCAGGAGTGTTTCCGTAACGGACTGATACTGTCTGCCTGTGGTACCGGTGGCAAAGTGCTGAAACTTATTCCACCGCTGACTATCTCCCGGGAAGAATTGATTTCCGGCCTCGACATTCTGATGAATGCTGTCCGTAACATCATGGAGGAAGCCGCATGATTGAACGCGATGATATGACCTTTACCCATGGCGAATATGTTCGCCGGATCGAAGAACTGCGCCAGAGAATTCAGGAGCGACATCTTGATGCGGTCGTTATTTCTGATCCCGAAAATATCATGTACCTGACGGACTATCAGACAACAGGTTACAGCTTTTTTCAGGCGCTCGTTGTACCTCTCGAAAAAGAGCCATTTATGATTACCCGTAAGCTGGAGGAGTCGAACGTAATTCACCGTACCTGGGTAAGTATCACCCGCCCCTATCCGGATACAGGCGACGCCATTCAGATGTTGGTAGATGCGTTACGTGAATTTGGTCTGGCCGACAAACGTATTGGCTATGAACGCAACAGCTATTTCTTTCCGGCGTACCACCAGGACGTCATTCATACTTCATTAATGGACGGAAAATTACTGGATTGTTTCGGCATTGTCGAAGAAGGACGCGTATGTAAATCGGCCGAAGAAATTGAACTGATGGGCCGCGCGGCCCGGGCGACAGAGGCCGGTATGATCGCCGGAATTGAGGCCTGCCGGGCAGGTGTCAGCGAAAATGAAATTGGTGCCGCAATCAGCGCCGGGATGTTTGCAGCAGGCGGCGAAGTACCTGCCGTAATGCCTTATGTCACCTCAGGTCCCCGCTCTATGATCGGCCACGCCACATGGGAAGGCCGGATCGTTAAGCCTGATGAGCACATCTTCCTTGAGGTCGGAGGCTGCTACCGGCGCTATCACACCGCCATGATGCGGACAGTCGTATTAGGAGAACTCACCGACTCTATGTATCAGGCGCAGGAGACGATGAAGCGTGCACTCAGCGCCGTGCATTCAATGGTTCAGCCGGGTATGACTGTATCGGATGTTGATAATCTCGTGCGGAATATTATTTCCGACAATACCGTCGGTGCCCAGCTGATTACCCGCTCGGGATATTCAATTGGCATCGCCTTTCCACCCAGCTGGGATGAGGGCTATATCGTCAGTCTGAAACAGGGTGAGGGTACGGTTCTCAAAGAAGGGATGACGTTCCATTTAATTCCCTGGATGTGGGGGGTCGATGGCAATAAAACCTGCGGTATTTCCGACACCATTTATATTACCGAAGACGGCTGTAAATCCTTCTTCAGCCTTGACCGGGATTTCACCGTCAAACCCGATACCGCGCGACAGTCCGCCCCTGTAAATATCGATCAGGCCCGGAAAAAAACGCCAGAAGACGAAAAGTCTGCAACGCGTAAAAAATCAGGCACAACGGTACAGGGATAAGGAGAAACGTATGCTGACACCAATGAATCCTGCTACGGGCGAGGTACTGCCCGCATACCCGTCTCTCTCCGTCGGAGAAATGAATGAAGTAATCTCCAGCGCCGGCAGTGCATTTCCCGGATGGCAATCGCTCAGTTTCCGTGAACGCGCAGCTTGCCTGCTGAATATTGCCGAGGGTCTGAAAAGTCAGCGCCAACGGCTGGCTGAACTGATGGCTCAGGAAATGGGAAAACCTCTTCGGGAAGGGCTGGCTGAAGTCGATAAGGCGGCGCTGTGCGCCGAATACTACGCGGACAATGGCGAAGCCTTTCTGGCACCGGAGTCGCTTGCATCCGATGCGCGCGACAGCTATGTCTGTCATAAACCTCTGGGTACTGTCCTTGGTATCCTGCCGTGGAACGCGCCGGTGTGGTTGGCACTGCGTTTTCTCGCCCCGGCACTCATGGCAGGCAACACCTGTGTGATGAAGCCCGATCCGAATGTACCCGGCACCGCCGTATTGCTGACCGAAATATTTCAGCGCTATCTGCCGTCAGGAGTTATGCAGAATCTGCCAATCGAAACCGAACTTGCCGGGGATGCCATTGACCACCCTCTCATCAAAGCGGTGTCGTTCACCGGCTCCAGTGCTGCCGGGCAACGGGTGGCTGCCCGGGCTGCAGCCGGCCTGAAACCCGCCGTGCTCGAACTGGGTGGTTCAGACCCCTGTATTGTGATGGCAGATGCCGATCTGGAAAAAGCCTGCGATGTCATTACGCTCTCGCGCATGATTAATGCGGGTCAGTCCTGTATCGCAGTGAAAAGAGTTATCGTCGAAAAATCTGTCTTCCCACAGGTGCGCCAGGCCTTAACCGAACGTTTTAATGCACTGTCGCTGGGTAATCCGGAAGAAATGAATGATTGCCTCGGGCCACTGGCCCGCAGCGATCTGCGTGAGCAACTGCACAGTCAGGTAATGCGCTCGGTACAGATGGGGGCGACCTGCCTCACTGGTGGAGAAAAAACCGAAGGTGATGGGTTCTTTTACCCGCCGACACTGCTGACAGACGTCACTCCGGACATGGCTGTATTTCAGGAGGAAACCTTTGGGCCGGTACTCGCCCTGTGTGTCGCAGAAGACTTTCAGGAAGCCCTGAACCTCGCCAATCTGACAGAGTATGGATTAGGAGCCAGCATCTGGACAGGGAACGACCTGATTGCACGCCGCGCCGCAGAAGAACTTAATGCGGGACAGGTTGCCATCAACGGCATCGTTAAGACTGACCCCCGCCTCCCAAGCGGTGGTATAGGGAAGTCAGGCTATGGTCGCGAACTGGGGCCACATGGAATCCGGGAGTTTGTGAATATCAAACAGATCTGGGCAGCATAAAAAAAGGGGCGTTAAGCCCCTTTATTATCATAGGTGGTATCCGAAACAGCTCAGGCAACGACACTCAGCTGGTTAGGGATATTACGACCATTTGCTTCCGCACTGGCAGCCACCTCCCTCAGAAATGCCTGTCCCCAGTAGCCGATGTCGTAATAACTCACCACATCAAACGCCTCACCGATCCGCGCCGCTGCATCATCAGGATGCATCGACAGAGCGAAGTAACAGGTTTCTGCCATCTCTGCCGGATCGTGAGGGTTACACAGAACCGCCCCTTTCACTTCTGCGGCAGCCCCGGCAAACTCCGACAGCACCAGAACACCTCGTCCACCTGTTTTTCCCTGTGTCGCGACATATTCTTTTGCGACCAGGTTCAGGCCATCACGCAGCGGGGTAATCCACATAACATCCGCCATCGCGTAATAGGCCACCAGCTCATCAAAAGGCACAGCACGGAAGAAAAACTGCACTGGCGTCCAGCCCACCTGAGCATAGCGTCCGTTAATCCGCCCTACGGCCTGCTCTATTTCTGTCTGCAGATCGTTATACACGGTCATTTCCTTCGCCGCCGGCACACACACAGTGACCAGTGTCACTTTGCCGTGTAGCTCAGGGTGCTCTTCCAGTAAGCGTTCAAATGCATCCAGTTTCGCAGGTATGCCCTTGGTATAATCCAGACGTTCGACCGACAGCACTAACTTCACACCGTGAAGCTCTTCGCGTAACGCGTTCATATGTTGCTGCACTGCAGGTTTTGTCAGTGCGTTATCAACGCGTTTGAGATCAAGGCCAACAGGGTGCGCGCCGAGGCGGATGACCCGGTCATTCACCTTAATTTCGGTGGTCATTTCATCCAGTCCGACGGCGCAGCCATAAGTCAGAAAACGCGGTGCACACCCGCTTTTTTCCGTGACCTCAAAGGGCATTACCCCTTTCGCAACGTCAATAAAGTTTTCCGACTGACGGGGAATATGAAAACCGATGTAATCACATTGCAGCAGACTGCCAATAATTTCCTTACGCCATGGCAGTACATTGAAGACATCCGCCGACGGGAAATACGTGTGATGAAAGAAAGCAATATTGAGATCGGGGCGCATATCCCGAAGATAAGCAGGCACCATCCAGAGATTGTAATCATGCAACCAGACGGTTGCTCCTTCTGACGCTTCTTTTGCCGTCTGCTCAGCAAACTTCCGGTTTACATCGCAGAATACCTGCCAGTGATCATCGTCGAAACTCGCACGCTCCCAGAAGGTATGAAGCGTCGGCCAGAACGCTTCTTTAGAGAATTTTTTATAAAAAATATCCACTTCCTGCTTACTTAACGGTACCCGTGCGGCAATCAGGTTCGGGTATTTTCCGGCATCAACTTCTGTGTGGGTTTCAAATTTTTTCAGCGTGTCGTCCTGAACCGACCAGGCAACCCAGGCGCCTTTTTTTCCATCTTTAAAAAAACTCGCCAGCGTCGGGATAATACCATTCGGCGATTTATGCGGACGGCGCTTCATCAGCCCGTCTTCCACGTACTCCTCGTACGGAAGACGATGATAAACAATGACCAGATCAGACGTACCGGGGGTGATATCGTCGCGCGCTTCCGCACAGATCCCCTCTTCACCTAAAAAGCCAAAGTAGCTGAAGGCTTCAATAATACCGCCGGCGCCCGGTGCCTCAGCATGATACACGCGGGCGCGCCCTTCCGTTGCTGCAATCAGCCCGGGTTCGGATTCACCGACACAGACCCCGATAAAATCGTGTTCATACATCGACAGATCATTGAGCGTATCACCGGCGACCATAATATCTTCCCGGTCGATGTCCAGATGCTCAATCAGCGCAGTCAGGGTAGCGCCTTTATTCACATCACGGGGTAAAAAATCGAGGTACCAGCCAGCCGAGTACAGCAGGTCGCAATTGAGGCGCGCAGCAATGTTATAGAGTTCATCCGTAACAACATCAGGTTCACAGAAATACGAGCAGCGGCGATCCTGCGGTACATCCTGACGTATCAGGCCGTCGATGTGCCCCACGGCTTCCTGAATGCGGTACTCCCCTGGCCATTTGTCGTCAATCTGCCCCTGCACCTCATGCAGAGGCTGCAGCGTACGACCGTCGACCACAGTGCAGCCTACATCGCAGATAATGTAATCGGGCTGTGGAATGGTCGGGTCCGCAAGCAGAGGAAGGACTGATTCAAGGCCCCGGCCGGTGACAAACACCAGATCGATGCCGGGATGAGACGCGATAAGTTGATAGAGTGCCTGTCGGTCTTCCGGGCTGCCGCCCAGGAATGTACCGTCCAGATCGGTTGCAAGTAACATAGAGATCTCCTGTCATCGCAGGAGCCCGGTGCGCCGGACTCCGCGTTTGCTGAGTTCCGTCAGGGCCAGGGTATGACCCGATTATGCGACCGCAATTAAAAGGCTGAGTTCCGGAGCGCCGCCAGGTCAAGGCGGTGCTACCCGAGTGACCGGCCGGTTCCGGTCTGGCCATCGACCCGCTTTTCAGCTGGCCAACTTTTCCGGTGAATCAGACAGCTCTTCTGTCAGTTCGTCAGGATGCATTTCCAGTGCTGTCGGCGTCGTCCGCACCATAGGTACGAAGTGCGCCGGTTCACCGGTGGGCTCTTCTACTGTTCTCTGATGCATTTTCCATACCGCCAGCAGAACCAGCCCGCCCTGCATCGCTGCAAAGTAGACAGGCAGGGCGTTTGCGCCCCCCAGTGCCATTAACTGCCCTGCAAGCGCAGGACCGATGGCTGCACCAACACCGTGCACCAACAGGATGGCACTGCCCCCGGCCAGAATGTCCGGTCCCTCCAGATGATCGATCAGATGTGCCACAGCAATCGGGTACGCGCAGAAGGCCAGCCCACCGTAGACAGCCATCGCAGCAAACAGTGCCTGGGGCCCAAGATACGAAGCTGGGATAAGAGTCAGTGCAGAGAACGCCGCCACACCTGCAGACCAGGCCAGTACGCGACGACGGTCAAAACGATCAGAGAGGCGACCTAACGGATATTGCAGAACCGCACCACCGATAATTCCTGACGTTACCAGCAAGGCAATACTGGCGGTATCCAGTCCAACAGATGTGCCATATACCGCCGACATTCCCCAGAATGCCCCCATCGCCAACCCTGACATGCCCGCCCCCGCGACCGCGACAGGGGCTATCCGCCAGAGAAACCGTACCCCCAGACGCTTGACCGTCTGCACCTCAGGAGGCGCGAGTCGCGTCCAGGTGACCGGAACCAACGACAGAGTCACCAGCATAGTGGCTACCGCAAACAGCAGATAGGAATCCACCGGGGCAAGATTCAGGAACTGCTGTGCGAGCGCCAGTGCCGCGAGGTTGACTATCATATACACCGCAAATACCTGACCCCGTTGCTCCGCAGGGGTCTGCGCGTTCAGCCAGCTTTCGATCACAGTGTAGAGAGTCACCAGACTGATGCCGGTAACGATACGCAGCCCTCCCCACGCCCAGGGAGTCAGCATAAGGTCATGCAGCATGACAGATACCGACGCCAGTGCCGCAAACATAGCAAAGGTGCGTATATGACCAATACGCCGGATCACGGGCAATGCGATAAAGGTCCCGATAAAAAAGCCGACAAAATAGCCGGACATGATCAGGCCCATCTGTTCAGCACTGAAGCCCTGAACACCTCCGCGGATAGCGAGGAGCGTGTTCAGCAGGCCGCTGCCTAACAGCAGCAGAGTGACGCCCGCTAAGAGTGAAAATATCGGACGGATCTGGGTATACATAAGCCACCTGGTGTTCTTACTGCCGGTACTTCAGCTCAGCAGGAAATCGATGTTTTTTCCAATGTTTCAGTATCCAGATAGCTTAATACACTTGTATTAAAATTGAGATCCACAAACAGCTCGCAATAATATTCGCCGTGCCGCCAGGCCATGTGGACACTTGAGTCATTGCTCGAATGCAATTCGAACCGGCCTTCGAACGCAGGATACTGAGAGCGGAATTTCATCAGCGTCATTAATCGTTTAACGACCGGCTGCTGCAGGGCATCTTCTGCTTCGGCCAGAGAATAATAATGCCGGTTGATGTCCCGCAGTTCTCCGGTGCTGTCCATCAATGCTTCATCATTCACACCGGCAAGCAGACCGACGTAATACACCTGCGGGATGCCTGGCGTGAAGAACTGAATTGCTCTGGCCGCAATATAAGCATCATCGTTCTGCATCAGTGCGTCATAGAAAGTGCAGGTTATCTGATAAATGGCCCCCACACTGTGAATATTTGCCGCAGATTTCCGCATAATAGGATCTGCACTGCGCTGCTGCAGGTTATCGATCAGTGCCTTTATCTTCTCTTCCGGCAAGACACCCTCTACATCGGGAATGCAGATACCGTCGTGCGTATCGAGCACTGTCACCATATTGCGTGGGCACATGCGCAGCCAGTGCTTCAGATACACGCTGTTGGCATCAAGCAGAGAGAAAAGCACCAGAGGGGGTAACGCAAACCCATAAGGATGCATATCACGACGACTGATGGCGTACTGGTAACTGCTGTGGTCATGCACTTCAGGCAGACAGCGGGCGCCATGTTTCTGCGCCACACTGTTGACCCAATCAAGATTCCGGTACACGTCAGGCTCAACCAGAAAACAACTGGTGCCAACCCGCTTAGTGGTGTAGCCAAAGGCATCCAGACGGAACAGCTTTACGCCCCGGGCAGCCATAAAACTGATGTAGTCTTCCATCAGGTCGTAGGTAGCGTCGTCCTCATAATTGAGATCAATCTGTTGCTCGGTAAAGGTACACCACACCCGTTCTTTACTGCCGTCAGCAAAGGTGACTTCCCGGAAAGGTTCTTTTTCTTTGCGGATATGAATTTTCGCCATGTCGTCAGGAGAGAACTCGCCCATACGGTCGACCCGCACAAACAGACCCGCATAGCGCGAGTCGTCCTTGTACCTGAGGAAGTCCTGAAACTCGGCAGACTCGTCGGAAATATGATTCACCGTCAGGTCTGCACACAGGTCAAACTGACGGGCGATACGCTCAATATCTGACCAGTCACCGTAGTCTGGATCGACTTCTTTATGAGTCAAGGGTGAAAACCCTGCATCAGCGTTGGAAGGATAAAAGGGCAGTATGTGGACACCCCCCACCGCCTCCTGCAGGTGCGCTTCCATAAAGTGAGCGAGGTCTTTCAGGTTGTTTCCCAGTCGATCGGGATAGGCGATCAACTGCACGGCATTTCGCAGATTCATAGTCTCCTCCTGTGTTTTTACCCTAACGCATGTCACCGGCCATGGGGGCGTATTGACCCAAAGCATGCGACGTTCTGGTCATTTTGTGATGAGAGAAACCCACGTTGGTTCATCCTTGTCTATGGTTAGCTGACAGGTAACGGGCACTGCAAAGTGCACAAATGCCCGCTACATGCTGTCTGCGACTAAGGTAAATTGACCCGGTTTACGCTTTCCGGTAACTTGCGGGCCGACTGAAAAATCAGAGCTGTTTCTCTTATCAGCCCTGACTCAGGGTTCACACGAACCTGACCCCTCAAAGCCAGACACACAGGGCGCTCCGGCATACAGGCCGGTAGCGGACCAGCGGGTGTACCCGGGCCACAAGCCCTGACGCAGCCACTGGCCTGTTAACTAGTTACAACCCGGAACAGGCGAACTTATATGACGACAGAAAAGGTCGATGTATTGCTGGTTGGCGGTGGAGTGATGAGTGCAACACTCGGGACACTTCTCAGCCGGCTTGACCCCTCACTGCAGATTGCTCTGGTTGAGCGACTGGATCACGTTGCTCATGAGAGCACAGACGGCTGGAATAACGCCGGCACCGGCCACGCCGGATATTGTGAACTTAACTACACCCCTCAGGACGAACAGGGCGTGGTCCATATTGACCGTGCACTGACCATCAATGCGAATTTCGAAGTATCCATGCAGCTCTGGAGCTACCTGGTACGGGATGGCGGTCTGCCTTCTCCTGAAGAGTTTATTAACACCACCCCGCACATGAGTTTTGTCTGGGGTGAGGACAACGTGGCTTACCTGCGTCAACGCTTCGAAAAACTGAGCGCGCACCATCTGTTTAAAGAGATGGAGTTCAGCGATGATCCTGACGTTCTGATGGAATGGATGCCGCTGGTCATGAAAGAGCGTAAGCCAGGGCAAGCGGTGGCTGCGACCCGCATCAAACACGGCACCGATGTCGATTTCGGTTCACTGACGCGTAATCTTGTCAGCACCCTCGAACAACATCCGAACTTCAGCCTGATGGTCAATACTGAAGTCGACGATTTTGACCGCCAGAAAGATGGATCATGGGTTGTGACGGTTAAAGACCGTAAGTCCGGTAAATCCCGCAAGCTGCATGCAAAGTTTGTCTTTCTCGGTGCCGGTGGCGGTGCTCTGCCCCTCCTGCAGGAATCCGGTATTGATGAGGCTGAAGGCTATGGTGGCTTCCCCGTCTCAGGTCAGTGGCTGGTGTGCAAAGATCCTGAGATTGTTAAACAACATCATGCCAAGGTGTACGGAAAAGCGGCGATCGGGGCACCTCCGATGTCAGTTCCTCATCTGGATACCCGTATTATCAACGGCGAACCCGCTCTGCTGTTCGGTCCGTTCGCTGGATTCACGATGAAATTTCTCAAATCCGGGTCGAAGTTCGACCTGCTGAAATCGGTCAGCGTCAGCAACCTTAAGCCGATGATGGAAGTAGGTCTGCACAATATGGATCTGACCCGCTATCTCATCAGCGAAGTACGGCAGTCTCACAAGGAACGCGTCGCGACACTGCGTGACTATTTCCCTGCCTGTAAAGACAGCGACTGGACCCTGGCCCGTGCCGGTCAGCGCGTACAGATCATCAAGAAAGACAGCGAAGGCCGTGGCAAGCTTGAGTTCGGTACTGAACTGGTTGCCGCAGCAGATGGCTCTCTCGCTGCACTGCTGGGGGCTTCTCCCGGTGCTTCTGTCGCTGCCCAGGCGATGATTGAAGTGCTGGAACGCTGCTTTGCAGAGCAAATGCAGACCGGTGGCTGGAAAGACCGCCTGAAAGAGATGGTGCCGTCGTATGGCGAAAACCTGAAGACTGATAGCGCACTGCTTGAACGCGTCCGGAGCGAAGCTCTTGGCACGTTGAAAATAGGATAAGCACAGTCGCATCATCTCACCAGGGGCCTGCCATCAGGCCCCTTTTCGTATCTGCTAATCTTCCTGATCTTCGCCCGTGCGCTCACGTTTCAAGGGCGTCACAAACTGCAGAACTGCAAAATTCATCAATGACAGTGTGATGGCGATTTCGTAGTAACTGTATGCGACCGATACACCAATGGCACCGGTATTCCAGATGCTTGCAGCCGTCGCCGTACCAGAAACATTTCCGGCGTTTTTCAGAATAGCGCCGCCACCAATAAAACCGATCCCGGTGATCAGGCCATACATCACCTTAGCCTCCGCATCAGAGCCGCTATACACCTGCATCGCCAATAACATGTACCCGCACGATGCCACTGAAACCAGGGGGAACGTCCTCAACCCTGCTCCACGACTCCTGAGCTCCCGGTTAACGGCCACCGGAATGGCCAGCAGAAAGGCGACCCCGAGATGCAGAAAGTGACTGAGCATCTGTTCCCACTGAAGATCCAGCATAATGTCCTCCTTCTGTCTTCAGAGGCACGTGCGTCAGCTGAGTTCCCACAGCGCCAGCCAACACAAAAAAAAACGGCGCCAGAGGCGCCGTTTTTTCAGGTCGGAGGGGACAATCAGCCAAAGAAGGAGATCATCACACCCGCAGCCACCGCCGAACCGATCACACCCGCAACGTTCGGGCCCATCGCATGCATCAGCAGGAAGTTCTGACCGTTCGCTTCCAGACCCACCTTGTTCGACACTCGCGCAGCCATAGGTACAGCTGACACACCGGCAGAACCGATAAGCGGGTTGATAGGATCTTTGGTCAGTGCGTTCATCAGCTTCGCCATCAGAACACCCGCCGCAGTACCTACAGAGAAGGCCGCCAGGCCCAGCAGTACAATGGCAATGGTGCTTGCATTCAGGAAGGCATCAGCGCTCATCTTGTAACCCACAGACAGGCCCAGGAAGATGGTCACGATATTGATCAGTGCATTCTGTGCAGTGTCACTCAGACGCTCAACCACACCAGACTCACGCATCAGGTTACCGAAGCAGAACATGCCCAGCAGAGGTGCCGCTGATGGCAGCAACAGAGCAACCAGAATCAGTACCGCGATCGGGAAGATGATCTTCTCGTTCTTGGATACAGTACGCAGCTGTTCCATCTTGATCTTACGCTCAGCTTCTGAAGTCAGCGCTTTCATAATTGGAGGCTGGATCATAGGAACCAGAGCCATATATGAATACGCAGCGACCGCAATCGCACCCAGCAGCTCAGGCGCCAGCTTAGAGGCAATAAAGATCGAGGTCGGGCCGTCAGCACCACCGATGATACCAATCGCAGCCGCCTGCTGAATGGTGAAGTCCATCAGGCCTGCATCTGTGAGCATTACCGCACCGAAGACAGTACCAAAGATACCGAACTGTGCTGCTGCACCCAGGAGCAGAGTCTTAGGGTTTGCCAGCAGAGGACCGAAGTCAGTCATCGCGCCTACACCCATAAAGATCAGCAGCGGTGCAACACCACTGGCAATAGTGATCTTGTAGAAGGTGTACAGCATGCCGTTTTCGTAGCCAGCCGCAGAACTCATGGCTACAACTTTGTTGTATACCGCTGTGCCTGCGTGGTGATAGGCATCCAGCAGCGCCGCTGTGTCAGCATTAGCCGCCAGACCAAACAGTTCACGGAACTGCGGAACCAGAGTGGCATCGCCCGCACGGATCGCCGCTTCAGCAGCAGACCACCCCAGACCTGCATCCGGGATGTTTACCATCAGCGTACCAACAGCAATTGGCAGCAGCAGCAGAGGTTCAAAACCTTTTTTGATCGCCAGGTAGAGCATGCCGAAACCGACCAGCATCATAAATGCCTGGCCGCCTTCAATGTGCGCAATACCTGTGTCGTTCCAAAGGCGGAGTAAACTTTCCATCCGTCAGCTCCCTTACGCGATCGTGTACAGAGTGTCGCCAACTTTTACCGCAACACCTTCTTTCGCAGAAACGCTGCCGATGGTGCCGGACTTAGGTGCACGAACTTCGGTTTCCATCTTCATGGCTTCGAGGATCAGCACAACATCGCCTTCTTCGACAATATCACCCGGCTGAACCAGAACTTTCCAGACGTTACCCGCCAGTGGTGCGCCAACTGGCTCACCGCCACCAGCAGCAACAGGAGCTGCAGCTGCTGCACCCGTATCACCGCCCATAGTCATAGGTGCGCCGTTGATCGGAGCCAGGTGAGTAACATCGCCGCCTTCGTTCACTTTCACCACGTATTCGTTGCCGTCTACGTTGATGGTGTAAGTGTCGGCTGCTGCACCCGTAGGCGCAGGTTCGAACGCATCCGGATTGTTACGGTTCTCAAGGAACTTAGGCGCGATCTGCGGGAACATAGCGTACGTCAGAGCGTCGTCGATCTTGTCGGCAGACAGGGTAATGCCCTTGTCAGCGGCCAGTTTCTCAACGTCGGCAATCACTTTATCCAGTTCGTTTTCGATCAGGTCAGCAGGACGACAGGTGATCGCTTCTTTGCCTTCCAGAACGCGAGCCTGAAGCTCAGCATTCATTGGCGCAGGAGCCGCACCGTACTCGCCTTTCAGGATGCCCTGAGTCTCTTTAGAGATAGACTTGTAACGCTCGCCAGTCAGAACGTTCAGTACGGCCTGAGTACCTACAATCTGAGAAGTTGGCGTAACCAGTGGAATGTGACCCAGGTCTTCACGAACACGTGGGATCTCTTTCAGTACTTCGTCAAACTTGTCAGAAGCACCCTGCTCGCGCAGCTGGTTTTCCATGTTAGTCAGCATGCCGCCTGGAACCTGTGCAACCAGAATACGGCTGTCGGTACCGCGCAGCGCGCCTTCAAACTTAGCGTACTTCTTACGTACATCACGGAAGTAAGCAGCGATTTCTTCGATCAGCAGCAGATCCAGACCCGTATCACGATCAGTGCCCTTCAGAGCAGCAACAACAGATTCTGTTGCGGTGTGACCGTACGTCATGGACATAGAAGAAATTGCGGTATCAACGCGGTCGATGCCTGCTTCAATCGCTTTCAGGATAGTCATATCAGACATACCCGCAGTCGCGTGAGCGTGCAGCTGAACTTCGAGATCAGTCTGAGCTTTCAGACGTGATACCAGTTCATACGCGTCATAAGGAGTCAGAATACCCGCCATATCTTTGATGGCGATGGAATCTGCACCCATGTCTTCGATCTGCTTAGCCAGATCGATCCAGGAATCCAGTGTGTGAACCGGGCTGGTTGTGTACGACAGCGTACCCTGCGCATGTTTACCCTGTTTTTTGACTGCTTTCAGTGCAGTTTCCAGGTTGCGCGGATCATTCATTGCGTCGAATACACGGAATACATCTACACCGTTAAAGGCAGCACGCTCAACGAACTTATCAACAACATCATCAGCGTAGTGGCGATAGCCAAGCAGGTTCTGACCACGCAACAGCATCTGATGCTTAGTATTTGGCATCGCTTTTTTGAATTCACGGATGCGATCCCATGGGTCTTCGCCCAGATACCGGATGCATGAATCAAACGTGGCGCCGCCCCAGGATTCAAGTGACCAATAGCCAACCTGATCGAGTTTTGCAGCGATGGGAAGCATGTCGTCAATACGCATGCGGGTAGCCAGAATAGACTGATGTGCGTCGCGAAGCACGACGTCGGTAATACCTAATTTCTTAGAATCGGACATGGGTGATGCCTTTTCTTCCATTAACGTTGTAAACGTTTCCGTTGTTATTTTCGCGCCTTACTTTTGGTTGGCGCGATGCTCTTTGACCGCAGCTGACAGTACTTTCAGCAGTTGCGGATCAACACCAGCCGCAGGGGCAGCTGCAGGGCGGCGAGGTGCCGGTGCAGGTGCTTCTACTTCAGGTGCCAGCTTGTTTACCAGCTTGGACATGGTTCCCGTCACGAATACCAGCATCGTCAGAAAGACGAATACGACACCCATACCGAGAATCATCAGCTCCAAACCCTGTGATATCAGATCTTGCTCTGGCATCAGGGGCTCCTTGTTGTTGTATTCTGTTGGCTTGTTATGCCAGCGGCAGGCACAAATCCCCCTGCCCCATGTATGACAAGCTGCCCAAGATTACTGAAAAGGTCTCTCCCACGCAACTGACTGTCCTGCCGTCAGCTGGTTATCTGACAAGTGTCAATTTATACTGCGCGCCTTTTCCCTTCTTCGCGGATATCTGATGTTCACCGGTACCCTGCCCTTCACTGACGCGGAGCGGCCCTACATTGCACTGGCGCCAATGGAAGGTCTGATGGATGGTGTCTTCCGTGAACTGCTGACCGCCGTCGGTGGAATTGATCACTGTGTGACCGAATTTATCCGCGTCACACAGCAGGTATTTCCTGAAAAAGTGTTTTACCGTCTGTGTCCTGAGCTGCATAACGGCGGCAGAACACTCTCTGGCACCCCCGTGCATATTCAGCTACTTGGGAGTGACCCAGAGCTGCTCGCGGGGAATGCAGCCAAGGCTGCCCGGCTTGGAGCGCTGGCCATTGATCTCAATTTTGGCTGTCCGGCAAAAACCGTTAACCGGAGCCAGGGAGGCGCAGTCCTGCTTCAGTACCCTGACCTGCTGAACCGCATTGCAACGCGTGTCCGTCAGGCCGTCCCCCCGCATATTCCCGTCAGTGCCAAAATGCGTCTCGGCTTTAAAGATAAAAGCCTTGCTCTCGATAATGCCGCCGCACTGGAAGCCGGTGGAATCCAGTGGCTGACAGTCCATGCCCGGACCAAAACCGAAGGCTACAAACCGCCGGCCTACTGGAGCTGGATAGCGGAAATAAAAAAGAAGGTGAACATTCCGGTACTGGCAAATGGAGAAATCTGGACGCCCACTCAAGCGCAACAGTGCCAGCAGGAGAGTACTTCAGATTTACTGATGATAGGTCGTGGATTAGTAGCGACACCGGATCTGGCACGCATCATCAAAGAACCGGGATATCAGCCGATGCGCTGGCAGGAGCATCTGCAGCTCATGGTCAGAATGGCCGATCAGCTTCCGCACCTGACGGACAAACAACTGACCGACCGCCTGAAACAGTGGCTGCATTATTTTTCAATGCATTCACCAGAAATCAAAGCCGTGTTTGACGAAGTTAAAAAGCTGCGTGAAAGAGCGCCGTTTTTTGCGGCACTCCCCCAGCACTGAGCAGCCCCTTATTGCAACTGAGAGTTATCCAGGGGTTCGGGCTCTGACTCTTCAGGCGTCTCGTCCTCGACAACCTCGGGGACATACTCTGCCGGCCATTCCATTCCCGACAGGAAGTCGATCGGGAGTACATAGGCCTGAGGGCGGTAACCTGACGTTACAGCAATGTACTGATCCCCGCTTCGACGTATTTTCCCGACATACTGCTGGCCAATCGTCAAAGGCCCAGCCAATGTCGCTGCCTCAGCGTCATAGGCCATCACGCCCAGAGTATGCATGGTTACCAGCGCAGGACTGACCGGCGTTGCCGCTTCAACCCTGATCTCGCTCGTCGCTATCAACCCCTGACTACGGAGGAAGCTGATGTCCTGAGACTGCCACTCACCGCCCGTGCCTTTACGATATTGCGTCGCGGACCAGAACGATGAAACATCGGCCAACGAATACATGATGAAATGATCCGCCCCGACAGGTTGAATGAAATACCCGATCTGACCCAACTCGTTGTCAGGATCGGTGTTGAGATAACACTCACCGTTGAACCAACAACCCTCTTCCAGGGTCAGTCCCGTGCCTGGAGTATATTGCAGCAATTCTGTCACCAGACCGGACTCTGTCTCGGAATCTACGAGCAGATAGAAAACCCCGTCGGTTGCCACAGACACCCTGCGCAGATCTTCCGGCGCGAAGTCCGGCAGAGAGTCTTTAATGTCTGCAAGAGGTGTCATTGTCCATTCGGAATCCTGAAGGAAGAAATTCACCAGTATCCCGTCCGTGGTCACCAGGTAGTAATTCTGATAGTCATCTTCTGGAAGATAATAAAGTTCAAAACCCTCATTTGTCAGAATCAGATTTTCCAGAACCTCGTCTTCCGGAAGACTGTAAGGTACCGACTCAAAATCCACGCCGTTATCCGATTGGAAATTCACCAGCTCATCCTGAGGTAGGTACCAGGTACCATCGCTGCCACGGACGATAAAGTCAGGAAGACTCTCCATGGCAACGCCATCGAGAGTCATTTCTGATACCTGCCAGTCAATACCATCAGCCGTTTCATGAACAAAAGCACCCCCATAGACCGGGCGCCCGGAGGAAGTATCTACCTTCTCTTCGTAAGCGCGGATATCTGCCTCCAGCGGATTGATGTACCAGTCCTGGATTAACAGACCTTCATTCAACGGCTGATAGCTCTCGGCCAGGTTATTCCAGATCAGGGAGTTGCCTGTGACCGTCAGCAGACGTTCGTCAGCAAAGCAGTTGGTGGCCACTTTAATAAGCGCATCTGAATCGGTTGAGGTATAGAGCAGATTCCAGTCGATGCCGTTGTAGCTTTGCGCCACTACTGATCTGCTGCCGCCATAACCTGCTGCGAGCCAGCGGCCATTGCTGTACTCAAGCGACATCATCTCAACCCGGTTAAAGTCGGTACCACCCTCACTGACTTCAAACGACTCGATACGCTGCCACTCCAGACCGTCGTATGAATAGTTAATGCCGGGTTCTGCGACTGTCATCCCATCGTTGTAATAATAATTACCTACTCCGATACGCAGACCAGTTTCCGGGTGACTAATCACCTTGCTGATATCAGCAACCCCATTATTAATCTGTGTTGCTTCCCAGCTCAGGCCTTCGTCGTCGCTGACGAGTAGAATTTCATTAAAATAGCCTTCTGCCTGCTGATATCCCCGCACCATGAGCACACCACCAGCATCCATCAGGTTGCGCACACTCAGTCGGGAAACCCCCTCAATGACCTGGCGATTCCAGCTTTCGCCCTGATCATCACTGTAAAACAGCCCTTCATCTGTCACAGACACATAGAGCCGGAGGTCTCCACCGGCTGTCTGGTAAGTCAGTACATGATTAATTCTCGCCGTGAGATTTTCTTCCGACACATCAGGCAAGGAGGTAAACGGCACTAATTCACCCTCAACCATAAAGCCGGCGTTGATGAGAGAGTCTGCGTACGATCCCCGCTGCTGTGGAATATAGCCCCCCCACACAGTGACACCGTGCTGGGTTTCTATATCCAGCAATGAAATATTGTTTACTGCCGTGCCAGGCTCCGCGGCCCAGGAAGCAGTCTCTTTGTCGTATACATAATACAGCCCCGCCCCATACGAGGACGAAGACTGGTAATACATAACGCAGCTGTCACCGGTATCCTGAATTGCCGGCGAGTTGATAGAGGGGCCGTTACTGAGCAGAGGCCCCAGCGCAAAGGCCTGGCGCTCAACTTTAACGGTCTGCCGGATGACAGTTTCTGAGCCTGCGCTGTCGAGCGCGATGATCGTTATTTCAAATTCGTCATCGTCCATCGCGACGGCTGACACATCGATCTGATAAGTGTCTGCAGATAAGGACACCAGATTCGCGATTGAATTGTCAGACACCTGAACCTGAACTGATACTTCATCGCCATCGATATCGCTGGCACTGACGGTAAAGACAGCCCGCCCACCCAGACGGACAGTGTCTGGCAAATCTGCAGACAGCTCCGGAGGATTATTCAGTATCTCACTGACCGTCAGAGTGAAAGTCACCGTGCTTCCATCGGCGTCAAACGTCAGCAGAAACTCACCGGATTCCTGAGCTGCACCGGAGATCACGCCGCTGTCGGCGTCAAGGTGTAGTCCTTGTGGCAATGAGCCGGATACCAGCGTCCAGGAGGCTGCATTTATGCCAGTTAACTGCGACAGATTGAGCCCTGTATCAGTCATAGGCGCCAACGTTTCCGGATTCACCGCGATGGTGAAACTGGTGCTGTGACTGCCCTGTAGATTGGCTGCGGTTAATGTCAGAGGGAAGGTTCCGACGCGATCCAATGTGCCACTGAACTCACCGGAAGACGCATCAAACGTCACGCCGGGCGGTAACACACCGTCATACGACCAGGTCGCCACCAGCCCCTCAACCTCGGGAACAAGAGTAATATTCCGCCCTATCAGAAGTCGTATGTCTTCAACATTACTGAGCACCGGTGCTGCAGCAACGACCGTCACCTGAAAAGTGTCTGAAAACAGATTCCTGCCGGAGGCATCACTGACAGAAAAACGCGCACCAGCAATCCCCTCGCGCACACCCGTAATCGTAAATCCATCCGCGAGACTGCCTGTCGCGGAAATACGCGATTCGTCGCTTGCCGATACAGGCAGCAGCGACACATTATAAGGAGCAAAACCTCCTGATACGTCAGGGCCAGAAATCCCGACCGACTGAGCTGTCGCTATGACAATATCACTCAGAGAAACAACCATCTCCAGAGGGCTACCAGGAATCAGCCGGAGAACGATCGAATAAACAATGTCATCTTCACCAACCCAGATATCGATCACAATATCGGTGGCATCAAATTCAGGAATTTCTCCACGCACGAAAACCTTGCCGTCCGCAGTGATTGTCAGCATGTCTGCAAACCATTGCGGACCTTCCGTCAGGTGCAACAGATAACTGGCGTCGGTTGCTGACAGCATCAACCCATCCAGCTCTGCCAACCGGAAGTCTGCCGAGGTCCCGGGAATTAAGACAAGGTCTCCCCCCATTTCCAACGGCTGGTTCACTTCGTTGAGCAATTCACCTGAGACAGAGAGATCTGACAATTCTTCAATGACTGGCGTATCGGAAAAATCAAACCTGAGAACGCGCTCCTCTCCCGCCGCGAAAAAGTAACGCCCCCCATCACGAGCAACCCGCGCAGTTGAGGAACGCGCTGCGTTGAGATACTGATACAGCACTACGTCAATCTGTGCCTGGGTATTATCAGGAATATATCCATCAAACACAGCAAGCCCACCCGCACGATAATCTACGGCCACACGCCTCTGGGAGTAGCGGCTGTTCAGCGGTGTTACGATATATTCAATGCGATAAATGACGTCCTCTGCTTCAGGCAGAACCGACTCGATACGGACCTCAGCAGGACGTGGAGAAACGTCGACATTCCACCAGGTAAAATGACTGACTTCTCCACGTTGTGCCAGACCTGTCGGCGAATGCTCGCTGGCAACCACTGTACCTTCGCCATCCTCATGCCAGATACCGGTGTCTTCATCCAGATACCAGAATGGAATGACATCCCCCAGACGCACCGGTGTGCCGTCCGGGTGTGACGTGACATACACAGGAACTTCGATGGTTGCCGTCTGCCCCTCAGCCAGTTGCAGTTCATTGCCGGACTCGTCGGTAAAGTGGTATTCGACCGTACCGTAAGTAATCAATGGTCGTTCGCTACCGTCTTCGAGCACCGCATTAAAGCTACCCGGAAAAGCGCCAGCTGCAGTCTCGCCAGACGCAACATCGACAGGCGTGACAGACACCAGCACATTGCCTGAATAGATATCTCCGGCAGCGGTGACGAAGGCATTCGCACCGGCCACCATGGCGGCACCGTCTTTCCCTGTAATGTCAGCACCCTCTGCTGCAACAAATGACACGGAAGCCTCCCGGGCGATCAGAACCACCCGCTGAGTCTGCGCTGTCTGAAAATCAGCAGCCCACACCTGAGGTGCGTACCCCGCAAGGGCAAAACGGAGGTTTTTTTCTCCGGTCGGAATGTCCACCAGCGTCAGACGACCACTGTCATCCGTGACCCCCAGCTCTCCGGAGTCATCCAGCACACTGACGCCCGACAGCAGTTTTCCTGACGGATCCGTAACCTCAAGAACCAGATCAGCGGTACTGAGCGCAGCCGCTTTTTCGGCCTCGGCCAAAGGTTCCGGAGAAGGTAATACAGGGGTGGGAAGACCCGGAATATCCGGGTCTGGAGAAACGCTGTCTGAATCTGAGCCCGAGCCGGAGCAGCCGGCAAGCGCCAGCAGCACGCAGCCCAGAAATAATTTTCTGGTCTGAGTAAACATCCCTGTATCCTGATCTGATGAGTATTGGCCGGATTACTTTACCGGCACCACCCGTCGCTTCGCTGCGACAGAATTAAACGGGTGTATAATAACTGAACAGATAGTGGCCGCAATTGTCCCTATGCGACACTTAACCTGCTCAGATCAGGCCTCAGAAAGAATGACTGCCCTCAATGGTGCCGGATACCCCTCGGCAGTTTTTGTTGGGTCATCCGGATCAAGAAAGTCTGGGAGCGAATTGAAACGCATCCAGTCGGTGGTCCGTTGCTCTTCAATACTGGTCTGATTAAGGTCGACCAGACGCGGATTTTTCAGGCCCGCGCGCCGACACCATAACAGCAGCGTATCAACCGATGGTAGAAACCAGACGTTACGCATCATGGCATAGCGGTCTTCTGGCATCAGTACTTCGCCGAGCCTGCCTTCAATCACTAAGGTTTCAAGTACCAGCTGACCACCAGGACGCAGGGTATCCCGCAGCTCCTGCAGGTGATCAATCGGCGACTTGCGGTGGTAAAGAACCCCCATCGAAAACGTCGTATCAAATGCACGCAGGCGTGCGGGTACGTCTTCCATCCTTAAAGGCAACAGGTCGATCGATTGTTTCCCGAGTGCCCGTTCGGCATAACGCTTCAACGCCTGAAACTGCATCAGAAACAACCGGGAAGGGTCGACTCCGATCACCCGTTCGGCACCATCGCCCAACATGCGCCACATGTGATAGCCAGAGCCACACCCGACGTCCAGTACCGTACGCCCCTTGAGAGGAGCAAGATGAGGGCCGACTCTGTCCCACTTCCAGTCCGAGCGCCACTCGGTATCGATATGTGTGTCGAAGAACTGAAACGGCCCTTTACGCCAGGGCATCAGACCACGCAGCCCGGCTTCGACCGCAGCACTTTCTTGTGCTGACAACCCGCGTTTACTCAGGCGAAGGTCATGTGCAGTGAGATCACATGCCTCCGGAGTAATCGCTGGCAACGCATCCAGTGCGTCCAGCCAGCGGGCCTGATCGCCATGCTCTTTGTCATGAAGAAACAGCTGCAGCTGATCCTGTAGAATCTGTCCCCACGGGGCAAATTTACCCTCCTGCAAAAACGCATGAACATCATCAAACCAGGGCAGCAGAGAATCGTCGGAATCAGTCATTATTTTATGGCGAGGTAAGAAACAAAATTAAAGCACTGATACCAACGGATCACTTTTGAGAAACCCGCCGCCAGCAGGCGCTCGCGGTGCACGTCTTCGGTTTCCGGGATCAGTACATTTTCAATGGCACTGCGCTTCTGGGCGATCTCCAGATCGGAATAACCATTCGCCCGCTTGAAGTCGTGGTGCAGGGTATCCTGAATCTGTTGCTCGTCAGCATCAAACGCAATTTTTTCAGAGAGAATCAGTGCGCCACCGTCACAGGTCGCAGCAGCAATGCGCGACAACAATGTCAGACGCTGCTCGGGGGCAATAAACTGCAGAACAAAGTTCAGTGCGGTAACAGAAGCATTCTCAAGTGGGTAGTTGCAGATATCGGCACACACCAGATCAACCTCAGGACCCTCATCGTCCAATGCCAGATAATGCCCGGCGCGCTCCAGCATCGACTGCGAATTATCAATACCTATAATCCGGCAGTCGTCGGTCGTCAACGCGTGGCGCATAGCGAGGGTCACGGCACCGAGTGAACACCCCAGGTCGTATAGATGCGTGCCTGCCTGAGCGTAACGGGCTGCAATAATACCCGACATGGCCACCGTCTCAGCGTACCCCGGAACTGACCGACGGATCATGTCCGGAAATACGCGTGCGACTGCGGTATCAAAGCGGAAATCCGGGACCTTATCGAGGTGAGTCTGATAGATATCGTCGCGGTCGGTCATGTCAGTTCGCTGCGCAGAAGATGAAAAGGCGCAAGTTTACCGGAGCTCAGCGACAACGGCCAATCGTCAGAGCAGCCGGACGCAATTACGACCTTCTTCTTTGGCGGCGTAGAGCCCGGTATCCACCCGCTCCAATGCCGTCACGTAGGATTCACCCTCACGGTGATAGGTCACCCCCAGACTGCAGGTGACTGCAATCCGCTCGTCCTGCCAGTGGAACGCCTGGTCGGCTATTTTACGCCGGATACGTTCCGCCAGACGTTCGAGCGAGCCTTCGGTCGCGCCGACAACGACCACAACAAATTCCTCTCCGCCGTAGCGGTACAGGGTATCGGTATAACGCAGGCTGTCGTCTACCCGGCGTGCGAAATCCGCCAGAATCTGATCGCCGGCAAGATGACCGAAACGATCATTGATCGCTTTGAAGTGATCAATGTCGAGCATGATCAGACCGACGTGTCCGTCCCCGCGGGACCCGTAGCTTTCCAGCTCATTCAGACGGGCCTCCAGGCTGGCCCGGGTGCCGGCTGAGGTCAGGTGATCAATGCGTACTTCACGCTTCAATTGCCGCATCTGCTGCTCGATCGACTCAGCATTGACCAGCAGAACGCCCATCACCGAACCGGATGGTTCAGCCACAGGGCCAACGCTGCACAGTACCGTAAAGCGCTGGCCGTTTTTTCTCTGCAATGTCAGACGGAACATACGATGCCGGTAGTGTCTCAGTTGCCGGTCCGAGGTCATTCTGGCTAACACCCGTTCAAACCGCTCACGCCATTCGTCCGGAACAAAACGACTGATGTTCACGGCTCTGAACTCGTCAGGCCCGACCCCGAACATAGCGGCAGCCCGTCGGTTACTTTCCCGTACGGAGCCATCTGCGGCGAGGTATATCATTCCGCCACGAACGATATCCATCATGCTACTCAGTTTCCGGTAGGTCGCTTCCCGCTCCCGTTCTTCGTCCGCGATACGCCGGTACCAGAGTGATTCCTGAGCGCTGTTCCAGATCAGAGCCCCGAGCACAACCACTGAAAACGCGGCGATGTACAACCCCATTGCCAACCCGGGAGACAGCGCGCCAGAGACCATGAGGTTATAGACCACCACACCCAACGCCAGCGGGCCCATAAGTACCGGAAACAACAAGCGCTCGAACTGACGTCTTCCAACAGACGCGCCAGCATCAGCGGCACGATGCTGAGGGTACAGACGCAGCGTCAATGCCGCCGTCGACAACAGAAACAGAAGTGCCGTATGAAGTGCGACGGTGGAAAAGAAATCCGACGACTGAACATCGGCCGGGTCCAGCAGGTAGACCCCGAGTACTGTGAGAGGAATACTGGCACTGAGCAGCAGCATAAAAGCCCGGAAACCACCGGGGAGCGGTAGTGACGCAGTCATCATCGTCAGTGCAAGGACAATAAATGTAACAGCCGTCGCCGGTGACGGTCGCCCCGGCAGCTCAGTGCTGTATGGATCAGCAATCAACCACTCATCGACACCGAGTGAATACCCGGTCAGGTATTGTGAAAGCGTGGCCAGCATCAGGATCGCAAGCAACAGACCTGCGATCTGCAACCGCGACACCGCACGACGGGTATGAGGACATACCAGCCCGATAGAAATCATCAGGAAACCGATGGCCGTGTTCGCTTTCATGGTGGGAAAGCCATCAATCACGCTCATCAGAGCACGCTGACCAGTAATCCAGCCAAGCAACACCAGTCCGGAGATCAGTGCAATGATCCAGCTTAGAATCTTCTGAAGGGTTGCCGGTGGCTCATCTGAAGCCTCCACCAGCGCTGAGTATTGCGAGAATCCGTCCATGCCTGTGGCTACCCCGCCAATGAGCAATCAGTCTTTCAGTTGTCATCCATCAACGGCAACTGAGCCTCATTAACAGTAGCAGATTCCAGCTCATGTTCCGCCTCAGCGTCTTCGACCAGGGTACGTGACAGCTCTTTTTTAACCCGGACCCCGAGTTTGCGGAAATCATCGGCCTGCTTGACCAGGTTGCCGCGACCGCTGCGCAGCGAATTCCAGGCTTCGTCGTAGCTTTTCTGAACGGTCGAAAGCTGGCTGCCGACTTTTTCGAACCGATCAACGACGATGACCAGCTTGTCGTAGATCTTCCCGGCCTGCTCCGCCAGTTTCTCTGTGCTGCGGTTGCGCCGCTCAATGGCCCAGATATTGGCGACAGTCCGCAGAGTAGCCAGAAGCGTGGTGGGCGTGACCACCACAATCCGGCGCTCAAACGCTTCGTTAAAGAGGCTTTCATCCTGCTGAAACGCCAGCATAAAGGCAGGCTCTACCGGCATAAAAAGAAACACAAAGTCCGGAGAGTTGATGCCTTCGAGCTGGTGATACGCCTTGTCGCTGAGTGAGCGGATGTGCTGACGGACGGCCTCTGTGTGTGCTCTCCCCAGCGCCGACCGACGGTCGCTGTCTTCGCAGTTTACGTAATCGGTGTAGGCATTCAGCGACACCTTAGAATCGACAACGATGTGTTTATCGTCCGGAAGGTTAATCACCACGTCCGGGCGGAAGCGGCGTCCTTCATCATTCTGCAGCTGCTGCTCACGGATAAACTCGATCCCTTCCCGCAGACCCGACTTTTCTAATACAGTTTCAAGAACCAGCTCACCCCAGTTCCCCTGCGTTTTCTTCTCGCCACGCAGTGCTGTGGTTAAGGCGTGCGCCTCGGCGCTCATCTGCTGATTCAGTTGCTGCAGTTCGGTAATCTGGGCCTTGAGTGTCGCCCGGTCGCGAACGTCCGACACATAGACTTCTTCGACTTTTTTCTTCAGTCCGTCCAGTTGCTCTCTGAAGGGCGTCAACAGGCCGTTGATCCCCTGCTGGCTCTGTTCACTGAACTGACGGGTTTTCTGCTCAAAAATCTTCTGCGACAGATTCTCGAATTCTTTCAGCAACTGCTCCCGGGCTTCCTGTAACAGCGTCAGCTTTTCGGCAGACGTACGCTGCTCCTGTTGACGGGCTTCCTGCTCGGTTGCCAGAGCGGCGGTCAGTTCCTGCTCCCGACTCCGCAGCCGGGTTAACTGATTCTGTAACTCCTGCTGCTGCTCAATCTGCTGCTGCAGGTGTTCCTGATTCTGACTGAGGCGTTCCCCGGTGCGGGCAATATCGACACTGAGGGCTTCGCGCTGCCTGCTGGAGTCTTCCAGTGCATCCTGCAGTGACTGGCAACGCGCGTGTAGAGCCTGAAGCTCGGTGTCCTGGCGCTGTTTTTCTTCCTGTATCTGACGCAGATGGTATTCCGCCTCGCGACTGCGACGATCACGCAGCAGCCAGCCAAGGCCCGCCGAGGCGACAACGGCAAGAAGAATCAACCCAATGGATATCAGGTCCGGGCGGTTGAGAAGTGTCTCAGGCATCAGATTTCCAGCAACTCCTGTAGCTGATCACACACCAGATCGGCGCCTGCCGAGTGAATGCTGTGGCCATGATTGTAACCATACGAGACTGCAATGGCCGCCGCTCCTGCGGCATGCGCAAG